>Ga0066256_1001541_pt1 | contig 31059 bp, 33 predicted proteins | sample ThiBio_1000_biof_FD_87107 | JGI IMG/M metagenome (GOLD analysis project Ga0066256, IMG submission 87107) | Wastewater bioreactor microbial communities from Cape Town, South Africa - Thiocy_expt_1000_biof (version 2) | ecosystem: Engineered > Bioreactor > Thiocyanate-remediating >... | reverse complement strand
GCCGGCAAAGCTGAGCTTGCCGTCGATGGTCGCGCTGCGCAAGGCCGGCGGAACGACGTCGAGGACGACATCCATGTCCCGCCCGATCCCCACCGCATCGCCCTTGCCCGGCCCCTTCCCGCCAGGCCAGGCCGCCGGATCGGACCACACCAGCCGCCTCATCGCCACAGGAGACGTATCCACACCCCCATCCGCCCCCCCGTCTGCCTGATCGTGGGCATGGCTGTCCTGGGCATAAGCCCCGGACCCCGCCCCCAGTGACAGCGGAAGAACCAGCGAAAGCAAAAGCAGGCGAGATGGCAGGCGCATGACGTGGGTCCCCTCAACCAGGACTGAAAGCCCCGTTTTTTGTTTGGACACAGACTGCAACGGACAAACCCATTTGCCAAGTCGCTATAAGAGACAGGGCAGGCGTAGTTGTCGCTGTAACAGCGACTCCCGAAGGCGGCTTTTACGCCCGGCTCAATCGAGCCCGGCCAGCCATTCGGCCATGACCGCCTGCCCGGCGGCGAGGGAGGGCGGGCCGAACGCGGCGTGGTCCGCGCGCAGCCGCTCTGCCGTGGTGCCTACGGCGGCGACATCGTGAGGCCAGGCATCCACCCAGGTGTCGAACCGTTCGTCCCGGCCCATCTCGGCGTGGAATTGCAGCGCCAGCACGTTGGCGCCCCGACGGAAGCCCTGGTTTTCGTACAGCTCGCTCGATGCGAGCCATTCGGTGCCCTCGGGCCGCTCGAACGTGTCGCCATGCCAGTGCAGCACCGGCCGGTCCTCCAAGTGCCGCAACAGGGGATGGCGAATGGTCAGCGCGGAATAGCCGACTTCCTTTCGCGGTCCGCCATAGACCCGCGCCCCAAGCGCCGCGGCGATCATCTGCGCGCCCAGGCAGACGCCCAGCGTCGGCCGGTCCCGCTCCAGCCGCCCGGCCAGCCGGTGGAGCAGGCTGGCGATCCACGGATGGCGATCCTGCTCGTACACGCTCATCGGCCCGCCCATCAGGATCAGCAGGTCGGGCTCGGCAAAGTCCAGCGTGGCGAAGCCGGGATCGGCCACGTCCACTCGGTCTATCCGATAGCCGGCGGCTTCCACCGGCTCGCGATAGCCGGCGATGCCTTCGACCGGGACATGGCGGACGATCAATGCGCGCTTCATCTGGCGTCGGCTTGTCGGGCCGATTGCGCCACAGGGCAAGCCAGCCTCTCTTACCGTGGGTAAATGCCGGTTTGCTTTTGCCGGCGGAACGTTCATCTTCAGGCTATGCAAGACACCCGTATCGAAACCGACACCATGGGCGAGATCGCCGTGCCCGCCGATCGCCTGTGGGGCGCGCAGACCCAGCGATCGCTGGAGAACTTCCGCATCGGTGGAGAGCGGATGCCGCCCGGCGTCATTCGCGCCCTGGCGATCGTCAAGCGCGCGGCGGCCAGGGTCAACGCCCGCCTGGGCCTGCTGGAGCCGCGCGTGGCCGAAGCGATCGCGAAGGCGGCGGACGAGGTGATCGAAGGCCGGCTCGACGGCGAATTCCCGCTCGTCGTGTGGCAGACCGGATCGGGCACCCAGAGCAACATGAACATGAACGAAGTGCTCGCCAACCGGGCCAACCAGATGCTTGGCGGCGATCTCGGGGCCAAGGCGCCGGTCCACCCCAACGATCACGTCAACAAGGGCCAGTCATCCAACGACACGATCCCCACGGCGATCCATATCGGCGCCGCGCTGGCGATTTCCGGCGATCTGCTGCCGGCCTTGTGCCGCATGGCCGGGGACCTCGAAGCCAAGGCCCAGGCGTGGTCCGGCATCGTCAAGATCGGGCGCACGCATACCCAGGATGCCACGCCGCTGACGCTCGGCCAGGAGTTTTCCGGTTATGCCCGCCAGGTCTGCGCCGGGATCGAGCGGATCGAGCTGGCGCTGCCTGGCCTGCACGAGCTGGCGCAGGGCGGCACGGCCGTGGGCACCGGGCTCAATGCGCCCAGGGGTTTTGCCGAGGCGATCGCGGCGGAGATCGCCGCCGTAACCGGCGCGCCTTTCGTCACCGCCCCCAACAAGTTCGAAGCGCTGGGCTCGCAGGATGCGCTGGTCTTCGCCCACGGCGCGCTCAACACGCTGGCGGCGGGCCTGTTCAAGATCGCCAACGACATCCGCTTCCTCGGCTCCGGCCCTCGCGCAGGGCTGGGGGAACTGGCGCTGCCGGAGAACGAGCCGGGTTCTTCCATCATGCCCGGCAAGGTCAACCCCACCCAGTGCGAGGCGATGACCCAGGTCTGCGCCCAGGTGTTCGGCAACCACGCCACGATTACGTTCGCCGGCAGCCAGGGTCATTTCGAACTCAACGTCTATCGCCCCGTGGTGGCCTATAACATGTTGCAGTCGATCAGGCTTCTGGCCGACGCCTGCGACAGCTTCACGGCGAACCTGCTGGCGGGGCTCGAACCCCGGCTCGGCAATATCGCGCGCGGGGTCGAACAATCGCTGATGCTGGTCACCGCGCTGGCCCCGGCGATCGGCTATGACAACGCCGCGGCGATCGCCAAGGATGCCCACAAGCGCGGCACGACCTTGCGCGAAGCCGCCATTTCCAGCGGGCATGTGAGTGCGGAGGATTACGATCGGCTGGTACGGCCGGAGGATATGCTGGGCCCGGCCTGATCCCCGACTGACGGGGCGGCTGGCGACAAGGGAGGGGTAGATGAGGCGCAGGCATCTGGCGCTGACGGGGTTCTCGATCGCGCTCTGGTTCGGTGGCATCGGTTCGGCGCTTGCCGCGCAGGAGGAGCCGGCGCCGATCGAGGCCGCGCAAAGCCGTGGAACCGCCGACGAACGGGCAGCCTCGATGGTCACGCTGATGACGCTGGACGAGAAGCTCACGCTGCTCGAAGGCTATTTCGGCACCGATTTTCCGGCCGCGCGCTTCGAAGCTCCGGCCGAGGCGCGGTATGGCTCGGCCGGCTATGTCCCCGGTATCCCGCGCTTGGGCATCCCGCCTCAGTGGCAGGCCGATGCCGGGCTCGGCGTCGCCACCCAGGGCGGCGCGGCGGAGAAGCGCGCCCGCACGGCGCTTCCATCGGGCCTCGCCACCGCGGCCACATGGGACCCGGCGCTGGCGCGGGCCGCCGGCGCCATGATCGGCGCCGAAGCGCGCGCCGATGGCTTCAACGTCATGCTCGGCGGCAGCGTCAACCTGATGCGGGAGCCGCGCAATGGCCGGAACTTCGAATACGCAGGCGAAGACCCGCTGCTGGCGGGCACCATGGTCGGGGCCCAGATCGCCGGCGTGCAATCGAACCGGATCATCTCCACCGTCAAGCATTTCGCGGTCAACGATCAGGAAACCAACCGCAACGACGGCAACGCGGTTGTCGAGGAAGGCGCGCTGAGGATGAGCGACCTCCTCGCCTTCCAGCTCGCCATCGAGCGGGGCGAGCCGGGGGCGGTCATGTGCTCCTACAACCGCGTGGGCGGCACGCATGCCTGCGAGAACCCGTTCCTGCTGACCGAGGTGCTGCGCGAACACTGGCACTTTCCCGGCTACGTGCTGTCGGACTGGGGCGGGGTCCACTCCACGGCGGCTTCCGCCAATGCCGGGTTGGATCAGGAATCGGGCTATGGCCTGCAACGCGACGGCTGGTTCGCCGCGGACAAGCTGCGCGCCGCGCTGGCCGCCGGCGAGATCAGCGAAGAGCGCATAGACCTGATGGCCGCGCGCATCCTGCGCTCGATGTTCGTGCACGGGCTGATCGACGATCCGGTTAGCGAAGGCCAGCCGATCGACTTCCCCGCGCACCGCGCGGTCAGCCGGCAGGCCGCCGAGGCGGGCATCGTCCTGCTCAAGAACGAGCGTGGCCTGCTGCCCCTGGCCGCCAGCGCCAGCCGGATCGCGGTGATCGGCGGCCATGCCGACAAGGGCGTGCTGTCCGGCGGCGGATCGAGCCAGGTCTATCCCGAAGGCACCAATGCCGTGCCGGGTATCGAGCCGACGAGCTGGCCGGGCCCGGTGGTCTATTATCCCTCCTCGCCACTGGCGGCGCTGGAGGCGCTGCTGCCCAATGCGCAGTTCCAGTTCGTGGATGGGGCGGATCACGAAGCGGCGGTGCGCGCCGCGGCCTGGGCGGACGTGTCCATCGTCTTCGCCACCCAATGGGCCAGCGAAAGCATCGACGTGTCGCTGACCCTGCCCGACGCGCAGAACGAGCTGATCGAATCCGTCGCGCTGGCCAATCGCCAGACCGTGGTAGTGCTGGAAACCGGCGGCCCGGTGCTGATGCCCTGGGCAGACCATGTGCCGGCCATCGTCGAGGCCTGGTATCCCGGCAGTGCCGGCGGGGAGGCGATCGCCAATGTGCTGACCGGCAAGGTCAATCCTTCCGGCCATCTGCCGGCGACTTTCCCCCGGAGCCTGGACCAGCTCCCCTATCCGGACGAGCCGCGCAAGGGCGATCTGGTTTACGATGAAGGCGCGGCGGTCGGCTACAAGTGGTTCGATCTCAATGGGCACGAACCGCAGTTCCCGTTCGGGCACGGCCTGTCCTATACCACCTTCGCGCTGGGGCACCTTGCCGTCACGCCCGAAGGGGATGGGCTGGCGGCGATGCTCGAAGTGACCAACACCGGCGACCGCGCGGGGGCGGACGTGGTGCAGATCTACGTTTCAGGCAAAGGCTGGGACGCGCCGCGCCGGCTGGCCGGCTTCGCCAAGGTCGAATTGCAGCCTGGGGAGCGCAAGCGCGTCACGGTCCATGTCGATCCCCGGCTACTGGCAACCTGGCGGGCCAACCGCCCGGGCTGGACGCTGCCTTCGGGCGTTTACGAGGTGAGCGTGGGCCACAGCTCGCGCGATCTGGCGGAAACCGTTTCGATCGAGCTGCCCGGTGCCTTCCTGCCGCCCGATTGGCGGCCGAAACGCTGACGGGCGGTTTCGGTCAGGCAAAAAAAGAGGCCGCCGGGTTCTGCTCGGCGGCCTCTTCGTTTTGGGGTGTTCGGCCCCTCAGGCGTAGGAGACCGAAAGCCTGGTCGCCGACCGGCGGCGCATCGTCGCGCCCACGGCGCCGAAGCCCAGGATCATCATCAGCCAGGTCGCCGGCTCGGGAACGGCGGAGTCCACCGTCACGCCGCTCAGGCGGAAGCTGTCCTTGGTGAAGGAGTTGGCGGCGAAGAAGAACTGGGTGCCGGTGAAGCTGCCATTGAAGGCCCCGCCCACAACCGTCAGCGCATCCAGCGTCTCACCCTCGTTGAGCGGGCTGCCCCACTCGAAGCTGACGCTGTCGCTCGGGCCGAAGTTGCCGAACAGCGCCTGGGTCAGCGTGACTTCCTGATCGAAGCTGAGAAGAAGGCCTTCGCCCAGCGACAGCAGACCGTTGTCGTTGATCTCGCCGCTGTTGTTCCCGCGGACACCCAGGCCGGCGGAATTATGGGTCACGTCCGCCTGATTGGCGAAGCTCACCTGATTGAGAATGGACGAAAGGCCGGTGTAGGCACGAGCCGTCACCGTCACACCGCCCACAGTAAGCGAATAGATGTCGGGGTTCGGGGTGGTTTGCATCCCACCGGCGTTGGCACCGAAATCGAACACGGTAGCCGCGCTGGCCGGAGCCGACATCGCCAAAGCGGCCGCTGCGACGGCGCCCGCCGCGAATACACTCTTCATCTTCATGAAACCCCCTTTTGGTTTGACGTTAACTCTTTTGCCGACCGCATGGAGCCAGCACGGACGGCAATCGCGCCCGTTCATCGTCGATCACGCCACAGGCGACTCCGTCGCAGGCATGGGATTAACGTTTACCATGATGTTCAAGCCTTTGAAATGAAAAGGCGCCGATTTCGTCCCATCTGTCTCGAACCGATACAGTGCACAGATCGCCGGGAACGAACGGTCCGGCGGGAAAGGCCGGCCGGCCTGCCCTCAGAAATCCGGCAGGTCCTGCGCCGCGAAGCCCCAGCCGGCCAGGCCCTTGCCGGCCGCGCGGCTGAGCAGGCGCTTCGCGTCGGAGATCGAAAACGGATGGGCATTCTCGAAATCGTCCAGTTCGCCCCAGGCGATCGGCACGGCAACCGGCGCGCCTGGGCGGGATCGCGCCGCATAGGGCAGGATCGCGGTGCTGCCGCGCTGGTTGCGCAAGTAATCGATGAAGATGCGGCCCGTGCGCTTGGCCTTGCTCATGTTCGCGGTGAAGCGTTCCGGCTCGGCCAGGCTCAGCGCTTCGGCGAAGCGTTTGGAAAAGTCCTTGTGCGCATCCCATGAATGGCCGGGCGTAAGGGGCACGACGACATGCACCCCCTTGCCGCCCGAAAGCATCGCGAAGCTGGCCAGGCCGATATCGGCCAGCGCGCGCCGCAGGTCCTTCGCGGCTTTCTTCACCGCCGCGAAATCCAGCCCCAGATCGGGATCGAGATCGAAGACCATGCGATCGGGCGCTTCGACGTCGGCCACGCGGCTGCCCCAGCCGTGGATCTCGATCGTGCCCATCTGCACCAGCGCCAGGATGCCGGCCGCATCTTCGACATAGAGGTAATCCTCCGCCTGGCCGTCCTTCTCGACGATCGGCACATGGTGGACGTGGGGGCCGAAGGTGCCGCTGTCATGCTTCTGGAAGAAGCATTTCTTGGCCCGGCCTTGCGGGCAGCGCACCAGGGTGAGCGGGCGATTGGCCGTCCACGGCAGCATGACCGGCGCGATGGCCGCGTAGTAATCGGCAAGCTGCCCCTTGGTCTGCCCGCTTTCGGGAAAGATCACCCGATCCCGATTGGAAATCGCCACCGTGTCGTCCGCGCCGTTTTCCGGCGCTTCGCTGGCCCGTTCCGGCATGATCTCCTCCGCCTTCTTATCGCCCCGCAGGCCCAGGAAGCTGCCGTGGCGCACGTTGCCTTCCGCGGTGAACTGGCTGAACGCGATCTCCGCCACCAGTTCCGGCTTGAGCCAGGTCACGCCCCGGCTTTCCACGCGGCCCACTTCGGCCGGCGCCGTCTTGCGTTCCAGGCGGGCAAACCGGGCCGCCAGATCGGCCAGCGCATCCTGATCGAACCCGGTGCCGACATTGCCCTTGTAGACCAGATGCCCGCCTTCGTTCTGCGCCAGCAGGATGGAGGAGAAAGGCCGGCCTTTCGCGCTCGATTTCTTCCACCCGATGATGACGAATTCCTGCCGCAAGGTGCATTTCACCTTGACCCAGTTCTTCGTGCGCGCGGACACATAACGGGCGTCGATCCGCTTCGAGATGATGCCTTCCTGCCCCGCGCGGCACATCGCGTTGTACAGCTTTTCGCCCGCGCCGATCACATGGTCGGCCACGTGGATCGGCGGCTTCGCCTCGGCCAGCAGCGCTTCCAGCCGCTCCTTGCGCTCGATGTTGGGAAGGCCGGCAAGATCCTCTCCCTTGAGCTCCAGCAGGTCGAAGGCATGAAACGACAGCTTGTCGCCTTGGGCCTGCGCGCCGTGCCCGCGCTTCAGCACCGCCTGGAGGCTGGAGAAATCCGGATTGCCCTGCCGGTCATAGGCGACGATCTCGCCGTCGATCAGGCAGGGCGGCAGGTCCAGCGCCTTGAGGCTTTCCACCAGCGGCGTGAACTTGTCCGTCCAGTCGAGCCCGGTGCGGGTATGGACGATCACCTTGTCGCCCGCGCAGGCGATCAGCGCGCGATAGCCGTCGAACTTGATCTCGTGCATCCAGCCGTTGCCGGCCGGCACGGAATCCACCAGCGTGGCCAGCTGGGGAGGGCGGAACTTCGGCAGGGCGCCGCTGCCCTTGCGCGCTTTCGCGGGCGGCTTTGTCGCAGACGTCTTTTTCGCCGGCGTCCTTTCCCCAGATGCCTTTCCGGGGCCCATCTTCGCCACGGCCTTGTTGCGCCTGGCGGCCTTGGCCATGACTTTGCCGAACGTCTCGCCCCGCGCGCCCTCCAGCGAATATTCGCCCTTCTTGTCCGCCGCGATCTCGGCCATGGAGCGGCCGGTCAGCACGCTGGTCAGGCAATGCTCCACCAGCGGATCGCCTTCCTGGGCATAGGCATCGTCCAGCTTGCGCAGCAGCCAGTTCTCGCGCTTCTCGCCGGGCCGCCCCTTCAGCCGGATCAGCAGCCATTCGCCCTTCATCCGCTCGCCATGCAGCGTGAAGTGGAGGTGGCCCTTGTCGATGTCCTTCCAGCTTTTGCCGGGCACCGGCTCCCACGTGCCGCGATCCCACAGCATCACCGTGCCGCCGCCGTATTCGCCTTTCGGGATCGTCCCTTCGAACTCGGCATAGGCCAGCGGATGATCCTCGGTGCGCACGGCCAGCCGCTTGATGTCCGGATCGGGCGAAGGGCCTTTGGTCACCGCCCAGGATTTCAGCACGCCGTCCGCCTCCAGCCGGAAATCCCAATGCAGCCGGGTCGCTTCGTGCTTCTGCACGATGAAGCGGTTGCCGCCCTCGCTGCTGGCCCGTTTGCCGGCAGGTTCGGCTGTCTTCCCGAAATCCCGCTTGCGATTGTATTCGGCGAGCGAGGCCTGACTCATGGCGTATAATCCTCATCCGGCAGGTGTGGCCGCTCCGGTTCCATGCTTCAGGCGCGCTTCCTTGATCGGGCCGGGACAGCCTTCTTGGCGGGCGCCTTGCGTTTGGCGGGTGCCTTCGCGCCGCCCTTGCCCTCGGTGCCGACGGATTTCTTCAGCGCCGCCATCAGGTCGATCACATTGCCGCCGCGCGCAGGCTCCGGCTCCTCCACGTCCTCCAGGATCTTCTTGCCCTTGGCTTTCTGCTTCTTCTCGATCAGCGCCTTCAGCGCATCGGCATAGCGATCGTGGAACTCGCCCGCGTCGAACGGGGCGCTGCGCTGCTCGATCAGCGTGCTGGCAAGATCGAGCAGTTCCTTCGCCGGCTTGGTGTCGGCAATGCCCTTGAAATAGCTCTGCGCCTTCTGGACTTCGTCCTCATAACGCAGCGTTTCCAGCACGATGCCCTTGCCGCAGGGCTTGAGCGAAACAAGCGTCTCGCGGCCGCGCACCGAAATCTGCCCGATGCCCACCTTCTTGGCCTGCCGCAGCGCCTCGCGCAGCACGATGAAGGCTTCTTCCGCCAGATCGTCGGCCGGGACCACGAAATAGGGCTTCTGGAAATAGAACACGTCGATTTCCCCGGCATCGACGAACTGAACCAGATCCAGCGTCTTGCGGCTTTCCACTTTGGCAGCCTCGATCTCGTCCTCTTCCAGCAACACGTAATTGCCCTTGGACACCTCATAGCCCCGGACGATCTCGTCGCGGTCCACCGGCCCGATGCCCTGGACCACTTTCTCGTAATTGATCGGCTTGCCGGAAGGCTCGTGGATCTGCCGAAAACTGATCGCCGCCCCGCTCCGGGTCGCGGAATAGACTTCCACCGGTATCGACACGAGCGCGAGGCGAAGCTGCCCCTGCCAATAAGCACGTGCGGCCATTTTGCGTATGACTCCCTGCTAGCGGGGAGTCAGCGCGCGAGGGGGCGGCGGGTTCCGGGGGGATCGTCTCGCGAAGACTAGCTCGGGTACGTCGCCGATTTACATCGTCCGTCCCAACCGCACCAGCACCTCATCCAGTGCCTGCAAGAACCGCGACCGATCGGTCTTGGCGAACGGCTTCGGCCCGCCCATCAGCCCGTCCGCTCCGGCGCGCAGGTCAGCCATGATCGCCCGCGTGGCGATGGCGCCGCCGATCGAGGCGGGGGTGAACGGCTTGCCGGTGGGGGCCAACACGGTCGCGGCGGCTTTCAGGCAGCGGTCGGCGAGGAGGATGTCGCCGGTCACCACTACGGTCCGCTTATCCTGGGCTTGTCGAAGGATGGCCTGCTCGGCGATCCAGTCGTCGGCGGCGTCGAAGCTGTCGGAGACGACCACGCGCTCGACCAGCGCGCTCACCGGCACGCGGAAGGGGGCGTTGCTGACCACGCTGACCGGCACCTTGTGCCGTTCGGCCACGCGGTAGATCTCTTCCTTCACCGGGCAGGCGTCGGCGTCGACGAGGATGCGCAATTTGCTCACCGGCGCGGTGTTAGAGGGCGGCGAGCCATTTTCCTACACGGCGGTTTTCTGGTTCAGGCCGGCGATGTCTTCCGCACGATCCAGAGACACCCCCTTCGCCGCGCCGCTGCTTCCCGCCGGGCGGCGGATCGGCGCCGTGAAAGCGGCCACTGACGCCCTGCAAGGCGACACTTTCGCGCGCAAGGTGACGGTTTGGTGGCGCAAGGTGACGGTTTCATGCCCCAAAGTGACGGTTTCGGGCGTTTCCGGCCCGGACAGTGTCACAGGTGTCAACACCCCCTCCGCCGGATCGGTGGGACGTCAGACGCAGGGCGGCCGGCGGCCTGCCAGCGCGGCGCCATGGCCCGATTAGGCAAATCGCTCAGGGTGGGGTATATAGCTCTGGCTGACGTCGAATTTTGCGACGGACTTCGCTGCCGGCTCGGGCCGATCCGATCCTGGCGACGACTTCCTTTCGATTGACGACCTGACGCACGACGCCCGCAGGCATTCTCGCCCCGGGCAACACGTTCTCGAAAGGAACATCCCATGCCGATCGGCACAGTAAAATTCTTCAATACCGACAAGGGTTATGGCTTCATCGCCCCGGAAGATGGCGGCGCGGACAGCTTCGTCCACATCTCCGCCGTGCAGGCCGCGGGCATGCAGACGCTGAACAAGGATCAGCGCGTGTCCTACGAAGTGGAACGCGGCCGTAACGGCAAGGAATCGGCGGTCAACCTCGCCCAGGCCTGACATCCCGTTTCCGGGCGCGCCGCGAAGGCGCGCCCGGCTTTCCGCCCAGCCAAGGAGACCGCCGCATGAGCCAGACGTTCGAATTCTATGATGAGCGCGCCCGGGCCGCCGAGACGGAAGCCGAGCGGGCAGTGCTCGACAACGTGCGCGAGCGCGAACTGCGGTCCGCCAAGGCGTGGCGCGAGATGGCCGATCGCCAGCTGCTGATCGATGCGGAGCGCGTGAAGGCGGAGGAAATCCGCGCCGCCCGCCGCGCGGCGGAGGTGGAAGCCGCCGAAGCCGCGCGCATGGTGGAGCCGGCCGAGCACTGATTCGCTAGTGCCGGACGCCGGATGGCGGCGGCGGGGCCTATGCCTCCAGCCGCGCTTCCAGCGTGATCTCGCAGTTCAGCAGCTTGGAGATAGGGCAGCCGGCCTTGGCTTCCCCGGCCAGCCGCTCGAACTCTTCCGCAGTGATTCCCGCCACGCGGCCCGTCAGCGTCAGCGCCGATTTCGTCACGGTGAAGCCGCCGTCGCTCGGTTCCAGCGTCACCTTGCATTGGGTGTCCAGCGTGCCGTCGGTATGACCGGCTTTGGCCAGCGCGAAGCTGGTCGCCATCGTGAAGCACGCCGCGTGGGCGCCGGCGATCATCTCTTCGGGATTGGTGCCGGGCTGGCCTTCGAAGCGGGTGCCGAAGCCATAGGGCGCATCGAGCGCGCCGGAGGCGAAGGAAACGTGGCCCTTCCCTTCCTTGCCCAGGCCTTCATAGCGTGCATTGGCGGTATTCACGGTCATCGCTCGGCTCCTTCAGAGAGAACAGGATCGGTTCGGCGCTAGGGGGCGCCCATCCGCTCAACGCGCCGCGACGGCCTTCAGCACCCGCTCCGCCCATTCGGGGCGGCAGATCAGCAGATCGGGCAGCCAGGTATTGGCGTTGTTGTAAGACAGCGCGCTGCCGTCGATGCGCGAGCAGTGCAGGCCATGGGCGCGGGCAACGGCGACAGGGGCGCAATTGTCCCATTCGTGCTGCCCGCCTGAATGGAGATAGATCTCCGCCTGGCCCAGCACCACCGCCATGGCCTTGGCCCCGGCGGAGCCCATCGGCACAAGCTCGCAACGGAGCGCTTCGGCCACCGCCAGCGCCTCGGGAGCCGGCCGCGTGCGGCTGACGACGATCCGGGGCGCGCCCGCGTGCGGGTGGGCCGGGGCGGGGCGATCGGACCGCAGCACCAGGCCGCCATCCAGGCCGGGCAGCGCCACCGCGCCCACTTCGGCCACGCCATCGATCGCCAGCCCCACATGCACCGCCCAATCGGGCCGCCCTTCGCCATATTCGCGCGTGCCGTCCACCGGATCGACGATCCACACGCGCGACTTGGCCAGGCGGTCGGGCGTGTCCTTGCTTTCTTCCGACAGCAGGCCGTCGTCCGGCCGCCGCTCGCGCAAGGCATCGACCAGCAGCCGGTTGGCCCGCCGGTCTCCTTCCTGCCCCAGCGCCTTGCCTTCGAACGCGCCGCTGGCCCGCAGGGCCACCAACAGCTGGCCGGCCTGCTGCGCCAGGTCCGCCGCCAGCGCCGCGTCGGCCTGGGGCGTCACAGGTCCGGCGTCCACTGTCCCAGCAGCCGCTCGGCGATAAGCTCGGCCGCGTCCTCCGCACTCATCCGCGTGGTGTCGATGCGGAGGTCCGGGCTCTCGGGCCGTTCATAGGGGCTGTCGATGCCGGTGAAGTTCTTGAGCTGGCCTTCGCGCGCCTTGCGATAGAGCCCCTTTACGTCGCGGCTTTCGGCGACGTCCAGCGGGGTATCGACGAACACTTCCAGGAATTCGCCTTCGGGCAGCATGGCCCGCACCATCTCGCGCTCGGCCCGGAACGGGCTGATGAAGGCGGTGAGCACGATGAGGCCGGCGTCGGTCATCAGCTTGGCCACTTCGCCCACGCGGCGGATGTTCTCGATCCGGTCGGCCTCGGTGAAGCCCAGGTCCTTGTTGAGCCCGTGCCGCACGTTGTCGCCATCGAGCAGGAAGGTGTGGCGCCCCGCGGCGTGGAGCTTCTTCTCCACCAGGTTGGCGATGGTGGACTTGCCCGATCCGGACAGGCCGGTGAACCACAGCAGCGCCGGCGCCTGCCCCTTGAGCGCGGCATGGGCCTCGCGGCTCACTTCCAGCGCCTGCCAGTGGACGTTCTGCGCCCGCCGCAGGCTGAAATGGATCGTGCCCGCCGCCACGGTGGCATTGGTCAACTTGTCGATCAGGATAAACCCGCCCAGCGTGCGGCTGTCGGCATAAGGCTCGAACACGATGGGGCGGTCGGTGGTCACCTCGCACACGCCGATGGCGTTCAGTTCCAGCGTCTTGGCCGCCAGATGCTCCAGCGAATTGACGTCGATCTCGTATTTCGGCTGGGCCACGGTGGCGCTGACGGTCTGCGTCGCCAGTTTCAGCCAGTAACCGCGGCCCGGCAGCAGCGCCTCGTCGTTCATCCACACCAGCGTCGCTTCGAACTGGTCGGCGCTCTGCGGCGCATCATCGGCGGCGGCGATCACGTCGCCCCGGCTGCAATCGATCTCGTCAGTGAGGGTGAGTGTGACCGATTGGCCAGCCCCCGCCTCGTCCAGATTCCCGGTGTCGCCACCCGGCATGACGACGATGGACTTGACCGTGCTGGTCTTGCCCGAGGGTATCACGCGCACGGCATCGCCCGGCTTCACGGTGCCTTCGGCGATCAGCCCGGCGAAGCCGCGGAAGTCCAGGTTGGGGCGGTTGACCCATTGCACCGGCATGCGGAACGGCCTGGCCCGCGCGGCCGCGTCTTCGATCTCCACCGTTTCCAGATGGTCGATCAGGCTGGGGCCGTCATACCACGGGGTATTGGCGGAAGGGGCGGCGGTGATGTTGTCGCCCTTGAAGCCGCTGATCGGGATCGCCGTGAAGGCCTCGATGCCGATCTCCTGCGCGAAGGCCCGGTAATCGGCCACGATGCGATCGAAGGTTTCCCGCGAGTAATCGACCAGGTCCATCTTGTTCACCGCCAGCACCACGTGGCGGATCCCGATCAGGTGCGCCAGGAACGAATGGCGCCGCGTCTGCACCAGCACGCCCTTGCGCGCATCGACCAGGATCACCGCCAGATCGGCCGTGCTGGCGCCGGTGACCATGTTGCGCGTGTATTGTTCGTGCCCCGGCGTATCGGCGACGATGAACTTGCGTTTCTCGGTGGCGAAGAAGCGATAGGCGACGTCGATCGTGATGCCCTGCTCGCGCTCTGCGGCCAGGCCATCGACCAGCAGCGCAAAGTCGATCGCCTGCCCCTGTGTGCCCACGCGCTTGCTGTCCGCCTCCAGCGCGGCGAGCTGGTCCTCGAAGATCATCTTCGAATCGTAGAGCAGCCGGCCGATCAGCGTGGACTTGCCGTCATCCACGCTGCCGCAGGTGATGAACCGCAGCAGGTCCTTGTTCTGGTGCAACTCGAGGTAAGCCTCGATGTCCTCGGCGATGAGGGCGTCGGGCCGGAAAGCTTCGGTCATGTCGCGCTGTTCCACTTGGCGCTCGCGAAGGCGCGGAGGGGCGGAGAAATTAGGTCTCCGGATTTCGTCATTCCCGCGAAAGCGGGAACCCAGCCAGCCGGAAAGATCGCGAAGCATCCACTGGGTCCCCGCTTTCGCGGGGATGACGAAGAGAGGGGGTATACCTCTCCGCGCTTCCGCGCCTCTGCGCGTGCCACTGCGTTTCTCGGGGTCATCAGAAATACCCCTCCTGCTTCTTCTTCTCCATGCCCGCGCCGCCGGCGTCCTTGTCGATCGCGCGGCCCTGGCGTTCGCTGGTGGTGGTGAGCAGCATTTCCTGCACAACCTCGGGCAGCGTGGCCGCCGTGCTTTCGATGGCGCCGGTCAGCGGATAGCAGCCGAGCGTGCGGAAGCGGATCGAGCGCATGACGGGTTCCTCGCCAGGCTCCAGCGGGAAGCGTTCGTCATCGACCATCAGCAGCAGCCCGTCGCGCTCCACCGTGGGGCGCGGCGCGGAGAGGTAGAGAGGGACGATCTCGATCCCTTCCTTCATGATGTATTGCCAGATGTCGAGTTCGGTCCAGTTGGAGATCGGGAAGACGCGGATGCTCTCCCCCTTGTTCTTCCGCGCGTTGTAGAGGTTCCACAGCTCCGGCCGCTGGTTCTTCGGATCCCAGGTGTGGCTGGCCGTGCGGAACGAGAAGATGCGTTCTTTCGCGCGGCTCTTCTCCTCGTCGCGCCGGGCGCCGCCGAAGGCCGCATCGAACTTCCACTTGTCGAGCGCCTGCTTGAGCCCTTCTGTCTTCCACATGTCGGTATGGAGCGGCCCGTGGTCGAACGGGTTGATGCCGCGTTCCAGCGCTTCGGGGTTCTGATAGACCAGCAGGTCCATCCCGGCCTGCTTCGCCGCCTTGTCGCGCAGCGCGTACATGTCGCGGAACTTCCACGTCGTATCGACATGGAGCAGCGGGAAGGGCGGCGGCGCCGGATAGAACGCCTTGCGCGCCAGGTGCAGCATCACCGCGCTGTCCTTGCCCACCGAATAGAGCATGACGGGGTTGGCGGCTTCGGCCACCACCTCGCGCATGATATGGATACTCTCCGCCTCCAGACGGTCGAGGTGCGTCAGCCGTTGCATGGCGCGGAAGTGCCGATTGCCGGCCATAACTGCAAGCCGCGCGGCGGGCAGAAATTCTTTGGGGGTGCTAAGTTGGCGGTGCGGCTGCTTTGCGGCGCTCCCCACTGCCATTCTCTTGTCGTCATTCCCGCGAAAGCGGGAACCCAGTCGGCTCTTGCGTTCAATCGCCTTGGGTCCCCGCTTTCGCGGGGATGACGAAAGGGGGCGTTATGGGTTCGCCTCCGGGAAAGGCGTCCACTCCTCCTGCTCCGGGAGCGGGGCGAAGATCGCGTCGAGCATGTCCTGCGTCACATCCTGTGCCCTATCCGGCTGCCAGCGCGGGGCATTGTCCTTGTCCACCAGGACCGCGCGCACGCCTTCGGCGAAATCGGGGCGAGCGATCATGCGCGCGGCCAGGCGATATTCGAGCGCCATCTCGTCTGCGAAATCGCTCGCGCCCTCGGCGAATTGTCGCAGCGCGACCTTGGCGCTCGTCGGGCATTTGGCCACGACCGCTTTGAGTTCCTTGGCCGCCCAGGTGGACGGGTCGCCTTCCAGCGCGGCGAGGATGCCTTCGAGGCTGTCTGACGCGAACAGGCGGGCGATGCGTTCGGCATTGCCGGCCAGGCGAGCAGGCGGGGGCTCGATGGAGAGTTCCGCCAGCACGGCGTCGGCCGCCGCCGGCTGCGCCGCGATGCGGACCTTGGCTTCCGCCACGCGATCGCTCGGGAGATAATGCGTGGCAAGCCCGGCCCAGAGGCATTCCGCCCCATCGAGCCGCGCGCCGGTGAGGGCGAGGAAGGGGCCGATGCGCCCCGGCAGGCGCGGCAGGAACCAGCCCGCGCCGACATCGGGGAACAGGCCGATCGCGCCTTCCGGCATGGCGAACAGCGTGTTCTCGGTCGCGATGCGATAGCGCGCAGGGAGGGCCAGCCCCACGCCGCCGCCCATCGTCACACCGTCCATGAAGGCGATCACCGGCTTGGGAAAGGTGAGCAGCCAATGGTTCATCCGGTATTCGGCCAGGAAGAACGCCCGGCCTTCCCTGCCGCCGTCCTCCAGCACGGAGCGCCGCACTTGCGCCACGTCGCCACCCGCGCAGAAGCCGCGCCCCCCGGCATGGTCGAGGATCACCGCGGCGATCCCCGGGTCCCCCCGCCATTCGCGCAGCGCGGCGCAGATCGCCTCGCACATCGTCCGCGTCAGGGCATGGAGCGCTTTCGGGCGATTGAGGGAGAGATGGCCGATGGCGCCCTGGCGGCAAACGATCACCTCTTCGCCCGGCGGCGGTTCTTGCATCATGCGTCAGTTCACCTGCGTTACCGTCAGGCTGCCGGCGGGCAGCGGTTGCAATATCTCGCGCTCGGGCGCGGCGGGGTCCAGCCAGCGGGCGCACAGGGCAGGCGGGAGTACGACGATCGAGCGATTGTGATAAGGCGCGATGTCCGGCGAAGGCTCCCCGGTCAGCATGGTGAAGACCTCACCCACTTCGGGATCGTCACGCCACAGGCCGGCGATGCCGAACCACGGCTGGCCCGTGAGCGTGAACAGCCACTTGTGCTTACGCCGGGACTTCGGGTCGGTGTGCGGCGTGAACTCATAGAACCCGTCCGCCAGGATCACGCAGCGCCCCCGGCCGAACACGCGCCCTTCGGAGCGGAAGTTGTAGACCGGCTTGCCGCCCGGGCCGGGCCACGACCAGCGCCGCTGCACCAGTTCGGGTAGGCCGGACTGCCCCATGCGGACGATCGGCGCGCGGTCGGTTATGCGGATGTCGATGCGCGGCTCGAAATTGGGCCAGCCTTCGGGCGCCCCAAGGCCATCGAACAGCTCTTCGGCGGGCACGCGTTCGATCAGGCGATAGTTATTGCACATGCCGGCGGACTGTCATCTTTGGCGTCATGGACAAGGGCATAGGAGCAATCGGAGTAGTCTCTGTTTTTCAAGGACAATAGGCAAATCCGTGTCATCTTCGAATGAGCGGCTTTGGGGCCGTGTATCACGCGCCGCAGGCTGCGCCATGAGGCAGAGCATAATCGAGCCTGTGTAGGAAAGGCGGAAGCCGGATTCGACTCCCGCATGTCAAGAACATAAAAGGAACATGGAATCGGGAGTCCTCGATGCGAGCGGCGCAATTCTATCGCTATTTCCTGGGCATCCGCCCGCATCCGCACCTCTATCCGGCGTTTCGGGATCTTGCGGAGGGCGCGGGCCAATCGGCCGGCCTCGACAGACTGCATCTCACGCTCTGCGTCATCGCCGAATGTGCCGAGCGTGACGCGTTCATGGAACGGCGAGTGGAAAGGGCGCTGGAGGGGCAGGCCCTGCATGCCTTTCCGGTCAATCTCAGCCGCTTGGTGGCCGGCGCGCAGGGAGCCGTGGCGCGGACATCGGGCCGGCAGGACGACATCCAGGATTTCTACCGGCGGCTCGTGCGCCTGCTGGCGCCTTGCGGGATCGAGCCGCCCTATCGCAAGTCCGGCCTGCACCCGCATATGACCTTGGGATACGCCCCGTGCCGGCCGGTGCTTCGGGGCATTTCGCTGGCGTGGTATCCCGACGAATTGCTGCTGATCGAAAGCGAATACGGGCTGACGCGGCATAACGTGCTGGGGCGCTGGGTTCTGCTGCCGCCGCGCCAGCCGCTTCTGCCGTTCGGCCAGCCTATTGCCGCAGCAAGTCCCGCCCGACGATCAGCCGCATGATCTGGTTGGTGCCTTCCAGGATCGAATGGACCCTGAGATCGCGCCAGAACCGCTCCACCGGATAATCCATCAGATAGCCATAGCCGCCGTGCAGTTGCAGCGCGCGGTCGGCCACGGCGATGCCGGTGTCGCTGGCGAGGCGCTTGGCCATGGCGGCGAAGCGGGTCTTGTCCGGCGCATTCATGGTGAGCTTGGCGGCGGCGAGGTAAAGCAGGGCGCGGGCGGCCTCCAGCTCCGTCGCCATGTCGGCCAGGGTGAATTGCGTGTTCTGGAAGTCTGCCACGGCCTTGCCGAACTGGTGCCGCTCCTTGGTGTATTTCAGCGCTTCCTCAAGGCATCTCTGCGCCCCGCCGAGCGAGCAGGCGCCGATGTTGATCCGCCCGCCGTCGAGCCCCGCCATGGCGATGCGGAAGCCTTCGCCTTCGCCGCCGATCATGTTTTCCGCCGGCACCCGCACATTGTTGAGGATCAGCGCGGCCGTGGGCTGCGAATGCCAGCCGAGCTTGCGTTCCGGCGCGCCGAACGACACGCCAGCCATGCCCTTCTCGATGGCCAGGCAGGAGATGCCATTCGGCCCCTCGCCGCCGGTGCGGACCATGGTGAGGTAGAGATCGTTCTCGCCCGCGCCGCTGATGAACTGTTTGGTGCCGCTGACCCGCCAATGATCGCCGTCCCGCACCGCCGTGGTCTTGAGCGCGGCGGCGTCGGAGCCTGAGCCCGGCTCCGTCAGGCAATAGCTCGCCATCCATTCCATGCCGACGAGCCGGGGCAGGTATTTCGCCTTGACCGCCGGCGAGCCGAACCGATCGAGCATCCAGCCGGCCATGTTGTGGATCGAGAGGAAGGCGCTGGTCGACGGGCAGCCGTAAGCCAGCGCCTCCATCACCAGCGCCGCCTCCAGCCGCCCCAGTGCGCTGCCGCCGCCTTCCTCCGAAACATAGATCGAGGAGAAGCCCAGTTCGGCCGCGGCCATGATCGTGTCCTTGGGGAAGACCTGCTTCTCATCCCACTCGGCGGCGAAAGGCGTGATCCGGTCAGCCGTGAAGCGCCGCGCCATCTCCTGGATGGCGAGCTGGTCTTCCGTCAGCTCGAACTGCCCCGTCATGCCCTTCTCCGTAGTGGCGCGATGGGAACGGGGGGCTCCAACGGCGGCTATTGCCCGCTGCCGTCGAGCGCCTCGGCCTCGATGTCCACGTTGAAGGCGGGGCCGGCAAGGGGGGGGACGGCGACCAGCGTGCCGGTGGGCCGGGCTTGGCCGACGGACTTGGTGAAGGCCGCCGTGACCGCCTCGGCATCCTTGATGTCGGTCACGAACATGCGCACGCGCACCACGTCGCCCGAATGGCCGCCCAGCTGGCCGATGTAATCGAGGATCTGTTCGAAGCAGCGTTCCGCCTGGCGGCCGGCATCGGGGGAAAAGCTCCCGTCCGCCTCCGCGCCGACATTGCCGGATACGATGATCCGGTCGCCCACGCGGATGGCGCGGGTGAATTTGGCCTGTTCCTCGAAGGGCGAAAGAGGCGGAATGCGCTGCCGGCCGTCCGCCGGATCAGCCACAGGTCACCCGATCGATCATCATGGCATCGTCATAGAACACGTTCAGCCGGTCGACGCGGTAATCCATCGTCATCGGGGTCCGTGGCGGGCCCCAGCGAAGCTGCCTGGCGCCGGTCAGGCGCAGCAGCCGCTCCCCCAGTTCCGCCGAGACGCGCTGCCCCACGAAGGCCTGCCCCGGCTCTGCCTTGCAAGACCCTGCGCCGCCCGCGATGTCGCCAGTGGTCGCGCAGCCGGCCAGCGCCACGGCGGAGGCGGCGAGCGCCACCGACACTACCCTGATCATGATCGTCTCCCCTTTATCCGCACTTGCTATAGCGCAATGGACCGGGCGCCGCATCCTCTCCGTATTCGCGGCGGATCAGCGTCTGGCCATTGTCCTGCACGTCCAGAGTTTCGTCGCGCTGCCACTCCATGCCTTCGCCGGTGAAGGCGAAGGACGCGCGGATGCGACTGGCGCTGGCTTCCGCGATAGAGGTCAGGGTGCCGACCGATTCATAGAATTCGAGCTTGGTGGGGCCGATCGTCAGCAGGCCCTTGGCATCGTCGCGCGCCGGGTCGCAATCGGCCGGAACCATGCCCCAGCGGCCCTGGATGGCAGCGGGGATCGTGCTGGGAACGGGTGTGGGGGATGGCGTGGTGATGCCGGCCGATGGCGATTCGATGGCTGCTTCGCTGGCGGCGGGCGTTTGGGTATCGTCCGGCGCGCCGCGATCGCAAGCGGCCAGCGCGGTGAGGGCGAGGAGGGGGAAGGCCAGGCGTTTCATGCGGTCTCCATCATCATCATGTCCGTGCCGCCTATAACGCCCGGGCGGCGCTTCCTTTCCTGTCGCCGGTCGGGCCGACGTGTTACCCACCCTCGGGCTCGTCAGCGTGGGGAGACGGAGAAGATGGCCGGATTGTGGTTCGAGGAGTTCGCGGTGGGGCAGGTTTTCGGCCATCCGCTGCGCCGCACGGTGACCGAGACCGACAATCTGCTGATCAGCACGCTGACGCACAATCCCGCGCCGCTGCATCTCGATGCCGAATACATGAAAGGCACCGAATATGGCCGGATCCTGGTGAATTCGTGCTTCACGCTGGGGCTCATGGTGGGGATTTCGGTGAACGACACCACGCAAGGGACCGCTGTCGCCAACCTCGGCTGGGACGAGGTGCGGTTTCCGGCGCCGATCTTCGTCGGCGACACGCTGAGGATCGAAACCGAAGTGCTGGACTTGCGCGAGAGCCGGTCGCGCCCCGACCAGGGCATCGTCACCTTCGCGCACCGGGCCTATAATCAGCGGGGCGAACTGGTGGCGCATTGCAAGCGTGCCTCCTTGCAGCGCAAGCGCCCGGGTGATAAAGCTTAGCAAGCTAATAAGTCGGGAGTGGCCGATGCCGTTGAAAGTCGAACCTGTCCTGCCGCGTTTCGGCGCCGAATGCTCGGGCCTGGACCTGACGAAGCCGCTCAGCGCCGAAGAGGTCAGGCAGGTGACCGATGCGATGGATACCTGGGGCGTCACCGTGTGGCGCGACACGGGCATGAACGACGATCAGCACGTCGCCTTCAGCCGCAATTTCGGCTATCTCGAACGCGTGCCCCGGCGCGACGGCGTGAGGATGCGCTTGCCTTATCGCGAGCTGTTCGATGCCTCCAACCTCAACGTCGATGGCGAGATCACGCAGGACGTGGCGGCGATCCAGTACCGCAAGGGCGACCGGCTGTGGCACACCGACAGCGCCTTCATGGAGAAGCGCACAAGCTATTCCCTGCTGCTGGCGCATCAGGTGCCGCCCGAAGGCGGCGAGACCTGGTTCGCCGATACCCGCAGCGCTTACGAGGACTTGCCGCAAGCCACGAAGGATTTCCTGGAAGGCAAGATCGGCATCAATTCCCTGTGGTGGAGCCGCAAGAAGGCCGGCGCCGAGATCTCTGACGAGGAGATCGAGGAGCGGCCCCGGGCGCGGCACCCGCTGGTGCATGTCCACAAGGGGTCCGGCCGCAAGTCACTGTTCATCGCCGCGCATACGATGGACGTGGAAGGGATGCCCAAGGAAGAAGGGCGCCAGCTGATCCAGGATCTGATCGCGCACTGCACGCAGCCGCAATACGTGTTCTCGATGAAATGGCACCCGGGCGACATGGTCATCTGGGACAACCTGTGCTCGATGCATCGGGGCGGCGAGTTCGATTATTCGAAGTACAAGCGCGACATGCGCCGCACGACCGTGCGCGAGGGGACGGAGCCGCACACCATGGAAGCGGGCGACGATCCCTTCAGCGAGCTGTTCGCGCGCACGCCGAAGATCGTCGATATCCAGGGCGCGCGCTACGCCGGGCGCTAGGCCGCGGTTCCGCCGCGGAAAGGCACCCCGTTGCCCAACGACAAACGCCCGGTTCCTCGCGGAACCGGGCGTCGGTTTGTTCAGGCTTGAAGCGAGGCTTCAGATCAGCACGGCGCTGAACAGCACGGTGCTGATGGAAGCCGCGAAAGCTACTGAAATCAAACGGTTGGTGATGAAGGTCATGATCGTTCCCCTGTAATGTCGCCGCGAGGCGTCGTCCGTTGAGGGGGCATATGGTGCGGCGCACAATCGTTCGCAAGTGCGAAATATGACACTACCGTTGCAAGTTTTGCAACTCTGCTAAACGCTGTGTTTTCGGGGAATGAAGTGCAGCACGGCCACGATCAGACCGCCTACGATCAGGCCGAGAATCGCGGAACCCAGCGCGTGAACCACCCATTCGGCGATCCCGCCCGCCCAGGCAAGCGCTTCTCCCGCCTGGCGGGAAGCGGCGTCGACCCATTCGGGGAAGGGCGTGAAATGATAGCCGTGCAAGGCGTGCAGGATAATGCCGCCACCGACCCACAGCATGGCCGCCACGCCGATCCGCGACAGCGCGCTCAGCAGCATGGGCATCAGCCGCACCAGGCCATGGCCCACTACCTGCACCAGCCGGGCGGTGTGTGTGCTGAGATGCAGCCCGATATCATCCATCTTCACGATCAATCCGACCACGCCATAGACGCCCAGCGTGATGATCACCGCTACGGCCGCCAGCACCGCCGCCTGCATTGGCAATGATAGCGGGGGCAGGGCGCTCAGCGCGATCGCCATGATCTCGGCCGAGAGGATGAAGTCGGTCCGGATCGCGCCGCCGACCTGGCGTTCCTCCAGCTCCTGCGGATCGGCGGCTTCGATCGCCTGCTCCTCATGGCCGGAATGGGCCAGGGCTTCCCAGATCTTCTCGGTCGCCTCGAAACTGAGATAGGCGCCGCCGACCATCAGCAGCGGCGTGATCGCCCACGGCGCCAGGGCGCTGAGCAAAAGCGCGGCGGGCAGGAGGAACAGCAGCTTGTTGCGCAGCGAGCCCTTGGTGATCTTCCAGATGATCGGCAGCTCCCGCGCGGGGGACAGGCCGACGACGTAATTGGGCGTCACGGCCGTATCGTCGATCACCACGCCGGCGGCCTTGCCGCTGGCCTTGCCGGCCGCCCCGGCCACATCGTCGATCGAAGCCGCCGCCAGCTTCGCCAGCGTGGCGACATCGTCCAGCAAGGCTACCAGGCCACCGGGCATGAAGTCTCCGCCAGAAAAGCAAGGCCGGTCTCTCGCGGAACCTTGCGCTGCTGGCAAGGGGGCAGGACTCGCTCACTGTGGGGAACAAGAATCGTCAAGACAGCGGTCCAGGCCAGCGATAGCTTGCCGGAATGATCGGAACCCAGCGAAAACTGCTACGGCTGATTGGCGAGATCGCGCGCGATACCGACGATGATGTCTCGCTTGCGGGGCTCGCGGGGCGGACCGGGTGGTCGACGTTCCATGTTCAGCGGCGCTTTGCAAAGCTGGCAGGGGAATCGCCGAAGTAGTTCACGCAGCGGGTCCGGCTCGACTGGGCGGCGGCGGATCTGCTGGCGACCGGGCAGTCAATCCTGAGTATCGCGCTCGATGCCGGATTCGCCAGTCACGAGGTCTTTACTCGCGCGTTCAGGCGGCGCTTCGGCTGCTCACCCAGCGAGTTTCGCAAGACGGTGCGGCTCGATCCCCAACAGGGGCGCTGTCATCGCCGCATCGTGCGCGCGGCCAGTCCATGCCTAGGGCTGTATCGCATACCGCTGAAACGGAACGCAGGGAGGACGAGGATGCCGATGTCAGCAATCGAGCGAAAGGTGCTCGAGAAGGAGCAACCGATCCTGTTCATCCGCCGCCGGCTTTCGTTTGCCGATCTGCAACGAACGATGGGCGAATGCTTCGGCGCGCTCTACGGCCATGGCCAGGCCGCCGGCCTCGCGATCGCCGGACTGCCGGTCGCCCGCTTCGTGTCCACAGGACCCGGCCTATGGACTGTCGATTTTGTGATGCCGCTGGCAGCCTCCGCAGAGTCGAATGGCGAAATGCAGATGGGCGTGCTGCCGTCCGGCCCGGTCGCTTTCGCGGTTCATCACGGAGCCTACGACTCCCTGTCCGAAACGAACGCGGCCATCGAGGGATGGATCGAGACAAACGGTTTCGCCGTGGGCGGGCCACCGTGGGAGTCCTACGTCACGTCTCCCGGCGAAACGCCGGACCCTGCCGACTGGCGAACCGAGGTATTCTGGCCGCTGAAGAGCTAGCCGAAGATTCCAGAAAGGGAGAGGTGTCATGGCTGGTGACGTTGGGAGCAGCGGGACAGCGAAAGCGCCGTGGCACTTGTGGGTTATCGGCCTGCTGGCGCTGCTGTGGTACGTCTCGGGCACGGCCACGATCCAGCTGGCGCAGCTGGGCAAGTTGCCCGGCATAACGCCCGACGAGGCCGCCTACTATGCCGCTAAGCCGGCGTGGGCGATCATGGTCACGGCGGTTGGAACCTACGGCTCGGTGCTGGCGACGATCCTGTTGCTGTTGCGGCGCAAGGCGAGCGTGGTGCTTTTCGCGCTCGCGCTAGCGGCTGTCCTCGGTGGCAACGGAGTGGAACTGATAGAGGGCACCTCGCGTGCCTACGCCAACACCGGGGCCGCGTTCGCGATCGCTGCTATAGCGGCTATAGCGATCGGTCTGGCGCTCTACGCGCGAGCGATGCGGATGCGCGACGTGTTGCACTGAAGAAATGCCCGGCTCCTCGCGGAACCGGGCATTTTCTTCAAGTGGATATGACCGAGCGGATCAGAAGATGCGCGCGGCGGTTTCGGCCGGAGCGTCGAGCAGGGCTTCCAGCTCGGCGTCCAGGCGCAGGATGGTCAGCGAGGCGCCGGCCATTTCCAGGCTGGTGCAGTATTCGCCGACATAGTTGCGGACCACGGTGAAGCCGGCCTTCTCGGCCAACTCGTGCGCCTTGGCGTAGATCACGTAGAGTTCGGTGATCGGCGTGCCGCCGAGGCCGTTGATCATGAGTGCGATGCGATCGCCCGAGTTAAACGGAATGTCCTTCGACACCGCTTCGAACAGCTCTTCGGTGATCTGGTCGGCCGGGTGGATCTTCTCGCGGCGGCGGCCCGGTTCGCCGTGGATACCCACGCCGACTTCCATCTCGTCATCGCCGATCTCGAAGATCGGGGTGCCCTTGGCCGGCGGGATGCAGCTGGTCAGCGCCACGCCCATCGTGCGGACGTTGTCGTTGACCTTCTTGGCGATGGCTTCGACTTCGTCGAGGTTCTTGCCTTGTTCGGCGGCGGCGCCGCAGGCCTTGATGACGAAGAAGTTGCCGGCCACGCCGCGACGGCCGACGGTGTAGAGGCTGTCTTCCACCGCGACGTCGTCATTGATCCAGAACTGGCGGGCGTTGATGCCTTCGGCGGTGGCCATTTCGGTGGCCATGTCCCAGGCCATGCGATCGCCTTGGTAGTTGTTGACCAGCACCAGCACGCCGGCGTCCGACGCGCACTTCTTGATTGTCTCATAACAGGCATCGACCGGCGGGGCGGCGAAGACCGCACCCTGGCAGGCGCCGGTGAGCATGCCCGGGCCGACCGCCATGACGTGCGCCGGCTCGTGGCCCGAGCCGGAGCCCTGCACGATCGATACCTTGGCATTGTCCACGCCGCTCTTGCGGACGATCATCTGGAATTCGGGCGTGTAGTCCAGCAGGTCCGGGTTGGCGAGGGCGATGCCCTTCATGAACTCCGGTACGAACTGCGCGGGATCATTGACAAACTTCTTCATAAGGTCGGTCCTCTCCGTCGAACGTTAAATCAAGCGGTTGCCTTGGCGACTTCGGCGGCATTGGGCGTGCGCGCGATGCCGCGATCCTTGCACCAGTCCTGCAGGATAGTGGCGATGGCGACGATGCCCGGGTCCGGCGTGCCGGAGCTGCGCTCCCCCACCTGGCTGGCGCGGCCGCGATGGGCGACGAGCGAGCGGGTCTCGTCGATCGCCTTGTCGGCGGCGTCGGCTGCGTCGCGCAGCGTCGCGCCCGGATCCTGGTCGCCGGCGGCGTGGGCCTTGAGCACCTCGTGCACCGGGATCAGCGCATCGAGCAGGGTCTTGTCGCCCAGCTTGGCGCCGCCGCGGGCCTGGATGCCTTCGATGGCCGAGCCGAGCATGTCGGCCAGATCCTGAAGGCTGATCGCCGTCTTGCCGCGGGTGAGCATCGCGCCCTTCATGAAGCCGGTGCCCCAGATCGGGCCGGAGCTGCCGCCCACATGCTTGCTGACCAGCATCGAGATCTTCAGCAGCATGGCGCCGATGTCGGTCTTGTCGATCTGGTCCCACTCTTTGTCGATCACGCGGAAGCCCGTCGCCAGCGAGGTGCCGAAATCGCCATCGCCGGCAAGGCCGTCGAGATCCGAGAAGTAATGTTCGTTCCTGAGCACCGTGGCGCAAGTCGTCTTGATCGCGCGCTCGACCTGCTCCTGTGAAATTTCCGCCATCTTCATTCCTCCCTCAGGCCGCACTGGCAGCGGCCAGCTCGCCCAGATCGGCGAGCCTGACATTGACATTCGGTTCGTCGCCCAGCTCCGGAACGACCTTGACGGCGCCGGTGAAATCCTCGTCGACCGTATAAGTGCTGGTGGTGATCAGCGTCGGCAGCCCGGCGCCGAGCGCGGCCAGCAGGCCGTTGCGGCTGTCCTCGACCACCATGCATTCATGGGTCGGCAGGCCGAGCGATTGCTTGGCCAGCTCGTAGATCTCCGGGTCCGGCTTCTTCTTCGAAACCACGTCCCCGGCATGGACGAAGGCGAACTTCGCCTTCCGTTCCGGACCGAACAGGTCAAGCACGGCGTCGATGAACTTGGGGTTCGACGTGGTGCACACGCCCAGCGTCACGCCGGCGGCGATCGCCTCGTCCACGATGCGGCTGATGCCGGGGCGCAGCGGCAGGCCGCCTTCGGTGACGAGGCCGGCGGTGATCTGCGTCTTGAGCTTGTGCAGCTTGACGATCAGCTCATCCCTGGCCTCGGCCGTTTCCGCGCCTTCCGGCCAGCCATATTCATCGAAATAGGCGCGCATCCGCTCCTTGCCGCCGGCGACGAGCAGCAGCTTGCCGTACAGCGCCACGTCCCAATGGGCATCGATGCCCATCTGTTCGAACGCGCGATTGAAACCCACCCTGTGCCCGTCACGCTCGGTATCCACGAGCACGCCGTCGCAATCGAAAATCAGTGCCTTGATCATTCCTCCCGATTCCCCTCACGCCGCCTTGGCGAGATAGGCCGGGGCGCGGCCCTTGCCGCCGAACTTCTCGATGAAGCCGGCGAACATGGCCTTGGAGGCCTGGTACTGCGCATCGATCAGGCGCAGCGGCTCGTAATCCTTCGGGTTTTCTTCGTGGTACTTGACGAAGCTTTCGACGAACACGTGCTTGAGATTGGTGGAGATGTTCACCTTGGCCGCGCCGCGTGCGATCGCCTTGGCGAACGTCTCGTCACTGAGGCCGGTGCCGCCGTGCAGCGCCATCGGCGTCCTGGTCAGCGCGTTGATCCGCTGGATGCGGTCGAAATCGACCTTCGGCTCGCCTTTGTAATAGCCGTGGGCGGTGCCCACCGCGCAGGCGAAGGCGGACAGGTCCAGCGCATCGCAGAACCTCTTCGCGTCATCCGGATCGGTCAGCACCGAATCCTCTTCCGCCACGTGCATGTCGTCCTCGACACCCATGATCTGGCCCAGCTCGGCTTCCATGCCGACGCCGTACTTCTCGGCGATCTCGCGCACGCGCTTGGAGATTTCGAGGTTTTCCTCGAACGGCAGCGCCGAGGCGTCGATCATGATCGAGGTCCACCCGCTCTGCGCGCACTTCTCGATCATCGCCAGATCCTTGCAGTGATCGAGGTGCAGCACCACCGGCACCGGCGAATCCTCGGCCACGGTGCGGACCCAGGACACGATCTCGCGATGGCTCCAGTACTGGATCGTCTTGGCGCTGGTCTGGCAGATGACCGGGGCGTTCAGCTCCTCGGCCGCGGCGACCATGGCCTTGGTCGTCCCGTAATCGACCAGGTTGAAGGCGGCGACGGCATAGCCGTTATCCATCGCATCGCGCAGCAACGGTTTCATATTTACCAGCGGCATGTAGGACTCCCTTGAAATTCCGAAAGGCGCAAAGCGCCCGTGAACAGGCGCATAGAGCGACCTTCGGGAGAGTCCAATACCCGTCGGCACCTCGGGCGGCCACAGATATCGTCAATTCGCCAAACGTCCCGATCTCGCACGCCGCCAAAGCGCCGCGCAAGCGGGTGATTCCGATGGAGAGGGGGTGGTGCCAGAAGAGGACTCGAACCGCTCTCAGAATGTCGCAAAACTGCGAGAATCTTGACCTTGGTTACTTAAGTGAGGCCCCCGTTGGTGCCCCCAGATTGCATTATTACCAGAGGATTTGGGCCCCATCCTCAAAAAAGTCTAATGATTTCAATGCCTCTTCTTTACAGCAAATTGATGGGAAAGACCAGCCATTTTGCCCCGACAGAGTGACTGAATTCAGGGGCTATCCGCGCACCTTCGCCCACTCCTCCCAATAGGGCACTAGCTCATCAGGCAGGCTTTCCACAAACTCCTGGCCCAATGAATAATGGGGCATCGCTTCGGCAATCGCGTCGAGCAGCGCCGCTCCCTGGACCGCGTCCTTGCGCCGCTTTAGCGGGTTCCGCTTTGCCTGAGCGCCCAACCAGAGTTTGTGGAGCGCGAACCAGCGGGGGTCAGGTGCCACGATACGTGCCGGGCTGCCATCACGGCACGGGACGACCTGGTCAACCCGTCGACCCGGCAGGAGCCATTCCTGTTCGGGTAGCGGAACAGGTCGTGGCCGATCCTTTCCAGCGAGCGTTTCGACACGCGATGGTGCGACCAGCAATTCGACTTCATAGGCCTTCGCATTGCGCGCCTGAAATTCCCGTTCGGTATTGATCGTGAAAGTCGGATCAACTGCCTTGAGCATGTCCCAAAGCTGCGTTCCGTCTTCCGGTTCGTCAGCCGTCCAGGCAAGATCGAAGTCTTCGGTTTCATCGGGCACATCGCGGAACGTGCCAGCAGCTTCGATGGCATAGGCTGCCATTGCGTTGGTGCCGACGACAAGCAGGTGGCTACCGAGAAGCGACCGTCTGTCTGCCTCACGGAGAATGGGTCCGGCGTCCGCAGACAGCATCGGCAAGCGCAATGCGCGAGCAATCCGGCTGCTCTCATTAAGAGCATCCCGTGCGCCGTCGCGGCGCTCCTTCAAGGAAGCTTTTGCAGCCTTGTAATCCTCAAACTTGACTTCCTTTTCGTCGTCCCAGGCACCGAGACTTTTCCCGTTCCCGCTGCGATCGAAGATCTCATAGAGATATTCGTAATCGCCGACCTTCTTGCGCCTCAGGTCGTATGGCATGGCATAGAGTTCGCGCTCGGCCTCGATCCACGCGTCATAGCGCTGGCGCATGTTGATGAGCGCGCGTTCCTGCTCGGCAGAGAAAGGTTGGATCACAGCCATCGCCGCGATTTATCCCACAATTTTCCAATTTTCAATAAACGCGGGATAAATACCATTTTGGCATCACATTCCCCTCAGCCCATCCTTGCCTTGACGGTCCAACCGGATGCATATTCCCTTATGGGAACTCTTTCGATGAGAGCTGCGATGGGCAAACTAACTGCACAGGTATTGGCAACGGTGAACGGTCCCTATCGGACCAAGCAATCCGCTCAGCAGCTCGCAGCGCTTATCGCAGACCCTTCGAGCGCGCAGGCACATAATGCCGCTGCTTTCGCTTTCTTCTCGGAGATCGCACCGGCAGTCCAGTCAGCCTTCATCGCAGAAATGAATGTCGATGAGGCCAAGGTGAAAGCAGTCGCCCGCCAATTTGCGGACATGGCGGGGTATCCGTTGCCTCTGGCATCTTGAAGACTAGGGACAGCTGAATTCGGGGTTCACCCGGCCCCAACATCAGCCCATTCAAGAACCAGCTTGTCACCCTTCACACGGGGCAATGACTTGCGTGGAATGAGCTTCCCACGCACCTCGAAGTCGGAAGTTATCTTGACCAGAAACACCATGCTGAAGTTCCGTTTGAGGTTCAGCGTAACCCGGTCATTGCTCTTGAATGGCGTGATTGTCTTGACCTCGACCAGATCGTTGCCGAGCCTTCCGTCAGATCCTTGAGCATAGTTGCGGTGCAGCTTGATGCCGTGTGTGATCGCTCCGTAGAGTTCTCCGATATCGCCATACACCTGCAGGTGCTTGCCCGTGTGCATGTGATACTGCTCTGCGGTGCAGATCAGGTCCTCGAATATCGAGACCAGAGACAAATCGGCATTGGGATATTTTGCCCGCCATTCCTTGTACTGGATTTGCTCGTTGATCTCGTCCCAGCTGATCCATTCGCCATCATCCCAGATGGCATTGCCCGGCCCAAGTTGCTGCATCCGCAAATCCGATAACGTGTAAAGATTTCCGCGTTTTCTTTGCATGTCCGCATCAACGTGCAAAGCGAAAGCGCGTTTGCTTGTGATATCGGCGCTAGCTGCGATTCGGGCGAAAACCGGTCTTCCGCTGCACCACAACCGTGGATTCGGACCTGCATTGCGCCGGAACTGGCGCTGGCGAGAAAAATTCTTTCAGTCCCGGACTGTCCATAGCGATCCAACACCGTCCACCCGCTATAGCGGAACGGCATTGGTTCTCTTTTTGTTCTTTCCTACAGCCTTGCGATTCGCATAGTTTGGCCAGCGTCACCTAAGCCAAGGGTGGCGCTGAGTTGAACATCTGATCGCACGGTCCGCAACGGCAATTTGAGAACCAACCCATCGTCGCAGGGGAGTGCGGCAACGGTGACAGAACCCTGAAGCAAAGGAGTCTGTCATGTCGAATATCGAACTACTCACCTGTCATGAGGTCATGCGCCTGACTGGCATTCGCAGCCGGACAACGATCTGGCGACGCATCCGCCGGGGTGCCTTTCCTCATCCCATCGACATTGGCGGCGGACGTGTCCGCCGTCAGCACCAATGGCACAGATTTGAGGTTGTGATTTAAGGAGGATCTGGGCTTCGTCGTAGTGACGAAGGAACGAAGATGAAGCCCAGATCCTCCAATGTAAAATCGCCCGCCAAGGCC
>Ga0066256_1001540_pt1 | contig 31065 bp, 21 predicted proteins | sample ThiBio_1000_biof_FD_87107 | JGI IMG/M metagenome (GOLD analysis project Ga0066256, IMG submission 87107) | Wastewater bioreactor microbial communities from Cape Town, South Africa - Thiocy_expt_1000_biof (version 2) | ecosystem: Engineered > Bioreactor > Thiocyanate-remediating >... | reverse complement strand
ACTGGCGCGGGCGCCGCCCCCGGGCCGCGACTGAGCCCCTCGCCGTGATCTTGCCCTTGGTCTCCGCGGTCCCCGGCGGCTCGAAGAGCGACAGCAGCAGCACATAGCGCGGCGCCGACGCCGGCAGCACGGCGAAGAACGACGAGATGACCGTCTTTTCCTTGTAGCCGCCTTTCCCAGGCTGCTCGGCCGTGCCCGTCTTGCCGCCGATCTCGTAGCCCTCCAACTCCGCGCGGCGCCCCGTGCCGTGCTGGTTGATCACGGCCTGGCGCAAGGCCTCGCGGATGGCGGCGCTGGTGGCTGGCGAGACGACGCGCGCCTCACCCGACGGCACGGCATCCTGCCGGATCATCGTCGGGCGCACCTTGATCCCGCCATTGACGAGCCCGGCGGCTGCAGCCGCGAACTGCAGCGGCGCGACCGCAAGACCATGGCCATACGCGATCGTCACACCCTCGAGTGAGCCCCAGTGCGAAGGGAGCAGCGGCTTCGCCACGGGGCCCGCCTCGGTGCGGATCGTATCGAGCAGGCCGAGGCGATCGAGGAAGGCGCGCTGACGCGCCACGCCGGCTTCCATGGCGATGAGGCCTGCGCCGACGTTCGACGAGCGAACGAGAATTTCAGCAAGTGTCAGCGGGCGGCCGGGCGGATACTGCTCCGCGATCGTGTAGCGGCCGAAGCGCAGGGGCTCGCGCGTGTCGTAAATGCGCGTGAGCGAGGCGCCGAGATCATCGAGCGCCAGGCCGAGCGTGACGGTCTTCGCGATCGAGCCGAGCTCGAATACGCCGGCCATGACGCGGTCCTTGCGGTCGTCCTCATCGGCGCCGGGGAACATTTGCGGGTCCTGGTCGGGCAGCGAGACGGAAGCGATGATCTCGCCGCTTGCCGCATCGAGGATCACGCCGGAGGCTCCCTGCGCCTTGTACTGCTTCATGGCATCGGCGAGCGTATCGGCGACCGCATTCTGCACGCCGAGATCGATCGAGAGACGCACCGGCTCACGCTGCGAGCGCCGCGGCGCCGCAGCCGCGTCCGTCTCGCCGATCTCGTCGATGTGCCGCTCGATGCCTGAAATGCCGCGGTTGTCGACGTCGACATGACCGATGATATGCGAGGTCAGGTAGCGCGTCGGGTACACGCGGCGCGGCTCGCGACGGAAACCGAGCCCGGGAATGCCGAGGTCGTGCGCGCGTTGTGCCTCTATGGGCGTCAGGCCGCGCTTGATCCACATGAAACGGCGCGTGCTGTCGGCAAGATGGCGGCGGAGCTCTGTGGCATCGAGCTCGGGAAAGAGCGCCACGAGCTTCTCCGCCGTCAGGTCGGCATCGCGAACCATGGCCGGATCGGCGAACAGCGATGCTGCATCGACATCGGTCGCGAGCAGGTTTCCGCGCCGGTCGACGATATCGGGGCGGATATAGGTCTGGTGGAGCGGCTCAGCGCGCGCGAGCCGCGTCTCCGTTTCGCCACTCGCCGCGAGCCGTACGGTCTGGCCGGCAATGGCAACAAAGACCGCGGCGATCGCAGCATGCATGAGCCACGTGCGCTCGCGCGGCAGCTCGATGTGTGCGCCGTGGCCGGAAGCGCGCGGCGCACCGGACCGCGCCGCCAGCGCGGGCCCGACACGTAGCGGTTCAGGCCTCCGTTTCATTTGTGCCGCTCACCTGCTGCAGTCAGCGGCTCGTACTGGCGCGGCTCGATGGGGCCGAGGCCGATCTTGCGGGCCATCTCCTCGATGCGCTCGGGGCGCGCGAGATAGGCGCGCTCGGCGCGGAGCACGGCAATGTCGAGGCGTGTCTTTTCGATCGTCCGCGCCTGGGCAGCGACGTGCTGCTCCAGACGCCGCGTTTCGTACGTCACGGCGTAGAGCACGAACGCCGAAGCGACCGCGAGCAGCACAGTGGCGACTGCGGCGAGACGGGGCATGGCACCACTCCCTAACGCTGGTGTGATGACCGAGAAATTCGCCAAGCCTCGCGGCACCCCTCCGCGCGAATTTCTCGATCTGAATCACACCAGCAAAGCTACAATTCTAGTGTCCCTTTTGATTCAGAAGTTCGCTCGGATCGCCAGCATCAAAGGTGGGGCGAACTTCTGAATCGGGACACTAGCGGCGGGCAAGGCCTTCGGGTCGGATGACCCCGAAATGAGCCTCATCCGCAGGAGACGCCGCCGGGGCCGAAGTCCGCTCGGCTGCTCTGAGACGCGCCGAGCGCGCTCGTGGATTGGCGGCAATTTCCTTCTCAGACGGGGTTAACGGGCGTTGGTTAACAATTCGGTAACGCGGCGCCGAGACGGCCTCTGCGGTGGGCGGAAGATGGCGCGAGCCCGCAGGATTTCGGCCGCTCGCATCCGTGAGGTAGCGCTTCACGATGCGGTCCTCGAGCGAATGGAAGGTCACGACGACGAGCCGGCCGCCGGGCTTCAGGCAGCGCTCGGCAGCCGAGAGGGCGTCCATGAGCTGGCCGAGCTCGTCATTCACGTAGATGCGCAGCGCCTGGAAGACGCGCGTGGCTGGATGCTTGTCGTCACCGCGGGGCCGGCCAAGCGTGCGCTGGACGAGATCGGCGAGCTGGCGCGTGGTGGTGATGTTGCTGCTTTCCCGCGCCTTGCCGATCGCGCGCGCGATGGCGCGCGAGCGCCGCTCCTCGCCGAGGTGGAAGAAGATGTCGGCGAGCAGCTCCTCGGAAGCCTCGCGAATCACATCCGCCGCGCTCGGTCCCGACTGCGACATGCGCATATCGAGCGGACCGTCGGCCATGAAGGAGAAGCCGCGATCGGCCTCGTCGAGTTGCATCGAGGAAACGCCGATATCGAGGACCACGCCATCGACAGCAGGAAAACCGGCTTCCGCAGCAATGTGATCGAGATCGCCGAAGCGGCCTTCGCTGAGGATCAGGCGCGGCGCGTATTTCTCGACGAGCGCCTGGCCGGCCGCCAGCGCGTTCGGGTCCTGGTCGATGGCGATGACGCGCACATCGGCCGCTCCGAGAATGGCCGACGTATAGCCGCCGGCGCCGAACGTACCATCGACGAAGACCTCGCCGTCCCTGGGCGTCAGGGCGGCGAGGACTTCATGAAGCAACACGGGAATGTGGCGGGCCGCACCCTCAGTGGCACGTTCCCCTGGGCGCGCCTGGCGGCCCGCCATCATTCCCGCGCCCCCTGCTGGCCGCCGCCGGAGTCACCCCCGGAGCGACGGCCCGCGCCGAAAAGTTTGAGATGCTCGCGCACTTTTTGCTGGGCCTCGGCGCGACGGCGCTCGAACTGGCCCGGCTCCCAAAGCTGAAATTTTTCACCCAGCCCGACAAAAGCGACTTGGGTCGTGATGCCGGCGTGGGCACGAAGGCTCTCAGGAAGCACGATACGTCCGTCCTGGTCGACCGAAAGGACCTGGGAGATACCGTAGAGCGCGACAGAGAGTTCGTCCCGCTCGATCGAATAGTCCGGCAGGCCAGCGAGAAGCCCGTCGATCGTGCGCGCAAGTCTTTCGCCGCCTGCATCGACCGCAGGACTGTCGAGCGCGGGGTAGCAGTAGACGTGTCCAGCGCCGCCCTGCTGGAAGCCGTCGCGCTCGAGAATGGCGCGAAAAGGCGCAGGGACGGATACGCGCCCCTTGGCGTCGATCTTGTTGATGAATGTCGAGACAAAGCGGTCCATTCCTTCAGCCGGAGCCCCGTCGTTTTTGCTCAACGCGACAACCGCGACTGAAAACCCGCCTCACGCCACGAACTCCCGCAACTGACCGGGCCTGACCTCACGTCGGGAACGGCTGCCCGTCCCTTTCCGATCGTCTGGATCGAACCGGCCGGAGAGCGGGCGGTCGCACGGTTCAGACCCTCTGCAGAACCGGCGCCACGCCCCACATCTCCTGCCCGGTGCGGACGGGCACTTATGGGATGTCATGGGAAACTATGGGCGTCAACGGGAAACTAAGGAGACTTTATGGTTTAAACAGGAATTTGAACAAGGAACTGGCGTTCACGATCGCGCTCGGCACGATTCGCGTTTTCTGATCGCCGTGCAGTGTCGATGGGGGATAGTCGCGGGCGCCCTGTTGCATGAACCTTCCGGCGTGCTATCGCCTGGAAGTGATTGGAAGTGGCCCGATTTTCCTCGGGCGCCGCGCTAAGGGAGGGCCTCGATGCCTCGGGATCTCATCATCGCGCCGTCGATCCTCTCGGCCGACTTCGCCCGTCTCGGCGAGGAGGTCTCGACCGTCGACGCCGCCGGCGCCGACTGGATCCACCTCGATGTCATGGACGGCCACTTCGTCCCGAACATCACCTTCGGCCCGCCGATCATCAAAGCCATCCGTGGTGCTTCGAAGAAGGTCTTCGACTGCCACCTGATGATCACGCCGGCAGATCCCTACCTCGCCGCCTTCGCCGAGGCCGGCGCCGACATCATCACCGTCCACGCCGAGGCCGGGCCGCATCTCGACCGTTCGCTCCAGGCGATCAAGGCGCTCGGCAAGAAGGCCGGTGTCTCGCTCAATCCCTCGACGCCCGAGAGCGTCATTTCCTACGTGCTCGACCGCCTCGACCTCATCCTGCTGATGACCGTCAATCCCGGCTTCGGCGGCCAGGCCTTCATTCCTTCCGTCGTCGAGAAGGTGCGCCGCGTGAAAGCCCTCGTCGGCGATCGCCCCATCGATATCGAGATCGACGGCGGCGTTACGCCCGAGACGGCGCCGCTGGTCGTTGCTGCCGGCGCCAATGTGCTGGTTGCGGGCTCTGCCGTGTTCAAGGGCGCCAGCAGGGATGCGTACGCGAAGAACATCGCGGCTATTCGCGCCGCGGCAGAGAGCGTGCGCTGAGTTCGGCGCGCTCGCACGCCCGATCGGCAACTTCTTGTTAGTGGCGAGTTAACGAGAGCTGACCGCGAGAAATGCCGTCAGCGCTTAAGGAAATCGCAAGAGCCGGGCGTTTTAATCCGGGACAGTTGTTCATTGCCTGCCAGCGTTCGCGCTGGCGAGCCTGATCGGTCCCAAGCTCATGCGTAACTCCGCCCGAGTGCCGTCGGAAGATATTGCCGTCATGTCATTGTGGTCAGTGCTCATGCGCTCATGGCTGAGGGTGATGATCGTCGCGGGCTTTGCCGGCGCGGCCGTATTTGCCGCGCTTGCACTCGCTCCTGCGCGCTATTCCGCCACCACCGAGATCCGTCTTCCCGCGCCGGCCTCGAAAGAGGCCGTGGCCGCCGCCGTATCGGCGCTCAAATCGCGCGACCTCGCCAGAAAAGTCGCGGCGGATCTCGATCTCACGCGCGGCGCTGATCTCAACAGTCCCCCGATGACGCACGACATCATCAGTTGGATGGACCGCGTCTCGGGCCGCACGCTGCAGCGCCCGGGAGAAGCACGCAGCGAGCATATTCTCACTGCATTCGAGCGAAGCCTGCGCGTGGCGCCGGGCCGCGAGACGGGCACGGTCTCGATCACCATGACGGCGCGCGCCCCCGATCTCGCGACGCGCATCGCCGACCATCTCGCGGATCTTTACCTCGCCGCGGACCAGCCGCCCCCCTCGGCAAAGTCCGCGGACGAACGCGCCGCGCTCGACCGTGAAGTCGGCCAGCATTCGGCGGACCTCACAGCGATCGAGAACGAGATCGCGCGCCTCAAGAGCCTTTCCGATGGCACGGCGGAGACACAGCGTCGCGGTGATCTTGCAGAGGCTCTGGCGCAGGCCGAGCGCGAGCGGAGTGACGCCGAAGCCCGCGCCCGGGGCGTTCGCGAGCTGCTCGACAAGGGCAAGGTGGAAGCCATCGCAGAGCTGCAGACATCACCGACGCTCCACCAGTTGATCGCGGAGCGCGTGCGTGTCGAGGTCCAGAAGAACGGCCTGGAGACGACGCTTCCGGCAGGTCATCCGCGCGTGCGTGAGTTCCAGGCACGCCTGAGCGAAATCCGCTGGCACATGTTCCGCGAGGCGACCGCCATCGCCGATGCCCTGGATGCAGAAGTGCAGGCAGCACGAGGGCGAGAGGCAGAGACGCGCACGCGTCTTTCGGGTGCCGACGCGCGCGCCGCCACAAGGACTGCGACCAGCGCCGACGCCGACGTCGCTCGTATCGCGACATTGGAGCGGGACGCCGCCGAAAAGCGCGACACGATCGAGAGCCTGAAGACGCGCCAAGCCACCATAGCGGACGCACCATCGCGGAGCCGCGCGCGGCTCACGGCTCCCGAACGCCTCGTTCCGGCGCACGCCGTTGCCATCCCGGCATTCCCACAGAAGGGCGAGCTCTCGCTGCTGACCGCCGTATCAGTGCTCATGGTCGGCTTTGTCATTGTCATCCTGCGCACGCTGCTGGCCGGCCGCGATATGGCGGCAACGGCGCGCGATCGCGCGGACGTGCGGCTCGAAGCCGGAGCCTCTGCGGCGCGCCCCGACGATGAGACCGGCGCCCAGGATGTCCCGGGCCGCCCCGTCGAGCCGACGCTCGAGGCCATCGAGCCAGGCCAGTTCGTGATCCTTTCGGCCACTGCCGATGCCGCCCGTCATCTCGCCGGAAGGGCCCTCAGCCGCAAAGGCCACCGGACGCTGCTCGTCAGCGACGGCATCGACGGCGCAAGCGAGGCGCGCGACCTCGTATCCTCCCTCACGACCTCGGGACGCCGGTGCGTGCTGGTTGACTGGTCGCGCGATGGCCGGGGTATCGCCGCAAGCCTCGGAGCCGCTCAGCAGCCGGGCATCAATGACCTCCTCGATGGCCGGGCGAGCTTCGACGACGTGATCGTCCGGCTCCCCGACAGCGACGCGCATTTCATCGCCGCCGGTGCCCCGCCTGCCGATGCCAGCGCGCCGCTCGATGCCGGCTGGGTCAATCTCGTGCTCGATGCGCTCGACGAGGCCTACGACCAGATCGTGGTGGTGGCGCAGCTCGAGCAGGCGCGACCCCTGTTCGAGGCTATCGAGGGACGCTTCGACGCCGGCATCGTCATGTCCGACCGCCGCAGCCAGGGATCGACCATCAATGCCGGTCCCGGCGTCTTCCTCGGCTTCGAGGTGACGGAGATCTACATCGTCCAGCTCGATCTCGCCCCGCGCCGCGCCGCAGCGCGACGCTTCAAGCGCGCACGGCGGCAGGTGGCGGCCTAAAGCGCCGGGCCTTGAGCGCGCCCGACGCCTGCGCCGATCCCAAGATCGCCGAGCCTCGAACTGAGGTGAACTTCAAGTCCGTTGCTTCAGCGGAACGATCAGTTCCCGAAGATGCCCGAGAAGAAGTCGTTGGAGCTCGGGCCGCGAGCGCGGCGGCCCTGCTGCTGCGGCGGCGGGCCCCAGCCCCATCCACCCCAGCCGCCTCCCCAACCACCGCTGTAGTTCTCGCGGCGCGGTGCCGGGTTCGCAGCGAGCTCCTTGACCTTGCGGTCGAGCGCCGCGGCAGGATCGCTGCGGGCGACGACCTCGGGGCGCTGGCCGTCGAGCAGCACGGCCTGGATGCGCTGGTCGTGGCCATAGACATCCGCGAACCTCGTCACCTTGCCGTGCTCGTCGGCGGTGAGCGTGAAGTAGGTGTTGTGAACGGGGATGCGCCGGTTGAGGTCGACACGGTTGACCTGGGGCGCATTCGGCCTCAGGCGCTCCGAGATGTCGGTCATGCTCCAATTGCGGTCCTGGCCGAAAATGAGCTCCGCGAAGCGCACCGGATTGCGCACGCGGATGCAGCCGAAGCTGTAGGCACGGACCGGCGTCTCGAAGAGGTTCTTCGTCGGCGTGTCGTGCATGTAGACGTCATGCTTGTTCGGGAACATGAACTTGAGCTGCCCAAGCGGGTTGCTCGGCCCCGGATCCTGGATGATCGACAGGCGGCGGATGTCCGTGCGCTCCCAATCGATCTCGTAGGCACGGACGGTGCGATTGCCGTTGACGATGCGCATGTTGCGCCGCGCGAGGACGGAGTCGTCGCCCGACTGCAGCGCCGGAAGCAGGTCCTGAACCTTGATGGTGCCCGGCACGCCCCAATCCGGGTGGAAGACGACGAACTGCATCTCGTCGGAGAAGACCGGGGTCTGGTTGGTCGGCTTGCCGACGATGATGCGTTCCTGGAAAACGACGCTGCCGTTCCGGACGACCCGCGTCACGTACTCGGGGAGGTTGTTCCAGATGTACGTGGTGCCGAGCTGCTCGGGCAGCCAGCGCCAACGCTCCAGATTGACGAGATACTGCTTGAGTGAGGGCTGACGGCCCTCGGCCTGCTGCGTCGTCCTGCGGCTGAGGCTCGAGCGGGCTGCATTCGTCAGGGCGGGGTGGGTCGCGCGCTGGACCGTCTTGCCGGTCCGGCTGTCGCGGTAGGTCGCGCCGAGGAACCGGCGAACGGCAGCAGCGACGTCCTCGTCGTAGAGATCGGCATCGTCCCGGCTCTGCGCCGGAACCTCGAGCCGCTTGCGGACGAGCTCCACATGCGGATGGCGGTCACCCAGGCGCACGACAGGCCCGTTGGGGATCGTGACGTCGCGCGGATCCTCCTCCTGAACCTCCGTCTTCACGCCGCGCGCCTTCAGATAAGCCTGGCGCAGAAGCTCGAACTGGCGATGCTGCGGATGCAGCTTCTGCAGGGCAACGGACGGGTCGCTGACCGTGGCGAACTGCTCGAGCAGTGCCTTGACGTCGAGCGGGCGCGGCGACTGGTCCAGCCACTTGCTGAGCTGCGAGGGATCGACGCGGCCACCACGGGCGTGCCACGCGTACGTCACAAGAGCGCGGGTGAGCTTGAGCTCCGCGGCAGCGAGCGCCTCGGGGCTCGCGCTGCCCTGCGGCAGGCCGGTCAGATCGAAAGCCTTCGGATCGAGGCCCCAGTCGTCGGCGCGACCGATCTCGGCAGAAAGCGCCAGTGCCGCCGTGTTGAGCCCGCTGTCGGTCGTCCACACGGGCAGGCCCTTGCGAGCCGCATAGAAGGCGCTGATGGCCTCGTGCCATTCACGGTCCTGAGCCTGGCGCGCGCTCCGCTGGCTGCTCTCGAGGGCCGCAATGAGCGCGGCATTGAGCGGCGGCACGGGGGGCTCGGCAGGCGCGGCGACGGCCGGAGGCGGCGCAGGTGTCGTGCTCGGCGTCGCCGTAGCCGGCGCTTCCGGTGCCGGTGTCGCCGGTGTGGCGGGGCTCGCGGTATCCTGTGACGCGGGGGCTGCCGGGGGCTCGCTCGCAGCCGGCGCCGCGTCGCTCGCGGGTTTCGCGTCGGGGATCGACGATGTCGTGATGGGGTCGCTCGAGGGTGCGGCAGGCGCTGCGGTGGCCTGTGCGTCGGCGGCCGGCGCTGCTTCGCTCGCCGTCGCGGGAGCTGCCGGCGCGGAGAGATTGGCCTCGCCTTCCGAGCGCGTCTTGGAGCTCAATGTCGCCGGATCGGCTGCGGTCGGCCCCGGTGCGGGCTGAGCCGACTGGGCGGCTTCTTGCGCGATGGCCGGCTGCACGGCGGCGAGTGCGAGAGTGGAAAGCAGGCATAGAGCAGCACGCCGCATGGCAAGAGGCCTCTCAAGAGGTTCGGGGAATTCGGGCCGGTAGAGCCGACGGATCATCCCCATCAGCCCACATCAAAATGCTGACTGCAGCATGACCGGTTCGCCATCTCATCGCAAGCTAAACCCATCCATTCCAATCGATTGCGCCATATCTTTGGCGATTTTGCCTCGATTTGCTGATTCGCTTTCGCACCCGATCACCTAGATGTGACGGCCCCGGAAAGTCCGGGCCCTCCGACCCATCGGGGTCGCACTGACGCGGCAACGCTTTGCACGATGGTGTCGTTGCATATGAACTGCCGTTCGTAGACGGATGGAGCCGTTGCCCGGAGGATGAGGCTCGGCTAGCTTCCGGAAATCAGCCCGCGGCCCCCTGGCTGCGTTCCGCATTGCGATCGACCTCATGTCCCAGCACCCCTACGACGCCCATCTCGGCAAGACGCCCGCCAACTATCAGCCCCTTACGCCGCTCACCTTCCTCGAGCGATCCGCGGCGGTGCATCCGAACCACGTGGCCGTCATCCACGGGCACCAGCGCTTTACCTACGCGCAGCTCTACGAGCGCTCCCGCCGGCTCGCCTCTGCACTTGCCTGGCTCGGCATCAGCGAGGGCGACACCGTCTCGGTCATGCTCTCGAACACCCCGCCGATGCTGGAGGCGCACTTCGGCGTGCCCATGACCGGCGCCGTGCTGCACTCGATCAATACCCGCCTCGATGCGGCGATCGTCGCCTTCCAGCTCGATCACGCCGAGGCGAAGGTCCTGATCTACGACCGCGAGTTCTCGGCGACCATCAAGGAAGCCATCGAGAAGTGCCGCGTGAAGCCGCGCCTCGTCGAATACGACGACCCCGAGTTCCCGCAGGTCGGCGAGCGGCTGAGCCCCGTCGAGTACGAGGATTTCATCAAGCGCGGCTTCGCGAGCTTCAAGTGGCGGACGCCCGCGGACGAATGGAACGCCATCTCGCTCAACTACACATCCGGCACGACGGGCAATCCCAAGGGCGTGGTCTACCACCATCGCGGCGCGCACCTCATGTGCTACGCCAACATCGTCTCGGCGCAGATGAGCCGGCATTCCGTCTATCTCTGGACGCTGCCGATGTTCCACTGCAATGGCTGGTGCTTCCCCTGGACGGTCACGGCCGCAGCCGGCACGCACGTCTGCCTTCGCTGGGTCCGGGCGGGCGCGATCTTCGAGGCCATTGCCGAGCACAACGTGACGCATCTTTGCGGCGCCCCGATCGTCATGTCCTCGCTGCTCAATGCGACGGCGAACGAGGTCCGCCCGCTGCCGCACCGCGTGCAGTTCATTACCGCCGCCGCGCCGCCGCCCGAGGCCGTGCTCTCGCGCATGGAGCAGGCGGGTTTCGACGTGACGCACGTCTACGGCCTCACCGAGACCTACGGGCCGGCTTCGGTCAACGAGTGGAAGAGCGAGTGGGACGTGCTCGATTCCTCGGCGCGCGCTCAGAAGAAGGCACGCCAGGGCGTACGTTACGCGGCCCTCGACGGCCTCACCGTGATGAATCCCGAGACCATGGAGATCGTGCCTGCCGACGGCGAGACGCTCGGCGAGGTCATGTTCCGCGGCAACATCGTCATGAAGGGCTACCTCAAGAACCCGCAAGCGACGGACGAGGCCTTTGCCGGCGGCTGGTTCCACTCGGGCGATCTCGGCGTGCTCCACGCGGACGGCTACATTCAGCTCAAGGACCGCTCGAAGGACATCATCATCTCGGGCGGCGAGAACATCTCCTCGATCGAGGTCGAGGACGTGCTCTACAAGCATCCCTCGATCGCGACCTGCGCCGTCGTCGCCAAGCCCGATGAGCGTTGGGGCGAGACGCCCTGCGCTTTCATCGAGCTGAAGCCGGGCGCGGAGATGCTCGCCTCCGACGTGATCGCCTGGTGCCGCGATCGGCTCGCGCACTACAAGTGCCCGCGCCACGTCGTGTTCACCGAGGTGCCGAAAACGTCTACCGGCAAGATCCAGAAGTTCCGGCTGCGCGAGATGGCGAAGGAAATCTAGTCGCCGAGCGCGCGGCCGCACCGTCCTACGAACTGAGCATTGGTCTGCGATCCCAGGAGGATGCGGATCTCAAAGGAGTACACACCATGCAGCTTGGAAAAGACATTGCCGCCGTCATCACGGGCGGCGCCTCGGGCCTCGGAGCCGCTACGGCGCGCGCGCTCGCGGGCAAAGGCGTCAAGGTCGGTCTTCTCGATGTGAACGAGGCGGGCGGCACGGCGCTCGCCAAGGAGCTCGGCGGCACATTCGCGAAGTGCGACGTGACGAGCGAAGCCGATGTGGATGCCGCGCTCGCCGCCGTCCGCAAGGCGCACGGCCAGGAGCGCATTCTCGTCAATTGCGCCGGCATCGCCATCGGCCAGCGCACGGCCCGCAAGGGCAAGGAAGGCGCACCGCCCGTGCCGCACGACCTCGCGAGCTTTGCGCGCGTGATCTCGATCAACCTGATCGGCTCGTTCCTCATGATGGCGAAGAGCTCGGCCGGGATGCTGACGCTCGACCCCATCGGTCCTGACGGCGAGCGCGGCGTCATGATCAACACATCCTCGGTCGCGGCCGAGGACGGCCAGATCGGCCAGGTGGCTTATGCGGCGTCGAAGGGCGGCGTGAAATCCATGGTGCTGCCGGTGGCGCGCGATCTCGCCCAGAGCGGCATTCGCGTGTGCGCCATCCTGCCGGGCCTCTTCCACACGCCCATGTTCGACGGCCTGCCCGAGGATGCGCGCAAGGCGCTTGCGGCCTCCGTGCCCTTCCCCTCGCGCCTCGGCAGCGCGACGGAGTACGCGGCACTCGCGACGCACATCTGCGAGAACGTGATGCTCAACGGCGAATGCATCCGCCTCGACGGCGCCATCCGCCTCGCGCCGCGGTAAGGCACTCAGCACGCGAGCGTGGCATCACTTTCCGCAACCATCCCTCCCCCCTTGTGGGGGAGGTTAGGAGGGGGGGATTGCAGAACGCTAGCGGTAGAGTTTCCCCCCACCCCTAACCCCTCCCCACAAGGGGGAGGGGGATTCCACTTCAATCGAGCCGCACTAAGATCCCGGCCTCAGACGGCCGGGTCGCCCGGCACTTTCGCCGAGGGAAGGACGCTCTCCGGCAGGAGGTGTCCATCCCCGATGCGCGCGCCTTCCTGGGCGAGCGCTGCAGCCAGCTCCTCGCGCGCCTTCTCGGCCTGGCGCTGACGGTTCCACAGCGAGGCATAGAGCCCACCGCGCTGCATCAGCTCGCCATGCGTGCCCTGCTCGACGAGCTGTCCCTTGTCGAGGACGAGGATGTTGTCGGCGTGCACGATCGTCGAGAGGCGATGCGCGATGACGAGCGTCGTGCGGTCCTTCACGACCTTGTCGAGCGCGTCCTGGATCTCCTTCTCCGTATGGCTGTCGAGCGCGCTCGTCGCCTCGTCGAGCATGAGGATCGGCGGCGCCTTGAGGATCGTGCGCGCGATCGCGACGCGCTGCTTCTCGCCGCCGGAGAGCTTCAGGCCGCGCTCGCCCACCATGGTGTCGTAGCCTTCAGGCAGCGTCTTGATGAAGGCATCGATCTGGGCAAGTCCCGCGGCGGCCTCGATCTCGGCCTGGCTCGCATCGGGACGGCCGTATTGCAGGTTGTAGCGGATCGTATCGTTGAAGAGCACGGTGTCCTGCGGCACGACGCCGATCGCCGCGCGCAGGCTCGTCTGCGTCACATCGCGAATGTCCTGCCCGTCGATCGTCACGCGACCGCCGGCGACATCATAGAAGCGCAGCAAAATGCGGCTGATCGTGGATTTGCCCGCACCCGACGGCCCGACGATCGCGACCATCTTGCCTGCCGGCACCTCGAAGGAGAGCCCTTCGAGGATCGGCCGCTCGGGCTCGTAGTGAAAGCGCACGTTCTCGAAGCGGACGGCGCCACCGCGGACAACGAGCTCGCGCGCCCCCGGCTTGTCGGCGACCTCGGCGGGCTGCTCGAGCACGTCCATCATGATCTCGATGTCCGTGATGCCCTGCTTGATCTCGCGGTAGACCATGCCCATGAAGTTCAGCGGAATGAAGAGCTGAAGCATGAGCGCATTGACCATGATGAACTGGCCGAGTGTATTCGCGCCCGCGATCACATCGCGCGCCGACATCACCATGCAGAGCGTTAGAGCCAGCGTGAAGATCACGGCCTGCCCGGTATTGAGCCACGCGAGCGAGGTGTACGTGCGGACGCTCGCGCGCTCGTAAGTTACGAGCGAGGCGTCGTAGCGCGCGGCCTCGCGAGCCTCGGCGCCGAAGTACTTGACCGTCTCGTAGTTGAGCAGGCTGTCAATCGCCTTCGTGTTGGCGTCGCTGTCGCTCTCGTTCATCGTGCGGCGAATGCGGATGCGCCACTCCGTGGCTGAGATCGTGAACCAGAGATAGAGGCCGATCATGGCCATCACGATCAGCACGTAGCGCCAGTCGAACTCATAGGCGAGCACGCCGAGCACGAGCCCGAACTCGACGATGGTCGGAATGAACGTCATCAGCGTCATGCGCGTGATGTTCTCGATGCCGTTGCGGCCACGCTCGAGGACGCGCGTGAGCCCGCCGGTCTTGCGCTCCAGATGGAAGCGCAGCGAGAGCTCGTGCATGTGCTTGAAGGTCGTGAGCGCGAGCTGGCGCACGGCGTTCATCGCCACCTTGGCGAAGAGGCCCTCGCGCGCCTGCGAAAGAACGACCATGGCAATGCGCGTCGTGCCATAGAGCAGCGTTGCCGTAACCGGCGCACCGATCAGCCAGTTCCAGGCAATGCTGGCCGGCTGCTGTCCGCCAGTCGCGGCGACGAGCGCATCGGTCGCCCACTTGTAGGTGAACGGCATGGAGACCGTCACCAACTTGGCGCACAGCATCAGCGCAAGAGAAATGAGGACCGTACGCTTGAGGTCCGGCCGATCATGGGGCCAGACATAGGGGAAGATGCCGCGCAGGGCCCGCAACGATCCGCGCTCGGCTGGCCTCGAGCCGGCGCCTCGGTTGGGACGCTGCGGTCTTCCGCCGCTCGCTTCGCGCTGCATGAACTGGCTCCTGGATGGCTGCCGACCTTGCAGGTCGCCGTCGACCTGCTGAGTGGGTGGCTCGTCAGCTCATAGCATCTTGTGCCGGGAATTGCGCACCCGCGGCCCGCCAATCCACGCGGCACTTCGCGCTCGGCTCACCAGTGGCGCGAGACGCGGGGGCGCTCCGGGCGCGGACAGAAGAGGAATTCCTCCCGTTCGCGCGTCGCCCGGCGTGCAGCTCGCCGGTAGCTCGCCACGACTGGGCGGCGCGCCACAGCCCTGGCCGACCGCCGCGCGGGCGGGCAGGACCGGCACTTCGCCGCTGCCGCACGCGACCGTGCCCGCGAGCGGATCGCGGCCGCCTGCCGCGCTGTTTTGCGCGTTGGCGCTGCGCGGGCCGGCGACGCGGCGGCCGTTCGCGCTTGCGCGGCCGGGCGGGGCTCGGCGGCTTTGGCCTGCGCGCGCGCTTCGGCTTCGCGCACCCGTTCCGCGGCGAGACGCTCTGCTTCGGCGCGCGCATCGGCGAGCTTCTTCGCTTCCGCCTCACGCGCCTGCTGCTCCTCGGCGCGCTTGCGCTCTTCTGCCGCTCGTGTGGCCGCCTCGGCGAGTTTGCGTGCTTCCGCTTCGCGGGCCTGCTGCTCGGCGAGGCGCTTGCGTTCCTCCGCGGCGCGGACAGCGGCCTCGCGCGAGCGCTCATGCGCCGCGAACGTGCTCGCCTTTGCTGCCTCTTGTGCCTGCTGCTCGGCGCGGCGCGCCCGCTCGGCTTCGGCGCGAGCGGCGGCCTCGGCAAGCTCTCGGGCTTCCTCACGCGCAAGCCGCTCCACGGCAACGCGGGCCTTCTCTTCTTCCGCGCGCTTCTTCTTCAATTCTGCTTGTTCGGACTTCTGCGCGCGCTTGTGCGCTTCGCCGGCACGCAGCTCGGCGTCGGTCGTCGAGCGCTCCGCCATGGCCTTCGCAAGCGCCTCCGCCTGACGACGCACCTCCGCATCGCGTTCCTTCTGCTCGGCCTCGAGCTTGGCGCGTGCCGCTTCTTCTGCGTCGCGCGCCTCACGCTCGCGACGCGCCTGCTCGAGGAGCTTTGCCGCTTCCTCCTGGCGCCGCGCTTCCGAAGCCTCTCTGGCCGCGACAGCCGCGCGGCGCGCGGCCTCGGCACGCTCACGCTCGGCAGCCGCATCGGCTTCGGCCTTGCGAGCGGCCTCCTCCTGAAGGCGCGCGGCCTCGGCCTGCCTCTCTGCCTCCATGCGGCGCGCTTCCTCGGCGGCGAGCTTCGCCTCGGCCTCCTTCAAGGCCTGGACGCGCGTTGCCTCGTCCGGCTGGCGAGCGATCTGAGGCGCGGGCTCCGGGCTTTTCTCCGGTGGCGGCGCCGCGGGCGCAGGTGAGGGTGATGCCTCTTTCGGCGCTGCCGTCGGAGCCGCAAGCTGCGTTCCCGCCACCGGGATGCTCAAGCGCATCAGGAGATGCTGGTGCGCGCGGCTCGTCTCGTGCAGCCACTCGGCGAAGCTTTCCACGAGACCCTTATTAGCAGAGCGCCTCTCTCCGGCGGAGGTCGGTGGCGTCTGCGCCTGCGCGCCCGCAAGATTGCGCGGCGATACGTCGAGCGCCGTCAGAGCGAGGGCGAGTGCCATGATCGACGCCACGTGACGTGGCTGTCGGCGCAAGCGCCAACTCGGCCCGTTCCGAGATCCAATTCGGCGGGCATCCTCAATTCCCGGCATGGCAATCCTGACGCAACTAGGCAACGCAAGGCTCAAGTTTAGCCAACTCTCGAAGCCCGCACCATTGCGGCCCAGCCACGCCTGCGCACGGATAAATCCGGACGCGGCAGGTCAGGTACCGGAACGCTTACGCTCCGGCGGCGCATCGTCGAGCGGCGGTTCGGGCGCCCGAGCTGGATCGCGACCGGCAAGCCGCGCGAGGCTCGCGGTGAGCGACGGCGGCAGCGTGGTCTCGCGCATGGTATGCGGCAGCGGGCGATTTCCTTGCGTGCGCGGCGCGGCGCCATTCGGCATGAGCGGCGGCGGCGGCATCCGCTGCCCCTCGGAGGGTGGCGGCACGGGCGCTCCACGCTGATGCGGCAATGGCGGCGGGGGCTCCAGTGGCGCACCGCTCCCGGGCATGGGAGGCATCGGGGGCCGGCCTGGTGCTGCACCGAGGGGCGGCGCAGGCGGCGGGCCGGGTGGCGGACCCGGCGGGAAACCTCCCGAAGCACCGATCGGCGGGCCGGGCGGCATACCCGGCGGCAGCCCTGGCGGAGATGCCAGCGCAGGCCCCGGCGGCGGAGGCGGCGACATGGGCGGCTGCGCGGACGACGGCACGCCCGGAAGGGTCGGACCGCCTTTCGGCGGCGGCGCTTCGGCTGCCTGCAGGACGGCAGCGAGGCTGCCGGGCTGCGGCGGAGGTGCCGCTGCCGGCGGCGGTGGCATCGGCATTGGACCTGGCATCGGGCCAGGCATGGGCCGCGACTCCGGCCCCGCGGCGTGCACGGGTGGCGGTGCGGGCGGCATGGTGCGCGGGCCCGGCGGCATGGCAGGCGGCACCGCACCGTTGGTCGCCGGCACCGGCGCACCGGTCCGTCGTGGACGCTTGGTCTCCGGCCCTGCCGGGCCATTGCGCGGACCGGGCGCGGCAACGGGCGGCGGACGATCTGCGCGCGCAGCCACGGGCGGCGGCTGTGCGGGAGCTGGAGCCGGCGGCTCCTTGCCATTCGCGGCACCGTTCGCGGCCCCGTTGGCCGGCTGGCGCTGCGCGCCCATCTTCATGGCGCGGCGGCCCATCTTCTTCTCGGACTTGGCGACGAGACGGATGAGCTGGAGCGCATCGCGGTCCGACATCGGCTGGCCGTAGTGGAAGCCCTGCGCATACTCGCAGCCGAGCGCGCGCAGGAAGGCTGCATCCTCGGGCGCCTCGACACCTTCGGCCACCACCTTGTGGCCGAGCTCGTGCGCAAGCAGCACGATGGCGCGCACGATCGCGCCTCCCGCGTCGCTCTCCGTCCCCGACTGCACGAGCGCCTTGTCGATCTTGAGCGTATCGAAGGGAAAACGCTGGAGGTAGGCAAGCGACGAGTAGCCCGTACCGAAATCGTCGAGCGCGAGATCGGCGCCGGCACTCTTGAGGAGCTCGAGCACGTGCGTCGCGCGCTCCGGGTTTTCCATGACGAGCGACTCGGTGATCTCGATCCTGAGCGAGCCGCGCGGCACGACATTGCGCCCGAGCAGATGGCGGATCTCCGGCACGATGTCGGTCTTGAGGAGCTGGCGGCTCGAGACATTCACGCTGACGAACAGCGGCTGCTCGGCCCGCGGTAGTGCGGCCTGCCAGCGCGCGACCTCGCTGATCGCGCGCGAGAGCACGTACGAGCCGAGCTTGGCGACGAGGTCGGTCTCCTCGGCAATGGGGATGAACTCGGAGGGGCTCAACTGGCCGTAGCGCGGATGCTCCCAGCGCACGAGCGCCTCGAAGCCGACGAGGCTCTCGTTCGAGAGCGCGACGATCGGTTGATAGAGCACCGTGAGCCGGCCCTGGTCGATGGCGCGGCGCAGATCGCTCTCGATGGCTATGCGCTCATCCTTCTCGCCGCGCATCTGCGGCGTGAAGATCTCGATGCGATCGGTGCCGGCGCGCTTTGCCCGGTACATGGCCGTCTCGGCTTCGCGCAGAAGCTCGCGAGCGTCCGCCTGGCTCTCGTCCGCGGTGGCAATACCGATCGAGCCCGTGAGGATGATCTCCTGGCTCGCGATCTTGATCGGCGAGCGCAGCGAGCGGCGCAGACGCTCGGCGAGCATGGCGAGCTCGCGCGGGTCGTGCTGGGCGGGAATGAGGATGGCGAACTGATCGCCGCCGATGCGCGCGAGCGTATCACTCGTGTTGAGCGTGCGCTGCAGGCGACGGGCGACCGTGAGCAGCAGGCTGTCGCCGACGACGAGGCCGAACGCGCTGTTCACGCTCTTGAACTTGTCGAGATCGAGGAGGAGGACCGTGGGCCGCAAGCCCGGATCGCTGCGCCCGCGCGCCAGGGCCATCTCGAGACGGTCGATGAACAGCTCGCGATTGGGCTGGCCCGTGAGGCTGTCGTGAACCGCATCGTGCAGCAGGCGCTCGCGCGCGCGCCGCGAATCCGTGACATCGCGGATGAGGCCGACGCAGCGCAGCGAGCGGCGATCGGCCGTCGGCACCGCGGCGCCTTCGAGCTCGAACCAGCGATAGGTGCTGTCGGCATGGCGAATGCGGAAGTCGAGGTTCACCGCGCCGCCCGACTTGTCCTTGATGCCCTGGAAGAGCAGCAGCAGGCGCTCGCGGTCGGCCTGATGAAGGTAGCTCAGGAGATCATCCACCTTGCCCGAGAGATCGCCGGACCGGAGCCCGAGCGTCGCCTCGATGAGCGGGTCCATCTTGATTTCGTCGCGGCGCGCATTCCATTCCCACACGCCGACGCTCGCCATCTCGATGGCGGTCGCGCGGAGTTGTCGGTCGGATGGACTGTTCGCGAAGGCGGGCTCGGTGACGCGGAAGGCGAACTGCGTGACGGTAAAGCCGACCAGCAGCGTGATGAGCACGAGGCCGGCCAGCAGGCCCGAGATCGCAACCTCGCCCGAGAGTCGCCCGGTCAGCGTCGCCGCCGCGCCGAAGAGCCAGACGAGCAGCAGGATCCACGTCGGCGCGATCGCCAGCGCGCGATCGAGCCCGCGCAGGCAGAAGTAGAGAATGACGAGACCGCCGACCGTGCCGATTGCGCCGAGCGAGAGGCGCGCGACCGTCGCGGCAAGGCGCGGATCGAGGACGGCCGTGGCCACGATGATGAGCTGGCCGCCGATCCAGATCAGGAAGAGCATCCTGAGGAAGCTGTTCCACAGGTTCCCGCGCAGGAACGTGAACAGGAATATGACAAGGCTTGCGGCAACCGCGGCCTCCGCCACCGCGCGATATTGGGCGTTGTCCTCGGGCCGCATGGGAAATAGTCGCGGCCAGAATCCGAAGTCGACGCAAAGGAGCGCCAGCACGCACCACGCGACGAGCGCGGCGCTCGGGAAGATCATCTTGTGGTTGGCCGCGAAGACGGCGGTCAGGAAGATCGCGAGCAGGCCCGTGAAGCCGAGCAGGATGCCGTTGAAGAGCTGGCGATCGCGGTGGCGCTGCTCGAAGGCGAGCGGCTTCCACAGTTGCAGCGGCGCGACACGCTCGGAGGCGAGTTCGACGACGAAGGTGACGGTACGGCCCGGCTCGATGCTGATGCGGAAGATGTCGGCGCTGTCGTTCCTGATGCGCTCTGGCACGAAGCCTTCGGACTGCGTGACGGCCTCGATGCGGCGCGCATCGAGATCGGGCCAGATCACGCCGGAGCGCGTCGTCGAATAGCGGTTGGCGGTCAGCCAGCGCTCGATGGTCTTGTTCGTCGGGTTGCGCAGCGAGAAGACGATCCAGCTCGGGTTCGTGCCGGGCGTCGTCGCACGAACGTTCATGCGGAAGGTGCCGCCGGTCGCATCCGGCGCCGTTTCGGCCTGGATGCTGTCGCCGCGGCCCTCATAGAGCTCGCCGTGGCTGGTGATGTCGATGCGGTCCGCATCTTCGGCAACCTCGATGGGCTCGAGCGCGCGTGCGCCCGACGCGCCGGCAGCAAGACCGAGAAGCGCGACGAGGAGCAAGGCGAGCAGGGAGAGGACACTGCGCACGGCGGCGCGCCCACCGGCATCATATCCGGCAGAACCGCCCCCCCTGCGCACTCCCCCCACGATCATGCGTGCCAGTCCTCCTCGATCAGCCCGAAGAGAACATGATCCTGCCACTGGCCGTTGATGCGCAGATAACGGCGCGCGAGCCCTTCGCGGACGAAGCCGTTCGCCTCGAGCACGCGCTGCGAGCCGAAGTTGTGCGGCAGGCACGCCGCCTCGAGGCGATGGAGGCGCAGATCCTCGAAGGCGAAGGGCAGCACGGCCGCAAGCGCGCGGCGCATGTTGCCCTGTCGAACGTACGGCTGGCCGATCCAGTAGCCGAGCGAGGCGGCCTGCGTGATGCCGCGGCGGACATTGGAGAACGTGATGGCGCCGATCAGATGGCGATCGGCGTCGCGGAAAATGAAGAAGGCATAGCCGAGACCGTCGCGGCGATTGCGCTGATAGAGCCGCACGCGCTCGCGGAAGGCCGCGCGGCTCAGCTCGTCGGTCGCCCACTGCGGCTCGAAGGGCACGAGATGGTCGCGGCTGATGCGCCGGACATGCGCCCACTGCTCAAAGTCGGACATTGCGGGCGGGCGCAGCCACAGGCCATCGCCGCGGATGAAAGCGCTCGCCTCCTCGATGAAGGACGGTCTCAGGAATGCCATGCCCGCCCCCCCTTCGCGTCCGAGGCAACGACTAACGATAGAGCACCGGCATCACACCGCTGCGACGTCCGATGCTGCCCCAGTCCCGTGAGCCCGATCAATGGCGCACCGCCCGCTGTTCAACGTTGTCCACGATGCTGCGCCCTGCCTTGCCGGCACCCGCCAGCGCGAACGAGAGCTTCGATCCTGCGACAACCCGCTCGGCAAGCCGGCGCACCTGCTCGGCGTCGACCGCATCCACCTTCTCGATCAGCTCGGCGGTCGGCATGAGGCGGCCGAGGGCGAGCATCTGGCGCGCCATCTGCTCGGCGCGCGCAACCGGGCTCTCGAGGCTCATGAGCAACCCAGCCTTGAGCTGGGCCTTGGCGCGGCGGACCTCACCTGCCTCAGGCAAAGTCGTAGTCGCCTTATCGAACTCGGCCGTGACAACATCGATCAGCGTGCTCATCGTGTCGTGCCCGGTCGCAGCGTGAATGTTGAACATCCCCGTGTCGCCGAGGCCCCAGGCGCTCGAATAGATCGCGTAGCAGAGGCCGCGCTTCTCGCGCACTTCCTGGAAGAGCCGTGATGACATGCCCCCGCCGAAGAGCCCTGAGAAGACCTGCGCGGCATAGAAATCCGGCTCCCGGAAGGAAGGACTCTGATAGCCCATGACGACATGGGCCTGCTCGAAGCGGCGCGACGACAGGCGCACCCCGCCCGCGTACTTCGCCGGCTTGGGCACGACTCGCTTGCCACCACGAAGCCCCCCGAATAGGGCTTCAGCATGGCGCACAAGGGCTGCGTGATCGATGTTCCCTGCGGCGGAAAGCACCATGCCGCCAGCGTGATAGCGAGCCTCACGGAAGCGGTGCATATCCTCGGCGCTGAAGCGCCCGACGGTCCGTGCCGTGCCGAGAATCGGCCGGCCGAGCGGCTGGCGCGGATAGGCGGCATCCTGGAGCAGATCCAGCACGATCTCCTCGGGGCTGTCGCGGGTCGCCGCGATCTCCTGGAGAATCACGTTCCGTTCCCGCTCGAGCTCCTCACCCGGGTAGGTCGGGTTGAGCATGATGTCGGCAAGGATCTCGAGCGCGACGGGAAGGTCGCTCTTCAGCAGGCGCGCGTAGAAGGCCGTCGTGTCGAGGCTGGTCGCGGCATTGAGGTCGCCACCGACCTCCTCGATCTCCCCGGCCGCGCCCCACACGCCGAGCTCCACCGTCTCCACATGCGGCATGTGGTCGGAGATGATGGTCAGGCCATTCGGGAGGCGCGTCTCGTTGAGATGCATGTCACCCGCGTCCTGCGCGCGCACGGCTGCTGACGAACTGGGCCACGGCCGCCACGTCATTGGGGAGCACGGTGACGCGCTCGGGCAGCGTGCGCTGGCGCGTAACCGTCTCGGGCTCGGGCGGCACATGCCCGACGGCGCGGCGGATGGCATCGGGGAACTTTGCGGGATGCGCCGTCGAGAGCGTGATCATCGGAACGTCCGGCCGGCGCGCAACCCGCCGCGCTGCCGAGACTGCGACAGCCGTGTGGGGATCGGCGAGATAGCCGGTCGCGGCCTCGAGATCGCGGATCGTGGCGAGCGTCGCAGCTTCGTCCGTGCGCTCGGCGTCGAAGCCCTCCTTGAGCTGGCCGTGCTCACCTTGTGTCAGCGCAAAGCCGCCGCGCGTCGTGAGATCGCGCATGAGGCTGTTGACGCGATCGGCATGGCGCCCCGTCAGCTCGAACAACAAGCGCTCGAAGTTCGATGAGATCTGGATGTCCATGCTCGGGCTGAAGGTTGCAGCAACCTCGCGGCTCTCGTAGCGGCCGGTCTCCAGCATCCGGGTGAGAATGTCATTGACGTTCGTCGCGATGACGAGGCGGTCGATCGGCAGGCCCATGCGCTTTGCCGCATAGCCCGCAAGAATGTCGCCGAAGTTGCCGGTCGGCACGGAGTAGCTGACCGTGCGCGAAGGCGCGCCGAGCGCGACGGCCGACGTGAAGTAGTAGACGATCTGGGCCATGAGGCGCGCCCAGTTGATCGAGTTCACGCCGGCGAGGCCGAGCCGGTCGCGGAACGGCAGGTCGTTGAAAAGCGCCTTCACCATGTTCTGGCAGTCGTCGAACGTGCCTTGGATGGCGATCGTGTGGACGTTCGCCTCTGTGGGCGTCGTCATCTGGCGCCGCTGCACATCGCTCACGCGCCCCTCGGGGAAGAGCATGAAGATGTCGATGGCATCGCGCCCGCGGAAGGCCTCGATGGCCGCGCCGCCCGTATCGCCCGAGGTCGCGCCGACGATCGTCGCATTGCGGCCGCGACGGCTCAGCGCGCGATCCATGAGGCGCGAGAGCACCTGCATGGCCACGTCCTTGAAGGCGAGCGTCGGCCCATGGAAGAGCTCGAGGATCCAGTCCGAGGGCCCGACCTGCACGAGCGGCGTCACGACCCGATGACGGAACGTGGCATAGGCATCAGTGATGATCGCCGCGAGATCGGCGTCGGGGATCTCGCCGCCGACGTACGGCTTCATGATTCGGACGGCGACATCCTGATAGGACTTGCCGGCGAGCCCCGCGATCTCCTCCCGCGTGAGCTCGGGCCACTTCTCGGGCAGGTAAAGGCCGCCGTCGCGGGCGAGCCCGGTCAGCAGGACATCCTCGAAGCCGAGCGCCGGCGCGGCGCCGCGTGTGCTGATGTATTTCACGATCGTTCCGTCACTTAGTGTGCCGCCACAGGCGGCTTGGAGAGGCCCGCCGACGATGGCACAGCCGCCATCCGGCAGGAAGGACATATCACGGGTTCAAGCCAATGATATCGGGCCAAACTTGCCTGTAATTCGTGGTGCCATGCAACCTTACGGCACCGGGCCTCAAACCTTCGGCGTTTGCCCGGCCAGCACCTCGGCAAAAACCTCGCGGTCGACATTGCTGCCGGAGAGGACGACGCCGACCCGCTTGCCGGCCAGCTTGTGGCGCTCCTGCATGAGTGCGGCAAAGGCCGCGGCCCCCGCGCCCTCGGCGAGGTTGTGCGTATCCTCGTAGTAGGCGCGCATGGCGTCCGCGATCTCATCCTCGCTGACCGTCACGATGCGGGCCGCACCGCGTGAGATCACGTCGAGCGCGAGCGGGTCAGGCACGCGGCAGGCCATGCCGTCGGCGAACGTCGCGGCGGAGTTGGTCGAGATCGGCTTACCGGCCGCAACCGAGAGCGCGATGCACGGCGCGTTGGCCGCGACCACGCCGACGACCTCGGTCTCGGCTCCGAGCAGATCGCGCGCCATGATCATGCCGCACGCGCCCGAGCCCATGCCGATCGGCACGTAGACCGTGTCGAGATCGGGAAGCGCCGTCAGCATCTCGCGCCCCGCTGTCGCAACGCCCTTCACGAGCATCGCATCGAACGGCGGCACGATGTGCAGGTTGCGCACGCCGGCGAGGCGGAAGGCCTCGTCCTTGGCCTCGTCGAAATCCACGCCGTGCTCGATCAGCTCCGCACCGAACGCGCGCATGGCCGCATTCTTCTCGCGCGAATTGCCGTGCGGCACGAGGATCACGCTCCTGAGGCCCACGGCCGTCGCCGCGCGCGCGACCGACTGGCCGTGATTGCCGCGCGTTGCCGTGATGACGCCCTCGATCCTCGCGCCCGATCTGCGAAGCTCGTCCATATAAGTAATGCCGCCACGCACCTTGAAGGCGCCGATCGGCGAGTGGTTCTCGTGCTTCACGAAAACCTCGCAGCCGGCCCGGCGCGACAGCAGCGGCCAGTTGTGCTGCGGCGTCGAGGGCATATGGCGGCCGACCACATCGGCCGCGGCCTGTAGCTCGGAAAGAGTGAACATGAGCGCGTCTCCTTGAGGGCACCGAGCGGCGGGCGCATCGCGCATTGCCGCCGGGGTTTAGCAGCGTAAGAGCGCCAGCGGAAGGTTTTGCAGCTCTTCTCCGCGGGAAACGCGCTTGCACGCGCGCACCGCGTCTGGTCTCTGCGAGCACGATCCGCGGCAACAAGCGGGACCAAGGGAGCGCACATCGGCGCGGCGCGGGAAGGGCGACGCACGTGGACATGAAACGCGAGCGACCTCACGCGACCTGGCCGCCGAGCCCCGCCGTCGGCTATCTCGCGGCCTTCGGGCTCTCGCTCGCCATGGCCGTCGGCAACAGCCTTGCGCGCTTTGCCTATGCCCTCGTGCTGCCGGCCATGCGCGATGATCTCGCCTGGAGCTACACGCAAGCCGGCGCGCTCAATACGATCAATGCCGTGGGCTATCTGGCTGGCGCCTTCGTCGCTGTCGCGAGCATAAGACGCCTCGGGCCGAAGCTGCCGTTCTATATCGGGCTGTGGGCGACGGCGATCACCGTGCTTGCCACCGCATTCGTGCGCGATTTTACGGCCATAGCGGCGGTCCGAACGCTGACCGGGATCGCGGCGGCGTACGTGTTCGTCACCGGCGGCGTGCTGGCAGCAAGCGTCTTTCCGCACGACGCGCGCCGCGCTGCCTCGGCCATTGCGATCTACTTTGCCGGCGGCGGCCTCGGCCTGCTCGTGACTGCGCTGACCATCCCCTGGCTGCTCGAGGTGCGCGGCGATGCGGCATGGCCGGAGGCATGGCTGCTGCTCGGCGGCATGTGCCTCGTCATGAGCCTTCTTGCGACGCTTGCCGCACGGCCGGTCGCCGTCGCACCCCCGGTGCGCCACCCGACGCCCTGGGCGAAAGGGCCGCTCACGCCGCTCTACTTCGGCTATGGCTGCTTTGCGCTCGGCTATTTCGCCTACATGACCTTCATCGTCGCCTGGATGCGCGAGCAGGGCCTCAGCAGCACGGATATCGCGATCGTCTGGGCCGCACTTGGCCTCTCGACCATCCTGTCGCTCCAGATTTGGGCCAAGCCTTTCGCTGCATGGCCGGCCGGGCGTCCCTTCGCGGCGGTAATGGCCACAGTCGGCATCGGCGCGGCGCTCCCGCTCGTCGGCGGCGGGCTGCCGGTCATGATCGCCTCGGCGCTGCTGTTCGGCTGCTTCTTCATGGTGCCGGGCGCGCTCACGGCTTACATCAAGGCATCGCTCCCCCCGGTCCTCTGGGGCGAGGTCTTCGCCTCTTTCACGCTTGTTTTCTCGATCCTTCAGTGCTTTGGCCCTGCCGCCACCGGCTTCCTCGCCGACCATACCGGCAGCCTCGCTGCGGGCCTCGGCGTCTCCGCCGGCATTCTACTTGTGGGTGCCGTGGCAGGCTTGTCACAGCGTCCGATTGAACGGATGTGAACAAATCAACTATAAGTTGTTCCACTCTCCGAACTCGTGCACATCTGAGGCCGTCCACTTGTGTCCGCTGCACGTGTGGTCCAGACCCGAACTTGGACGAGGCGCCAATGTACCGCGTTGTGGCGCCTCAATTTTTTATCAACCACATTGTGACCGAACAGCGGCGCGCCGCCACGATTAAGTCTCTACCTCACCACGCGAATCATCGAGCTTCTCCTCCGAGAGGAGAAATGCGATGCGTGGTCCGACGATCCGCTATCATGCCACCCGACGGTGGCCCGTCGCCGTGCTGGCCCTTGCCCTCGCCATACCTGCGGCCATCCTGGGCGGCACACTCGCCAGCACACCCAGCTCAGCCCCCGCGCCTTACCGAGCCGCCCCCCAGGGCGCACCGGCCGTGCAGGGCGTCCCCCGCATAATCGACGGCGACACCATCGAGATCGGCGCGACCCGCATCCGCCTCGAGGGCATCGACGCGCCCGAAGGCGGCCAGACCTGCGCCCGGGCCGGCGGCGGCACGTGGCGGTGCGGGCAGGCGGCTTCAGTCGAGTTGCAGCGGCTCATCGGCCGCGCGAGCGTACGTTGCGAGAGCCACGGCACCGACCGGTATGGCCGCATGCTCGGCATCTGCTTCGTCGGCCCGACCGACATCAACGCCGAGATGGTACGGCGCGGATTTGCCTGGGCTTTCGTGAAGTATTCGCGCGCTTATGTGGCCGAGGAGGCCGAGGCGCGCGCCCGCGGTCTCGGCATCTGGCAGGCACCGACAACCACGGCCTGGGATCATCGCGCGGGCCGCTGGGAGATGGCCGGCAAGGACACCGCCCCCGGCGGCTGCCCGATCAAGGGCAACATCACGTCCAGCGGCCGCATCTACCACATGCCGTGGAGCCCCTGGTACGACAAGATCCGCATCGAGCCCGAGAAGGGCGAGCGCTGGTTCTGCACCGAGAGCGAGGCCCTGGCAGCCGGCTGGCGCCCAGTCCGCGTGAATTGAACACGGCAAAGCTTTACGCGCCGTTCGGGCATCGGCTCGGCGCCCTCCGAGGCCCGCGAATCGGCAGAATTTCCCCTCGCCTCGCGTGCGCTTTCGTGTATAAGGCTGCGGTCTTGCGCACCCCTCCCAAGGGGGCGCAGCCCGTAGCGCGACCCGGCTGGACGACATCCCGGCTGTGGCCGCAGATGCGGCGCGACATCTGACCCAGATGCCCTGCCTGTCATCATCCGAAAAACTTAAGCGCGCCCGGCCCGGCCGGTCGCCAGAGCGAAAGGACAACCCGATGTCGCTGACCACCGAGCGCAAGCAAGAGGTCATCAAAAGCTTCGCGACCAAGGACAAGGACACCGGCTCGCCGGAGGTCCAGATTGCCATCCTGACCGAGCGCATCAACGGTCTGGCCGATCACTTCAAGACGCACAAGAAGGACAACCATTCGCGCCGTGGCCTGCTCAAGATGGTAAGCCAGCGGCGCCGTCTGCTCGACTATGTGCGCGCCAAGGACGAGGCCCGCTACCAGAAGATCATCGAGCGCCTCGAACTGCGTCGCTGATCGCAAATCCGAAAGAGACGAGGCGGGATATGAGCTCGAGCCCGCTTTCCGAAAGATGCGAATAGGCGCCGCGCCCATGGGGGGCTGCGGCGCCCGAGCTGTTGATGAAGGATACGTACGATATGTTCAACACCCACAAGGTCGAGATTGACTGGGGCGGTCGCAAGCTGACGCTCGAGACCGGCCGCATGGCGCGCCAGGCCGACGCCGCGGTCTATGCGCAGTATGGCGAGACGAGCCTGCTCGCGACCGTCGTCGCCGCGAAGAGCGTGAAGCCCGGCATCGATTTCTTCCCGCTGACCGTGAACTACCAGGAGAAATTCTACGCCGCCGGCAAGATCCCCGGCGGCTTTTTCAAGCGCGAAGGGCGCCCGACCGAGAAAGAGACGCTGACCTCGCGCCTGATCGACCGTCCGATCCGCCCGCTGTTCGTCGAGGGCTTCAAGCACGAGACGCAGGTCGTCGTCACGGTTCTCAGCCATGACCTCGAGAACGACCCCGACATTCTGGCGATGGTTGCGGCCTCCGCCGCGCTGACGCTCTCGGGCCTGCCCTTCCTCGGCCCGATCGGCGCAGCCCGCGTCGGCGTCATCAACAACGAGTTCGTCCTGAACCCGATGATCGACGAGATGAGCGAGAGCGCGCTCGACCTCGTCATCGCCGGCACGACCGACGCCGTGATGATGGTCGAGTCCGAGGCGAAAGAGCTCTCAGAAAAGCAGATGCTCGATGCCGTCGTCTTCGGCCAGCGCGGCTTCCAGTCGGTGATCAACGCGATCATCAAGCTCGCCGAGAAGGCCGCCAAGGAGCCGTGGGACTTCCAGCCGACCGACACGAGCGCTGAAAAGGCGCAGATGAAGGCGCTGATCGAGGAGGACCTCCGCACGGCCTTCGCGACGCCCGAGAAGCAGAAGCGCTACGCGCTCATCGACGCGGCCAAGGAAAAGGCCATGGCGGCGATGGCGCCGGCCGATGCCGATGCCACGCTGAAGATTAAGCTCGGCGGCGTGTTCAAGGCACTCGAGGCCGACGTCGTGCGCGGTGACATCATCCGCACGGGTAAGCGCATCGACGGCCGCGATCTCAAGACCGTGCGCCCCATCACGTCGGAAGTGCATGTGCTGCCGCGCACGCACGGCTCGGCGCTCTTCACGCGCGGTGAAACGCAGGCCGTCGTCGTCGCGACACTCGGCACGGGCGACGACGAGCAGATGATCGACGCGCTTGAGGGCACGCGCAAAGAGCGTTTCATGCTCCACTATAACTTCCCGCCCTTCTCGGTCGGTGAGACGGGCCGCATGGGCTCGCCCGGTCGCCGCGAGATCGGCCACGGCAAGCTCGCCTGGCGCGCGATCCATCCGCTGCTTCCCTCGCCCGAGGAATTCCCCTACTCGATGCGCATCGTCTCGGAGATCACCGAGTCGAACGGCTCGTCCTCGATGGCCACGGTGTGCGGCACCTCGCTCGCGCTCATGGACGCAGGCGTGCCGCTGAAGCGGCCGGTCGCCGGCATCGCCATGGGCCTCATCAAGGAAGCCAATGACTTCGCCGTGCTCTCCGACATCCTCGGCGACGAGGATCACCTCGGCGACATGGACTTCAAGGTTGCGGGCACTGAAGCCGGCGTCACATCGCTGCAGATGGACATCAAGATCACCGGCATCACCGAGGAGATCATGCGCATTGCTCTCGAGCAGGCGCACGCCGGCCGCATCCACATCCTCGGCGAGATGGCGAAGGCGCTGACCGGCGCCCGCGCCGAGCTTGGCGAGCACGCACCGCGCATCGAGACGATCAAGATCCCGGTCGACAAGATCCGCGACGTGATCGGCTCCGGCGGCTCGGTCATCCGCGACATCGTTGCGGAGAGCGGCGCCAAGATCAATGTCGAGGACGACGGCACCATCCAGATCGCCTCGGCGAACCGCGACTCGATCGAGACGGCGCTGCGCCGCATCCGCGGCATCACCTCCGAGCCCGAGGTCGGCCATATCTACAAGGGCAAGATCGTCAAGATCATGGAGTTCGGCGCCTTCGTGAACTTCTTCGGGCCCAAGGACGGCCTCGTGCACATCTCGCAGCTCACGCGCGGGCGCCCGCAGACGGTCGGCGAGGTCGTGAAGGAAGGCCAGGAGGTCTACGTGAAGCTCCTCGGCTTCGACGATCGCGGCAAGGTGCGCCTCTCCATGCGCGTCGTCGATCAGGCGACCGGCCAGGAGCTGCCGCCCGAGCCGCCGCGTGAGGGTGGTGAAGGTGGCGAAGGCGAAGGCGGCGGCGAGCGTCGCGAGCGCCGTGACCGCGGCGACCGTGGTGGCGAACGCCGTGGCGGTGGTGGTGGCCGCGAGCGCCGTCCGCCGCGCGACTGGGATTGATCTTGGGAACAGAACGGCGCCTGAGCGCGCCGAAAGTCAGGAGATAGCATCATGTCGAACCGTGCAGCACGCTCGCCGCGCAATGCGGAGAAGCGCCGCAAGAAGAATGCCCATGCCATTCCCCGCAAGAAGGTGAGCGGCATCACCGGCAACACCATCGGCGCGCGCACCAAGGCGAAGAAGCTCGCCGGCCAGCGTCGCGTGGCGCTCGCCAAGGCCGCGGCGGCCGAGGCGTAAGCTTCGTCATCGCATCGAAAGTTCAAGGCCGCGGGCGTTCGTCCGCGGCCTTTGTTTTTGTGCCGCGGGCTGCTGGGAAGTGGTGCTGTAGCCTACCAGTGTCGCGCTATGCCCGCGGCGGCCATGCAGACGGCGCCCATCTGTGGTGGATCGCGCCTCCGGCGCGACGGGGCTTTCGCCCCTGGCCCCAATCGGGAGGGACACCCTCCCGAACCCACCCGCCTTTATGAGCACATCGCGCACTGCGAGCGCTCCATCATCCCCTCTCCCCGTACTTACGGGGAGAGGGCTAGGGTGAGGGGCGGCGGCATACGCAAAGGCCGCGCAAGCCCTGACACGCGATGGCGTTGGAAGATCAGCCGGCGCCGAAGCGCGCCTTGATCGCAGCAACGATCGGCGCCATGCGGCTGCCGAGCGAGCCCTTCACCATCACGACATCGCCGGGCTGAAGCGCGCCGACAACATGCTCGATGAGTGCCGCAGAGTCTGGCGCGCACGCACCACGCTGGTTTTGCGGCAGTGCCTCGTAAAGCTTCCGCATGTTCGGGCCGCACGCGAAGACAGCATCGACCTCGGCCGCCGCAAGCGCATCCGCAAGATCGAGGTGATAGGCCTCCGCCCCTTCGCCGAGCTCCAGCATGTCGCCCATCACGGCAACGCGGCGCGGGTAGTTTTCCCGCGAGACGGCGCCCAGCACGACAATCGCCGCACGCATGGAAGCCGGATTGGCGTTGTAGCCTTCATCGATCAGCAGGATCGCGCCATCGCCAGTTTTGAGTACCGAGCGTGCACCGCGCCCGACCGGGGGCGTGATGCCGGCGAGCGGCGCGGTCGCTTTGTCGAGCGGCAAGTGCAGCGCATCGA
>Ga0066256_1001263_pt2 | contig 31238 bp, 29 predicted proteins | sample ThiBio_1000_biof_FD_87107 | JGI IMG/M metagenome (GOLD analysis project Ga0066256, IMG submission 87107) | Wastewater bioreactor microbial communities from Cape Town, South Africa - Thiocy_expt_1000_biof (version 2) | ecosystem: Engineered > Bioreactor > Thiocyanate-remediating >... | reverse complement strand
CTGGTGGGGGGGGAGGGGGCGGACGGGGGCGGCCCGCCGGCGACGGCGCCGGAGCGTCGGGGATTCGGATCGCGCATGATCGGCGCCATCGTCGCAGGAGAGCTTGGCGGCAGCTTCGAGCCTGCCTGCGATCCGGCGGGGTTCTCCTGCCGCATCGTCGTTTCCGCCGATGCGGTCATGAAGGGGTAGTGCGATGGCGCCGAACGACGTGCCGCCGGGGCTGGCGGTGTTCGTGGTCGAGGACGAGGCGCTTGTGGCGCTCAACCTGGAATCGATGCTCGACGATCTCGGCTGCCGCGTCGTCGGCCCGGCCATGCGCTTCGACAGGGCGCAGGCGATGATCGACGAGGGCGTCGAGGCCGACGTGGCGATCCTCGACGTCAACATAGGCGGCCGCAGCGTGTTCGATCTCGCCGTGCAGATCCGCGAGCGCGGCATTCCCATCCTGTTCGCCACGGGCTATGGCCGCGGCGGCATCCCCGGCGAATGGCAGCACCGGCCGATCCTGCAGAAGCCCTACACCGAGCGCGACGTGGGGCGGGCGATCAGGGAGGCGCTGGCCGGCGCGGAGAGAACGGGCGACTGAGCGAGCAGGGAGGCGGCATGCGCGTCCTTGAGGCTGAGGTGGTCGCGGCGGGTGGGCGATGCGTGGATGGCGCGACGCTGGTGCTTGAGGCTGTGAGCGTCGGCGATGTCGTGGCTTCTCAGTTCGTCTGCGACGGCGAGGCCGACGGCGAACTCCGCCTGCTGGCCGGCGGTGCCCCCGTCGGGCGCCCGCTGGTCGGCGTGGCTGTGGGCGATAAGGCGGAGGTGCGGGAACCGGCCGGGCGACAGGTACATCGCCAGCGGGGGGGGCTGCACGCCGGGCCGGGCGCTGGACAAGGCGGGGAGCTTCGAGATCTCGGCGCCGGGCAAGCCGACCTTCACGCTGGAGGTCGACGAGCCCGGCCTCGCGCATGTCTTCGCCGATTTCGGCACGGGCCGCAGCGTGGCGCTGCCGGGGCAGTTCGCGCGCAGCCGGCAGGACGGCGCATGCTGGGAAAACGGCGAGACGCAGGTGAAGCTCTGCGCCTGGTGAAGGCCGGGCCGCGCGCAATTTCCGGTCGCGGCCGCGCCGGTTCGCGCAATGTTTCCATGGTTGGTGGCAAGTTGTCTTTGCAACAAGCTTAAGCTGGCGTAAACCGCTCGCGTCGCAAATAGAGACGGGTGGGTTCGCGCGCGGCGGGCCTGGGCGGCCTTACGGCGGGGCAGACTGAAACATGAAGCGTGTGGCAATCAGCGGCATCGGGGTCGAAATCCCGGCGGCCGTGATCAGCAATGAAGAGCTGGTCGCCAGCTTCAACGAATGGGTCGACACCGAGAACGCGCGGCTCCACTGCACCGGCGCCGAGCCGCTGCAGCATTCCAACGACGAATTCATCGTGCATGCTTCGGGCGTCAAGAAACGCCACGTGCTGCAGCCCGACGGCATCCTCGACCCGGCGCGCATGGCGCCGCGGATCGCGTCGCGGCCGGACGACGAGCTGTCGGTGATGGCCGAGTTCGGCGTCGCCTCCGCCCGCAAGGCGCTGGCCGACGCCGGCATCGCCGCGGCCGACGTCGACATGGTGATCTGCTCGGCCTCGCACCAGCAGCGGCCCTATCCGGCGATGTCGATCGAGATCCAGAAGGAGCTCGGCACATCGGGCGCGGCCTTCGACATGAGCCTCGGCTGCTCGTCGGCCGCGGCCGGCCTGCACGTCGCCTTCAACCTGGTGCGGTCCGGCGCGCAGAAGCGCGTCATGGTGGTGACGCCCGAGATCATCACCGGCCATCTCAACTTCCGCGACCGGCAGACGCATTTCATCTTCGGCGACGCCTCCACCGCCGTGATCGTCGAGCCGCTGGAGGACGGCGACGAGCGGCCCGGCCGCTTCGAGATCGTCGACACGCGGACCTGGACGCAGTTCTCCAACAACATCCGCTCCAATTTCGGCTTCCTCAGCCGGCTGTCGCAGGAGGACACGACCTTCCTCGCGATGGAGGGCAACATGATCAAGCAGGTCGGCAACAAGGTGTTCAAGGAAGTCACCGTCGCCGGCCACCGCTTCATCGTCGAGTTCCTCGCCGAGCACGGCCACACGCCGCAGGACATCCGCCGCTTCTGGCTGCACCAGGCCAATTCGCGCATGAACGCGATGATCCTGAAGCTCTCCTTCGGCCATGAGGTCGGCCACGACCGGGCGCCGATGGTGCTCGACCGGCTGGGCAACACCGCCGCCGCCGGCGCGATCATCGCGCTGGAGGAGAACCACCGCGACATGAAGCCGGGCGACTACGGGCTCGTCTGTGCCTTCGGCGCCGGCTATTCGATCGGCGGCGCGCTGCTCAGGATGATGTGAGCGCCCGGCCGGCTCAGCCGGACAGCAGCTCGATGTAGCGCTCGACGATCGGCCGCATCAGCGATTCCCGATCGAGTTCTAGGAACTTCCGGTAGGCGGCGATCGCCTCCTCCTTCCTGCCGCTCTCGCGCAGGCTGTCGCCCCTGATGCGCTGGATCTCGCCGTCGGCCGGGGCCAGCGCTTCCGCCTCGGCCAGCACGGCCAGCGCCTCGTCGTGGCGGGCGAGCGCCTGCAGGCAGCGCGCGACCTGCAGCTTGTAGGCGGCGTCGGCAGGCGCCAGCGCGGCGGCCTTGCGATAGCGCGCCAGCGCGTCGTCCCAGCGCTTCAGGATCGCCAGCAGGTTGGCGTGCGCCGCCTGCGCGGCCGCGTCGTCGGGAGCGTAGTCGGCCGCGTCGCGATAGAGCTTTTCGGCCGAGGCGTAGTCCTCCCGGACGAGGTCCATCGCGGCGAGGAAGGCGAAGGCCGGCAGGTAGCCGGGGTCGATCGCCAGCGCCTCGGCGAAATGGCGGCGCGCATCGGCCTCGCGGCCGGCGTCCATGGCGACCTTGCCGGCACTGGCGAGGTAGCGTGGCTCGAGCGGATCGGCCTCGGCGGCGCGCAGCAGCAGCGCGATCGCGCCGTCGGTGTCGCCGCCGGCCAGCGCCAGCTCGGCCGAGGCGGCGAGCGCCAGCGGGTCGCCGGGGCGCGATTGCAGCGCGGCGTCGAGCTCGGTCTTGGCGCCGGCGAGGTCGCCCGACCGGCGCAGCGCGTCGCCGAGGTTCGAGCGCGCGATGCCGAAGTCGGACCGGATGGCGAGAGCGGCCCGGTATTCGGCCACGGCGCCGGGCAGGTCGTCCGCGTTGACGCGGATGTTGCCGATCAGATTGTGCGCCCAGTGCGCGTCCGGATGGTGCGAGCGGATCAGCCGGCGGGCGAGGATCGTCGCGCGCAGCGGGTCGGCATCGGCGGCCGCGGCGATCGCCACGAACGGGTCGAGCACCGACAGCACGCCGGAGGCGGCGTCGTCGAAATAGGTGCGCTCGTCGCGGTCGCCCATCGGCGGCAGGTCGACGAGATCGACGCCGGCCCGCACCACGCGCAGGCGCAGGCGCAGCCCGTCGGCCGCGCAGTCGGCATCGGCGCAGGTGAACTCGCCGGCGATGCGCGTCTCGTAGGCGTTGAACATGCGCCGCACGTGGAAGATCAGCGATTCGATGGAGAAGCCGGAATCGGGGAAGGAAAATTCGACGCGGCGCGAATCGGGCAGGGCGGCGATGCTCTCCTTGGAGGTGCGCGCCTTGCGCTCCACGTCGAGCAGCCCGTCCCACAGGCGGCTGGCGGCGACGTCGGCCGTTAGCCCGCGCGCGGCCAGCGCCTCGGGCACGGCGATCGGCTCGATGATCACCTGGTCGCGCCGGAACTGGCCGATCAGCACCGGCAGCAGCAGCACGAACGCGCCGAGGAACAGCGCGTTGAGCATGACCGTGCGCAACGTCGTCGACCAGCTTTCCAGCGTGGGCAGCGACACGGCCTCGCGCAGCCGCGCATAGAAGCCCGGACCTTCATCCGCCGCAGGAGCCTGCTCCTGCGTTGCCGCGGTGCGCCGCCGACGCGCCATGTCCCCTCCCGCCACCTTTCAAGCCCGCGTGCAAGCTAGCAGAAGCGAGTAGCGAATAGGGAGTAGGCCTGGTCCAGACGGTCGGGCAGTCCAACCCTTTCACTATTCGCTACTCGCTCTCTTCCGTATCTCCCGCGCCCGCGTCGCCAGCGCCTTGCTGCCGGAGGCGTCGAACTGCGCGAGGCAGCGCTCGAGGTCGGGCAGCAGCGCGGGGTTCTTCTCGGCGAAGCGGGCAAGGCTGTCGGCCGCCCAGGCGCGAACGAACGTCTGCGGGTGGGCGATATCGCGCCGGACGATCTCCTCGGCCCGCCGCAGCTCCGCGCCGGACCAGCGAAAGAGCGGCAGGGCGCGCACGACCTGGAGGCGGACCTCCCATTTGTCGCTGTCGGCAAGCGGGCCGATGAACAGGCGCTTGTGCGGCTCGACCCAGTCGGGGTGCTCGTGGGCGAACTTCTCCAGCAGGTCGACCGCGCGCATGGCGACGAGCCAATCCGCGTCCCCGGTCAGCGCGGCCAGCTCGCCGACGAGCTCCGGCCTTGCCCGCACCCGCTCCAGCACCTCGTCGGAGCGGGCGATCGAGCGGCGGTCGCCACCTTCCAGCAGCGGGCGCAGCGTCGCATCCGTCATCATTCGCCTCCCTCGGCATCGAGGTCGTCGACCTCCAGCAGCCGCGTGGCGCGCCAGGCAGTCAGCACGCGGTTGATGTCGTCGACGACGAAATGGCGCGCGGAGTCGCGATCATAACCCTCGGCGAGCAGTTCGTCATAGGGCGTGTGGACGTGGCGGACATGCGCGATCGCTGCGATCCACACCGCGATCGAGGGCGGCAGCTCGCGCATCTTGCGGGCCAGCGCCGCTTCGCGGATCGGCTCGGTGTCGGCATAGGGCGCCATCGGCAGCAGCGCCGTCAGCGCCTTGCCGATCTCGCGCCGGCGCGCGGTGCCGATGCTCACGCGCGCTCGGCCGCGTGGCCGTCGACGGCCTCGGGGATCGCGTCGTTCGAGGCGAAGTAGGGCTTTACGTCGATCACCGGCGTCCCGTCGAGCACGTCGATGCCGTCGATCTCGACGCGGCCGGCCGCGATGTCGACGCCGAGGATGCGCACCACATGCAGGCCGACCGGGTTGGGCCGGGCCGGCGAGCGCAGGGCGAAGACGCCGCGCGCCGTCTCGGCATGGCGCGGCTTCTGCACGATCAGGTTGCGCGCGGAGCGGTCGAGCCAGGTCAGCAGCGCGGCATGGCTGAAGCGCGCCAGCCCTTCGAGGCCGGGGCGGTAGGCGGGTTCGATCAGGATCGCCGCCGGGCGGCCGGCCTCGCGCGCGGCGCGCATGTTCTTCGGGCACCCGGCGCGATCCCGCCACGGCGATTCGACCCGGCCGATGAAGACGACATGCGCGTCGGCGGCCGACTGTGCCGGATCGAAGGAGAGCGGGATCTCGCCCTCGCGCGGCGCCTTCTCCCAGTCCGGATGCCGGGTTTCCATCGTCACCGCTCCCATTTCGCCGGTCGGCGTTGCATGAGGCTCGGAATTGATATAAACATATCTTTATGTCTTTTCGGAGCCGCAGATGCTGACCCGGTCCGCCATCAGTCTCGACAGCACCGTTGATACCTTGAAGGCGGCGGCCGAATCCAGCCGCCTGCGCATCCTGCTGCTTCTGGCGCATGGCGACCTGACGGTCTCCGACGTCACCGAGATCCTCGGCCAGTCGCAGCCGCGCGTGTCGCGCCACCTGAAGCTGCTGCTGGAGGCCGAGCTGATCGAGCGCTATCAGGAGGGCTCCTGGGCCTATTTCCGGCTGTCGGACGCGGAGCCCGCGCACGACTTCGTCACCAGCGTGATCGCGCGTATCGACGCGACCGACGCGGTCGTGGCGCGCGACCGCGAGCGGCTTGGGCGCGTGAAGAGCCGGCGCCAGCAGCGCGCGAGCGAGTATTTCTCCGCGAACGCCGAGCGCTGGGACCGCATCCGCTCGCTGCACGTGCCGGACGGCGCGGTCGAGGCGGCGATGCTGAAGCTGATCGGCGACCGGCCGTTCCAGGCGATGGCCGACCTCGGCACCGGCACCGGCCGCCTGCTCGAGCTGTTTGCGCCGCTCTACCGGCGCGCCGTCGGCATCGACCTGTCGCGCGAGATGCTGTCGGTGGCGCGGGCCAATCTCGACCGCGCCGGCGTCGCCAATGCGCAGGTCCGCCAGGGCGACCTCTATTCGCCGCCGATCGAGCGCGACGCCTTCGACCTCGTGACCATGCACCAGGTGCTGCACTATCTCGACGATCCGGCCCGCGCCATCCGCGAGGCGGCGCGCCTGCTGCGGCCGGCCGGGCGGCTGCTCGTCGTCGACTTCGCGCCGCACGGGCTGGAGTTCCTGCGCGACGAGCACGCGCATCTGCGGCTGGGCTTCTCCGACCGCCAGATCGAGGACTGGTTCGCCGAGGCGGGCCTGGAGCTCGTCGCCAAGCGCGACTTCGACCGCCGTGCCGCCGCGGCGCCCGGCCTCACCGTCAAATTGTGGCTGGGACAGGATCGGCGCCTGCTCATCGCCCAGCCCGCGCAATCGCATCCCGGCAAGGAGACAGTCTGATGTTGCAATCCCGCCTCTCGCGCCGGCCGGACATGGGCGACCGCGTCCGGGTGTCGTTCGAGTTCTTCCCGCCCAAGAACGACGAGATGGAGACGCGCCTGTGGGAGACGGTGAAGCGGCTGGAGCCGTTCGCGCCGCGCTTCGTCTCGGTCACCTACGGCGCCGGCGGCTCGACGCGCGAGCGCACGCAGCGCACCGTCACCCGCATCAAGGCCGAGACCTCACTGACGCCGGCCGCGCACATGACCTGCGTGGACGCCAGCCGCGGCGAGGTCGACGCCGTGATCGCCGACTTCGCGCGCTCCGGCATCCGCAACTTCGTGGCGCTGCGCGGCGACCCGCGCGAGGGCGTGGGCGCGAGCTACCGGCCGCATGACGACGGCTATGCCAACGGCGCCGAGCTGGTGGCGGCGCTGCGCCGCGCCGGCGATTTCGACATCTCCGTCTCGGCCTATCCCGAGAAGCACCCCGAGAGCCCCGACTTCGCCACCGACATCGACATGCTCAAGCGCAAGGTCGACGCCGGGGCGACGCGGGCCATCACCCAGTTCTTCTTCGACAACGACACCTACGAGCGCTACGTCGAGCGGGTGCGCCGCGCCGGCATCCTGGTGCCGATCGTGCCGGGCGTGCTGCCGATCCACAACTTCGCCCAGGTCGCGAACTTCGCCTCGCGCTGCGGCGCGCATGTGCCGGCCTGGCTGGCAAGGCGCTTCGAGGGGCTGGCGGGCGATCCGCAGACGCACATGCTGGTTGCTGCGGCCGTTGCCGCCGAGCAGGTGCACGACCTCGTCGAGCGCGGCGTCGGCGACTTCCACTTCTACACGATGAACCGCGCCGACCTGCCGGTCGCCATCTGCCACATGATCGGCCTGCGCCCGGCCGAGCAGCGACAGGCGCTCAGCGCGGCGTAGCCACCATTCAGGACTGCGGCGGACCAAAGAAAAAGGCCGGGCTTTCGCCCGGCCTTTTCCATTCTTGTCGCCTCGGAGGCGAGGTTTACCGTTGACTTAAGCCGTCGTCAGGGCAGGACGCCGATGACGGCGGCACCGAGGAATGCAAACACCGCGCAAAAGATCAGTGCGTTGATCGGTCTCGAAAGTCCCATGGCATAGCCTCCTCTGCAGACTATGCATTGGAGTCTAGTGGCGGAGGGCCGCCAGACAAGCGGAAGTTTTGCTGCAATGCGGCACCAATGTGAAAAAAGCATGCCGCCCAAACCCGCAATCCGGCCAAATCCAACAGGTGCGGGCGCCGTCAAGCCCCCTTGGAAAAAATTCACCGCCTGTGACTTTCCGGTGCCGCTGCCGGTATCGGGCTACCGCCGGAAGAATCGCCCGTCGATCACCAGCAGGCCGAGCGCGATCAGCGCCATGCCTCCCAGCTCGAAGATTTCGAGCCGCTCGCCGAGGAATATCGTCCCGAGCAGGATGGCGCTGACCGGCACCACCAGCGTCACCAGCGAGGTGTTGGAGGCGCCCGCCGAGGCGATCAGGTTGAAGAAGATGACATAGGCGAAGGACGTGGCCAGCAAGGCGAGCGCGATGGCCGCCGACCAGGCCGCCCAGCCGGCCGAGAGCGCGCCGGCGGGATCGTCGAACAGGAAGACGACCGGCAGCATGATGATGGTGGCGGCGGTCAACTGGCCGGTGGCGACGAGCTCGGGCGGCAGGCTGGCGAATCGCCGCGCGAAGATGCCGGCGAAGGCATAGGAGAGCGCGGTGCCGAGCAGGGCGAACTTGGCCCAGGCCGGGCCGCCGAGATGGGCGATCAGGCCCGGCCCGACCAGAACGGCGGTGCCGGCGACGCCGAGCACGACGCCGACGGCGCGCCGCGCCGTCATCTTCTCGTCCGGCAGCAGCGCGTTGGCGAGCAGCATGGTCCAGAACGGAGTGGTGGCGTTGAGCACGGAGGCCAGCCCCGCGCCGATCGCCGTCTGGCCGGTGAACATCAGCGTGTGCGGGATGGCGTTGTTGAGCAGCGCCAGCCCGAGGAAGGCGAGCAGGAAGGGCTTCAACTGCGCCAGCGCGAAGCCGCGGATCAGCACGTAGATCCAGAGTGCGGCGGCCGCCAGCGCGACGCGCACCAGCACGAGCACCACCGGCGACATGTCCCTGACGGCGATCGCGGCGAAGAAGAAGGAGCCGCCCCAGATCGCGCCGAGCAGCAGCAGCATCGCCCATTCGCGGGTGCCCATCGTCCGCTGCCCCGCCACCGCCACGTCCGCCATCGCATTCTCCCGCATCGCCGTCGCCGGCTCAGGCGCGGACATTACCCGGCATCGTGCCGCCCGCCACCCGGAAGCTGCGCTGGACCAGCACCTGCGGCCCGCTGGCCACACCTTGCCGGCGGGCGGATGGCTGCTAGTTTCGACATCCGTTTCGAGGACACCCGATGCAGCGATTCCAGAATGCGCGCGAGGCCGCGCTCGCGCTCCGCCCGGACGCTCCCGTCTACTGCTTCCGGCCGGAGGTGCTGAAGGCGGACGCGCGGCACTTCATGCGGCTGTTCCCCGGCAAGACGGCCTATGCGGTCAAGACGAACGGCGAGGAGATGGTGCTGAAGGCGCTCGCCGAGGCCGGCGTGAAGGCCTTCGACGTCGCCTCGCCGGGCGAGTTCGCGGCGGTGCGCTCGGTCGCGCCGGAGGCCGAGATGCTCTACATGCACCCGGTCAAGGCGCAGTCGGACATCCGGCTGGCGCTGGAGACCTACGGGATCCGGGTGATCGCGGTCGACCACGAGGACGAGATCACCAAGGTGACGCGCATCGTGCGCGCGCTCGACATCGACCCCGGCACCATCACCGCCTTCGTGCGGATCCAGACCAAGGGCCACGCGGCCTACGAGCTGTCGAAGAAGTTCGGCGCCGGGCCGGCGGCGGCGGTCGAGCTGCTGCAGCGGCTCCACCGCACCGGCTTCAGGGTCGGCATCTGCTTCCACGTCGGCAGCCAGATCGAGGACCCCGACACCTACGAGCGGGCGCTGGCCTCGGCCGACTGGGTGCGCAACCGCGCCGGCGTGCCGCTCGCGGCCCTCGACGTCGGCGGCGGCTTCCCGGCGCAGGACGGCCACGACCCCAACCGCCGCGCGCCCGAGATGCCGGCGCTGGAGGAGCTGATGGCGCGGCTCAGGGCCGACATCGCCGAATGGGGCTTCGGCACGACCCCGCTGGTCGCCGAGCCGGGGCGTGTGATCGTGGCGCGCGCCTTCTCGCTGATCGTGCGGGTGCTGCTGCGCAAGGGCCGGCGGCTCTACATCAATGACGGCATCTGGGCGTCGCTATCGGATTCCTGGACCGGCAAGATCACGCTGCCGGCCCGCTTCATCCCCGACCCGGCGATCCGTTCGCGCAACGGGAACGAAGCCACGATCGTGCCGTTCAAGGTCTGCGGCGCGACCTGCGATTCGGTCGACATCCTGTCGCGGCCGTTCTGGCTGCCCGAGACGGTCGACACCGGCGACTGGATCGAGATCGGCCATATCGGCGCCTATTCGATGGCGCTCAGGACCCGCTTCAACGGCTTCTATCCCGACACCTTCGTCGAGGTGACGACACCCTTCGACGAGGGCGACGCGCCGCAAGGATTCGCGAGTTTGGAGACGATGGCGGATTAGAACTGAGAAACCCGCCAGTCGGCGAAGACCCAAAACGAACAGGACGACTGCTCACACCTCACTATCATTTTTGAGAGCTTCGTCCTCAACGAAAAGGTCAAGACCCCAGCCGACACCGCAATCCGCCAGCACCCTCATTGCGAGCGGCTCGAGCCAGATGCCGCACTGCTCATCGTAGGGCTGATAGAACCCACCATAGATCGCAATCTGCTTTGGCCGCACTTCCCGCCGCAGCCGTGCGAAGGCTTCCTCCCGGCCTCGCATCTGCTCGATCAGGTAGTTGACCGCATTCTCGTGCTCGACTCCATTTCGGAGCCTTTCGCTCGGTCCAGCGAGGCTCCAGCCATTTCTTTGGCGTGGCAAACCGCTACGCATAGGGTCGCCTTTGCGGACTATGCTTGTGGGTTCGATGCCGAGGATCGCAGTCACCCTATCAGGGTCGGCGTCGAAGTCAGAGATGGAGAGGTTGATCATCGCGTATCTAGTAGGTTCGAACTATGAATTCACGACCCAGCTCGCGGGTTCGCTACCAGCGAATCATCCTTACAAAGTTGCCGAACTTCTCGATTCCCAACGGCCCAGCATAGCGTCGGGTAAATTCTGCCGGTTTGAAAGGTTTCGACACGTAGCTGAATTGCCACTCATTCTCGCGAGAATGGTAGTCTATTCGCAGGGTTTCACGATCGAATTCTATCGGATTGTTCACGCTTACAATCAGCGTGTGCATTGAGGTGAGGGCGTGGAACCTTTCCTCGCCATACTTGGTACGGATATGGCGAACCAGATCAACAACTGGCTCTTGGTCAAATGCATCTCGCGTGAGCAAGACGTAGAATTCTTCGATATCTGCCCACGGCCTGGGAGATGCGATGAGCGGCGTGTAGCTGTTTCTTGGGTCGAAACTGCCCATGCATTTGTTCCCGACGCTGCTCGGTCATAGTTTCCCCAGCAACTCCGCCGTCGGCCAGCCGTCCACCGGCAGGCCGAGCCGCGTCTGCTCCTTGCGGATCGCCTCGCGCGTGTTGGTGCCGAGGATGCCGTCGACCGTGCCGACGTCATGGTCCCTGGCCTCGAGCTTGGTCTGCAGCGCCTTCATCTGGTCGGCATTCAGCCCCGGCTCAGGACTGCGCGGGTCGAAGGGCGGCGCCCCGGCCAGCCGGGTGGCCAGTGTGGCCGCGGTCAGCGCATAGGTGAAGGACTGGTTCCATTCTAGGTAGACGTCGAAGTTCTCGTAGGTGAGGAAGGCCGGTCCCTTCCGTCCCTGGGGCAGGGCAAGGCCGGCCTTCAGGCCGTTGTCGCCCAGCGGCGAGCCGTCGGGCCGGGTCACGCCCCAGGCAGTCCACTGTGACAGCGGCAGCTTGTTGGTGCGCCCGGTCTGGTCCCATGGCATGTTGTCGGGAACGCGTACTTCCTCGATCCAGGGCTGGTCGCGCTTCCAGCCGCGCGACAGGATCTTGTTGGCCGTGGTCATGATCACGTCCGGCACGCTGTTCCTGAGGTCGACCTTGCCGTCGCCGTCGCCGTCGACGCCCTTGGCGAGATAGTCGGTCGGCAGGATCTGGGTCTGGCCGATCTCGCCGGCCCAGGCTCCCTTGACGTCGGCCGGTAGCACGCCGCGGTCGATAAGCTCGAGCAGCGGCACGAGCTGCGGGCGGAAGAGCTGCGGGCGCCGGCAGTCATGCGACAGCGTCACCAGCGCCGAGAGCGTGTGGAAATCGCCCTGCACGGCGCCGAAATCGGTCTCCAGCGCCCAGAAGGCGGCGATCACCGCCGGCTGGACGCCGAACTGCTGGTCGGCGCGGGCAAAGACGTCGGCGTATTTCTTTAGGTTCGCGGCGCCCTGCTTCAGCCGGTAGGCCGAAATCATGCGGCCGGAGAATTCGGTGAAGGTCTGCGAAAAGACCCCCTGCGCGCGATCCCGCGCCAGCACCTTCGGATCGATGGTGGCGTCTTCCAGCGCGTCGAGGCCGACGGCGCCGACGCCGGCCGCCTTGGCTTCCGCCGCCACGCCCTGCTTCCAGGCTTCGAAGTCGCCGCCGCATTCCTGTGCCACCGCCGGCGCCGCCGTCAGCAGCAACGCCGCGAGAATTCCAGAGCGCAACCGCATCGCATTCCTTCCAGTGCCTGAGCGGTCGAGCACGCGCCCGTAGAACCGCAGCACATCAGCCTGTGTTACCGGCAATTGCGGACGCAAAACGGCGCATGACCGCAATTGTTCATGTCGAAGCGCTGCCTTGCATCGCCCCGGATTACCTGCGGTTGCATAAAAGCACCGACTTGCCCTGTCGAAAAGCAGGCGGCAGGCGTGGTGTCAACGGGTGTTCTGACGCAGCCTTCCGTTGGATACGGCTTTGCCGCCGTTGAACCGGTGTCAGCGGGTGTTCTGACGCAGCCACTTGTTCCAGGCCGCCTCGCTGCCATTGAAGACGTTGATGTCGGACTTGCCCGTCATGCCCGGAACGATGCCGGTCCCGGTGTACTGCCAGAAGGTGAAGGGATGGCTGCCGTACTTCTCCCGCGGGTGGCCGGCGACGGAGCGCAGCCAGTAGGGATAGCCACGGAAGGTCGACAGGTTGTTGTCGTCGAAGAAGTCGACCGAGGTGTAGATGATCGGCTTCTTGCCGTAATGCCGCTCGACGATCTCCAGGAAGGTCGTCATCTCGCTGCGCACCGTCGCGGGATCGGGCCGCAACCGGCAGGTCGGCGATTTCGGGTTCCATTCCATGTCGAGGACTGGCGGCATCGCCGAGCGCTCGCTGGGCACGTTCTTGATGAACCAGCGCGCCTGCACCGCGGCCGGCGTGCAGAAATAGAAGAAATGGTAGGCGGCGCGGGGAACGCCGGCAGACTTCGTACGCGCCCAGTGTTCGCTGAAATACTCGTCGAAGCGATCGCCGCCCTCGGTCGCCTTGATGAAGGCGAAGGATATGCCGTTGGCCTTGGCGGTCGGCCAGTCGACAGAGGTCTGGTACTTGGAAACATCGGTGCCGTGGACGGCATAGTTCCAGGGAGCGCCGCTATCCCATTCATGCGGCTTGGAATCGGCGAAGCGCGGCGCGCGCACGGCCACCGTCGCCGACGGCGACACCGGCGAAAGATCGTCCACGGTCGAGCAGGCGCCCAGAAGCGTCAGCATGATGAGGGCCGCAAGACTGCGCATGGCATTCCCCGAGCCGGGTTCAGCCGGCCGCTGATGGGTCTTTGCACTGATGGCCTTCGCTTGCGCAGGGCCCCTCCGGACAGCCGCCCCACAGGGCCATCCGCCACGGCCGGGGCGCGTCGCAACGATGCGCGCCGGCTGCTGTTTGCTCGTCCATGTCGCTGCCCGTAACCGCTCCGGCTACCGCGCGACATCCATACGAGATCGCCCGATATGGTTGATAAACCGTTGACGACGCTCGACAAGAGCCCTGATTTTGCGGAAGCAATGGCGGCAAATCGATGGCATAAACCAGGCTCGGAGAACCCGGAGGGGGAAAGATGCGGGCTGTCGCGAAGTTCATCAAATGGCTGCTCGGCCTGGTGGTGCTGGCGGTTGCGGCGCTCTTCGTCTGGCTCTACGTCGCGCCGCCGGAACTGATCCGGGTCGGCTCGGGCTATTCGGCAAAGATCGTCTGCTCGAACGTCTTCATCGCCGGACGCGACCCGGGTGAGGTGCTGGCTGTCGACGTGCAGGCGCCCGGCCATCCGCTGCTGCGCCTGATGCGCGTCTCGGTCGACAAGAACAGGGGCCTGGTCTCGGCCGGCCTGTTCGGCGTGCTTGGCAAGAGCGTCGCCGTGGCACGCGACGGCCTGGGCTGCGCCTCCATTCCCGACGGCGATGCCGGCAGGGCGAGACGCTCCGTGCTGCACACAGCGGCTCCTGCTCCAGTGGCGGATGCGCTGTGGCCGGAGGGCGAGCGGGTCGACGCCTCGCAAGACCAGTCGGTCTCGCGGCTGCTCGACGACGCCGTGCTGACCGGTCCGGGCATGCGCGCGGTGGTGGTGGTCAAGAACGGCCGCATCGTCGGCGAACGCTACGGAGACGGTTTCTCCGCCAGGACGCCCTTGCTCGGCTGGTCGATGACCAAGACGGTCAATGCCGCGATTGTCGGCACGCTGGTCAAGGACGGCAAGATGGCGGTCGACAACAAGGGCCTGTTCCCGGCCTGGAAGGCCGACGGGCGCGCCGCCATCAGCCTCGCCGACATGATGGCCATGTCGAGCGGACTGGAGTTCAACGAGGATTATGGTGACGTCGCCGACGTCACACGCATGCTCTACCTCGAATCCGATATGGCCGGCTTTGCCCAGGCCAAGCCGCTCAAGGACGAGGTCGGCAAGGTGTTTTCGTATTCGAGCGGTACGGCGGTGATGCTGTCGCGCCTGTGGCAGGACGCCGTCGGCGACAAGGCCAGGGCGCTGGCCTGGCCGAGGACGGTGCTGTTCGGGCCGCTCGGCATGAACAGCGCCGTGTTGGAGACCGACGAGCAGGGCACGTTCGTCGGTTCGTCCTATCTCTACGCCACGGGGCACGACTGGGCGCGCTTCGGCCAGTTTCTGCTGCAGGGCGGCGTCTGGAATGGCAACCAGATCCTGCCCGCCGGCTTCGTCGACTGGATGCGCGAGCCGGCCCCCGCCTCGAAGGTCTATGGCAAGGGCCAGCTTTGGATCGAAGGCCCCGGCGACGAGGAAAACCCAGGCGCCGGTGTCGCCGCCGGATTGCCCAAGGACACCTACTGGATGGAAGGACATGACGGGCAGACGATCGCCATCATTCCTTCGGAGCAGCTCGTGATCGTGCGGCTGGGGCTGACGCCGGCCAAGTTCGACTACCGCCCGCAGACGATGGTTTCGATGCTGGTAAAAGCGCTCCACTGACCTCCCGGCTCAAGCGGTTACACGAAAGTGTCTGGCCTCCCGGAGCCTTGGAACGGCATGATCCGCGCCGGCGAAGCCTCGCCGGCCGAAGGAGGACATGCATGTCGTTCGACTATTGCCATCCGACCGCACCCCACAAGAAACTGCGCATTCCCAACTGGTACGTATCGAGCCTGATGATGGATCGCGCGCTCGACGCGGTGGCGCGCCGGGTCAAGAAACTCGACCGCGAGCATGACATCCCCTATCTCGCCGGCTACTCGAAGGACGGCAAGACCATCTACATCGACCGGCACATGCCCAGCACCTGGCAGTACAAGGGGCGCACGATCGACACCGACCGCTTCCTGCTGCTTCACGAGGAGGTCGAGAAGACGTTGATCGACCAGCTCGACCTGCACTATCTGCATGCCCATCAGATCGCCACGCGGGCCGAGGAAGCTGCCGTGCGGGCCGCCAATATCTCCTGGCGCGACTACGACCGCTTCATGCAGAAATACGTGAAGACGATGGACGACGAGCGGCTGACCAAGGTGCCGGCCGACCTCGACCTCAAGCCCTATCGCAACGAGCATGACACGGATCTGCTGAAACGGATGGCCGCCGACGTGGAGAAAGGCACGCTGCCCGAAGGCACTGACGCGGACGCCCTGCATGCAGGGATCAAGGGGCAGCTGAGGGCGATCGCGGCTCACGGAGGTGCGACCAGGGCGATGCCTAAGTGAGGCACGTCTACGCTTGGTTTCAGCGCGTCAGTTTCGCCAGCCAGGCATAGCCGCGATAAAGCGTTCTGAAACGAAAGGTTGCGCCCGTGCGCTGCGATTCCGATTCAAGCACGTCGCGCAGCGAGGCGCGCGGCTCGACGTGGAATTTCCGCAGCCAGCCGCGCAGCAGCGCGCGGAACCAGCGTGGCAGTCCTTCCTGCTGGCCGAAGTCGACGACATGCAGCGAGCCGCCGGGCGCCAGCGCGGCGAGCCCCGCGGCAACGGTTTTCTCCCAGCCAGGGATCATCGACAGCGAGTAGGAGACGAAGACGCGGTCGAACGCCGGCCGGCCGAACAATGCGCCGGCATCGAAGGCGGTTGCGTCGGCCCTTGCCAGCGTCACCCGTTCGGAAAGGCCGGCGCGGGCGATGGCGGCCTGCGCCGTCTCCAGCATCTCGGCGGAGATGTCGAGGCCGAAGAAACGCGCCTCGGGATAGCGGCGGGCGGCAAGTATGATGTTGCGGCCCGTGCCGCAGCCGAGTTCCAGCACTGTGCCGCCGGCCGGCGCGTCGAGCTCGGCAATCAGCCGGTCGCGGCCGAGCAGGTAGTATTTGCGCGTCAGGTCGTAGATGTGGCGCTGCCAGCGATAGACACCGTCCATCAGCTCGGCATGGCTGGCCGGCAGCTCGGTCGCGCTCATGCGGAGCGCTTCACATATAGATGGAAGCCGCCATAGATCGCCGAACGATCACGCGCCGAGAATTCGCGCGAGGCTTCATCCTCATAGCTCCACTGGTCGAGCAGGGAGTTCGACAGGCGGCCCGGCAGCAGGCTGGGTTCGGCGGCGGTGCGGAAAATGACGCGCGCGCCTGCCGACGCGGTGCGGGTGATTTCGGTCCACAGCGCGTTGAGCTGGTCGTCGGTCATCCAGTCCTGGGCGTCGAGCAGCACGAAGCGGTCGAGCGAGCCGGCATCCTTGCTGGCGAGGAACTCGATCAGATTGGTGTGGCGGATGGCGACGCGGTCGACATTGTCGCGGATCACCTTGTAATTGCGCTGTTCGAGATAGGCGGGCAGGGCGGCCTCGCCGGGCAGAGGATAGCGCCGCGCGAAAGCCTGCCAGGCGAAGTAGTTGTTCTCGATGGGGAAATCGCAGGCGAGCTTTTCCAGCCGCGCCTTCAATACGCTGGCCATGGTGCCGTCGCCGGAAGTGATCAGCGAATCATACTGCGCCGGCGGAATGCCGAGGCCGAACAGCGAGGCCTTGCGCGAGGTGGCCCATTTCAGCAGCTTCTTGTCGAAGACGGGCGCCAGTTCCTCCTGGAAGAAGCGGCGCTGCTCGCCGATGTCCTTGGCCTTCATGATGCCGGCCGGATCGACACCGAAGAACTTCGCCGTGCGGTGGCCCATCGCGATGAACAGGCCGAGCAGGCCCGTTTGGTAGAAATTGCGGTCGAAGACGGCGATGCGGCGGTGGCCGCGCCAGTTGCGCCGCTCCCAGTAGTGGCGGCTCACCGGGTCGAGATGCGGCGCGATGAAGCGGTCGTAGGCCTGGGAGTTGTGTGCTGTGCCGGCAGCGCCGAAAAAGCGGAACAGGTCAGCCTGCGACGGCAGGTGACGCACCGCCTCCAGCTTCATGCGGTTCAACGCGATGTGCGCCGCGTTGAGGTCGACGGCGTCGATGCTGGCCGGCGCGCGGGTGAGATAGGCTAGGATGTTGCAGCCGCCCGACGCGATCGTGACGATGCGATGGCCGGCGCCGAGCTGCATGGCTTCCATGTCGACATCGGGGTCTTCCCAGATCTGCGGGTAGACCAGGCCGGAAAACAGGAAGGCGAAGAGCCGTTCGGAGATGCCGGCCTTGGACAGCGGGCGGTTCTGGTAGACGGCCTTTCCGACTTCCTTGCCTCGGCGATAAACGAGTTCTCCGGAAACATCCGACATGGAAAGGTGATTCCCCGTTTGCGTTGGCGCAAGCGGGTATCCCAGCGTCATGACAGGCCGGTGACAGGCTGTTGACGTTGAGTTGATGTGTCTCCTATGCCTCCCCGAACCCGCCAGGCGTCGGCGTGGTCACGATCACGGCCTCGCCGGCGTCGAGCGTGGTCTGATCGCAGGCCTTCAGGGTTTCGACCGAACCGTCATTGCGCCGGACCTTTGTCGAGCCGGGCTCGCCGTCGCCGCCGCCATCGAGCCCCTGGGGCGGGCGGTTGCGGTGGGAGGACAGGATCGCACACTCCATTTCTTCCAGGAAGCGGATGGTGCGGCGGGTGCCGTCGCCGGCGCTCCATCTGCCCTTGCCGCGGGAGCCCTCGCGGATATGAAAATCCTCAAGCAGCACGGGGAAACGAAGTTCCAGCACTTCCGGATCGGTGAGCCGCGAGTTGGTCATGTGGGTGTGCACGCCAGAAGTGCCGGCAAAGCCGCGCCCTGAATTCATGCGGCCGGCCGGCGAACCCGAGCAGATCGTCTCGTAATACTGGTAGCGCTTGTTGCCGAAGGTCAGGTTGTTCATCGTACCTTGCGCGTTGGCCATCGCGCCCATGGCGCCGAACAGGGCATTGGTGACGTGCTGCGAGGTCTCGACATTGCCGGCGACGACGGCGGCGGGGTAGGCGGGTTTCAGCATCGAGCCTTCCGGGATGACGATGTTGATCGGCCTCAGGCAGCCGGCGTTCATCGGGATCATGTCCTCGACCATGACGCGGAAGGCGTAGAGAACGGCGGCTCGCGTCACCGGCTCGGGGGCATTGAAGTTGTTCTTCATGACCGGCGAGGTGCCGGTGAAGTCGACGGTTGCCTCGCGCTTGTGCCGATCGACCGATATCCTCACCTTGATCACCTGGCCGGTATCGGTGGGGTATTCGTATTGCGAGCTGTCCGGCAGGCGCTCCAGCACGCGGCGCACGCTCTCGGCGGCGTTGTCCTGCACATGGCCCATATACGCTTCGACGACGTCGAGGCCGAAATGCGCAACCATTCGGCGCAACTCGGCGACGCCCTTCTCGTTGGCGGCGATCTGCGCCTTGAGATCGGCAATGTTCTGGACCGGATTGCGCGCCGGCCAGGGATGGTCGGTGAGCAGCGTTTCCAGATCCTTCTCACGGAAGCGGCCGCGATCGACGACGCGGAAATTGTCGAACAAGACGCCTTCTTCGTCGACCGTGGTGGCCAGCGGCGTCATCGAACCGGGCGCGGTGCCGCCGATGTCGGCGTGGTGGCCGCGCGAGGCCGCCCAGAACAGGATTTGTTTGCGCGCATCGTCGAAAACCGGCGTCACCACCGTGATGTCGGGCAGGTGCGTGCCGCCATTGTAGGGCGCGTTGAGTGCGAACACGTCGCCCGGATGGATATCGCCCGAGTTGAGGCGGATGACGGTCTCGACCGACCGGTCCATGGAGCCGAGATGCACCGGCATGTGCGGCGCATTGGCAACCAGAGCACCATGGCGGTCGAAGACCGCGGAGGAAAAATCGAGCCGTTCCCTGATGTTGACGGAGTAGGCGGTGTTCTGCCGCGTCACGCCCATCTGCTCTGCGATCGGCATGAAAAGGTTGTTGAACACCTCCAGCATGACCGGGTCGGCGCCCGTCTTTCCCGAGAGGCCGGTGCCCAGCGCGGCCTGGCGGCGCTTCTTCTCCACGCGCCGCAGCAGGACATGGTCCCTTGCGGTGATCCCGGCCTGCCAGCCCGGCTCGACGACGATGGTCTGGTTGGGCTCTATGACCAACGCCGGGCCGGCGACCTTATGCCCGGGCTTGAGGTCGCCACGGCGGAATATGCCGGCGTCACGCCAGGCGCCATCGGCAAAGATCGACCTGCTCTTCCAGGGGCTTGCGGCTGTCTCCTCCAGATCCGATTCAATCTCGTCGCGGCCGTGGGTTCCGCCATCGCTGCCTTCGACGCCGACCGCCTCGACGATCAACGGCTTGTTCTCGTAGACGAAGCCGAACTGTGCCTTGTGGGCGGCCTCGAAATCGTCCTTGGCGCGCTGGATGGAGCCATGGCCGAATGGCACGGGCAGCGCGCTGTCCGTGCCGTCATAGCGGATCTGCAGCACCGGCCGGGAGACGATGGCGGCCTCGGCGATGCCCTGTGCCGCGAGTTCCGCGACGACTGCATGGCGCAAGGTGGCGATGAGATCGTCGATTGCCGCCCTCGAGCTGTCGTTCAGCGGCTGGAGCAGCGCCTGCTGGCGCGAGGCGAAGACCGAGGACAGGCCGATGCCATAGGCCGACAGCAGGCCGGAGAAGGGATGAATCAGCACCGACTCCATGCCGAGCGCGTCGGCGACAAGGCAGGCGTGCTGGCCGCCGGCGCCGCCAAAGCAGTTAAGGAGATATTCGGTGACGTCGTAGCCGCGCTGAACCGAGATCTTCTTGATGGCGTTGGCCATGTTCTCGACGGCGATGGTGACGAACCCCTCGGCGACCGCCTCGGGCGAGCGTCCGTCGCCGATCTCCGTGGCGAGCGCGGCGAACTTTTCCTGCACCGTCTCGACGTCGAGTGCCTCGTCCTGGCTGGGGCCGAAGATCGCCGGGAACAGGTCGGGCTGCAGCTTGCCCAGCATCACATTGGCGTCGGTGACGGCCAGCGGACCGCCGCGCCGGTAGGCGGCCGGTCCGGGATTGGCGCCGGCCGAGTCCGGGCCGACGCGGAAGCGGCCGGCCTCGTAATGCAGGATCGAGCCGCCGCCGGCGGCGACGGTGTGGATGCGCATCATCGGCGCGCGCACGCGCACCCCGGCGACCTCGGTGTCGAAGGCGCGTTCATATTCGCCGTCATAGTGGGCCACGTCGGTCGAGGTGCCGCCCATGTCGAAGCCGATCACCTTGTCGAAACCGGCGAGCCTGGCCGTCTCGACCATACCGACGACGCCGCCTGCCGGACCGGAAAGCAGCGCGTCCTTGCCCTGGAACATGTCGGCGGCGGTGAGGCCGCCCGACGACATCATGAACATCAGCCGAGGTGTTTCAGCCGACCGCTCCTTGCCCGGAGACAGAATGCCGAGCTCCGTCGCGACCCTTTGCACATAGCGCGACAGGATGGGCGACAGATAGGCGTCGACCACCGTTGTATCGCCACGCCCGACCAGCTTGATCAGCGGCGAAACCTCATGGCTCACGGAGACCTGGCCGAAGCCGAGCTTGCGGCAGACCTTGGCCACGGCCTTTTCATGCTCGGGGTATTTCCAGGCATGCATGAAGACGATGGCGACGGCGTCGATGCCGTCGGCTCTGGCCTGCTCGATCGCGGGGCGGCAGGCCGCGATGTCGAGCAGGCGCTCGACGCAGCCATCGGCACGCACGCGCTCGTCGATTTCTATCACCCGCTCATAGAGCTGTTCGGGCAGGATGATCTCCTTGGCGAAGATGTCAGGACGCGCCTGGTAGGCGATGCGCAGCGCGTCGCGAAACCCCCTGGTGATCAACAGCAGGACACGGTCGCCCTTGCGCTCCAGCAGCGCATTGGTGGCCACCGTCGTGCCCATCTTGATCTCGCCGACGCGGTCCGACGCGATCGGCGCGCCGCCTGCCATACCCAGCAGGTCGCGGATGCCCTGGATGGCGGCGTCGGCATAGGCTTCCGGATTTTCGGAAAGCAGCTTTCGTGGATGCAGCAGGCCTTGCGGGTCACGTCCGATGACGTCGGTAAACGTGCCGCCGCGGTCGATCCAGAAATCCCACTTGGCGCTCATGCGGTCCGCTCCCGAAACGTCTCATGCATGCCTCTGTTAGTCCCTGCGACGGCGGCCGGCAACGGCGGCCGCGTGGTTCCGGTGCAAGCGCTCCACCGGGCATCCCGAAAGGGCGCTGTCGGCCTGGAAGCATGCAGGCCCGAGATGTTACAGGCGGATACGCAATGTGACGAAACTCACGAGACAGTGATGCATTTTCATTTCAACCGCCCACACGGGAGCTTGGGCGTTGTTGAAGGAGAGATGTGATGAAAAAGTTCATTCTTGCCTCTGTGTCGGCTCTGGCACTGCTTGGCGTCGCTGCTTGCAGCGACAGCGGAACCGACAAGACCACCACGCAGAGCACCACGCCGCCTGCGACCGAGCAGCCGGCGAAGCCTGCCGACAATTCCGGCACCATGAAGCCGGCCCAGCCCGCGCAGCCAGCTCCGGCCGCTCCGGCGCAGTAGGGACATCGCACTGATGGAGAAGCGGGCCTTCGGGCCGGCTTTTTGCTGTCCGCTGCGGGTTGCCGGAGCCTTCGCGCCATGGCCTTGAGGCCGCGCACTCCCTTCGAAAATCATTTTTTGCTTTTTGGAGGTCATGCGCTAAGAAGCTCCCATGTCGATTTGGGACCGCCTCGGCGACTTCATCCTCCGTGTATCGTCCTCAGCTTCGTCCGGTGTCGCCGACGTGGTCGAAGCCGTGCGCACGGTATTCTCTGGCGACGCGGATTTGCGCCGTCGCGTCGCCTTTTCCGTGGCGATGATCGCTTTGTCGGCCAAGATGGCCAAGGCGGATGGCATCGTCACCCAGGACGAGGTGCGCGCCTTCCAGGAAATTTTCGAGGTGCCCGCGCAGGAGCAGCGGCATGTCGCGCGGCTGTTCGACCTCGCCAAACAGGACGTCGCCGGTTTCGAGATTTATGCCGAGCGCATGGCGCAGCTCTGCGGCTCCGGGCACAACAATTGCGTGATGCTGGAGGATATTCTCGACGGACTGTTCCACATCGCCAAGGCCGATGGGCTGGTGCATGAGCGCGAGGGGCAATTCCTGCACCGCATCGCCGAGATCTTCCATATCGACGAGGCGCACTACCAGACGATCCTGTCGAGGCACGTGAACCTCGGCGCCGGCGATCCCTATGCAGTACTCGGAATCGGGCGCGACAAGCCGTTCGAGGAGGTCCGCAAACGATATCGCAAGCTGGTTCTGGACAACCATCCCGACCGGCTGATCGCACGCGGCCTGCCGCAGGAATTCATCAAGATCGCCACCACCCGGCTCGCCGCCATCAATGCCGCCTACGAGATGATCGAGCGGGGCTTGAAGCACGCATGAGCGGCTTCACGCCCGACGCGCCAGGGGCCGAGGTGAGGGTTTCGCCCAATTTCGGCCCGCGCCGCGAGACGCTTGTGCCCGACATGATCGTGCTACACTACACCGGCATGGCGACTGGCGCTGGCGCCGAGGCTTGGCTCTGCGACCCCGCCAGCGAGGTTTCGTCGCACTATCTCGTCCATGAGGATGGCCGGGTCGTGCAGATGGTGAGGGAGAGCGACCGCGCCTGGCACGCCGGCAAGAGTTCCTGGTTCGGTCGTACCGACATCAACTCGTGTTCGGTCGGCATGGAGATCGTCAATCCCGGCCATTCGCTGGGCTACCCCGGCTTTCCCCGCCGGCAGATCGAAGCCGTAATTGAACTGTGCAAGGGGATTGCAGCGCGTCACGCGATCCCGGCGCGGCGCGTGCTAGCGCATTCCGACGTCGCTCCGGGGCGCAAGATCGATCCCGGCGAAAAGTTCCCGTGGCGACAATTGTTCGCAGCCGGCGTCGGGCATCTCGTCGTCGCATCGCCGATCCGCGGTGGTCCCGCGCTACGGCAAGGCGATACCGGCCCGGCCGTGGAGACGTTGCAGTCCATGCTTGGCCTCTATGGCTATGGCGTTGAGATATCAGGTATTTTCGACCAGCAGACGCGAATCGTGGTCGAGGCTTTCCAGCGCCATTTCCGACCACGCCTGGTCGATGGCCAGGCCGATGGTTCGACATTGCGGACCCTGGAGAGGCTGCTGGCCTCCAAATAGTTTTTGCTGGCTTTAAGTTACAGCCTGTCACGCAATGTGAATTGCCTCGCCTTCATTGCCGCCAAATCGCGCTTCAAATGGCAATCCGTGCAAGCCGCCGATGTATCTTCCTCCCCGATATGGCGGCACTAGTCAGTGTTGCTGTGCGAAGTTATTTGCACGGTTCAAGAAGAACAGGATCACATGCAGAAATTGACCGTTTTGACGGCAGCTGTTGCTGTCGGCGTGATGACTTTTGCCTTGGGTACGGCAAATGCGGAACCCTGGAACCCCCGCGCCGATCAAGGCTTCCCTTCCATGCCGGCAAAGAGTGCCGCGACCGCCGCCGCCTCGATAAAGAAAGCCAAGGCCACCAAGGTCGAGAGGGTCAGCGCAAGAAAGGCTGTTAAGGTAACGGTTCGGCGCAAGGCAAAACGGACAAGCATCGCCATCGATCCGACCACGACGGCCTCGATCGCGCCCAGGATCGCGGCGCCCGCGGCCGGCGTCCAGTACGCCGCGATCGTCGCCCGCTATGCCTCGAGTTACGGCGTGCCGGCCTCGCTCGCGCATGCCGTCATCAAGATCGAGAGCAACTACCGGCCCAATATGGTCGGCAATGCCGGAGAGATCGGCCTGATGCAGATCAAGCCGGCGACGGCGCGCATGATGGGCTACAGCGGCTCCGTCAGGGGCCTCTACGATCCCGACACCAACATCAAATACGGTATGAAGTACCTGGCGATGGCGCGCGAGCTTGCCGGTGGGACCACTTGCGGCACGATCCTCAAGTACAATGCCGGCCATGGCGCGACGCGGATGAACCCGATCTCGGCGGCCTATTGCAGCAAGGTCAAGGTGCAGATGGCCGCGCTCGGCTCGCCGGCATAATAAGGCGGAGGTTTCCCGCTTTTTCGTTTGCGTTTTCGGACGTGAACCCCTTTATACGCCTTGCCAGCCGGCCGGGCGGCCGCACGCGCGAGAGCCGAAAGGTTGCGTGTGAGGAAAGTCCGGGCTCCATGGAGACACGGTGCCGGCTAACGGCCGGCGGGGGCGACCCCAGGGAAAGTGCCACAGAAAGCAAACCGCCACGGATATCCGTGGCAAGGGTGAAAGGGTGGGGTAAGAGCCCACCGCGCGCCTGGCAACAGGGGCGGCACGGCAAACCCCACCGGGAGCAAAACCGAATAGGGGCGGTGCGAGGGGAAACCCTCGAGGGCTGTTTCCGGCCCACCGCCCGGGTAGGTTGCGTGAGGCGCATGGCAACATGCGCCCAAGATGAATGGCCGCCACGTTCCCGCTCCGCAAGGGGCGGGGGCCATACAGAACCCGGCTTACAGGCCGGCTGGCATCACTTCAGGGGTGGAGGCACCACCGGTGGATCGAGCAACTGGATCACCGGCGGGATCTGCTGGGCGGGCATCTCGTCGCCCAGCTTGAACGTGCCGCCGTCGTGGGCGGTGTCGGCCGGAACGTAGATGACCCACCGTTCGGTGACGTTCTGGGTGCGCTCGCCGACCACATCGCCATATTCGAAATGCAGTTTTTCTCCGGTCGGGCAGGCGGGGCCGCCCTTGCAGACGATGGTGATGTCGAGATCGTAGACGGCGTAGTCGGTTATGTTGACTGTGCCACTGCGGTAATAGGTGACCTTCATGATGCCCATGGCGGGCAGGGCTCCCTTCTCGCCGGTCGTGCCATGCGGCGAACCCGAACCGGTGCCTCCCGGTGACACAGACGACGGCCCTGCCTCGCCCGATGACGTCTCCCGTTGCCATTTCGGGAACATTCCGGAAATGTCTGACTTCCACTGTGCCGTGCTGAACGAGCGCGGCCCGCTCAACGTATGCGTTTCGGTGCAGTTGCACCCGGCGGCGAGCTTATCCCTGGTCCAGTCATTGAAAGCGGTCTTCACGATCGCCGCATACGAGCCCTTGTCGCCGGGATTCTTTGGCGGCGGCCGGATAATCGGCATGCTGGGATCGGGCGCGAAAGCAGGACCGCCCTTGACGGGCTTGTCGTCACGCAGGATCGGCGGTTTGTCATCGCGCAGGATCGGAGGCCCGTCGTCCCGCCCCTGGGGGGGCGGATTGGGCCGGTTGCCATCGGCGCGCCCGGCTTCGTCGCGCAGATAGCCGCCGACCAGCAGCAGGTCCGGCGCGTCCGGGTGGACCGCGAATTCGCCGATCGCCAGCCTGATGCCACGGGTCGTCATCCGCGAAATCCCCAGCGCCTGGGCGAGTTGTTCTACCCTGCTCGCCTGCGCGGCAGCCTGGATCGGCCCTGTGCCGGCGTCGATGAGGGCGTGGGCCATCCTGTCCGCGGAAAACTCCGATGTCTCATGCTTCGAATTGACGACGGCGATGCCTGGCATTGTCTCCTCCCTCGTATCGGTGACTGCTTGCGCGGACGCCGCCGCCGGCCGCTCCGGGAGGGAGCAGTGGAATTCGCGCCTGGCGTCTTCTTCAAAGCCGATGGGCTCCAGATAGGAACCGTCCTTCGTCCACCACCCCTCGATGTCGCCTTCCTCGTTCCAGAACAGGTCGATGTCGTTGGCCCCGGGTGGTGGAGCGACGCCCGGGCGAGGCACGATCTGGCCATTGGCGGAAAAGTGCAGGTCGTTGGTGCCGAACGGCAGCACAAAGCCGCCATTCGGGAGAAAGAACCGGTTGCGCGTCCAGCAACCGAAGCCGCCCAGCCCGCCCATAAAGAAGATGCGCACGTCATTGGCGCCAGCGGGGCCGGTTTCCGTGCCGATCACCGCGCCATTTCTGGTGAAGACGATCAGCGGCAGAGGAGGTGGCGCGCCAATCGCCACCGGTTGACCAGCGCGCGGCTTGTCCATGCTCCTTCGGGCTGCCATGGATCCCCTCCAGGCAGTATATTAGCATCTTCTTTTATTGCCGTCAGCGTCCCTGCGAGCGGCAGTCGCTCATTTTTGCGACGTGATCAGCGCTCGGCTGCTTCCAGCGAAGTTTCGATTGCCTTCCAGAGCTCCTCGACCGGTTCGCAGCCGACCGACAGGCGCACGAAGCCCGGCGGCACGGCGTCGCCCCGCTTGGAGCGGCGTTCGGCCGATGTGTGGACGCCGCCGAAGGAGGTCGTGGAATGCATCAGGGCGCAGCCGTCGATGAAGGCTTCCGCCTTGGCTTCCGTGGCCAGTTCGAACGAAACCAGGAAGCCGAAGCGCTCCATCTGGGCACGGGCGAGGTTGTGGGACGGATCGCCTTCCAGGCCGGGATAGCGCAGGCCGGTGATCGCCTTGTGTGCCTGCAGTCGGCGCGCGATCGTCTCGGCGCTGGAGCACATGCGGTCGAAGCGGACTTCGAGCGTCTCCAGGCCGCGATGCAGCAGCCAGGCTTCGAACGGGCCGGGGATCGCGCCAGCCGCCTGGCGCCATTCACGGACGGCGGCGACAACCGCCTCGTCGCGGCTGGCGACATGCCCGAACAGCACGTCGGAATGACCGTTGGGCGCCTTGGTGTCGGCGGCGACGACGATGTCGGCGCCGAGATCGAGCGGGCGCTGACCAAACGGCGTCATCGTGGTGTTGTCGACCACGAAGCGCGCTCCGGCCTTGCGGGTGGCCGCCGCCACGGCGGCGATATCGCAGATGTCGAGCCTCGGATTGGACGGGGTCTCGACGAAGACGAGGCTGTAGCCGTCGAACCCGCCATCGAGGAAGGTGGCGGTCGGCCGTTCGTCATAGGCGACGCCGAACGGCTTCAGGAAGCGCTCGGCGAGAGCCCTTGTCGCGTGATAACCGTCCGCCGGCAGGAGCACACGGTCGCCAGCCTTGAGCAGGGCGAAGAAGACCGCCGAGATCGCCGCCATGCCGGAGGGGAAGCCGACCGTCGGCGCGCCCTCCAGATGCGACAGCACTTCCTCCAGCGCGTCCCAGGTCGGATTGCTGAAGCGCCCGTACTGATTGAAGCCGGTGGAGTCACCCGGCGTGTGGAAGATCGCGGCCATGGTCAGCGGCAGGGGGATGGGATCGCCCCTGGTCAGCCCGTCGCTGCGCAGGTGGGCGAGCGAGGCGGCGCGTGATCCGGCGGTTTCAGACATGACGTTCGGTCCTGATTGGCAAGTTGGCGACAGGCTTAGAACCTCCCGCGGGAACAGGGAAGCTCCGGTGATCCTGTTCTGACGATGGCATCCGCTCGGAAGCAGTCGGCGGACTGTCTGTCGGAATCAAGGAAGCCAGAGCAAGCATATGATTCCAGCCGAATTTTGAACGGACATTCGGGTGGTCCAGCGACCCGGACGATGGGCGCGGCGTGCTTCGGGCAGGGGCGTGTCGCTTCCCGGGCGAAACGACAGCCGTACCGGGCGGCATATGCGACGGGGCAACCTCCTAAACGCTTCGTCAACCTTAATGGAGGATAAAGACGATCGTGTTGCCGAGGCCTCACTTCAGGGTTGCGGCATCCGTGTTTGTGAAGCCTGTTCCCGTTGACGCCCATATCACCCCATGATATCCCATTCCGATACTCAAGCCTTCGTTCCGCGTCAGGGTGAAGCGTACGCCAATCGGGCAGCCGCTGGGGCCGCGCGTTTGCCGTTTTTCGCCCTCGTCGCAGCGGCAGGATCGAGGCAGGGAACGCGTCGCGGCGGCGCGTTCGGCAAGATGCAGAGGGGTGCGGCGGCGCAAGCGGCTGCAATGCGAGATGGACCGGTTTCTCTCGAACACGGTGAGCAGGATCGATGCCAAGGGGCGGGTTTCCGTTCCTTCGGCCTTTCGCTCCGTGCTGTCGCAGCGCGACATCCGGGAGCTGTACTGCTTCCAGGATTTCTTGTTTCCGGCGATCAGCGTCGGCGGGCTGGATCTTCTCGATCGTTTCGAGCGCCAGATCGCCAGCGAGGATGCCTTTTCGCCGATGGCCACCCGGATGTCGCTCCTCATTCACGGGGGCGGCGTCTTCATGAAGCTCGATTCGGAGGGGCGCCTGCCGGTCACGGATTTCATCCGGGACTATACGGGCATCACCGCGGAGGTGACCTTTGTCGGTCGGGCGGATCATTTTCAGCTCTGGGCGCCGCAGACATTTCAAGCCACGCAGGCGGCGGCCCGGGAAGAGTTCAGGACGCGAGGTCTGGGCTCGGGGTAGGACGGAGAATCGGAATGGCGGCGGATCTTGGCGGAGGTTCTTCTGATGCCGATGGCGGATCGGTCCGTCACATTCCGGTTCTTCTCTCCGAGGTCATCGAGGCACTCGCACCCAAGCCCGGTCAGGTCATCCTCGACGGCACTTTTGGGGCAGGCGGCTACACCTCCGCGATCCTTGCCGAGGGCGCGAGTGTCATCGGCCTCGACCGCGATCCGACGGCCATTGCCGCCGGGCAGGGGCTGGCAGAGGCCTCCGGCGGCCGGCTCACGCTCATCCATTCGCGTTTTTCCGATCTTGCGCGTCATGCGCCCGCGGGCGGGCTCGACGGAGTCGTGCTCGATATCGGCGTTTCCTCCATGCAGATCGACGAGGCCGAGCGCGGCTTCTCCTTCCAGAAGAACGGGCCGCTCGACATGCGCATGTCCGCGTCCGGCGTTTCGGCGGCCGATGTGGTGAACCGCGCGAAAGTCTCCGACCTCATCCGCATCTTCGGCTTCCTCGGCGAGGAGAAGCAGGCCGGCCGCATCGCGCGCGCCATCGAGAAGGCGCGCGAGAAGGAGCCCTTCACCACGACGCGCCAGCTCGCCAACCTCATCGAGCTGACGACGCCGCGCAAGGCCAAGGACAAGATCCATCCGGCGACGCGCGTCTTCCAGGCGCTGCGCGTCTTCGTCAACGACGAGCTCGGCGAGCTTGCCCGCGCGCTGATCGCCGCCGAGCGCGCCCTCAAGCCGGGCGGCCGGCTGGTGGTCGTCAGCTTCCATTCGCTTGAAGACCGCATCGTCAAGAAATTCTTCCAGGATCGCTCCGGCAAGGCGGCGGGCTCGCGCCACCTGCCGGAGGTTCACGACAGGGCCGCAACCTTCGCACCAGTCGGGCGCCCTATGGTGGCGGCCAGCGACGAGGAGAGCGCGGTCAATCCGCGCGCCCGATCCGCGAAGCTGCGCGCAGGCGAGCGCACGAGCGCGCCCGCCGGGACGGATGACCTGTCCATTTTCAACCTGCCCAACCTTGCCGGCCTCGAGAAGATGGGAAGCTGAGTGATGTTCCGAACCCTTGACGTCGTGATGATCGCGATCATGACCGCCGCAGCCACCGTCACCTACTCGATCAAGCACCAGGCCGAGAACAAGCTCGAGGACGTGCGCAAGCTCGATGCCGAGATCAAGCTGGAGGAGGACACGATCGACCTGCTCAAGGCCGACTGGGCGCTGCTGACCCAGCCGAACCGCCTCAACCGCCTGGTCCAGACCTTCGACAGCGACCTCAAGCTCGTGCCGACGGAATCGACCCAGCTCGCCCGGCCGAACGAGCTGCCCATGCCGACCGCCGAACTGCCTGCGCTGCCGGACGAGGAACTGGCGAAGACCAAGAAACCCGCCTCGCGCACGGACGTAATCCAAACCGGATCGGTGGCACGCTGATGTCGTTTCTCTCCCGCATCATGGTCGTCAAGAGCAAGGCGCATTTCAACGCCGGCGGCAACAACAACCGGACGGGCGGCGCCGGCGGCCACGCCTTCGAGGGCACGCGCAAGCGTTCCGGCTCGCAGGCCCGCAGCCGCGTCGCCGTCATCATCTGCTGCTTCGGCATCGCCTATGCCGTCATCGGCGGGCGCCTCGTGCAATACGGCATGGCCTCGCCCGAGGCCGTCTCCAGCATCGGTCCGGCCGACCACCTGATGGCCTCGCGCCCCGACATCGTCGACCGCAACGGCGAGATCCTCGCCACCGACATCCGCACCGTCTCGCTCTATGCCGAACCGCACAAGATCGTCGACGCGGACGAGGCGGTCGAAATGCTCGCCACGGTGCTGCCGGAGCTCGACCGGCGCGGCACCTACCGCAAGCTGACCTCCAAGTCCCGCTTCCAGTGGCTGAAGCGCCAGCTCACGCCCAAGCAGCAGAGCCGCATCCTGGCGCTCGGCATTCCCGGCGTCGGCTTCCGGCCGGAAAAGCGCCGCTTCTATCCGGGCGGCGCAACCGCCTCGCACATCGTCGGCCACGTCAACATCGACAACCGCGGCATTGCCGGCATGGAGCGCTACATCGACAACCAGGGCCTCGCCGACCTTGCCGCCATCGGCATGACGAGCGACGTCAAGATGGAACCGGTGCGCCTGTCCATCGACCTGCGCGTGCAGGCGATCGTGCGCGAGGTCGTCAAGGAGGGCATGGAGAAGTACAAGGCGCTTGCCGCCGGCGCCGTCGTGCTCGATGTGCATACCGGCGAGATTCTCGCCATGGCTTCCTATCCGGACTACGATCCGAACAATCCGGCCGAGGGCGCCAAGGAAGGCTGGATGAACCGCATGTCGAACGGCACGTTCGAGATGGGCTCGACCTTCAAGAGCTTCACGACCGCCATGGCGCTCGATTCCGGCAAGGTGAAGATCACCGACAGCTTCGACGCCCGCGCGCCCATCCGCATCGGCGGCTTCACCATCAAGGACTTCCACGGCAAGCACCGCGTGCTGTCCGTGCCGGAAATCTTCCAGTATTCCTCCAACATCGGCACGGCCAAGATGGCCGACGTCGTCGGCATCGAGGCGCACAAGGAATTCCTCACCCGCATGGGTCTCCTCACCCGCATGGAGACCGAACTGCCGGAGGTGAAGACCCCGAGCCAGCCGCGCGAATGGAAGA
>Ga0066256_1001261_pt1 | contig 31305 bp, 5 predicted proteins | sample ThiBio_1000_biof_FD_87107 | JGI IMG/M metagenome (GOLD analysis project Ga0066256, IMG submission 87107) | Wastewater bioreactor microbial communities from Cape Town, South Africa - Thiocy_expt_1000_biof (version 2) | ecosystem: Engineered > Bioreactor > Thiocyanate-remediating >... | reverse complement strand
CGTGTGGCATCCCTGTTCCGAAACAGCCGTCAACCCGCCTGCCTCGTGGATAGCTAGTCTGACAGGCTGACAGTGTGATGTGTGGAGCGCAGTCGGTGGAACATACACTGTTCCTTACGTTGCCGCTGATGCATAATGTTGCAATGCAATTAATGCTTTTCAGCCACGGCACGGATACCATTGGCGCGGCGCCACCGCTCTACGTCACTGGCAGGACGCGCGCCGCGTAGGACCGCGTAGGCGCCTGCGCTGCACCAAAGCGGCAAGCACCGTTGATTATGGAGCCCTTAGGCCCCTTACCAACTCCAAAGTGGAACAACAATCAGTTAAAAATCGTGGGCAATACATTTAAATGTCAATGAACCCAAGAATCCAAGATACAGTGCGGTCTGAGTGCCGATTAACCACAGCGGAGCCAGGCACGCGGCATGACAAGGATGACGGCGCCGGGTATGCGCGGTGGTTGGCACAATTGGAGCGCAGACAGTGAAAGTCGGGGGGAGAGCGGCACCGCGCCTGCACGCGCAGACGCATGTGCAGGGGGCGGCGCAGGGCGCAGGGCGCCGAATACTTTGAGGGCGTACCGCGGCGGCGGTGGCACGCATAATGAACAATGGCACGTGGGCAAAGGGACAGCCGGTGGGAAGCAGGCGCGAAGTAGTGATGACGCGACATACAAGCTGGCCGCTGGTGAGGGGGCACATGGCAACATGGATGAACTTGACATGCAGGGTTACACGATGGAGCGCGTGGATGACGCGGAGCGCCAGTTGGTCACGGAAGGTGTGGGCGGCGCGGCGGTTGCGGCTGGCGTCCTGGTTGGCGACGCTCCCAACGACAGCGAGGCGGTGGGTGTCTGGGCGGGCGTGCGCGTCCCTGACGGCGTCTCTGCGCCAGTGGACGTGGAGCTAGGCGTGTCTGTCCCCGTGGCAGTCATCGTACCGGACCGTGTGGCGGTGCCGGTGTTGGTAGCGGTCCGCGTCACGGTAGCGGTGATGGACATGGACGCCGTGCCTGTCCCGGTAGTCGTCACTGACGGCGTGGCGGTAATAGACCCCGATTGGCTGGACGACGGCGACGGTGTGGCAGTGACGGACCACGAGTAGGTCTGGGTGACGGTGGCAGTGTTGGACGGCGTCTGCGTCTGCGTGCGCGTTGACGTCCCACTTGGTGACGCCGTCTGTGTGACGGATGCGCTGTCGCTGGGCGGGATGAACGACGTGGTCGCCGTGACGCTGGGCGACGAGGTCGGCGTGGGCGTCACAGCGGCCGTGCCAGTCACCGTCCCGCTTGCAGACGCGGTGTTGGATGCCGTGCCGGTCGCGCTGCGCGTCGGCGTGCGCGTCTCCGCCGCACTGGATGATGGCGTGACAGTGGAGGCCGTCGTGCCCGCCGCCGTTGGAGTAATGGTGTTGGACCGCGTTGGCGTCTGCGTGCTGGTCTCCGACGCCGTGCCCGTGGCAGTCTCCATGGGCGTCACCGACGCCGTTGCAGACCCGGACCCCGTCGCCGTGCCCGTGCGCGTGTCCGTTGCCGTGGCGGTGTCGCTGACGGTGCGCGAGCTGGACGCCGAGAGCGACTGCGTTGTGCTGGGCGTGCCGGTGGGCGTCTGGGTGCCAGACCCCGTACCAGTAGGCGTGGATGTGCCAGACTGCGTGCCGGTGCCCGTCGCTGTGCTGCTGGTGCTGCTTGACGGCGTGGCAGTGATGCTGGCCGTCTCGGACGCTGTGCCCGTCATTGTCACCGTGCCGGTCGCGCTGCGGGTGCCCGTGCGCGTGAACGTGGGCGTGCCGGTATTGGTCCCCGTCCCTTCGGCAGTCAGTGACGGCGTGCCGGACGGCGTGGGTGACCGCGTGCTGGTTGGGTCGCCAGTGCCAGACACGGTGGCAGTCACTGTGCCAGTGCGTGTGGGCGTCACAGTGACGGTGGGGCTGACAGTAGGGACGTCGCTGGCAGTGCGTGTCAGCGACGGCGTGTTGGACGTCGTTGGTGAGAACGTGCCGGTCCCGGATGCCGTCGGGCTGCGCGACGACGTCTTGGACGGCGTGGTGGTGAGCGACGCCGACACAGTTGGCGTGCCGCTACGTGTGGCCGTGCCGGTAACCGTACCAGTGAGCGGCGGTGAAGGTGTGGCAGACGGCGTACCGGCGGGTGAGCGTGACTGTGAGCCCGTCACGCTGCCTGACGCCGTATTGCTAGGCGTGCCGGACGGCGTGCCAGTATTGGTGGCGGTGACGGTTGGCGACCGCGTCGGTGTGCCAGTGGCGGACGCCGTCCGGGATGAAGTGGCGCTGTTCGACGCTGTTACCGAGGATGACCCCGTGTTGGTGCGGGTACGTGACGGCGTGTTGGATGTCGTGGTGCTGGCGGACGGCGATGAAGTCGTCGTGATGGACTGGGTTGCCGTCCCGGTGCCCGTCTGCGTCTGCGTGCCAGTCCCCGTCTGCGTGCTGGTGCCGGTCGCAGACACCGTGGCGCTGACGCTGCCGGTTCCGGTGAGTGTGCCAGTGGCCGACCGCGTCGCTGTGCCGCTCACCGTTGCCGCTGCCGTGCCAGTCCTCGTCACCGTCACCGTCGCCGTGCTGCTCACCGTCGGCGCCGATGATGCCGTCCCTGTTGCCGTTGCTGAGCGCGTCCTCGTGTTTGTGCCAGTGATCGTACGCGTCGGCGTGGGGCTGCGCGTGCCGGTGCGTGAGCGTGTGCCGCTGCCCGTCACACTGGGGCTCAACCCAGCCGTGTTGGATGGCGTTCTACTGACGGTACCCGACCGCGTGGGGGTGACCGAAGTCGTGCCGCTGCGCGTCTGCGACGGGGTGGGCGTGAACGACGGCGTCACAGATGACGACGGCGTCTGCGACGACGTCTGCGATGGCGTCGCTGTTACCGTCGCCGTCACCGACGGCGTGACGTCGTCCGACGGCAGAGCGCTGACGGTGGCAGTTGCAGTGCGCGGCTGCGTGCCCGCAGGTGTTCCCGCGGCAGTCACGCTGGGCGACACACTGGGTGTAACGAGGGCAGACGGTGTGCCGCTTGGCGTGCCAGCTGCGGTCACGCTGGCACTGGAGGTCTCGCTGGCCGTCCTGCTCGGCGTCACACTCGGGGATGCCGTGTTGCTGGCGCTTGCAGTCTGTGTTACCGAGCCGGTGGCGGTGCGCGACGTGGTGCCCGTCACCGTCGCCGACTTGCTGGGCGACGGCGAGCCGCTTGGTGTCTCCGCGGCGGACCGGGATGGCGTGGGCGACCGTGATGGCGTGTTGGTGACGGTAACGGATGCTGACACCGAGGCTGATGGTGACGGCGTAGCTGTCGGTGTGCCCGCTGGCGACATGCTGCTGCTCGCCGTCAGCGACGCTGTGCGGGTGGCCAGCGACGGTGTGCCGGCGGCAGACAGCGTGGCCGACACCGACGGCGTCTCCGCTGCCGACTGCGATGGCGAAGGCGACGTCATGTTGCTAGGCGTGGGCGTGGCAGACCGAGACAGCGGCGTGGTGGTGGCCGTCACGTCGCCTGTGCCACTGACGGTTGGCGTCGCTGTAACGGCAGCAGACCGCGAGGTAGTAGGTGTGCCAGTGGACGTGAGCGTACCCGTGACTGTCACCGTGCGGCTGGGCGTTGGTGACGTGCTTGCTGTCAGTGCCGACGAAGGAGACACCGTGCCAGTGCATGTCAAGGTACCCGACACGGACGCGCTTCTGGATGCCGTGTTGGACGGCGTCACGGAGGGCGAGCCAGATGCAGATGACGTTATTGACGGCGTCACCGAGGTGCTTGCCGTGAATGACGGCGTGCCGGTATTGGACGCCGTGCCGCTAGGTGTGCGGGTTGGCGTAGAAGCGGCCGACACCTGTGTTACGGTTGCGCTGCCACTGTTCGATGGCGTGACCGACGGCGATACAGTGCGACTGGCTGTCACTGACGGCGATGCCGACGCTGATGGCGTGGCGTATGCCGACCGCGACGCCGAGGGCGTCGAAGTGCCGGTGGCTGACGCGCTGGGCGTCTGCGTCTGTGACTTGCTGCTGCTGCTGCTGGAACTCGCGCTGGGTGTCTTGGTGGAGGTGAGCGTGCCGCTGCGTGACGGCGTGCGGGTCACCGTGGCACTGCTACTGCCGCTGGGAGTTGCAGACGGCGTGGTGGCTCCGGTACCCGACACCGTGCCCGATATGGTGGCAGTGTTGCTTCTGGTGCTCGATGCCGTGATGGTGGCGGTGGCCGTCGGCAAGGACGAACGCGAGCTGGACGCTGTGCCACTCCTCGTCACGGTCACAGACGCCGACCCGGTGGGTGTGACAGCCGGCGTGCCCGTAATAGATGGTGTCACCGACCGCGTGCCGCTCCGGCTCTGCATACCCGTCACGGATGCAGTTGGCGTGGACGCACCTGTCGGTGCACCTGTGGCAACACCTGATGCAGGGCCCGACCGCGTAGGCGTGCCGGTTTGCGAGCGGCTCTTCGATGGTGTCGCACTACGGGTGGTCGTGACAGAGCGCGTGCCGGAGCGCGACACCGTGGGGGTACGGGTCACAGTGGCCGAGAGAGTGGCGCTACGAGATGGCGTGCGAGTGCCAGAGGCGGATGTGGTGGGAGCCGCTGTGCCGGAACCCGTAGGTCGTGCAGTCGCTGTCACGGTGACGGACACCGACTGCGATGGCGTTGGCGTGCGAGTCAACGACGCCGTACCCGACGGCGACGAGGAGGGCGAACGGGAGGCGGAGCTAGTGCCCGACGACGTTGCAGTCGTGCTGGCGGATGGTGACGCAGACATTGGGGACCTAGATGGCGATGTACTCCGCGTTGCCGTCGATGTGCTGCTGCGCGTACCGCTGACGCTGGGACTTGATGTAGCCGTCCCACTGCCCGTACCGGTGGGCGAGCCGCCCCATGTGGCGGTGGTGGACGGTGTGGATGTGGGCGACGGCGTGGCAGTCAGGGTACCAGTCACAGAGGCGGTCCGCAACGCAGTGGTGGTTACGCTGCGTGTAATGGGCGCTGTTGCGGTCACAGAAGCGGTGCCAGTCGCGGACCGCGTCGACGTACGCGTTCCTGTCCCTGTGGTCGATGGTGACGATGTGACAGCTGCGGTCTGCGCTGCAGTGCCGGTGACGGTGACGGACGTCGACGGTGACTGTGACGGCGTGCCGCTACCCGTTGGCAGTGGTGTTCCGGACCCGCTCTTCGTCACCGACGGTGTGCCGGTGCGGCTGATCGTGCCGGTACGCGACGGCGAGCGGGTCGGCGTGCGGCTACGCGTCGCTGTGGCCGTGCCGGTCATGCTGCGCGAGGGCAGCGCTGCAGACGACGATGATGATGGTGTTGGCGTGCCCGTACGGGTGGAGGTGCCCGTACCCGACACGCTGCGCGTGTTTGTGGCGGTGATGGTGCGTGTACGCGTCACGGTGGCTGTCGTTGTCTGCGACGGCGTATTGGAGGGCGTCACCGTGGGTGAGGGCGTTCCCGTCGCCAAAGCTGACGGGATTAGTGTAGGCGTGGGTGTGACGTCGCTGGAACCGCTAACAGATGGCGTTTGCGATGGCTTTGCAGTGTTTGACGCCGAACTGGACTGTGAAGGTGATCCCGTCGGCGAGTCCGATGGCGTATTCGATGGCGACGCCGTATTCGACTCCGTAGGGCTCATCGTGGGGGAGTACGACGGCGTGTTTGATGGCGTCGTCGATGACGACGGCGTGTTTGTGGCTGTGGGAGACGGCGAAGGCGTGTGTGATGGCGTGTTGGTTTCAGTCGCAGTTTGTGACGATGTCTCCGATGGGGTGACTGACGAGCTGGGCGTCTCCGTCGCAGTCTGTGATGGCGTCTCCGATGGCGTTGCCGACGGCGTTTCCGTCTTGGACGGCGATGCTGTATTTGATGGCGTCACCGAGTTTGATGCCGTGTTGGATGGCGTCTGTGTGGATGACGCCGTGGCGGTGGGCGTCGGCTGCCGCAGTGGCGGAAGCGCCACCCCCTTGAACTGCTTCTTGTTGGAGGTGGTGAAGTACGGCGCCCACGAATCCGGCACGCTGCCATCCACACGGTACAGGGTGGACCCCAGCGCTGGCGAGTACGTCGTCATGTACATGGCAATGTCGGCCAGACGGAGCGGCTCGGAGCGACACGTGAAGCCAGCGAGGTTGAGACCGTTGGGTGGCGAAAAGGCGCCCGTCTCCACCCACAGCTGCAACCCCAGGTCAAGGTCGTACCGGAACAGGCGCGCTGTTGTGCCGATGCGGTTGTCCACCAGCCACATACGCGTTGTGTTCTCCCAGCAGAACCCGCCCGGTGCCGGCGACAGGCCCGTGATGGTCATGGCCGACAGAGGCAGGATGGGCGTGATCGGCGCATCGGGGTACACGGGGAGGCCGCCCACAGCGCCCACCTGGAACACGCCAGTGTACGACGTGTACGGCGGCGTGTACATGTCCAGCACCGCCGCCATAAACAGCGTGTCGCGGCTCAGTTGCAACGCGTTCACCGGCACGCTTGCATTCAGCACCTGCAGTGTGGCAGTTGTGTTGCCGGCGCCCAGTGTGGTCTTCCGGATGCCGCCGTCGCCGCCCACAAAGAAGGTGGTGTCGTCGGGCGTGACGGCGGTGCGCACGGCACTGGTGAGGTAGGCGTCGCTGATGGCGGTGCGGGTGTCAATCTTCAGGTCCGAACCAATGCGTGCAACCACACGCGGCGCGGCAGACGCCGTTGCAGGCACCACTGCGCCGGTCGGCGCATCGTAGCACGCCAGGGTGAGCGAGCCGCCGGTGGGCGACAGCATGAGCTGGCCGTCACCAAAGCTGCCGCCCGGCAGCGTGCACCGCCGCGACGTCCCCGTCACCACGGTGGGCAGCGACGTGCTGCGCCTCAGCACGCCGGTGCCAATGTCAATCTCGTCCAGGAACACGGCCGTCGCCGCTGCCGACAGCGCCGTGATGCCGTTGCCCACGCGCACCACAACCACACTGTCGGAGCCGTACAGCGGCGTGAGGGGCGTGCTGGTAGTCGACGCGGAGTCAGAGGGCGAGATGAGCGACAGCGATACCGTGGGCGTGACGGACGTGGTTGCGGCCGCCGTGCGCGTGGTGCTCGGCAGTGCGGTGTACGTGGTGGACGGCGTGGCAGCGGTGCGGTCGAGCTCCTGCGGCGCAAGCGCAATGCCCAGCAGGCTGCCCACCGGTGTGGCAAACACCAACGCGGCGCGCTTCACGCGTGGGTCAAACACAAACACGCCGGCGGGGGACTGCGCATACAGCACGTACCCGCCACGCGACGGCGTAACCGTGCCCACCACGCCAGTCACCAGCTGCGCCCCTGCCACTTCGTACCCCGCCACCTCGGCCCACACACCGGCTGTGGCGGTCCACTGGTACAGGTGGCGACCCGTCACGCGGCTGTCTGCCACCCACAGCGTGGCGGGGTCCTGAAATGTGAACCCCCACGGTGTGCGTAGCGGCCCCGTCTCCATGCCAGGCAGGAGGGCAGACACCGTCACATCGGTGGGTGCGCCGTCGCCCACTACCGCGATGCCGTTGGGCGGCTGGTTGACGGTGGAGCCGTACAGCTGCTCGCGGTAAAATGCCAGGTAGCGGTAGTACTCGGTGGAGCCGTTGGTGATGCTCGTCGTGACGGGCGTCACGGTGTCCGGCCAGCTGCGCAGGTTGACGCCGCCGGCGGATGCGTTGCTGGATGGCGCGCTCCAGAACTCGTACCCGTCCCACGTCGCAATGGCCTTGATGGTGGCGTTGCTGCGGTCGCCCAGCAGCCAGGTGGTGGGGAAGTACGCGGAGCCGTCGAACACGACGGCGTACTTGTCGTTTGGCGTGCCCAGCGCCGGCCCCGTGGCGCCAGGGCCCGACGTGTTCCAGCACGCAAACACTGCTACACGCGAGTCGTTGGACAGCGACAGCCCACCCAGGCCGGCATTGTCCACGGTGCGGTTGGACGGCCAGCCACAGAAGCGCGGCACCGCCACCTCGCGCACAATGCCGCCCGTGTCCACATTCATCTCCAGCACCGCCAGCGCGGTGGGCGTGGAGGTGAGCGTGGTGGTGTTGCCGGCGCGCAACAGCACCACGTTCCCTGCACCCAGCGCCTGCTGGCGCGGCGTGGCGGACGGCGTGCCGAGCGGCGTGGGCGCGCGTGACGGCGCGGTGGGATCTTCCGGCACCCACACCAGCGACTTGTACGGCGTGTTGATGGACGGCAGCTTCATCCATGGGGCGGTCTGGAACGTGGCGGTGGCGGTGTTGAACAGGTAGATGCCGCCACCGGTGACGGACGCGGTGGACACATACAGCATGTACCCCGCGGCGCTCGCCGTGCCGGCCAGACCATATGCCGGCCGTCCGTCCGGCGGCGCCCACTTCCCCGTCTCCACCCACGCGCTGCCGTACGCGTTGAGGGTGTACAGGAACAGCGCCTCGCCGGACACGAGGGCACGTGCATCCAGCGTCCACAGGCGAGTGCGTGTGGGGTGCATGTGGAAGGTGCGCGGCTGGGGCCCAGGTGGTGTGGCGCCCGCTGTCACAATGGACTCCAGTGGCAGCACCCACGAGCTGGTGGCGCCCACGCTGTTCACTGCAGCGTACGCGGCGCCATAGCGGCGGATGCCCACCAGCGTGGGCGTGCGCGACACCGCGTGCAGCACGCCGTCCACGTATTGCAGCGCGTAGTTGTCCACCGGCGCCACCGCAATGGTGGTGACGGTGGCAGGCGCGCCGCGCGCCATCCACACCAGACCATCCGTCGCGGATGTGCTGCCACCCGACAGCACGTAGCCCGACGCCGAGTCGGCCGCCGCCACCGCGCGCAGCGGCTGGCTCACAAACGCCGACGCCGGCACCGCGGACGTCTCAAAGCTGCCGTCAATGTGCAGGACGGCAGCCATGCGCGGTGAGCTGGTGCTCCACGGCGTCGCGGTTCCGATGGCCACGCCATAGCAGCCAAACGTGACGGTACGGTTGTCGGCTGCCAGCGCCATATGGCCGTCGTCCATGTACTGCGCGCCCAGCGTGCACATCGTGCTGTCCACCGGCGCACTGAACGTGTTCAGGACCTTGCCGCTTGTGGTACCCACACGCGTCAGCTGGTCAATGCACACCGACGTCACCGCCGTGGCGCCCGGCACGGAGGCGCTAATGTCGCAAGACCGCAGTGCCAGCAGGTTGCCTGCCACGAGCAGAGGCACGTAGGGCGTCAGCGTGGCAGTGCTTGACTGCGTGAATGACGGTGTGCCAGATTGGGTGCCCGACCGCGACGCCGTGTTTGACGGTGAAGTTGACTGCGTCACAGTACGTGTAGGCGTCAGAGTAAGACTACCCGACGCCGTCTGTGTCTGGCTGGCCGTGATGGGCGGCGATTGCGACGCGGTCTGCGCGGCGGTTGGTGAACCGGTCAGAGTTGATGTGGTGGACGCCGTAGGTGTAACCGACGCGGTGCCTGTGGGCGACTTTGAGGAACCCTTGGATGCAGTCTTTGACGGCGTGCTAGTCTTTGACGGCGTATTGGATGGTGTCTTTGTCCCGGATGCCGACCGAGTCGGTGTGACGGACGGAGTTTTGGTGGCTGTCACGCTGTTCGACACGGCGGCAGACCTCGATGCCGTCTGTGTGGGCGTCCCCGTTGCAGACGCCGAGTTGCTGGGCGTGCCGGTTGGCGTCCTCGTGCGGCTTGGCGTCCACGATGATGTCGGCGTGCCGGTGCTCGTCACGGACAGCGGCAGGAAGTTGGCGTTGGACGGCACAAAGGCAATGCCACGGTACGCCATGCCGCGCGGGGCGGTTGCCAGCATGTATGCCGCACCGTCTGTCGTGTTGTACACGTACACCGCCGTCGCGCCGGCGCCCGCCGCCGTCCCAAACAGGATGAAGTGGCGGCCAGACCAACCGCCGGTGAGGTAGTAGATGGGGTAGGGTGCAAAGTACGCGGCCGCCGTCTCTGCCCACACGCCCCCAGTACGCGTCCACCGCCACGCAGACGCCGTGGTGGGCGACCGCGGGTCCGCCACCCACACCACGGTGGCATTCTGGAACACAGCGCCGGACGGCACGCGGGCGGGGGTCACGCCCACATCCATGCCTGGCAGGATGGTGAGGGTGGTGTCAGGGCCGGTGGCGGCAGCAGGCGCCAACGCCGCCAGCGCATTGGGCGTGGTACCCACCGCGCCTACCACTGCATACACAGCACGGTTGTATGCCGCCAGCGCGCGCACGGTGCGGTAGGTGGCAGACACGTTCACCGCCGCCTCGGGAGCCATGCCGCGCACGTGCAGGCGCAGACCCGCACCCGCCTTGCCCTGGTAACCCACCCATGCCGCGGAGCCGTCAGCGGACAGGGTGGCGGTGACGTTAGCGCCGGGGTACAGGCGTGTGGACACGTCCGCCACGGCATCCGCATCTACAAACGCCAGCAGCTGCGCCGTCACGCCAACGGCGCCCTGCGCGCCGTTGTAACACGCGAAGGTGGCGGTGCGGCCGTCCAAGGACAACGACAGCGCACCCTCGCCTGGCAACCACATGGCGGCACCGGGCAGACCGCAGGTGGTGGGCACCGACATGGTGCTCACAGTGGCCCCCGTGGCCACGTTCACCTCGTCCAGGTACAGCGGCGCCAGGCCTGCCGGCAGCGTCGTGCCGGTGCCCACACGCAGCACCAGCAGGTTGCCGGGTGTAAACTGGTACGCGCGCGCGGTGGGTGTGGGCACGGGCGACGGCGTTGCGGTGGCCGCCGGCTGCGCATTGCCGGCATACGGCGCCAGCATCACGGACTTGAACACGCCGCCCGCCGTTGACATTGGCACGGAGTACAGAATGTACCAGTCGTCCAGCGCCGTGTCGTAGCGCAGCACGCGGGAGTAGCCCTGCACCGTGTCCCACGTGGTCACGTAGAGCGCAAACCGGCCGGCCAGCAGCGGCTCTGCGCGGCCGGTGAGGCCGGTTGCTAGGGCGCCGTCTGCGGCGCCCAGTGCCAGCGCCTCCACCCATGCCGTGCCCGTCGCGGCGTACAAGAAGATGCTGGCAGCCGTGCCCAGCCGCCCGTTGTCCAGCGCCCACAGCCGCGACGCGTTTTGGTACGTCCACGACCGCAGCAGCACGGCGCTGCCGGCGGTGGGCACGCCGCCCAACGCCAGCTGCGGTGACGTGGTGGCCGTGGCGGGCGCGATGCTGGACCCCAGCGACAGCAGCCCGTTCCACGTGCCGTCCAACGACGACACGGCTACGCCGCCGGCCGCTGTCGCCTGCACGCCGCCCACCGCAAATGTGAACGGAGAGGCGGGCGCGTACACCGTCTGTGGGTTGACGTTGTTGACGGCAAAAGTGCCATAAAGGACGACGGCGGACGCCGCCGTGCCTGCCGTCACGGGTGCCGTCGACAAATAGAACGCGGTGCCATCCAACGAGGCGACGCTTGTGGCGTACGAGCCAATGAGCGTGGAGGCTGCCGCCGTGCCGGTGAAATTGAACTTGGTGCCCACTGCCACTGTGCCGTCCACCGAGATGCGCGCCACCACTCGGGGCGCCAGGTCCCATCGCGTCATCCACGGCGTGGTGCCCAGGCTGCCGAAATAGCACGGTACCAGCAAGAAGCGGCCGTCTGCCGACAGCGACAGCTGGTGGTCACGCGCGCCGACGGCGGGCGAGAACACGCACCCCGTCACGCTTGTGGTGTTCACCACCGCGCCGGTCCGCGTGTCAATCTGGTCCACGTACCCGGCCACCGCGGTGCCGCTCACCCCGGTGCCGGCCACGCGCAGCACGTTCAGCGTGCTGTTCCAAAACACAGCGACGCCGAGCGGCTTCACGGTGTTGGAAGCAGTCCCCACCCGCGTGGACGACGGGGAAGGCGAGCGCGTTGGCGTCACCGACTGCGAGGGCGAGAGCGAGGGCGACGGCTGCGCGCGGCCGGGGTCCACCGGCGGCAGCGCCACACCGCGCAGCAGTACGCCCGCCTCGGCGGCAAACACGACGGTGACGGCAAGGTTGGAGGCCGCCACGCTGTACAACGCCAGCGGCGTGGTGACGTACACAATGAAGTCGCCGCCGCGCGGCACGCCGGTGATGCCGGTGACCGCACGCAGGCCTGCAATCGGCACCAGGTCACTGACATACACGGCATCTGTCTCCGCCCACACCCCGGTACCCGCGTTACGCAGCCAGCGGTACACTTGCGCCGCCGGGCTCCGTGTGTCCGCTACCCACAGGATGGAGCTGGTCTGCCACACCCACCCCACGATGGCGCGCGGCGCCACGCCCGCCGCGATGAAGCCCGGCAGCGGCACCGGGTTGTTGCCAATCTCTTGCAGGCCAACGCCCAGCGCAGCAACCGAGAACGGCGCCGCCGCCGCGTCTGCCACCGACGCATACACACGCCCGTCAAACGCGCCCATGGACGCCACCGACGTGACGTTGCCCAGCGCCCGCAGCGAGACGGCGGCGGAGCCGGTCTGCTTCCACAGCGGCCCCGCGTCGTCGCCATACACCCACACCGAGCTGCCCTCCACCACCGCGCCGCGCAGCCGCATGGTGGTGGTGTTCATGTTCAGGAAGTCCATCTTGCCGGAGGGGTACAGGATCGCCGCCACACGGGGGTGCGCCGACGTGACGGCAGTGCCCAGCGTCGTGCCCGAGTAGCACGCCAGCGCCAGGCGACTGCGCGTGGAGTCGGTGTACAGCTGGCCCTCTGAGTCCGCCAGCGGCGCGGCGCCGTACAGCGCACACGACGCCTGAGGCAGCGCACGCGAATTGATGCGCGAGCCGCTCGCCACATCAACCTCGTCCAGGTACAGCTGCGCCGCGTTGGCAGCCGCCGCCGCACCTGGCACGCCGGTGCGCAGCACCACCACCGTGTTGTTCCAGAACGTTGCCGGCGTCGCCGATGTGCTGGGCGACGGCGTGTTGGAGGGCGTCGGCGACGAGAACCACGTCTTGTACGGCGCAAACGTGACGCTCTTGTACAGCGCGGCGCCATTGACGTAGCGCAGCAGGCGGAACGACATGGTAGAGGTGTCCAGGCGGTACAACCGTGTGCCGGTTGTGAGTGCGTAGGTGGTAAAGTACAGGATGGTGGCGCTACCCTCAAGCCGGCCAGCCAGCGCGTACGTGGGCAAGCCACACGGCGACGCCCACGACCCCATCTCGGCCCACTGCGCCATGGGCATGCGGTAGTCGTACCGGAAGATGACGGCGGTGGTCCCCGCGCGCGTGTCGGCCACCCAGTAGCGCGTGGTTGACTCCTGGTAGAACCCGGATGGCGAAGGGTACTGGTAGCCCGACAGCGGGACGGCGTCTAGCACCAGTTTGCCAGTGAAAGAACACTGCTCTCCTGGCGCCGTGTTGGCTGCCGACGTAAACTGCGTCACGCCCGTGCCGTACATGCCGCCGCCGCCGCCAATAAACGCTAGGCTGCCGGACACCCACGCCAGCTGGCCATAGCCCGCGGCGGGACCCAGGAAGCTGGTCACCGACAACCACGTAGTGGAAGCCCCCATCGGCACGGTGTAGATGCCGCTACCAACTCCGTTGGCCGGTGAAATGGACAGTACCGCCCTCACAGTGCCAGCTATGGGCACTGCCACCGAGCGCAACAGGCCCGCTGGCAGGCCAGACGCACGAGTGGTAATGTCCACCTGTCCGTTGCCCGCCACAATGGCAACCACACGCGGCACCACGTTGCCACCCACCAGATGCGGGTTGGCGGTGCCATCATTGAGGCCACCATAGCAGCCAAACGCTACGTGTGAAGCGTCTGCGGCGTACGACAGCACGCCATCGCCGACAGTGCCGGTGGGCAGCGTGCAGTTGATTGCCAGGCTGCGCACCACACCGCCCGTGGTGGGCTGGATCTCGTCCAAGTACACCGTCTTGCCCAGTGTGCCTAGGGAGAACTGCGTATCGACAGCGGCCCCCGAGCCAAGGCGCAGCACCAACAGCGAGTCGGTACCCCACAGCTGCACCGTCTGCGTGCCCGACGGCGTCCGCGTATTCGTTGGGGTTACCGTTGGCGTTTGCGTTACAGTCACGGTGTTTGATCGGGTTTGGGTTGCTGTCATTGACGTTGATGCGGTAAATGATGGCGTGCCGGTGCTTGTCCCTGATACCGACGCCGTATTGCTAGGGGTGCCAGTGTATGTGCTTGTGCCCGTACTTGTACCCGATACAGAGGCGGTGCCGGTGCTGGTTCTTGTCATGGTGGGCGTGACGGACGGCGTCGCTGTTATGCTGGGGCTGCGCGATGCGCCCGAAGGCAATGGTGTCCGAGTACGGGAGGGCGTACCGGTACGCGTTCCTGTACCCGTTGGCGTTCTTGACGGTGTTCCTGTCAGGGAGGGGGTCTTCGTCTGGGTAGACGTCTGCGTACTCGTCTTTGATGGGGTTGGAGTGCGTGTTGGTGTAACAGAGGGAGACGCCGTAATAGATGGTGTGCGGCTGTTGGAGGGTGTCCCAGATGGCGTGCGGCTGCTGGTCGCTGTGACAGAGGACGACAATGACAGCGTGCTCGTTGGGGTGCCGGACTTGGACTTTGTCGAAGTTGTGCTGGGAGTTGGCGTGTTGGACGCTGTGTTTGACAGTGACTTGGTCGTGGAGGCAGATTTGGTAGATGATGTCGTTGGCGTCCGCGTCTTCGTCGGCGTCCGTGACGGCGAGCGCGTTTTGGTGGCTGAGCGCGATGGTGTAGCGGTGTTTGTGGGCGTCTTTGAACTTGTCGCCGATTGCGTCTTTGTCTGTGTGCTTGTGGCTGTACCGGTACCGGTGGGAGTCCTTGTAGCGGATGCAGACAGCGTGCGTGTCGACGATGCCGTGCGCGAGGAGGTCGGCTGAATAAAGGTGGGGTCGGTTGGCGCCATGGCAAGGCCGCGGAACTGCGTGCCCTGCGGCGCGATGGCCACCGTGCGCACCTCGCCCGACGTCGTGTTCACCGCCAGCACCGCATACGGGATGGAGGCGTACAGCACAAAGTCTTTGGTGCCGGCGGGCACCGCGCCCGCCACATACATGACGTCCCAATTCATGGCCAGCTGCAGGCCGTACTGCTCCGTCCACACGCCCGTGGCGGCGTCCGCCGTCCACAAGTACACGTTGGCGGTGGACGAGTCGCGGCTGTCCGCCACCCACAGACGGGTGGAGCTCTCAAACACAAAACCCCACATAGTGCGCGCTGGCAAGATCGCCTCTGCCATGCCCGGCAGGATGGCAGACGCGTAGCCCGAGAAGCAGCAGTCAGGCAACGTCACGGGCGCGCCCGCCGTGCCGGCGCCCACCTGCACCAGCGACGACAGGCCCACCACGCTGCGTTGCGTGGCATACAGCGAGCCATTGTACGCCACCACATGGGCGTAGCTGGGGAACGTGCTGCTTGCCAACGCCTTCTGGCCGCGGCCAGTGAGGTACAGCAGGTTGGTGCCAGTGCCAGCCGCAAACACGTACCCTGTGGCGGGGTCATACACCGCCGACAGCGGCGACGTGGCACCAGCCGCCCAGCTGTACGTGGTGGACGCCGCACCCGTCGCGGTGTACGTGAGCGCAGTACGGTTGGCGGCGCTGGCGGGCGACGCGCCCGCCACCACGCCCGTCCCGCCACCTGCCGTGTAGCACACCAGGGTAAGGAAGTTGCCTCGCGACCCCAGCGTCAGCTGGCCCTCGCCCGCCACCGCTGCAATACCTGGCAGCAGGCAGCCCGAGCCACTGGAGCCGTCCGGCAGCGAGTACGACGACACCACGCTGCCAGGCGCATTGTACGACAGTTCCACCATGGTCACGGGCTGCAGCGTGGACACGGGCGCGGTGAGAGGCGCCGCCACGCCCACACGCACCGCCAGCACGTTCCCGGCCCGGAACAGCTGCGGGACGGTGGAGGCAGTTGCGGTGGCGGAGGCAGATGACGTGATGGAGGGCGACGGCGAGTTGGTGGCGGTGCGGGTGGGCAGCGCCAAGTTCACGGGCGCCACGACAATGCCACGGTACGCAATGCCAGAGGCGGCAGGCGTGGGCGGCACCAACGCCGTGAAGCTGGCGTACAGAGGCCGAAACGCCCACACTGCCGACGCGCCGCCCGACGCGCCAGCGCACTGCGTGGTAATGTACAACGTGTAGGTTGCGCCGGCGCCCGTTGCTGCCAGTGCGGATGGCTGGCAGCCGTCCGGTGTGGAGTAGTACACGGTGGACTCGACCCAGTTGGCTGCCAGGGTGCTCCAGTCGTACCGCCACAGGGTACCCACTGCGCCGGCGCGCGGGTCGGCGATCCAAATGCGCCCCAGCGTCTCCCACTCAAAGTCCTGCGGCGTGGGGGCCGACCCCGTCCGCACCAGCAGCTCCATTGTGATGACGGGGGTGGGCGACAGATCATCGGGCGTCGTGGGCAGCGGCGCGTACACCAGGTCACCAAACGACACGATGCCCGTCATGGACGGCCGCACCACCGCGCCGTACAGCGTGCCGTTGTACCACTTGAGCGAGTTGATGCTGCCCACGCCCAAGAAGTCGGAGCTGCACACCGACACGGAGGTGTTAGCCACCGCGCCCACCCACCGCAGGCCCACCGCTGCGGGGTTGTTCGCGGCGTTAGCATCCGCAATCGCGCCGCCAGCCCAGTACCCGCTGCCTCTGTCGATGGCCACCGCTGCCGGCATGCGTGCCACGCTGAAGCCGTCGGTCAGGATGGAGGTGGTCACCACGCTGGCATCCACGTTAATGCGCGCCACGCTGCGCGCCACGGCAGCCGCGGATGCCAGCTGCGGCGCACTGCCGTCCACCGCGCCATTGCGGTTGTAGCATGCCAGCGTGGCAAACGTACCGTCCGCCGACAGCGCCAGCTTGCCGTCGCCAATGCCGGTGTCGTTGGCCACGAGGACACAGGCGGCGGTGGCACCAACTGCTGTGCGTGCCACGGCGGGGAGCGGGATGCTTCGAATGAGCGTACCGGACGGTGAGTACTCATCCACAAAGGTGCCGACGCCGGCCGTTACGCGCACAACAAGCAGGGAGTTGGCGTTCATCAGCGGCTGCATGACGGACGGCGACACGGAGGCGGTGGCGGTAGCCGACGATGTGATTGACGCCGTGCGCGACGGGGAGATGGTGGAGGACTGCGAGATGGCGGGGTTGCGTGAGGCTGTGGCAGTAGACGCCGGGGACGACGTCGCCGACGCCGTGCGAGACGCCGTAGGCGTTCGCGTGGCTGTCTTTGTTGTTGCCTCCGCACGCATGGCGTCCACCGGTGTCAACGCCACGCCGCGCACAAAGTAGCCGCCGGGAGCGGTGTTCAGGATGCGCGTTGTCCATGTTTCGGTATTGAACTCCAGCAGTGCTGCCGTCGTCGTCACATACAGCACGTACGCGCCTGCATTGCTGTACCCGCCGTCAATGCCCCACAGCTGCGAGCCCGCCACCACGGTAAAAGAATTTGCCTCTGACCACGTGCCCGACTCGTCAATCACCCAATAGTACAGCTGGATAGCGTTTGTGACGTCGCGCCAGTCCACCAGCCACAGCTGGTTGTAGTCGCCGGTCTCGGAATCGGGTTGGAAGTGGAAGTCGTAGATGACGCGCACCATGTCGCCCGCCACGTCAAACCCGGGCAGCAGGCTGGATGGCATGCCCGACACAAAGTCGTTGGGAGACGCAGGCGTGTTCACCGAAGTCAGCACGCCAATGCCGCCGGGTGCGTTGGTGGTGGCGTAAAACAGCGCGCCGCCGGGCTGCACGTGCACCGCGGTGGCGGCTGCGGACGTCAGGATGAAGCCGGAGTGCGACACCGTCCACGGCGTCGCCTGCAAGCTGCTGCCTTGCCCCGAGTACACCACCACGCCGTCCGACTGCGACGTGTTGGACACGGGGATGACCACCGCGCCGCGCGGGGAGCTCACCGGCAGCGGCAGCGCCACCGTGCTGGTTACAATCACGCCTGCCACGTCAATGGTGGCCATCACGCGCGGCGTGGCGGCAGTGATGGCGGTGCCCACCGGCGCGCCATAGCAGGCCAGGGTAAGGTAGCGCAGGTCGCCGGAGCGCGTGAGCAGGCCCTCCGGCTGCAACACAGGCGTGCCGGGCAGCGTGCACGGCAGCTGGTCGCCGGACGCGACGGTAGGCAGCGACAGGATGGTCACCTCCGCCAGCGTGGCGGGGTTCACCTCCACCAGCCGAACCGCCGAGGCGGTGGTGGTGAGCGCGGTGGTGGGGCCCACTTGTACAACAACCGCGCCGCCTTGAAACGAAGCGTGCAGGGCGGATGCGGAGATGGAGACGGAGGGCGTGGCGGAGGGGGACATAGCGATGCCACCAACTGGCGCCCACGCCACTGCCTTGAACAGCTGGGACGGGTTGTTGGACCACTGTATGATCTTGAACACGCCGGTGGTGGCCACGTAGCGGTACAGCGCGGAGCCAAGGGCTGCGTTCCAAGTAGGCAGATAAAGTACCCAGTCGGCACCCTCCCACCGGCCCGCCAGCGAGTACGCCGCCCAGCTGTTGGGCATCGCCACCGCCACCACCTCGTTCCAGGGCGCCGCCGCCCCTGCGCGCGTGTAGCGGAACAGGGTGGCGGTGGTGCCCGCGCGCACCTCCGTCACCCACACGTCGTTGGCGGTGGCGTACACAAAGTCAGACGCGCCCACCGGCGTGCCTGCCATGGACACCGTGTCGTACCACAGGTCGGGCGTGCCGCTTGCCGACGAGACGGGCGCGCCGGACGGCGTGCCAGCGTAGTAGTACGTGTCCAACCCCAGCGGCCCCGCGCCCATGTACCCCGCTGCGCCAACGCGCGTGGACACAACAAACCGGTTGTTCACGTAGTGCACCGCGGTGGGCGACACGGTGGTGTCAATGGGCACGGAGGTGGTGCCACGCAGGGGGATGTACCACAGGCCCTCCGCTGTCAACGACGACCCGTACATGGAGGAGTACCAGTAGCCCGAGCTGCGGTCCCACGCCCACACGCCTCGGAAGTACGACGCCGCCGCGCCATCCAGTACGCGAGTGCTGGTGTCCGTGGAGCCGTCCACCAGCACCGCGCCCACCACGCGCGGGCACGCGGTGGTGTTGGTGCACGCCGACGTGGCGCTCGTGCCCAGCCCCAGCGGCACCCCAAAGCAGCCAACAGTGAGCAGGCGACCGTCGCCCGACAGCGTCAGCGTTGGCTCCCACGGCGACGCAATAGGCGCCGTGCACGGGTACATCTGGAGTGTGCCGGGCTTCTCAGCCGCGATGGGGAAGCGGACGGTGTTCACGACGGCTTGCGCCCGGAGGTCAAACTCATGCACCCACACCGGCTGCGTGCCCACGCTGTTGGCGGTGCCGTTGCCCACGCTCAGCAGCATGAGGGAGCCAGAGGCAAAGATCGGCGCGGCAAACGTGGACGACGCAGTTTGAGTTGGTGTCATTGTAGCGGTCACGGAGAACGAAATGGACGGCGTCTGGGTTTGTGTGCTGGTCTGAGACGGTGTGTTCGACGGCGTGCCTGACTTGGACGGCGTACCCGTAGAGGTAGACGTGACGGTTGGTGTTTGGGTACCGGTGCGAGTCACCGACGGCGTTTTTGATGGGGTTGCAGTGCGCGTCGGTGTGACAGCAGAAGTGCCCGTGCCCGTCCCAGTCTTTGACGGCGTTGGGGTGAATGTTGGCGTGCGCGTTGGGGTTCCCGTCCCTGACGGCGTTCCCACCGCCGTGCGACTAGGAGTCGGTGTTTTTGAGGAGGTACCAGTCACCGACGCTGTGCGGGATGGCGAGTTGGACGACGATGGTGTCTGTGCTGCGGTGCGCGACTTTGAGGGCGTCCCTGATGGAGTGCGCGACGGCGACGCAGTGTTGGTTGCAGTGCGCGAAGGCGTTCCGGATTTCGACGGCGAGTTGGATGGTGTGCGGGTCTGCGACGGTGTTTGGGTAGGCGTATTGGAGGAAGTGCCCGTCTTGGATGACGTCTGTGTCGATGTTTGCGTAGCCGTCATGGTGACGGATGATGTGGAGGTGGGCGTCCGGGTGGCGGATGATGTGACTGTGGCAGTCAGCGAGGCGGTTGGCGTGTTGGTTGGCGTTGTGGAAGGTGTGGTGGTGCCGGACGCGGTGGGAACGGCGGCTCCAAAGGCAGCGGAGGCGGGCGGGGTGGACACGCCCTTCAGCATCGTGTAGGGGGCAGCTTGTGCCACCATGGCCAGCATGCGCGACGTCATGTTGGCACGCACCACCCACGCCACATCTGCCGCGTACACAATGTAATGGCTGCCCTCATACCGGCCGGTGATGTGCAGGAACCGGCGGTTGGAGTTCAGGCGCATTCCCACGCCCGGCACCCACTTGCCGCCAGTGAGGACAAACGACTGCGCCGTGGAGTACGTGGCGTTAGCAAACAGGGTCCACAGCGCGGTTGCGTTCTCCACGTACACGTCGTCAAACGCCCAGGCACCCGGCGCCAAACCCGGCAGCCATGTCAAAGTGGAGGCTGTGGTGGGCATGCCGCTCCCAAACCTGGCGATGCCCCAGCTGGCGCCGCCGTTGGTAGATGCGACTGCCACGAGGCCGGACCCCAACACACGCATGGACTTGATGATGGTGGCGGTGGGACCAATTACGGTGGAGTAGAACGATGACAGCGGCGCCTGCACGCGAACAGGCGCGCTGCCCCACGTCCACATTGTCCAGCCGGACGTGTCCACCACCGCACCCGACGGCACCGACGCAGTCTCGCCAGTCACCGACGTCGTGTCCAAGTACGCCTGCGCCGAGAGGGAGGCAATGACGCGCGGCGCGCTGGCCAGCACGTTGCTGCCGTAGCACGCCCACGTCAGCGTGGTGCGGTCCTTGGACAGCGTGAGGTGACCATCCGCCACCACGCCGGACGGCGACGTGGCGTTGCCAAAGGAGAGGCAGGGGTACGACGCTGACGCGGGCGGCACGTTGCCCATGGTGGGCAGTGTGACGGTCCATGACAGTGCGCCGCCGACGGTGTCGTACACGTCGAGGAACACCGGCGCAGCGGCGGTGGGCGACAGCGAGTTGCTGCCGTCCCCCACCCGCATCACCACCAGGTCTGCCACCTGGAACGCGTTAGGCAGCACTGACGGCGACGCCGTGGGTGACGGCGACGGCGTGGGCACGAGCGCAACGGCGCTGACGGGCGGCATGACGACGGCACGGAACACGCGCTGGTTGGACGCCGCCTGCGCAATCATTTTCCATGCACCGATGGAGGGTTGCATGCGCCAGAGGGAGGAGGGGATCGTGACGTCCGTGCTGGTGGCGTACAGCGTGTACACACCCGCCTCCCAACGGTCTGCCAGTGATAGCAGCGTGCTGCCGTCCGGCGCGCCCCACGCGCCGGTCTCTGTCCACACCGACGCCGATTGGGTGTACGCAAACAGCATGAGGGCGGGCGCCAGGCCGACGCGGTAATCCAGCAGGTACACGACGGTGGCGCTGGCGACGGTGAAGGCGGTGACGGCGCCTGGCGCGCCCGTGATCTGGCTCACTTGCTCCAGCGGCAGGAACGGCGTGGGGTCGGCGCGCATGCTGGTGGTGGCCTGCCCGTACGACACGATGCCGACGTAGCCAACCGTGCTGCGGTGCGCTGGCACGGAGCCATACAGAACGCCGCCAAATACCGCCAGCGCCATGACGTACGGCACGTTGGTGTCCACCTTGGACGATGCACCTGCGCCCGCCAGGACGGTGCGCACACCGCATGTGGCGTCGATGGTGGGCACCGACACGGTGGGGTCGTAGGAGAACGCCGCCGCCGACACGATGAAGTTGGTGCCGTCGGGGGAGAGGGCGGCGCGCGGGATGCAGGACGCGAAGGAGTCCGTGATCTTGGTGGTGGTGGTGATCACGCCGTCGGCGGTCAGCGACGCCACGACGCGCGGCACGCTGGACGCCGGCCACGACCCGCCCTGCGTGCCGCCCGCCGGGTAGTCCAGGCAGGCCAGCGTGACGGCGGAGTTGTCGGGCGACCGCGCCGCAAATCCGTCCATGGTGTACACGCCGCCGCTGAGGCTGCACCGTGACGTGGTGCCGGACGTGATGTTGGGCAGGCGGAACGAGCGCACCAGCAAGCCCGCCAGCGTGTACTCGTCAATCCAGCCGCCGTGCGTGGTGTTGGCGGTGGTGGGCGGCAGGTTGCCGGGCGTGTACCCGTCGCCCACCCGCACCACCAGCACGTTGGTGGACCCCACCGCCTGCATCATCGGCGACGCCGTCGGCGAGTTGAAGGGGGTGCGCGACGGCGTGGCGGTGCGCGTGGGCGTGGGTGGCGCGGAGGCTGTGGCGGTTGGGGCGGCCGAGACAGAGGGCACGACGAGAGCGACGTCGTACGGCGCGGACACCACGCCGCGGTACTCCGAGTTGGCGTCTGGCCGGCTGACGAGGCTGTTGGTGCCGGTTTTGGTGTTAAATGCGTACAGCGCGTAGGGACCGCTGACGTACAGCATGAACGTGTCGCCCTGCCAGCGCCCAGCCAGCCACGGCAGCTGCTGCGCCGAATTGAGCGTGTAGCTTTCGATCTCTTGCCAGTGATCGCCGTCGAACTGCCACTTGTACAGGTTGTACCGCGAGTCGCGCAGGTCCGTGATCCAGATCGTCTTGTCGTCCTGCCACTCAAATTGGTACGGGTTGCGAGCATCGTCAGGCTTGTCAAAGCCGGCCAGGAATGTCTCTTCTAAGGAGTCGGGGCGGCGGCGAGGATCGTAGCCGGTGCCAATGGTAAACACGCCGGCAATCCCCTCTGCAGGCTTGGTGCCAAGGCCATACAGCTGCGGTTGCCCCTGGTAAGTATACACCTTCACGTCCCGTACGTCGGGGATGAAATCAATGGAAGTACTCGGTGCTGTGTTCTCCACATACACCACGCCGATGCCTTGCTTGGGGTCGGCGCTCGTCACGCCAACGTACACAAAGTTTTGGTCCATGGCCGGCCCGTACGACAAGTCGTTCATGCTGCCCGCAGCGCCAGCCGCGTTGTTGATGGTGTACGAGCCACCCAAGCTGAGCATCTGCTTTACCGCGCCCGTTGCATGCACCCGCACCGTCACAATGTTGGAGCCGGCGACGGAGGAGTTGGCGGGGGCGGCGCGGCAGCCAAGCAGGATGTACCGGCCGTCCGTGGTCAGCGACAGCTTGCCGTCGTGCAGCCCGGCAAAGCGCCCTGGCAGCGTGCACGACCCCGCGCCACCCACAATGGACGCCGCCGTCACGTCCACCGACTTGACGCGCACGCTGTTCGCCGGGTTGACCTCGTCCAGCATCACCTTGGAGGCGGTGAGCGTCAGCGGCGCGCCATTGTTGTGCACGCGCACCACCAGCACCGACGACGGCGCAAAGGCGGGCGCCGCGGTAGGCGTGAGGGATGGTGTGCCGGTGCGCGACGGCGTCTGGGACGCCGTCTGGGATGGTGTTGCCGTCTGGGACGCTGTCCGAGATGGTGTTGCTGACAGCGTCTTTGTCGTTGTCGTCGTCTGTGACGGCGTCGGCGACGGTGAGAGCGACTTTGTTGATGTTGGCGTCTGTGACGACGTCGGCGACGCTGACCGCGACTTTGTAGATGTTGCCGACCGTGTCGACGTCGGTGAAGGTGTCTTTGTTGACGTCGGCGTCTTTGATGGGGTCTGTGATGCCGACTGGGACGCAGCTGGTGTTGGGCCAGTCACCAGCGCCAGTAGCGCCAGGCTGCCTGCCAATAATGCAAACATAGTCCGCCAGCGCTTGCCAGCGCCGATGGGGTAGCGCTTCACATTACCCCTCCCACTTACTGGAAGCGGTGGTGTCCGAGTACCGGTAGCCAACATGGGTGCTGCTAACAAGACCGTCATCACGACCGCCAATGTCATGAGGGTGGTGTTGGTGAGCAACGACGACATGATGCTTCCGCAAGCTGGACCAGAGTGCGTGGCTGCAGTGACGGCGAGGTTGGCATTGGGCAGATGACACGAGTCGGGGCAATGGTCTGCGCTCGCACCTGCATACAGGGGTGGGGGGGGTAGGCGGTGTGGCTAGGCGTGGAAGCGCTTCTTGTTCCTCTGGGACCAAATGAACGAGAGAGGGGGCCATGAACGTGGGCAGCCATCATTGCGGTTGCTCAACAGCGTACTGCTGCTACTGTGCTCCTCTGCCGCTGCCACGCGGCGCATTCGCGCGGCGTGTGTCGCCCTACTGTTTCAACTACTCGTTGTCCTTGGGACGCGAAAGGGAAAAGTTTCCCTCTTGAATCAATCCCACGCCCGAGACCGGCGGCCACTCACGTACCTATCGCGCCGGGCGCCCACGCCGCCACAGCGCCTGCCACCACCATCAGCGCGGCAAGCGCGGCGGCGCGCATGGCGCACGTCTGCCGCCGCCGGCGGGTGCGGAGGGAGGTCAGAGGTTAGGTCAGAGGTGACAGAGGGGTTCTCTGGGGAGTGCGCGCCCAGCAGGGCGCTGCCGGCGTACTGCCGAAATGGCTGCGCAATACAGTCGCCGCCGCCGCGCGCAGGCCGCAATATTAAAGTATTAAATCTCTGGCCCCTCATCACAATTGCCGCACCGCGCGCGTGCCGCCACGCCGCCGTGAGCTGCCGGCGATCCAGACGGCGGCGCCCCCCGGTCTGGGTCCGTCAGACGCGGCGGCGTGACGCAGCAGGGCGCCACCGAATTCAAAACTTCCAAACCCAAGATTTTCAAGCCGCGATGGCGTTTCTGAAGATACGCATCCAAGGATTCCAAGCAGCCCGCCCCCAATGGCCCAAGGCCACTGCAATACTGAGTAGTAATAGTTAAACACACCCTGCATGATAAACGTCGTAAACGCGGTCATATATCGCAGTTGTTGCTCTAATTCCTTGTTGTACAATGGCGGCGTCGCAGGTGCCGCCGACGCCGTCGTCGCCACGACGGCATGCTGCGTGGCTGGCGACGTGGGCGGCAAGTGCTACAGCAGCAGCAGCCACAGGTGCTACAGCAGCGGCAGCAGCACGTGTAGCGCCACTACTGACAGGCGGGCCGGCTGGGGTTGATGATGGTGGGGATATCGATAGCGGCGGGGAGGCGCACGAGGTGGAGGCGGGAGGTGATGGCCACCGTCGCGCGGGGTACGCGCTGGGACGGTTGGTTGGGATGGCGCTGGTACGCGGCGGTGACGGCGAGGGCGACGACAGCGGCGGTGCGCTGACAGACTGGGCGACGTGTCGTGACTGTGCTGCCGCAGTGGTTTCCGCGTCCGCCGCAGCGGGAGACGCTGTGGGGGCCGCGGGGTGGGATGCTGGGGTGCGTTGGCGGTGGGTGGCGCTGCGCCAGCCAGTGTGCCCGTTCGACCTGGCACGCTGCGGCGTGATTGCGACTGCAGCGCGTGCGCACAGGCTATCGTGTACCCGCCCACAACCCACTATGGCTGCTGGTTGGCTGACGGGCGCGGTGGGGTACCTGCAATGCGCTGTCGTTGCGCATGCCACCACCGCCGTTGCTGACGCGTTGTGTATGGTTGGCATGCTGACCGCCGACGGCACGACGCCGTTACCCGCCCTCCCGCCCTTGCTGTCATGTTGTGGCGCGCGCGCCCTTGCCGCCGCCGCTTGCACACTCTTGGCGGCCGACTTGCGCAACCTACCCAGCGTGCGGGCACTGGCGGGCGCGGCGGCGGCGGCATCCAGTACCGTGTGGCATACCTCTACATGCACAGATTGCGACGCCGACGCCGTCATTGACGTCGTGGATGACGTCGTCGCCGTCGCATGGGGCGCGGTCTGCTGTGCCGTGCGGTCTCCCAGCTGGGCTGCGTTGCTGCCCGCGCGTGCGGCAGGAATTGCTGTGTGTGCCGCTGCTGCATTTGCCGCCGCACCTGCACCTGCTGCCAGCCTTGCATGTGTGCGCAGCGTGTTGGCCGCGCTGCCTGCACTACACCCCTACCTGCCGCATGATGATCCACACCTCCTACCGCCGTCAGCGGTTGCTCGCGCACTCACGTCGGCTGCTTGTGGCATCGAGTTTGACCGCGGCTGTTTGACTGTGCGTGCGGCATGCGCGCCGGTGAAACTCGTTGCCGCTGGGTCGCCTCCAGCGAGCGCGTGCCAACTAGAGGCGGTGTATGATTGGTGGCGGTGCGTGGCAGCCGGCGTGGCATTGCTACCGCCTGACACCCTCGCAGCGCCGTTCACGGCTGCTGGTACGCGTGTTCTTGTGGCAGGCGTGGGCACCCACGGCGATGACATCGTATTAAGTGGGGCACCACCGGACGCGGACGCAACGCGGCACACCGTGCTGGCGTGCGCTGCAGTCCCAACTCTCATTGCCGCTGCTGCCGCCGCTACTGTTGCCCTGGCGGCAGCGGCGGAGGTGTTGGGTGGGAACGGGGCGCTGGATGACGACGCCGCTGCCGCATGCGGCACCGCGTGGGTGGATGTGCGCGCAGCAGTGGCAGCATGGATGCAGCTTTCTGCCGCTGCGCCGCTGCCTGGCGCCCAGCTTTTGCACGTCGATGACGTCGTCGCTGCGGAAGCTGGCACGCTGCCGCTGACCCCGCCCTTAGCGGCAGGTGAGCGGTGCACCGTGGCAGCGCTGCAATCGTTGTGCCACTTGCCGCTGCTTCCTGCCGGTGCGGCCAGCTGGTCGCTAACCACTGCCCGCCTGCCTCCCACCATTCTGGCGCCCACGCTGCACGCGGTTGCCAGCATGGAGTCACCCCGCGCTGCACTGCACGCCGCCGCACTGCTGCGGCAGGTGGGGGAGGCCGCCACCCACGTACCCGCAGCTACGGCCGCTGCGCTACTGGCAGGCGCTGCCGCGCTATTTGAGCGGGGACGTAAAGGCCTCCCTCCCAGCAGCAGCGACAGGGGTGGCGGGGGTGAGGATGACGACCCAGACGACACGGCGGCGCGCGATGCTGCCGCCCAAGTGGCGCATGACGCGGCGCTGCGGGGGCAGGTTGCGGCGCGCATGGGCCGCGACGTGGTTGCTGAGGTGGCGAGCGCGCTCGCACGGCAGAGCGCGGTGGCATGGGTACCCTCCGGCGCAGCCCGCTGCGTGTTGCTACCCCGCACCACGCCGGCGGATGCGCCGGGTACGGCGTGGACGACACGCTGGCTGGCGGGTGCGTGGCAGGCGCGGTGGTTGCGTGCCATGCTGGCGGCTGCCATATCCATGGCGGCGGCGCACCTGGCGGCGCCCAGCAGCAGCAACGCTGACCGTGCAGGCGTAGCAACCAGCGTGGGCGCCACGCTTGCCGCGTGTGCCGACGGCAGCGTGGTGGCGACCTTGTGTGCTCACCTCCTTGCCGCGGCGCCGCTCCTGCCGCCCGCCTGCAAACCGCCGCTGTACCGCGCCGCCGTGAGCGCCTTTTTGACGCCCCTGCCGCCCGGCGACGATGACGGCGGCGACGCCGACTCGCCGGCCGCCGCCGCACCACGCGTGCCGTACCGACTTGCGTGCACCGACATTGGCAGCGAGGTCACGTTTGTGGCTGCTGCCGCCTGCCTCCCAGCCCCACCACCACCACTCGCAGACGCCTCCGATGCCGCCCTCCCGCTGCTTGCGCGCGTGGCGGCCAGCATGTGTACGGACGCGCCGGCGCTGCTGTCATTTGTGCAGGCGGTGTGTGCCGTGGTGGCATGCGTGGTGGCCGCGCCGCTGCCACCACCACCCGCCGCCGCTGCCGCCTCGCACACGCCGGCACGCCGCGGGCGAGCTGCAGCGGCTGCCGACTTTGATGCCGCCGGCGCGGCACGAACCGCGGCGCGTTTGCTGGCTGTGCCTGGCGTGCCTGCCAAGTGCCTCACAGACCTTGCCGCCGTGGCGTCGCACCGCGACGCGCTGTACCTGCTTACCACCGCCGCGCGCCTGCTGGAGGTTGCCCCTTACCACGCCGCGGGTGGCGGTGTGGTGGGTCGCGACCTCGCTGCCGTGTGTGGCTGCCGCACCGCCAGTGACGCCGCCGCACCCAGCGAGCCTGCAGCTGCCGCCGGCGCTCTCCAGCTGGTCGCCTCCCTGGCAGCCGACTTGGTGCAGGTGGGCGGCGGGCGGGACGCGGATGCAGGCATCCGGCTGGTTGACTTGGAGGCGCTGGGATGCGCGCTAGCAGACGCGCTGGCGGTGCTGTCGCCGGAGGCACCACCTGACGCCGTGCTGCCGCTGCTGCGGGAACTGGCGGGCTTGGGTGCGCGGGTGACCCACCTGGTAGATGCGGGCACGCTGCCAGCCGGCGCGCCGCGCAAGCTGGCTCGCCTGGCGCGCGCCGTCGATGACGCCTGCGCAGCCACGGCTGGTGTCCACCCGGACACCTTGCCGCGGCTGCCGCCCGCCTGCCAGACTGGTGCCCGTGCCGCTGCCGGCTCGCCGGCCTCCTCGCCGCCCTCCGCAAGGCGACCGCGCGGACGTGGTGGCCGCCGGCCGGCGCTTGCTGCCCGTGCGTCAGTCATCCCTGCCGCTCCACCCACACCTGCTGCTACTGAAGACAGCTGCCCGCCAGCTTGGCACACTGCGTGGCGTGTGGCGCCCGCCGCGGCGCCTGTGCCAGGCGTCGCGCCAGCGCCACTGCCGGTTGCAGCAACGACGCCCCGGCTGCCACGAGTGCGCGGTGGCCTTGAGAGTGGGATTGCACGCCTGCTGGCGGGCGGCGGCAGTGGTGGCGGGCGCCGACTGCATCGGTTGGGCGAGCCTGCCGCTCGGTCACCCTCGTCCTCCAGCGGTGACGACACTGGACGCCATGCCGCCGCCGCACCGGCAGTCGCCCCATCGCCACCACCACGTCATGCACCGCCGCCACTTGCGTCACCTGCGCCGCCGTCTGCGTTGCCGCCACCGCTGCCACCACACACTGCAGCCCCCGCTGCTGCCGCTTCTGCAGCTGCAGTTGCGCCTGCGGCGGCATCAGGGAGCGACCCCTCGCCGACGGACGCCGCTGCCATGGTGATGTACTACTACGCCGCGGTGATGGGTGCCGCGGCGCTGCAGTTCCAAGCGCAGTCGACGGCGCTGGTGGCATCGCCGCCGCCCGGCAGCACGCGTAAACGCCGCACTCCAGGCGACGGCGGTGGTGGGAGCAGTGGGCGGCGCGGACGTGAACGTGATGCGGGCGGTAGCGGCCAGGGCTCGCAGCGGCGACAGCAGCAGCGGCATCGAGGCAGCCACAGCCGCAGCCGCAGCCGCAGTAGCCATAGCAGCTACAGCGGGCGGCGCCACGGTGGACGTCGCCACAGGAGTGCCAGCAGCGGTAGCTTTAGTGGTAGCGGCAGCGAGAGAAGCAGAAGTCGCGGTCGCCGGGACACGTGGCGCCGGCGTGGTGGGGGGCGTGAGGAAAGCACGGAGCGGGGGGCGAGTGCGAGTGCCGGTGCGCGGGCGCCAGCCCTGTCCCGGTCGGCCTCTGCGGCGTGGGATGTCGAAGACGACACTGCAAGCAGCTGGGGCGGCGCCGACCGCCACCTGCCTGCCCCGCCACGGCGGCGGCTACGGTAGGTAAAATAAATGCAATTGAAGTGGCGAGCAGCATAGGAACATGAAACGAAGGCAGAGGGTGCACGGTGCAGTGGTGTGGGGCTTGACACAAGGAGGGCGCAGGGTGAATGAATTTAGTAGGCGGACGAGTAGGAGGAGGAGGAAAGTGGGATGCCAAAAGAACCTGACGCAGGCGCTGCCGCGCCGCCGGCGCCGCCACCACCACCACCGCCATACGCGGCGGCAATGAGCATGTTGGAGGGGCCAGCGGCACCCAGGCGCGTGCCAAACCCGACAGCGCCGCCTGCCGCCGACGGCAGGGAAGATGCCGGCGGTGCGGCACGCAGGGGTGACGCAAAGCTGGTGGCGCGGGTGGGGGCGGGGCCAGGTGCTGGGGCGGCAGGTGTGGCGGGCGGCATGGTGGCAGACAGCGGAGTGCCGGCGGCTGCGCCGGTGGCGGCAAGCGAGCGCGCCAGCACCGTCTTGGGGTCCACCACAATTTGGCCCAGGTGCAGTACGTTGGCAAAGGCGTGCAGCGCGCTGGACATGGCATCCAGGCGCGCCGTGGTGGTGCGCGTCGTGTCCTCCAGCCGCCGGCCCTGCTCCGCCAGCTGGCCTGCCACAGACGCCTCGAGGCTGCCGAACGCGGTGGAGGTGGTGCGTGCGTCCACGGCAGCAGCGCGGGAGTGGTCATCCAGCGCCGACCGCGCCGTGCGCGTGTCGCGGCCCACCTCCTCCACCGCCCGTCGCAGCGCGTCCACCTCCGCGGCGAACGACTTGGACAGCGCCGCCAACCGGCGGTCGCGGTCATCCGCGTCGGCGCGCCGCGCCTCCTCCGCCGCAGCCACCACGCCCGCCACACGCCCACCGGCAGCAGCCGCCTCAGCAGCGGACGCTGTGCGCGCCGCCGCCGCCGCTTCCGCCAGCATTGCCACGTCGCGCGCCAGCGCGGCATCCGCCTCCCCCGTCGACGCCCGCAGCGCTGCGGTTGCCTTCTCCAGCGCCGCCAGCGTCGCGCCCTGCGCCGCAATGTCCTTCAGCGCGCGGTCCAGCGGCGCATTCACCGCCGCCAGGCCCGACATCAACGCCGTGTGCATCTGCGCCTGCGACTCCCGCAGCGCCTCAGACAGCCCGCTGGCGCGCCGGTCTGCATCGCGCGCTTGGCGGTCTGCGTCACGCGCCACGCGCTCGTTGTCACGCACCGCCGCCTCCAGCCGCACCCGCAGGTCGGCAGCCACCGCCTCCGCCGCGCCCGCCCGCTCCTCCGCTGCCGTGCACCGCGCCGCCAGCGCCGCCACCTGCGTCTGCATCATGATGATGGCATCCCGCGTGGACGCCTCTGTCGCGTGCGCCAGGCTGGACGCCTCCTCCACTTTGTGCTCCACGCGACTTGTCTCGGTGGCAATGTCAGCCCCCGCGCTCTCCAGCGACCGCTGTGCGCGCGCCAGCCGCGGCCGCCCCCCCCGCGCCGCCCCCCCCCCCCCCCCCCCGGCGCCCCCCCCCCCCCCCCGCCCCCCCCCCCCCCCGGGGGGCCCCCCCTTTCTTTCCCCCCCGGCCCCGCCCCGGGGGGCGGGGCGGGGGGTTGGGGCCCCGAATTTTTTTTTGGGGGGGGGGGGGGGGGGGGGGGGGGGGGGGGGGGGGGGGGGGTGGGACGTGGGCGGGGTGGGGCCGTTATCAGCAACGCAACAACCGGCACACTGAAAACCAATCCTGCTACCCAGTTGCTCCTATGCGCCTGGCTTACAGCGATAGCACACGGCAGCGTCGCCTCCCTCCCCATCCTCGCCTCCCAACCACTCATGGCTCCCGGCGTCGTAACGGCACGCAGGGTTGTACAACCCCGGTTGCACACATACCTGCGACAGCACTGGGTCGCTCATTTTGAAATTCCTCTCGTGGTAAGCGGCACCGTGTGTAGAAAATGCAATTTCCATAAACTGCGGTT
>Ga0066256_1001522_pt1 | contig 31385 bp, 33 predicted proteins | sample ThiBio_1000_biof_FD_87107 | JGI IMG/M metagenome (GOLD analysis project Ga0066256, IMG submission 87107) | Wastewater bioreactor microbial communities from Cape Town, South Africa - Thiocy_expt_1000_biof (version 2) | ecosystem: Engineered > Bioreactor > Thiocyanate-remediating >... | reverse complement strand
TGGCCGGTGGCCGGCTACAGGCTTTCGAAGACGGTGCCTTCGCTGTCCTCGACATACTCGCCGTCGATGAAATGCGAGGCTTTGGGTTGGGCTTTCATCTTATTCTCCTCGCGGGTAACGTTTTGATTCTTCAAGAATGTTGAGATCCATATGGTTGCGCATGTAGCGCTCGGAGGCGCGCTGTAGCGGCTGGTGGTCCCAGGGGTAATAGGCGCCGTTCCTCAGCGCCTCGTAGACCACCCAGCGCCGCGCCTGGCTTTCGCGCACGGCGGCGTCGAAACGCGCCATGTCCCAGCGGGCGTCGCGCCTGGCGCGGAAGTGCCCGAGCGTTTCGGCATGGTCGGGGTCTGCCGCGAGATTGGTCAATTCCAGCGGATCGGCATCGAGATCGAACAGTTGCTCGGGATCGAGTGCGCAATGGATGTATTTCCATCTGCCCTCGCGGATGCCGACCAGCGGCGCGTAGGAAGCCTCGGCGGCATATTCCATCAGCACCGGTTCGGTGCGGGCCACGCCGTTCGTCATCGGCACGAGGCTCATGCCGTCCGTCCACGGCTTGACGTCGTCGAGCGAAATGCCGGCGAGGTCGGCCAGCGTCGGCGTCACGTCGAGATTGGAAGTCGGCGTGGTGTGCAGGCCGGGCGTGATGCCGGGGCCGGCGATCATCAGCGGCACGCGGGCGGACCCCTCGAAGAAATTCATCTTGAACCACAGGCCGCGCTCGCCCAGCATGTCGCCGTGGTCGGAGCAGAACAGGATGAAGGTGTTGTCCAGCATTCGCGTCCGCGTCAGCGTGTCGACCAGTTCGCCGATCTTGTCGTCGAGATAGGAGATGTTGGCGAAATAGGCCTGGCGCGAACGGCGGATGTCGTTTTCGGTCACCGTGGCGTTCTGGTAGTCGCAGGAATGGATGATGCGTTGCGAATGCGGGTCCTGCTGTTCGTCCGGCAGCATGCCCACTTCGGGAAGCAGGTGTTCGCAGTCCTCGTAGAGATCCCAGTATTTGCGCCGCGCCACGTAAGGATCGTGCGGATGGGTGAAGGAGACGGTCAGGCACCAGGGGCGGCGGCCCTGGTCGTCGTTTTCGCGCGAGAGATGGTACAGCTTCTGGTTGGCGAGGAAGGCGACCTCGTCGTCATATTCCATCTGGTTGGTGATCTCGGCCACGCCGGCGCCGGTGACCGAGCCGAGATTGTGATACCACCAGTCGATGCGCTCGCCGGGCTTGCGGTAGTCCGGCGTCCAGCCGAAATCGGCGGGATAGATGTCGGTCGTCAGCCCCTCCTCGAAGCGGTGGATCGGGGCGGGCCGGCGGAAAGGCAGCTGGCCGGGCGGCGGGGTGGAACAGCGGGTGGGGGGCGGGTGGTGGGCATGGGTGGGGATCGCGGAGGCGTTTTGGGCAGGGTTGTCATAGACCTGCGTGCGGCGCGGCGGCTGGCCCGCCATGAACGAGGCGCGGGCAGGGGCGCAGAGCGGCGACGAGGTGTAGTTGTTGCGGAAGCGCGCCGAGCGGGCGGCCAGCGCCTTCATGTGCGGCGTATGCAGGAAGTCGGCCGGGCCGTCGGGAAAGAACTTTCCGTTGAGCTGGTCGACCATGATGATCAGGATATTCGGCTTGTTGTGGCTCAACGGGATGTTCCCTTGTTATTGTATTGATTTAATTTGGTTTTATACTGGCGAGATTGCCCCTTACCCTAACCCTCTCCCCGTTTTACGGGGCGAGGGGACTTGCCCCACGCGGCAGCGGAATACGGCAAAACGGTGCGGCATACCCCTTCTCCCCGGCGGGGAGAAGGTCGCGGCAGCGGGATGAGGGGGTGCCACGCGGTACAACCTGTCTGTTCAGCTACCCCCTCATCCGACCCTTCGGGCCACCTTCTCCCCGCAGGGGAGAAGGGGAAAGAGGCGCTGTCGTGCCATATGCGGAAGTCGCTCATCGGCCCACTGCCTGAAGCTGCATCGCCAAATAATCTTCCGTCATCGCCACCGAGGCCTCGATGCCGATCGGTGCGGATTTCAGGCTCTGGCGGATGTAGAGCCCGTCGATCATCGCCGCCAGACCTTCGGCGATGCGTTCGGCATCGGCGCGCGGGCAGAGGTCGAGCAGGCTGGCGACGAGGTTGGAATGCAGCCTGCGGCTGTAGAGCACCAGAAGCCGCCGCGTCTCTTCCGAACGCTGCGCCTCGACATAGAAGGCAAGCCAGGCGGCGATGGTCTCCGGGCTGAACTGGTCGGCCTGGAAGCTGATGCGGATCACCGCCGACAGCCTGTCCCGCGGCGAGGCGGCCGCGCCGAGCGCTGCAACGGCATCGGCGCGCAGCTGGCGAAGAAGGCTGCGGATCGTCTCGATCACCAGCCGGTCCTTGGAACCGAAATAATGATGCGCCAAGGCCGCCGACACGCCCGCTTGCCGGGCGATCTCCGACATGGTCACGTCGAGCGAGCCATGGTCGCCGATGGCGCGCAGCGCGGCGTCCGTCAGCGCCTTGCGGCGAATGGGCTCCATTCCGACTTTCGGCATCCCGTCTCCCCTCTGTGTCAGCGCAGGAAGGCGCTGGCCTTCATGCTGTCCGGCACCGGCACGCCGAGGCGGGACAGCACGGTCGGCGCCAATTGCAGCTGGTCGAGCAGCGTATCCTCCGACGGGCCTTCGCCGCCGCCGAACCAGTAGAAGGCGAAATCCTGCATCTCCTCGTCATGGCCGCCATGGTGGCCGCGGTTGGTCTGGCCGTGGTCGGCGGTGACGATCACCTCGTAGCCGTTCCTGCGCCAGCGCGGCAGGAAGGCGGCGAGCTGCGCATCGATGACGAAGCAGGCGCCGTCCATCTGGCCGCAGTCATGGCCGTAGCGGTGGCCCATACTGTCCAGCGTGCAGGTGTGCAAAATGCCGTAATCGATGGAAAAGCGCTCGGTCAGCCGCGTCAGTGTCGCGAACAGGTCGAGGTCGCACGGCGTCATCTGGTTCTGGTGGTTGTAGCCGCTCATGGTGTGGAAGCGGCCGTGATGGATCGGCCCCTCCGGCTCGTCGTATTCGATGTCGCGCACCATGTCGAAAGGCGAACGCTGGAAGAACATCGACCAGAAGGAATGCGTCACCGCCCCCGTCTTGCCGCCGGCCTTGGCCACTTCCGAAAAGATATCCGGCTGGGCGACGCGGAACAGCGTCTCGTTGGAAAGCACGCCGTGCACCTGCGGCGAAACGCCGGTGTGGATCGAGGCGTAGCAGGAGGCCGAGGTGGAGGGCAGCACGGAGCGCATCTTCCACACGCGGGCCTCGCCGGATTGCACCCAGCCCTCGAGATTGCCCATCAGCCGGCGGGCGTTGCGCCAGGGCTGGCCGTCGAGAATGATCAGCAGAAGCTTGTTGCGAAGGGCCATCGGGGCGATCCGTCCTCTGGTTTGGTCCAAGCAGAATGACGGCAGTCTATTTTTGATTGACGCGCCAATCAATAAAAAACGCGACATTTTTCCGCCAGAATGACCTGCTGTTCGCCGTTCATCTGCACGGGAAATCGGCAACTGCACACTTGCCGGCCGCGGGTACGGTCCCCATGTTTTTGACAAGCGCACGAAGAAGGCCTAGATTCGTTGTGCTGGCGTGTTGCGTGCGAGACCTGTTCGAAGCGGCGTCACCTGGTTTCCGTAGGCAGCGACAGGGCATCGGCCGGATCCGTCCAAGGATCGGGTACAGCGTATCCTGGTGGTTACTCCGTGCGATAGAACGAGGGAGAAAACGCATGCCGATCGTTAATGCCACCGTCCCACCCCAACTTGCTGCTGCCATCCGGGCTGCCGTCGATGACGGCACCTATGCGTCCGAGAGCGATGTCGTTCGCGAGGCGCTGAAGCTGTGGAGCGAAACCCGGCGCGGCGCGCCGCGCTTCGGCGAGGAAAAGATGCGGGAAGCGAGCTCCCGCCGCGAGTGGCTGGACAGCGAAAGGGTCTGTGTCGCGGACCTTTTCAGCGCCCATATGCACCGCCTGCCCACGGCGGCGTGCTGACGGGTGTGATTGCCGGCAAGCCCTTGAAAACGAACGAGAACACACTCTGGGCGGGAAATTTCCCGCCAAGCCTCGCTCCGATCATCAAACATTCATGCAAGTTTCATACTGGCAAAAGGTTTTATTGACCTTTTGCCGGGAATCCTGCGGGCGTGCCTTTATGGATTTGAGCCCGTGTGGATTTGAGGAACGCAGCATGTTGATGGCGCAGCACACCGAACCTGAACTTTTGCGCCGCTATGCCAGCGACCAGCTGGTGACGCTCGCCAAGCTGGTGATCGAAAGCGCCTTCCAGCCGATCGTCGAAGCCGGCACGGGAACCGTCTTCGGTTACGAATCGCTGATGCGCGGTTTCGACCGGATGGGTTTCGATTCCCCGCTGGAAGTGCTCGACCAGGCCGACAAGACCGGCCAGCTGGTCGCGCTGGAGCAGATGCTGACCAGCCGGGCACTGGCGAAATTCGCCACCATCGAGGACTTCTCCTCCGCCACCCTGTTCCTCAACCTCGACGTCCGGCTGATTCGCCATGGCGAACGGCTGGTCGAAACCCTGCTGCAGCACCTGCGCAAGAACAACATCCCGCCGTCCTCGCTGTGCTTCGAGCTGTCGGAGCGGTTCGACAATACCAGCGTGCCGGAATTTTCGGCGCTGATCGCCACCATGCGCAAAGCGGGCTTCAAGCTCGCCATCGACGATTTCGGCGTCGGCCATGGCGAGATGAAATTGCTGTGCGACTATCCGGTCGATTATCTCAAGATCGACCGCCACTTCGTCGCCGATATCGACAAGAGCGCCCGCAAGCGCCACCTGTTCAAGAATTTCGTCAACATGGCGCATGTGCTCGGCATCCGCGTCATCGCCGAGGGCATCGAGACCGAGGCTGAATTCCTGGCCTGCCGCGAATATGGCGTCGATCTGGTGCAGGGCTGGTTCATCTCGCGCCCCACCACCTTCGTCTCCGAGCTGAAGCCGGCCTTCCCGCACCTGCGCGATCTCGGGACGATGAAGCGTTCCAGCCAGTCGCTCGACGAAATCCTCATCCGCAAGCAGATCGAGCGGCTGCCGACCGTTTACGAGAACGACAGCATCGAGGATGTCTTCGAACTGTTCCGGCGCAACCCGCGCCAGGCCTTCTTTCCGGTGCTGAACGCCAACGGCGAACCGCGCGGCATCATCAACGAATATCACCTGAAGGAATACATCTACCAGCCGTTCGGCCGCGACCTTTTGAAGAACAAGGTCTACGAACGCTCCATCTCGCAATTCGTCGACCGCGCGCCCACCGTCGGCCTGGATGCGGATGCGGAGCGGCTGATGGCGATCTTCGCCAACATGGACGGCAGCGACTGCGTCATCCTCACCGAGAACATGCGGTATGCCGGCGTCGTTTCCGCCGCCTCGCTGATCAAGGTCATCAACGAAAAGCAGCTGAAGACGGCGCAGGACCAGAACCCGCTGACCGGCCTGCCGGGCAACCGCGCCATCCGCGAGTTCATGCAGTCCGCCGGCCGCGACGGCGACGAAACCCGCTTCTTCTGCTATTGCGATTTCGACAACTTCAAGCCGTTCAACGATCATTACGGCTTCCATATCGGCGACCACGCCATCTCGCTTTTCGCGGCGCTGATGCGCCGCTATTTCTTCTCCGAGGGCGATTTCCTCGGTCATGTCGGCGGCGACGATTTCTTCATCGGCATCACCGGCTGGTCGACGGAAGAGATCACCGAAATCCTCGACCGCCTGCTTACCGATTTCCACGACGACGTGATCGACCTCTATACCGAGGAAGACCGCATCAACGGCTACATCAAGGGCCACGACCGCACCGGCAACGAGCGGATCTTCCAGCTGATGCGCTGCTCGATCGGCGTGCTGGAACTGCCGGCCGGCCTCGTCATCGACGACAGCGCCCGCGTCAGCGCCGAAATCGCCGCCGTCAAGGCGCGTGCCAAGAACAGCGACAGCGGCCTTGCCTTCCAGGTTTTTGGCGAAAATGACATGCAGAAACAAAGTGCCAGGACCTGAGGGCGGATCTGAAACGTTGCGACGCGCTTTCAGGGCGCGGCAAGCGGTCGGCTTTTCAAGTCGCGCGGCTTCCTCTATTGCGGTTGCCATGCCGAACAGGAGGGCGTGAGCAATGAGTCTGCCGAAGGATATGCGTTACATCGATTTGCCGCAGTTTGGCGCGCCGGAGGTGATGGTGGTCGCCCGCGGTCCGCTGCCGCAGCCGCGCGAAGGTGAATTGCTCGTTCGCGTCGAGGCTGCCGGTGTCAACCGCCCCGATGTCGCACAACGGCAGGGGTCCTATCCGCCGCCGAAGGATGCGAGCCCGGTGCTCGGTCTGGAGATCGCCGGCGAGGTGGTCGGTCTTGGCGCCGGCGTGACCGGTTTTGCCGTCGGCGACAAGGTCTGCGGCCTGACCAATGGCGGCGCCTATGCCGATTATTGCGTGCTGCCCGCCGGCCAGGCGCTGCGGTTTCCGAAAGGGTACGACGCCGTGCGCGCGGCGGCGCTGCCGGAAACCTTCTTCACCGTCTGGGCCAATCTGTTCCAGATGGCCGGTCTGATGGAAGGCGAAAGCGTGCTGATCCATGGCGGCACCAGCGGCATCGGCACGACGGCCATCCAGCTTGCCCGCGCCTTCGGCGCCACCGTCTATGCCACGGCCGGGTCGCCGGAAAAATGTCAGGCCTGCGAAAAGCTCGGCGCCAAACGGGCGATCAATTATCGCACCGAGGATTTTGCCGCCGTCATCCGCGAGGAGACGGACGGACGCGGCGTCGATGCCATCCTCGACATGATCGGCGCCGCCTATCTGGAGCGCAACCTCGCTTCGCTCGCCAAGGACGGCTGCCTGTCGATCATCGCCTTTCTCGGTGGCAACATGGCCGAGAAGGTCAACCTCGCGCCGATCATGGTCAAGCGCCTGACGGTGACGGGTTCGACGATGCGGCCGCGCACGGTGGAGGAAAAACGCGGCATCCGCGACGAACTGCTGACCCAGGTCTGGCCGCTGCTCGATGCCGGCGACCTGGCGCCGGTGATGCACAGCGTGCTTCCGTTCGAGGCGGTGGTGGAGGCGCATCGCCTGATGGAAAGCAGCGAGCATATCGGCAAGATCGTGCTGAAGCTCGCGTAATCAGAGCATTTCCAGCCGAAGCGGCATCGCTTCGGCGTCGGACAATGCGGCAGCGACAACAAGACGGAGCATGTCCTGTGAACCCGTGTTCACGGGACATGCTGAGGGTTCAGCGGGCGGCTTCCGTGCGGTTCCGTCCGCCCTGCTTGGCGCGATAAAGCGCCTTGTCGGCGCGCTGGAACAGCTCTTCCGGGCATTCGCCGATGCATTCGGCAATCCCGGCGGACAGCGTATAGCAGAGGTCGATGCCGGCGACGTGCGTCGAACGGCTGACCGCCTCGCGAATGCGTTCGACGATGTCGACGGCGCGTTGCAACCGGACCCCCGGCATCAACAGCATGAATTCCTCGCCGCCGATGCGGGCGAGCGTGTCGGTATCGCGGATCTTCTGCTTGGCCAGTTCGGCGAAATGACAGAGCACCTTGTCGCCGGCCGCATGGCCGAAACGGTCGTTGATGGTCTTGAAATGGTCGAGGTCGATGAGGGCGACGGACAAGGCGGTGCCGCGTTCGCCGGCTTCCAGCGTCTTGTAGGAAAACACCGACATGACGTGGCGGCGATTGAGCAGGCCCGTCAGTGCATCGGTGTCGGCCGCCTGCTGTGCGAGGTCGCGCGCCAGCCGCAGCAGGCTCTCGTTGGTCTTCAGCGGCGTGATGTCGGTGACGAACAGCAGCACCCAGCCGCCGTCATAGGTGGTTTCGCTCGACCAGAACCAACTGCCGTCGACCATGTCGATCTCGAAGGAACGGTAAGGCGCGCTGCGGCGCTTCTGCCGCGCATTGGAAAGCCAGGTCTCGATGTCGACGGAAAAACGCGGGCCGGTGCGGGTGGCATGACAATGCCGCATGATGTCGTCGAAACTGGCGCAGTCCGGCTGGATATTGTAGATCCGCCGCATGCCCTCGGAGGTAAAGACCAGTCGGTCGGCCGGATCGAAGAGGGCAATCGCAGCGCCGCTGGCAGCAAAGCCCGCAAGCAGGGCATCCGGAAACGCGGAATGCGAGCCCGCCGTTTCCGGTGTTTCGGGCTCGCGTCGTTTCGTCGGATATGTGCTGGCAGCAATGATGCTCGAAGCCTTCGACATGCCTTTGGGAAACTCTTTCGTGAGCAAATCTGTCTCTGATCTTTATATTATACGATCGGTTTTGAAATTCCCTTAAAATCCGGCTGCAATCATTCGTCTACTTGATATCGTGTCAAGCACGCGTGCCGATAGTTGGCCGCGGCGCTTTCCTCCGAGCGCATTTCCAGCCGAAGCGTAATCGCTTCTGTGCCGGACAATGCGGCAAGAACACGGATATTCTAGGTATCGGTCGCGGTTTTCCGCAGGCTGATGCTGGCGACCAGCGCGACGAGGGCGGGCAGGGTGAACAGGGCAAAGAGCCAGGTCGCCGCCGAAATGTTGCCGGCGACGCCGCCCGGCGCGATCAGGCCGGTACTGTTCACCGTAACGCCGGCCATCGCCGCGCCGAAGGCGCTGCCGAGCGATTGCATCGTGGTGATGCCGGCGGACGCCTTGTCCTTCTCGTCCTCGTCGGCAAGTTTCAGCACATAGGTCACCAGATGCGCCCAGCCGAGCCCGACGCCGAACCCCATGCCGAACAGCAGCACGGTGTTGGCGATCAGCAGCGTCAGGTCGGAATCGGGATTGTCGCGTGCCATGGTGAAGATCAGGAGGCCGGTGGCGATGGCTTCGAGCGCCGCGCCGCAGATGATCGCCAATCGCATCGTCCTGCCCTTGAGATTGGCGCTGAAGAAAGCGCCGATCGTCCATCCGAGCGCGATTAATGCGACGAGATAGCCGGAAATCAGCGGCGTCACGTGATGGAGCACCTGCAGGAAATACGGGATATAGATGTCGCAGACCAGCGCCGCCAGGAGCATGAACATGGCGATATAGACACGTGAAATCGGTTTCTTCAGGTTGACGCCGCCGCGCGGGAGGAGCCGCACCGGCACGTTCCATTCGACGACGATCATGACGGCGATGGTCGCGACGGCGGCGACGACCAGCCACATGCGCAGGGATACGTTTTCCGTCGTGCCGGCAAAGCTCACCATCAGCACGGAGGCGATCAACAACACCATCTGGCGCACCGGTGCCTTGGTTTCCGTGCGGTCGTCGGCGCCTTCCGGCAGCAGCCACGGCGCCAGCGTGCCCATGGCGAGCGCGAAGGGGATGATGATGGCGAAGGCGTAGCGCCAGGCGCTGTCATGGGCGAAGAGACCGCCGACCGTCGGGCCGATGAAGGTCGAGATGCCCCAGATCGCCGCATAAAGCGTCGACGCCTTGCCCCACAAGGGCTCCGGATAGGCGTAGCGGATGAAGGCGTAACCGAGCGTCGACAGCGTGCCGGCGCCGAAACCCTGGACGGCGCGGCCGATCAGCACGATTTCCATCGTCGGGGCGAGCGCGCAGATCAGGCTGCCGGCGAGAAACAGGAAGGCGCCGACCATGTAGGTGCGGTTGAGGCTCATGCCCCGCGGACGGATGGCGATGAAGATCGAGCCGAGCACCGAACAGGCGACGTAGAGCGTCGTCACCCAGGCAAACAGCGGCAGCCCGCCGATGTCGCGCACCACCGACGGCATCACGGTCGCCGTTACATAGGTCTCGATGGCATAAAGCGAAATGCCGCCGGCGAGCATCAGGCTGGCGGCGAGGTGCGCGGGCGAAAAAAGGCTCCAGACGGAAGCGGAAGGTGCTGCGGAAGCGGGCGTCGACATCGGGTGTTTCCATTCCGCCGGTTGAAATCCGGCAGTTTTCTGTTATTCCAAGTTATAAATTGGAAAATTGCATGGGTTATGCAATTAATCAAGGTGGAGCTTGGATAAATATATGCGGCAGTCGCCGGTCAACAAGATCCTGATTCTCATCAAGAAGGAAGGGCCTCAACTGGCCGCGACGATCGGCGAGGCGCTCGGCACGACAGGCGAGGCGGCGCGCCAGCAACTGGCCAAGCTCGCCGCCCAGGGGCTGGTCCAGGCACGCAGCGAGGCCGATGGCGGCCGCGGTCGTCCGCGCCAGTTCTGGCACCTGACGGCGGAAGGCCACCGTGTCTTTCCCGATGGTCACGCGGAGCTTGCCGCCGGCCTGATCGACACCCTGCGGCAGACGCTCGGGCCTGAGGCCCTGGAGGCGGTGATCGCCGCAAGGGAAAACCAGACGGCGGCGCATTATGCGGCTGCCTTGGCCGGCGAGGGGGATCTGCCCGACCGCGTCGCGCGGCTCGCGGCATTGCGCACGCAGGAGGGCTACATGGCCGACTGGTGGCGCGACGAGGACGGGTCGTGCATCCTTGTCGAGAACCATTGTCCGATCTGCGCGGCGGCGACCGCGTGCAGCAATTTCTGCGTTTCCGAGCTTGCCGTCTTCCGCCGCGTCCTCGACGCCGATGTCGAGCGCCTCGAACATATCCTGCACGGCGCCCGCCGCTGCGCCTACCGCATCCGGCCGTTACATCCTTAACGTGCCGACCGCCGGGATCTTTACCCCCGGCTCGACGACATCGAGACCGGCCACCAGGCCGAGCAGATGCAGCTCGATGCCGCTGCGCAGCCCGGCGGAGAAGCCGATCAGGCCGTAGAGCGAGGCGTGCATGTCCAGCCCGTCATCGTCGATCTGGAAGAAGCGGCCGTCCGGCAGGTAGTCGCGGCCGACGGCATCCGGCGGCAGCACCGCGCCGATCGCCGGCACCGACCGCAGCACATGCGCCACGAAGGTATTGGAGTTGGGGCCGGGATAGAGCCGGTAGGAACCGGGTTTCGCATAGGGGTAGGAACGGATCGCTGCCTCGACGGCGGGGATCAGCCGTTCGGCCTCCTCGCCCCTGATGGCGCGCACCAGATGCGGTGTGTTGGAATACCAGTAGGCATCCGCCGGATAGCCGTTGCGGCGGATCGGCGAGCCCCAGCCGACCTTGTCGTAGCGCGTATAGCTTTGGTCACCCTTGCCCTTGGTGACGATCCACGAATGGCTGGAAACGGCGCCCTTCATGCCGCCGGTGGCGGCGGAGAAGATGTAGATCGCTGCGGCATCTTCCTCTCCCGGCTTCGGCAGCAGCCCGGCCGACGACCAGTCCGCCTCCCGCCAGCTGCGCGGCCTGTCCTTGATCGCCCACCATCCGGCAGACGCCAGCGCCGGCAGCAGGTAGATGACGAGGAAGGTGATCGCCAGGCGTTTTGCGAGCTTCATGAAGGTCCTTCGGCGGTAACGGAGGGAAGTGCAATGGCAGGACGCTAGGATGAACATCATGCGATTATGGCATTTGAAAGCCGTTGGCACGGACGCGGCGGCGCGATATTGCTGCGCCCAGCATCTGGCATCCGGGAGAAAACAGCCATGACGAACCCTGTCCTCGTAGACGTCACGCGTGGCGATCTGGTCGAAAGCCGGCATCGCGGCATGGTGGCCGTGGTGGATGGCGACGGCAGCCTGCTCTTTTCGCTCGGAGACATCGACGCGACGGTATTCCCGCGTTCGGCCTGCAAGGCGATGCAGGCGCTGCCGCTGGTCGAGAGCGGCGCGGCGGACGCCTATGGTTTCGGCAATGCCGAACTGGCGCTGTCGGCCGCCTCGCATTCCGGCGAGCCGGCGCATGCAACACTTGCTGCCGCGATGCTCGCCCGCGCCGGCCGCGACGAAACGGTGCTGGAGTGCGGCGCCCACTGGTCCTTCGAACAGCCGGTGCTGATCGAGCAGGCCCGCAGCATGGAAAAGCCGTCCGCCCTGCACAACAACTGTTCGGGAAAACATGCCGGCTTCGTCTGCGCCGCCTGCCATTCCGGCACGGACCCCAAGGGCTACAGCAGCTATGACCACCCGATCCAGGCGGAGATCCGCGGCATCATGGAGAGCCTGACGGGTGCGGCGCTCGGCCACGACAATTGCGGCACCGACGGCTGCTCCATCCCCACCTATGCCGTGCCGCTGCGCGGCTTGGCCCACGGTTTTGCGCGGATGGTCACCGGAACGGGGCTTGCCCCGCAACGGGCAAAAGCGTCCCGGCGCATCATCGACGCCTGCATGGCCGAGCCGTTTTATGTCGCCGGCACCGGCCGGGCCTGCACCAAACTCATGCAGATGGCCCCCGGCCGCATCTTTGCCAAGACCGGTGCCGAAGGCGTGTTCTGCGCCGCCGTGCCGGAAAAGGGCATCGCCATCGCGCTGAAATGCGAGGACGGGGCGACCCGGGCGGCGGAAGCCATGGTCGCCGCCGTGCTGTCGCGCTTCTTCGAGAAGGACACGCCGGAGCAAACAGGCCTGACGGCGATGGCCAACCGGGCGCTGCGCAACTGGAACGGCATGCATGTCGGCGCGGTCCATGCCGGCGCGTTGCTGACGCGTTAATCGTGTATCCCTGAGCGCTGCGGCAAAAGCTTCATGCAAGCCGCGGCGGTTTATATAGGGCTTCAGATGCGACAGGGTGCCCCCCTGCGCGCTGCACGGAAGCGAGATCCCGGATATGAGCCAGACCTTGAAGAAAGCCTTGCAGACCTATCAGCAGGGCGATTTCCCGTCGGCACTGAAATTGACGGAACGGGTCATTTCCGCGGAGCGCGTCCGCAACCAGGATACCTATGCCCTGCTTGGGAATACGAACCTGAAGCTCGGCCGGATGCTCGACGCCGCCGACGCCTTCGCGGAAGCATCCAGCTTTTCCAGCCCGAAAAGCGCCATGCTGGCCAAGTTTGCCGTCACCCTTTACCACAACGCCGGCGCACGCGATAAAATCCTCGGTGTCGGAGAGAGGGCCGTCAAGCTCAATCCCGGCGATACCGACCTCGCCTTCACCTACGTCAACACGCTGTTTTCCGAGGGACGGTTTGGGGAAACCGCGCCGTATCTCGACAATCTCGACCGGACAAATCCGCAGCATATGGCGATGATCGTCAATTGCCACCGGCTGAACAACAATTTCGAAGTCCTGTTGCGCGAATTGAAGCAGGCCTGCCGCCTCGACCCTGGCAACCTGCTGCTGCAGACCTCGAAATTCGTCGTCGGCCGCGAGGTCTGCGACGTCGAGATCCTCGCCGAATTCGAAGCGATCATGAAGGAGCCCGACGGTCCGCTGGCCACGAAGCTGCTGGCGAGCGAACCGGCGCTCGGCCGCGTCTTCTGGAACGACGACGAGGCGATCAGCCGCCGGCCGAATGCCGATTCGACCCGTGTCGCCGCCGTTCCGGCCGCACCCGCCCGCCGGGCTTTCTCCGCCGCCGGCGAAAAGATCCGCATCGGCTACCTCTCCAACGATTTTTACGATCACCCGACGATGCGGCTGTTCGGCCAGGTGCTCGCCCTGCACGACCGGGATGCCTTCGACGTCACCCTGTTCTGCCATTCGGACGGCCAGCATCGCGACTGGCAGGAACGCCATTTTCCGCCGGTGGTGCGCAAGGCGATCGTGCCGGTGAAGGAGATGAGCGACGGCGCCGCCGCAGATGCCATTTCGGCCCGCAATATCGACATCCTGGTCGATCTCAAGGGGCACACGATGAATGCCCGGCTGGGCATCGTCAATCGCTCCGATGCGCCGGTGAAAGCCACCTACCTTGGTTACCCCGGCAGCGTCCACGGCGCCGATCTCGACTACGCCATCACCGACCGTTTCGTCACGCCGGATGCCAGCAAGGCGTTCTTTACGGAAAAGCTCTGCCGCCTGCCGGAAAGCTACCAGGCCAACGACACGACGGGCCGGCCGCTGCCGCACGCCTCCAGCCGCGCCGAATGGAGCCTGCCGGAGGATGCCTTCGTCTTCGCCTCCTTCAATGCCGTGCCCAAGATCACGCCGCGCACCATCGCCTTGTGGGCGAACATCCTCGACCGCGTGCCGGGGTCGGTGCTCTGGATCCTCTGCGACCGGCCGCTCGCCCGCGTCAACCTGCGCTCGGCCTTCGCCGAAGCCGGCATCGCCGGGGAGCGCATCCTGTTCACCGGCTCGGCCAATTATGCCGATCACCTTGCCCGGGTGCCGCTCGCCGACCTCGCTCTGGATACGTTCCCGTGCAACGGCCACACCACGACATCGGATATGCTCTGGGCCGGCCTGCCGGTGCTTTCCAGCCGGGGCAACAGTTTTGCATCGCGGGTTTCCGAAAGCCTGCTGAATGCCATCGGCCTGTCCGAACTGGTCGCCCGCGACGACGAGGCCTTCTGCACCATGGCAACTGCCATCGCCCGCGCGCCGGGCAAGGTGGCGGAACTGAAGGGGCGCCTGGAGGAAAACCGTTTCTGCGCGCCGCTGTTCAACGGCGCGCGCATCACCGCGCATCTGGAACGCGCTTATGGCCTGATGGCGGAGCGGGCAAGGGCCGGGCTTGCGCCCGACTATATCGACGTGCCCGCCCTGCCGGCGCTGGAGCGTCCTTTCGCCAGCCGCCAGCGCGGCGGTTGAATCAAAGCCGCCAGCGCGGCGGTTGAACGAAAGGCGCGGGCAGCACGATCAGCGCCCGCCGACCAGCGAGAAATAGGCGCCCTGCGGATCGGTGCACTGGATCACCCAGGCATCGCCCGGCACTTCCATCGGCCCGTTCAGCACCTGGCCGCCGGCGGAGGTGACCCGCTCCAGGGCGGCGTCGATGGAATCGACGCAGAAATAATAACCCCAGCATGGCACGGGGATATTCGGCTCCCTGGTCATGATGCCGCCGATCATCTTGCCGTTATGGGCAAACAGCAGGTATTTGCCGAGCGGGCCCATGTCCATCTCGCTGTCCTTCGTCCAGCCGAAGACCTTCGAATAGAATTCCAGCGCCTCCTCGGCGTCGCCGGCATAAAGCTCGTGCCAGCCGTTGGCGCCCGGCGTGCCCATCGGCAGGTCTTCCGGCGGTGCGCCGTCCATCGGCGCCGGCTTGAAGACGATGATGGCGGCGCCATGCAGGTCGGCGACGACAGCAAACCGGCCGACGCCCGGGATATCGGCCGCCGGCCGCCAGATCTTGCCGCCGAGCTCGACGAATTTTGCCGCCGTGGCATCGACGTCGTCGACAGCAACGTAACCGCTCCAGTTCGGCGGAATGCCCTGGGCCTTTATCTCGGCGGTGAGCGGCAGCATGCCGGCGATGCCGCGATCGTGGCTCGGCACCTCGAAGATGGTGTATTCGAAATCGACGCCGGGCATGCCGGAGTCCTTGGCGTTCCAGCCGATGACGTCGTGGTAGAATTTCGCGGCTGCCGCGGTGTCGGGGGTCAGCAGTTCGTACCAGACGAATTTGCCATGCGTATCGGACATAAAACTCTCCCTTTTTGACAAATGGTGGTCGTGAGACGGGCCGATCCGGGACGGCCCGACGGTCTTTCCGGTGGCATCTGCCGGACCGTGCGATGACGATCATCGCGCCGGCGGATGACGGCGTGATAAAGGCAGATAGGGTCGGGATTGCGCGTGGAAAAGCTCGTCAATGGCAGCAGGCAGCGGCCTTGGGCGTGTCCTCGTATTCGTCGTGGCGCCGCATCCAGTCCATGATTTCCGTCTCGTTGCGGCCTTTCGGCGCGCGGTCGAGGATCATGTAGGTGCCGATCAGTTCTTCCGGGCCACGGGCGTAGCTCGAATAGGTATGGAAGACATCGCCGTTCTCGTCCCTGTAGAAGGCGCTGAGGCCGGGCAGTTCGTCATGGGCCTGCTCCGGTGGAATGGCGGTGAAATTGTAGAAGACGTTTTCGCCCGCCAGGTCTTCCGGCGTGAACGAGACGTGATAGTCGAAGTTGAAATCGCTATCCTCCGACGAGACCCAGGGAAAGTGCCAGCCCATGCGGCGCTTGTAGGCATCGATCTTGGCAAGCGGCGCGCGCGACACGGCAACAAGCGTCACGTCGTGATGGTTGAGATGCGGCAGCGTGCCGTCGAGATGATCCGCCAGGAAAGAGCAGCCGGGGCAACCTGCTTCCCACTGCGGACCCAGCATGAAATGGTAGATCATCAACTGGCTGCGGCCGTCGAACAATTCGGCCAGCGTCTTGCGGCCGGCGGCGGTGTCGAAGGCGTAGGCCTTGTCGACCTTGACCCAGGGCAAAGCGAGCCGGGCCTGATTGAGACGGTCGCGCTGCCGCGTCGCCTCCTTCTCTTGCACCAGAAGCGCACGGCGCGCTTCCAGCCATTCTTCACGCGATACGACAGGATGGGGCATGATAGGCACTCTCCTCAAAGTGTTCTCGTTTTCTTCTCCTTGACGATATAGGTTGATATCAACATAAATCGCATATGTCAAACCAGGACCTGATTCCTTTTTCGACGACGCTTTTCGTGCGCGATACCTGCCTCTGCCTGCATGCGCAGCGGGCGGCGCGTGCCCTGGCGCGCCGGTTCGACGAGGTCTTGAAGCCGTATGGGCTGACGAACGGGCAGTTTTCGCTGCTGATGTCGCTCAACCGCCCCGAGCCGCCGCCGATGAAACCGGTTGCCGACCTGCTCGCCATGGACCGCACGACGCTGACGGCGATGCTGAAACCGCTGTCGCGCCGCGGCCTGGTCGAGATCGCCACAGACCCGAAGGACCGGCGCGGCAAACGCCTCAAGCTGACGGAAGAGGGGCGGGCGGCGCTGATCGGCGCCTTCCCGGTGTGGAAAAGCACGCATGAAGAGATCGAGGCCGGCCTTGCCGGCGGCGATGCCGAACGCCTGCGCCGGGACTTGCGGGATATCCGCTGAACCGCATATTGCTGCGCGGATGACGGGTCAGCGAGGAGGTGCGGCGTGTCCGAGTTCAAAACGAATCCCAAGATCGATGCGGTTCTGGCCAGAGAGGAGAAATGGGGGCGGGAGTTCGAGGCGTTGCGCCGTTTCGCGCTCGACTGCGATCTGTCCGAGGACCTGAAATGGGGCTGCCCCTGTTATTCGCTGGGCAAGGGAAACGTCGTTCTCATCCATGGCTTCAAGGATTATTGCGCCTATCTGTTCTTCAAGGGCGCGCTGATGACCGATCCCGACGGCATCCTTGTCCAGCAGACGGAAAACGTCCAGGCTGGCCGCCAGATCCGCTTCACCGGCCTGGAGCAGATCGCCGGCATGGAGGCCGTGCTCAAGGATTACATCCACCGGGCCATTGCCGTTGAAAAGGCCGGCCTGAAAGTGGAATTCAAGAAAACGGCCGATTTTGCCATGCCGGACGAGTTCCGCGACCGCCTTGCGGAAGACCCGGATCTGAGCGCCGCCTTCGATGCCCTGACGCCGGGCCGCCAGAAAGCTTACCTGCTGCATTTCTCCTCGGCCAAGCAGGCCAAGACCCGCGAAACCCGCATCGACAAGGCGGCGCCGCGGATCCTGGAAGGCAAAGGGCTGGACGACTAAAAGACGTCGCGCGCTTTGACCTGACCGTGAATCAGGGAGCCGCCTGCACAGGCGCCGCCGACCAGCCGCTCGTCCACAATTCGCGCAAACCATTTCCTTCGCCGGGAAAGAACTCGTCGAGCGGGACGCCGTCTTCCACCCGGTCGGCGCGGAAATTGCGGATGGCGGCGCGCAGTTCGCACCAGGCGACGATGACGGCGGCTGCCGAATAATAGATCAGCGCCAGGGGCCGGATCTTGCGTTCGGTGGCGTTGCCCAGTTCGTCCCGGTAGTCGATCAGCAGCTTGCGTTCGTCGCGGATCGCCTGCCTGACGAGGCCGAGATCGATGCCGTCGGGGGCGGGGGCAATGCTGCCCCAGGCGTGCAGGGCATTGCGGTGCAGCACCTGGCGTAGCGGGCCGGGCACGGCGGCGGCAATCTTGGCGTTGACGCCCTTCGCCGCCTGCTTCAGCGCCTCGTCGGCCGTGCGCTCCAGAAGCGCCAGCGACAGCACGATCGCCTCCATTTCCTCGATCGAAAACATCAGCGGCGGCAGGTCGAAGCCGGGCCGCAGGATATAGCCGATGCCGCGCCCGCCCTCGATCGGCACCCGCATCGCCTGCAGCGCCGCGATGTCGCGGTAGATGGAGCGCGGCGTCACCTCCAGCGCCGTGCCGATCTCCGCCGCCGTCACCGGTTTTTTCGCCAGCCGCAGGATCTGGATGATCTCGAAGAGGCGGGACGCCTTGCGCATCGGCTTTTCCTTGTCCGTCAACCATCACAACTGACACAGCCCTGTCAGTTGCCCTTGCGTATAGAGCCATCCAAGCAATTGAAAAACAAGCGCGACGGAAAATTTTCGCGCCAACGGATGGAAACTTACTGACATGGACTACATGGGCAACCTCTGGCTTTTCCTCGTCCTGCTCTTCGGCATCATCATCGTGCCGGGCCTCGACATGCTGTTCGTCATGGCCAATGCGCTGACCAACGGCCGCAGCGCCGGATTTGCGGCGACCGCCGGCATCATGGCCGGCGGCGCGGTGCATACGCTCTACGGCGCGCTCGGCGCCGGCCTGATCGCCCGGTGGCTGCCGTGGCTCTTCGCGCCGATGCTGGTCGCCGGCGCCGCCTACATGATCTGGATCGGCTATACGCTGATACGCAGCTCCATCACCGTCGACGCCGTCGGCCGCAGCGACAGCCGTTCGCTGCGCACCGCCTTCCGCCAGGGGGCGCTCACCTGCCTGATCAATCCCAAGGCCTATATGTTCGTGCTCGCCGTCTATCCGCAGTTCGTCCGGCCGGACTACGGCCCGGTCTGGCAGAAGGCGCTGGTGATGGGCGTGATGACGGCGCTGATGCAGCTGCTCGTCTACGGCGCCGTGGCGCTGGCCGCCGGCAGGAGCCGCGATGCGCTGATCGCCAATCCCGCCGCGACCATCCTTGTCGGGCGCGGTGCCGGCCTGCTGCTCGTCGTCGTTGCCGCCGTCATGTTGTGGCAGAGCATCGGCAGCCATTTCGCCTGAACGGTGGGCGGCGGGCAGTGCAAACGAAAAAGTTGAAAGTAAAAATCATCTTTATAAATCGGCTTTGGAAGCAATGTCCGCCGTAGTGACCGGATGATGACGCATGACGAAGAAAAAAATCACTCTTTTGTTACTCCCATCGGTGCTATTTCCTGTAATCATACCCACTGCTAGACACGACTGGCCATCCAGGCCGGCGGCATGGGAGAAGACAGATGAAATTGAGACTGATCGCCACCGCGGCCATTCTTGTCACGTTCGGCCTGGGTTCGGCTTTTGCCGTCGGCACCCATGAAGATCGCGAAGCCATCATGAAGAAGGTCGGCGGTGCCACCGGCGCGCTCGCCGCCATCGCCAAGGGCGAGAAGCCTTACGATGCCGAGGCGGTCAAGGCGGCACTGTCGACCATTTCCGAAAACGCCAAGGCCTTCCCGGACCAGTTCCCGCCGGGTTCGGAAACCGGCGACAAGGCCGCAAGCCCGAAGATCTGGGAGACTTTTGACGACTTCAAGGCGAAGTCGCTGAAGCTGTCGGCCGATGCCGACGCGGTGCTGGCGCAGCTGCCGGCCGATGCCGCCGGTGTCGGCGCCGCCCTGAAAACCCTCGGCGCCAATTGCGGCGGCTGTCATCAGGTCTATCGCATCAAGGAATGATCCCCGGCGATAGACCCGTCCGACAAGATACGTCGCTCGCCAGCGGCTGGCGGCGCTTTTGCAACTGGAGACGAGGAGGAACGCCATGTTCGCCAGACTGATCCGCATCCTGCTCTGTCTGATCGGCGTCGGCGTGATAGGCGCCGTGGCGTTTTACATCGTCACCGCGCCGTCGCCGCAGCCGGACGAGCACTGGGCCGGGCTGGGCGACCCCGACCTTGCCAACGGCGAGCGGATCTTCTGGGCCGGCGGCTGTGTCAGCTGCCATGCCGCCAAGGGGGCGGAGGGCGAGGCGCAGCTGGTGCTGTCCGGCGGGCTGCCGCTGGCCAGCCCCTTCGGCACCTTCCATGTGCCGAACATCTCGCCGGACGAGACGGCCGGCATCGGCGGCTGGACGCTGGCGCAGTTCGGCAACGCCATGACCCGCGGCGTCGGCCGCAATGGCGAACATCTCTATCCGTCCTTTCCCTACGGCTCTTATGCCCGCATGACGGCAAAGGGCATCAACGACCTCTACGGCTACATCCGCACCCTGCCGAAAAGCACCAATGTCGCGCCGCCGCACGATCTGCCGTTTCCGTTCAATATCCGCCTGTCGCTCGGCGGCTGGAAATTCCTCTATTTTACCGACGCGCCGCGCGTGACGCTGGCTTCCGCCGACGACAAGGTGAAGCGCGGGCAATATCTGGTCGAGGGACCGGGCCATTGCGGCGAATGCCACACGCCGCGCAATGCGCTCGGCGGTTTCCTGGCCGACCAATGGCTGGCCGGCGCACCCAACCCGGAAGGCAAGGGACGCATTCCCAACATCACCCCCGGCTCGAAGAGCATCGGCGAATGGAGCGAGGCCGACATCGCCACCTATCTCGAAACCGGCTTCACCCCGGATTTCGATTCGGTCGGCGGCTCGATGGTCGAGGTGCAGAAGAACATGGCGCGCCTGCCGGCGGAGGATCGCGAGGCGATCGCCGCCTATCTCAAGGCGGTTCCGGCACGCTGAGCCCGCTTTGGTTCAACGGGCTGACGGCCAATCTTCGCTCAGGGCTATAGCAAGATGGAACGAGAGGGTGCCGCCTGCCCCTTCTCCCCCGCGGGGAGAAGGTCGCGGCAGCGGGATGAGGGGGTGCCCCACGGCAAAACCTTGTATGTTTGGCCCCCTCATCCGACCCTTCGCGCCACCTTCTCCCCGCGGGGGAGAAGGGGAAGGCAGCGACGTCACGCCAAAAGCGATGGCCCTGAATCATCGGCGCACGCATATTGACACGCCGCACGGCGGCGGCGATAGTTGCCGCTCTTGATGGTTCCCTCAACGCTAAGCCTCGGGGATGAAAAGGGAATGCGCTAGGGACGACCCAAAGGGGGCCCGAAGCGCGGCTGCCCCCGCAACTGTACGCGGCGAGTCGTGAATCGAAGAGGCCACTGGTGGGGACACCGGGAAGGCGAGGTTCAGGACAAAGACCTGCGAGCCAGGAGACCTGCCATCATGGAGATCCGAACCGGGCGGGGTGTCCCGAAATTGGAGTTGATGGTGTGGATGGCGTCACCGGAAGGGTCGCTGCCGCATATGGCTTCAGCTTTCCTGCCCCAAAACCGCTAGGATCGACATCGGTTCGCTTTGGCCGCGCGTCGCCGGCCGGGCATGGCTTTTATGCGACGCACGATATCGGAGAGGGTCGATACATGTCTGTTCAGCAAAACGCTTCCACCACGGTCGCAGCATCCGGCGCCCGGGCCGGCTCGGTCGTACAGTCGGCCATGGCCGTCTGCCTCGGCCTGTTCGTCGTCGGTTTCGTCGGCTTCTCGCATGTCGAGATCGTCCACAATGCGGCGCACGACACGCGCCACGCCAACGCATTTCCCTGCCATTGAGGTAACGGTTTCATCATGTCGGTTTTCCGATCCATTGTCTTTACCTCGGTGCTCACCGGGTTGATCGTCGGCGTCGCCGTCAGCGCCGTCCAGCATTTCGGCACCACGCCGCTCATTCTCCAGGCCGAGACCTACGAGAACGCGGCGCCTGCCCATAACCATGAAGCCGCAACGCCTGAGGCCGGCCAGGACGCGGCCGCCGCAGCGCCGGCAACCGCCGAGGCCGCACCGGCCGAGGAAGAAGCCTGGGGCCCGGCCGACGGCGCCGAACGCTTCCTCTATACGGCAGCAGCCAACATCCTGACGGCCATCGGTTATGCGCTGGTGCTGACGGGTCTCTTCAGCCTGCGGTCGAAGACGATCGGCTGGCGCGAAGGCCTGTTGTGGGGGCTTGGCGGTTTTGCCGCCGTCATGCTGGCGCCGATGCTCGGCCTGCCGCCGGAACTGCCCGGTACGCCGGCCGCACCGCTGTTCGACCGCCAGGTCTGGTGGATCGGCACGGTCGCTGCCACGGCTGCCGGCCTTGCCCTGATCGCCTTCCAGCGCAAGCCATGGGCTGCCGTGCTGGGGATCGTGCTGATCGTCGCGCCGCATGTCATCGGCGCACCGGCGATGCCCGAGGGCGAAACCGCTCTGGCGCCGGCCGTCCTGGAGCATCGCTTCATCGTCGCTGCCGTCGTTTCAAGCTTCATCTTCTGGGCGCTGCTCGGTTCCATCAGCGGCAGCCTCTATCGTCGCTTCGAGGCGTCGGCTTGACGGCAGGGCAATTCCGGCAAGGCCGCGAAACGGCCTTGCACGCGCAATTGCGTGAAGACGACGTGCCGGAGCATTCTGCTCCGGCCGCCACCTGGCGGGGCGATATCGATGCCCTGCAATTTACCGCCGCCGGCCATGGCGGCATCTGCATGATCCACAGGCTTGCCTTTCGCAGCCTTGTCGGACGCATGCCGGAGCGTGCCGATTGCCTGGCCTATTTTTCAACGCATGCGGAAAATTTCGCAACTGCTGCCCGGCAGAAGATCGCCGCCCAGGCCGTTCCGCCCGGCCGCAATTTCCATCTGAACAGCCGCGACATCCGCCGCGCGCTTGACGCGCCTTCATCCTGAGATTTTTGCCGGATCGGGACCCACGTTTCGTGCGTCTCCTGTCGTGACGCGGCGTTGCGAGGCTATCGCCGGCCGGCGGCCGCGATCAGTTCGCCCCATGCTCCCGGCCAAACAGTGCCAGATAATCCTCCATATCCCGGCTGCCGCGCCCCAGCGCGCGAAGAATTTCGGCGGTGAAGGTGATCGGCGCCGTGCCGGTGGCGGTGATGATCATGCGGTCGCTGACGGCGGCCGGCTGGTCGCGGTAGAACGCCTGCCCGCGATAGGCCGGGCTGGTGGCAAGCAGGGCGGCTTCGTTGCTGGTATGGGTTACCTCGTCCAGCACGCCGGCGCGGGCAAGTGCCAGCGTGCCGGCGCAGATGCCGGCCACCAGCTTGCCGGCTGCCGCAAAGGCGCGGATGGTCGAGCCGAAATCCGGCGCTGCGTCCGTCTGCCAGATCTCGCCGCCGCAGACGACCAGGCCGGCATAATCCTGCGGGTCGAGCCGCTCGACAGCCACCTCCGGCGCCACCCTTATGCCGCCCATCGACGTCACGGGCCGGGCACCGGGCGATGCGACGGTAAAGTCGAGGCCGAAGGAGGAGCGCCCCTCGGCCATCAGCAGCGCCACCTCCCAATCCGCATAGGATTCCGTCAGGGCGATCGCCAGTTTCGTCATGGTCTTGCCTCCCAGAAATGCCGCTTCAGGCCAGTGCCTGCAAAAAGCGCATGCCGGTCACCGGCTGCGGCTTGAAATCCATGTGTTCGTAGAAGCGATGGGCGACAAAATTGCCGGTCGCAGCCGCCACCGAAAGATAGTCGCAGCCGGCATTGCGGGCGTGATCGCGGGCGCGGGCGACAAGGTGTTCGCCGATGCCGTGGCCACGGTGGCCGTTGCGGACGAAGAGGTGGTGCAGGTCCATGCCGCGCTTGCCTTCCTGCGCCCTGTAGAGCGGCACGAGAATGGCGTAGCCGATCAGCTCACCGGCGGCTTCGGCCACCAGCGCGTGGATCCAGGGCAGGGGGCCGAACAGGTCGCGCTCCAGCCGATCGGCGGTGATCTGCGCCGCATCGCCGTGATGGGCGGCGAGCAGGGTGATCATCTCGTTGAGTTCGGGCAGATCGCGCGGCTTTGCGGCGCGGATGGTGACCACCGCCGGTCGCGGAATGGTGATGTCTATGTCTTCGGTCATGGCTTCCTTCTTTCTTGCGGTTTGGCCGCCAGGACGCCGTTTCCCTAGAAAAACAAAGGCCGCCCTGGTGGCGGCCTGTTTGACATGATCAATCAGCCGCTCCTATCGGAACAGCCAAAAATACGAGCATACGTGGTGCGAGATCTTGATCATGGCGCAGAAGATTCCCCGAATCGCCTGGCTTGTCAAGACGCCTTCTTTGCGGCCGCGCCGCGCTCAGGCCGGCGGGTGATCGCCGTCGCACAGGCCGTGGTCGGAAAGGGCGCGGATGACGTAGCAATCGCCGATCGTGTGGCCCTCGCAATGGGAGACGATGCGCTCCAGCTCCCGTTCCAGCTTCTGCAGCCGGGTGATGCGCTGGCGCACGGAGGCCAGATGGCTGGCGGCGATCCGGTCGGCGCCGTCGCAGGGCTGCTCGGGATGGCGGCTCAGGCGGATGAGCTCGCGGATTTCATCGATCGACAGGCCGAGATCGCGGGCATGGCGGATGAAGGCGAGGCGTTCGAGGTCGGCCTTGCCGTAGCGCCGCTGGTTGCCCTCCGAACGCTCCGGCGCCGAAATCAGCGCCATCTGCTCGTAGTAGCGGATGGTCGGCACCTTGACGCCGGTCCTGCGCGAGAGATCGCCGATCGACAGGTTCATTCTCAGCCTCCAAAGCTATAGTTTCTGGAGGGATTAGATAATCGCTTCACGCCGGAAAGCAAGAGAGGCGACCGGATGCCGGCCGCCCTCTGGTCTGGGCAGGGATGTAAAAGGGTCAGAGGCCGGCGCTGCTTTCCCGGGCGTTGCCGGTCTCCTCGATGCCGTTCTGTCGCAGGATCGCTTCGCGGATCTCCGCTTCGAGCGCCTCGCGCTCCTCGGCCGGCATGGCGGCAACGTCGTCTTCGGTCAGGCCGCGATCATCGAGGAACTGGGCGCGGATCTTTTCTCCGAGAGTCATCGAGGCCCATTCATGCAATTCGTCGAACAGGACATCGCGGGCGCTCGGCGTGCTGCTGCTGGCGGTCACGGTGCCGGCGGCATCGCCGTCGTTGCCGGATTCCTGGCTGCTCAGGTCCCAGAGCGCCTGCGACAGGGCCGGGGCGGGAACGGTGTCGCTGCCGGTGATCGAGGCGACGGACGAGCGCGAACGGCTCCCCTGGTTGTCGTCCTGCTGCGTGGACGGAGCGAGGAGGCTCTCGAGAGACAGGGCACGCGAATACGCCACGAGGCCGTTGTTCAAAACCTTCATGCTGAAAATCCCTGGATGAATGACTGTTGATTGCAAAAAAGCTGCGGCGTCATGCCGCCCGGCTGCGGGCGCCCGATCCCGCAGACAAATCAGCCGCCCGGAGGGCGGCTGGCATCATGCGTAAAGCAGTTCGTGTTCGACCGTATCGTCGTCGTCGAGATAGAGCGCGTTGACGCGCGCCATCCTATCGTGACGGTCGGTATCGACGTCGTCCGAGCCGTGCAGGCTTCCGGGCGCGGCAAATCCGTTTGCGCCGGCCGGTTTGCGGCCGCCGTCGAGCGCCCACAGCGCACCGGACAGGGTGGAGGAAAGCAGCGTGCTGCTTCCAACCTGCGGGGAAAAGGACGGGTTACGAACGGGCGCGGCATTCTGCGCCGGCGCGGCTTCATCCGCATCGACGACTGGCTTCTGAAACCTGCCCTGATCGTAGTAATAGCCCTGGAGGCCACTCTCGATTCGCATTGTTTTTTCTCGCCATCAATAATGATTAACGAAGTGTTAACCATTGAAGCTTGCGCGAGGCTTGCGTCCTTGCATGAGGGGCGCTTGAAAACCCGTGGCTTTCGGGGGGTGGCGAAGGCGAATCGGTGGATGTTTCTCAAAAGCGCGTCGCGATCGTTCAGATTCGCTCGCATGCTTTGTCTTCGCAATACCGCCGCTTATTTCTGCGGCATAGGCAAGCGGCGGAGCCCCTGCCGCGTTTGCCATGCGCAAGCCGGCCGCGAAAACGAGGTTCCCCGTCATTTTCGCGGTTGTCCGCCGGTCTGCAAGCCGCCGGTGGTATGTCTGGCAAGAGCCGCAGGCGAAAGCGCCCGCGGCATGTGGGACAGCGTGGCCGAAGGCCTTACATCCTGCCGGCCACCTTGATGGCGAAGGCATATTCGAAGGCGACTTCCTCCAGCCGCTGGAAGCGGCCGGCCGCGCCGCCATGGCCGGCATCCATGTTGGTGCGCAACAGGATCGGCGCCGTGCCGGTGGTCAGTTCGCGCAGTCGCGCCACCCATTTCGCCGGTTCCCAGTAGGTGACGCGCGGATCGGTGAGGCCGCCGAGCGCCAGGATCGGCGGATAGGGTTTGGCGCCGACGTTCTCGTAAGGGGAGTAGCTGGCGATCCAGCCGTATTCTTCCGTCGAGTCAATCGGGTTGCCCCATTCCGGCCATTCCGGCGGGGTGAGCGGCAGCGTGTCGTCCAGCATGGTGTTGAGCACGTCGACGAAAGGCACGGCGGCGATGAAGGCGGCGAATTTTTCCGGCGCCATGTTGGCGACGGCCCCCATCAGCATGCCGCCCGCCGAACCGCCCTCGGCGATGATCTTGCCGTAAGAGGTGAACTTCTGTTCGTGAAGGTAGTCGGCGGCGGCGACGAAGTCCTTGAAGGTGTTGGTCTTCTGCTTCATCTTGCCGTTTTCGTACCAGGCGAACCCCTTGTCCTTGCCGCCGCGGATATGGGCGATGGCGTAGACGAAACCGCGGTCGGCCAGCGACAGGCAGTTGGTGTTGAACGAAGCGGGAATGGTGATGCCGTAGGCGCCGTAACCGTAGAGCAGGCAGGGGGCGCTGCCGTCGAGCGGCGTATCCTTGCGATACAGCAGCGTCACCGGCACGGTCTCGCCGTCCCAGGCCGGGGCGAAGACGCGGCGGGTGATGTAGTCGTCGATGTCGTGGCCGGAGGGCACCTGCTGAGTCTTGAGAAGCGTCCGCTCGCGCGTCGCCATGTCGTAGTCGAACAGCTGCGACGGCGTCGTCATCGAGGAATAGGAGAAGCGGATGACGTCGGTGTCGTATTCGGCGGCCCCCTGCAGGCCGAGCGAATAGGCCTCCTCGGCAAAGGCGATGGCGTGTTCTTCGCCGGTCGCCCGGTCGCGGATCATGATCTGCGGCAGGCCATCCTTGCGCTCCAGCCAGACGAGGTGGCGGGCATAGGCCATGTGGCTGAGGATCAGCTTGCCGGGCGTATGCGGCACGACATCCTTCCAGTTTTCCCGTCCGGGCGCCGTCACCGGCGCCTCGACGATCTTGAAGTCGCCGGCGCCGTCGGCATTGGTGAGGATGTAGAAGACATCGCCGCCTTCCGTCATCGAATATTCCAGGCCCTCGACGCGCTCGGCGACAAGCTGCGGCTCGGCCGTCAGGTCCCTGGTCGAGAGCAGCCGGTATTCGCTGGTCTCGTGGTCGTGGATGTCGATGTAGATGAAATCGTCGAGCAGCGAGCCGCCGACGCCCATGAAGAAGCCCGGATCTTCCTCCTCGAAGACCAGCCGGTCGGCCGATTGCGGTTCACCGACGATGTGGTGGTAGATCTTAGAAGGCCGGTGGTTCTCGTCCTGCAGCGTGTAGAAGAAGCTCTTGCCGTCGGGCGCCCAGACACCGCCGCCGCCGGTGTTCTCGATGACGTCGGCCAGGTCCTCGCCGGTTTCGAGATTGCGGATACGCAGGGTGAAATATTCCGACCCCTTGTCGTCGTAGCCCCACAGGCCGTGGCTGTGGTCGTTGCTGCTGTCGATGCCGGCGAGGCGGAAATAGGCCTTGCCTTCGGCTTCCTTGTCGCCGTCGAGCAGCACCTGCCGGCTGGATTCGTCCTTGTGGTCGCCGTCGCGCGGGATGCGGAAGTAGTGCGGCTGCTCGCCACCGGTAACGTAGAAGGTGCCGTAGGCGAACGGGCCGTCCTTCACCGGCACGGAGGAATCGTCCTCCTTGATGCGGCCCTTCATTTCGGCGAACAAGAGCTTCTGCAGCTCGGCCGTATCGGCCATCGCCGCCTTCATATAGGTGTTTTCGGCTTCCAGATGCGTGCGGATCTCCGGATCGAGGATCGACGGGTCCTTGAACATCGCCTGCCAGTTGTCGGCGCGCAGCCAGGCGTAGTCGTCGGTGCGGGTGATGCCGTGGCGCGTATCCTGCTTCGGCTTCTTCGGGGCGATCGGGGCAGGGGGAAGGGAGTTGAAAATCGACAAACGCGCTCTCCGGCAAATCGTTCTGGAATGATCAGCCAGAGATAGAGGCAGGCCCGGAAGGGATCAAGGGCGGGCCGAAAATGACCGGCGCCGCAAAGGCGCCGGGCTGTCGCATCGGCGCTTGCCGCTCAGCTGTACCAGATGCCCTCGGAAATCGCCGGGGCGACGCCGACGACGTTTTCCTGGCTCTCGGAGAATCCGGCCAGAACCTGCGCCCGCGAGGTGCCGTGCTGCAACTCGCCCGTCCAGTAGGCGATGCCGGCGGTCTCGCCTTCGCGGCCGAGCACGTTCAGGTACAGGCGGCCGACGAAGTCCGTGTCGGTGGAGTTTGCCCCGTAGACGCTCTGGAATTCCTGCGAGCCGACGAAACCGGAAGAGACGTCGATCAGCTTGGTGCCGCCGTCCATCGATTTGATCCAGTAGGACAGGCCGGCGCTATCCGGCGCACGATCGAAGGCGGCCTGGTAGATGCGGTAGGCCTGGCCGGCATTGCCGTCGAGATCGAAGGCGAGCGTCCCCTGCAAGAGGTCGACGCGCTCGACCGAATTCAGCGTCAGCCGTTCGACGTCGCCGAACTGGATGACCACCGTCGAACCGGAAATTTCGACGAAGGAAATGTCGAATTTCGTAAAAGGCTTGGTGATGTGGTCGAGTGCGGCGCTGCCGTTGATCGTTTCGATCTTGCCCGGCAGGCTCGGATCACGGAACTGGTCGATGCTGGTGGCGCCCCAGAAGACACCGCTCGGCAGCGTACCGGTGAAGGCCACCTGCCCGAAGGTCTGCGCCTCGATGTCGAATTCGACGACCGTCTTGTTGTAGAAGCCGAACAGGCTGTCGGAGGTCTTGGCCAGGCCGAAGAGGTTCGACGGAATATTGTTGAAGGCAACGGCCTCCGCGCCGTTCTGCAGGTTGATCGACAAGAGGTCCTCGGCATTCGTCGAGATCACCAGCTCGTTGCGCTGGATATAGATGTCGCCGGCCGATGTGGAGTTGAAACTGTCGATGCGTGTCGTGGTCTGCGCGCCAATATCGATCTTGTAGACGCTGCTGCCGCCACCGGCATACAGGCTGCCGTCGGCGGCGAATTCGAGGGCGTTCATGCTGCCGGCGCTGAAGGAGAGAATTTTCTGTTCGGTCACGCTGCTGCCGGAGAGGTTGAGCTTATAAAGCGAATCGAACGTTACGGCATAAAGGTCGCCACTCTTGTCGATGGCGATGTCTGTATAGGTGTTTGCAGTTTTCGCGAGAACGCTGATCGTGCGATTTGAAAAATCTGCCAGCCCGAGTTCTCCCTGGCTCGTCACGAAGTAGGCGTTTGCCATCCCAAAAATCCTTTCATAGATTACGACGAAAGCGACATAATGCTCCGGCCCGGCAAGACAATATGGTTGCCTTATTTTTGTCGAGACCACATTCTGACCATATTGGTTACCCAGTTCTTGCCCGCCAACCGGCCCGGCCCTGGAGCGGAACTGTCAGGAACGGCGTCAATTTGATTAATAAAATCAAAAAGTTGAGGTAATAATGATCCGAATTCTCACCCTCTCGTCGCAGATGATGCTCGTGGCTTTGCCTGCCTTTGCCGTCGATGCGCGGATTGCCAGGCAGCTTGAAAAGCTCGACCCCAATACCCGGCTGGAGCAGGCCTGCGACACGGAGGCAATGAACCGGATTTCTGCAGACAAGAGCGATTTCAAGGCCGACAAGGTGATCGCCTACACCTTTGCCGAGCCTGTCCTGAAGGGGGATTCCATCGCGGCGCCGGGGGCGGTCTTCCGCAGCCGCGGTGAGTGGTATCGTCTCTCCTATACCTGTACTACCGGTCCGAAACGCGTCAACGTGCGATCCCTCGACTACAAGATCGGCAAGCTGGTGCCGCATTCCGCCTGGCGGGAACATTATCTTTATGACTGAACCATGCCGCCGGGCGGCATCAGGTCCCATCGCCATGGGCCGTATTTTCGGCTATGGCCAGTCCAGTCCGAAACCCTTTGGCAGTTTTCCCATGCGCCTCGCCGTTCTTTCCCTGCCTTTCCTTCTTGCCGCAGCGCCGGCCGCATTTGCAGTCGAGCGCGGTGCGAATGCGCTGGTCGAGCCGCAACTGCATCTCTCCACCATGGCCGAGGCGGGCGCGCCGCGGGCGGCACTGGCCTTCGATGCCTGCCTGGGCAAGACGGATTTCCGCATCCTCTCGACGCTGATCGACGAAAAGATCCCGGCGACGCTGTTCGTCACCGCCCGCTGGCTGCGTCATAATCCCGAGGTCGTGGCGATGATCCGGCAGCACCCCGATCTGTTCGAGATCGAGAACCACGGCCGCAACCACGTGCCCGCCGTCGACCGCCAGACGAAGATTTACGGTATTGCCGCCGCCGGGTCGCCGCAGGCGGTGGCCGACGAGGTGACGGGCGGCGAAGAGGCGATCGTGGCCGCCGGCCTGGGAAAACCCCGCTGGTTCCGCGGGGCGACGGCGAAGTACACGCCGAGCGCCATCGCCGAGGTGCGCAAGATGGGTTACGAGATCGCCGGTTATTCGGTCAATGGCGACGGCGGCTCGTTGTTCGGCGCGGCGCAGGCGGCCAAACGTATTGCCGCGGCCAGGGATGGCGACGTGGTGATCGCCCACATCAACCAGCCGACCCATGCGGCCGGTGAAGGTGTGGTCAAGGGTATCCTGGCATTAAAAGCCCGCGGCGTGACCTTCGTGCGCCTGTCGGACGTGGCGGAAGTCGGCACCAACTGAGCTTGGCCTCGTTGCCGTCAGAAGCGCTATCGCAGATGGAATGAAAGGGTGCTTCTTGCCGCTTCTCCCCGCGGGGAGAAGGTCCCGGCAGGGGGATGAGGGGGCGCCACAGGCGAAAGTCCTGCCGTATCTCAACCCCCTCATCCGACCCTTCGGGCCACCTTCTCCCCGCGGGGGAGAAGGGGAAACGGCGGCGTCCCGCTGTCAGGGTGCCGGCCGGTCTAGGGCAAAATCCTCGAACCATCCGGGTTCCTTGCCGGTGACGAAGGCGGCGGCCAGATGCGCCGCCATGTAGGAGAAGGTGATGCCGTTGCCGCCATAACCATAGGCGGCGAAGATGCGCCTCGTGCCTGGCACGCGGCCGATCAGCGGCAGGCCGTCCTCGGTTTCCCCGAAGGCGCCGCACCAGGCATGCGATATGGTAGGATCGGCCGATGGCCAGATGTCCAGCAGCTTTTGCCGCAGGATCTCGATCTTGCGCGGCAATTTGGCGTCGCGTTCCTGCGGATCGGCGATGTCCTCGTCCTCGCCGCCGATGATGATGCGGTTGTCGAACGTCGTGCGCAGGTAGAGATAGGGCTCGGTCGCTTCCCAGATCAGGGTGCGATCCGGCCAGAGGTGCTGCGGTTGCTGCGGCACGGGGGCGATCGCCCAGCTCGATGCCGTCGAATGCTGTTTCGGCATCACGAAATGCGGCATGACGTAACCCGTCGCCACAAGGAC
>Ga0066256_1001519_pt1 | contig 31407 bp, 30 predicted proteins | sample ThiBio_1000_biof_FD_87107 | JGI IMG/M metagenome (GOLD analysis project Ga0066256, IMG submission 87107) | Wastewater bioreactor microbial communities from Cape Town, South Africa - Thiocy_expt_1000_biof (version 2) | ecosystem: Engineered > Bioreactor > Thiocyanate-remediating >... | reverse complement strand
GTGCTTCACGACACGTACTACGTCGTCGCGCATTTCCACTACGTGCTGTCGCTCGGTGCCGTGTTCGGCATTTTCGCCGGCTTCTACTACTGGTTCCCCAAGACGACCGGCTATCTCTATTCCGAGTGGCTGGGGCGGCTGCATTTCGCGCTCATGTTCGTCGGCGTGAACATGGTGTTCTTCCCGCAGCACTTCCTCGGGCTCGCCGGCATGCCGCGCCGCTACGCCGACTATCCGGATGCGTTCGCGCCGTGGAACTACATCTCCTTGATCGGCTCCTACATATCCGCAGCCGGCTTCCTGATCTTCTTCGTCACCGTCGCCGAAGCCTTCTGGCGCAAACGTGCGGCCGGTAACAACCCCTGGGGAGCCGGAGCAACGACACTCGAGTGGACCTTGTCGTCGCCGCCTCCCTTCCACTCGTTCGAGACCCTGCCGCGGTTCGATGGAAAGCCGGCGGCGTGAGCGCGGCAGGGCACAGGATGGAGACAGATCGCAATGCCTGAAGAGAGTGGTGGATCCGTCATCGGATGGCTGATGTACGCATTTGTCGTCTACTGGATTGCAGCGAGCTGGCGCGCACACCTGAGCCGGCTCGAAGTGACCGAGGACGTGCTCAAACGACGCGCGGGGGTGACTGACACCCAATCCAGTGCGTCTCCCGAGGGCCGATCGGTCGCACACGATCACGATGCCCTGCTGTCGGAGATCGTTCGCCGCGAGGCCGTCGCGAGCATCGACGAATTCCTGGCCAACATTCTCAAGCGCTATGAAACGATCATTGCGGCGCTCAACGCTGGCGACCGCGAGGTTCTTCTCGGCCTCGTCTCATCCGAAGTGTACCGAACATTCGAGCAGGTGATTGCCGACCGCGAAACTGCCGGGCTGCGAGTCGAAACCCTGTTCGCGCGGATCGATACGCCCGAGATCATCGATGGCACGGTCGACGCGACACACATGGAGGTTTCGGTCCGATTCATCGGCGAAGCCTTCAATGTCTGTCGCAATGCTGCAGGGGAACTGACCGAAGAGAGGCCCGTGGCGCGCCGCAGCGTGGACATCTGGACGTTTGCCCGGAAATTGACGCCGCGAGGCAGCAAATGGTGCTTGGTGGCAACTCGCTCCGGCATCTAGTTGCCGTCGCAGTGCCGATGGCCTCATCTGCGAACCGCCAAGCCTACCGGGCGCGCTCTGCTAGCTGGCGCCGCAGACGCCGCGTTTCCTCGAAGCGCTTGGTGACGTCGCGCAGGACTGCGGCCATGCCAACGATCTGCTGGTCGGCGTCCTGCAACAGAATGATCGTGAACTCGACGGAGATCTGCCGTCCGTCCTTGGTCGTGGCCGGCACAGCCAGGACATCACCGGCGCCATAGCGGGTCTCGCCGCTCTGCATGACGTGCAGCCAGCCATCCCAATGGCGCTTTCGCAAGCGCTCCGGGATGATCAGATCGAGCGAGGCGCCGATCGCTTCCTTCCTGCTGAAGCCGAACAGGCGTTCGGCGCCCGGATTCCAGAAATTGACCGTCCCCTCCCGGTCCGTCGCGAGAATGGCATCGGCGGCGCTGGCAAGGATGGCTTCCCCGATCCGAGCTGTGAGTTCGTCGGTCTGCATTGCGCGCGCTTCCAGCCTGCTACTCGAAGAGAACCATGCGCTTGGGCACGGCCCGTGCCCCTATGTTTGGAGCGATAATGGAACGCGGGCAAATGAATGTTCCTGTACGGTATGTGCACAATATCTGCACTCTTGAACGCGAGCGGCCAGGGCCGTGCCACGATCCAAACTCGGGTATTCGCTAACGCGGTACGCCGACCATGACCGGCTTGCTCTTGTCCTTGATCCGAACGACCAGGGTTCTGGACGATCCATCATGCGCGTTCTGCGCGCGATGCGTCACATCGGGGCGCACGTAAAGCATCTCGCCGGTCTTCACCGTGCGCGAGCCAACGCCATCGATTTCAAACGTCACCGCACCCTGGATGACATAGACGAACTCATGGCCTTCAGGGTGAGCGTGCCAGGGAAGCTGCTGGTTCGGCCGCCAGTCAGCCATGAAGAACAGTGCTTCCTGCCCGGGAATGTTCACGAGGTCGGTCGCCAGAATCTGGCTTGGCGCCGTCGATGGTGTCTGAGCCTGGATCCACGTCGTTCCTGCGGCCGCGAGAATGGCGCCACATCCAGCTAGCACAACTGCTTTTGATAGTCTCATCTTTCCCATTCCTTCTGTCTTCTGCGGTTGGCCAATTCTCGACGCGGTAATGAGAAGGCGATCAGGCTTCGATCTCCCGGCCTGCGATCACGCGCATAGGTTCGCGCGGTCGAGGCCGATCGCCGATGCGGGTTCTCAGAGAGATGAGTTCCAGGTGGCAGGCACAAACCGGTACGCGCTTCCCTGGCGCTCGATTTGACCGAGCGAGGGGAATGGCAGGTGATAGCCCTGCACGAGCAGCTTCTCGCTTGCCGCCATGTCATAGATGCGCCTGCGACTGCTCTCGGCGGCGGCGCCATCCATGTCGAAGAAGACATGCCAGCCGGGGTTGGCGACGAACAGCGTCGCCGAGAAGGCCGTCAGATCGGCCTGCAGGAGAACCTTGGCACTACCCGAGGTGATAAGATGCGCCGTGTGGCCCGGCGTGTGTCCGTAGGCCGGCACTGACAGGATGCCCGGCTGCACTTCCTTGTCGGCATCGTACAGGGTCACCCTGTTCTTCAGGGAAGCGAAGACCTGCTTGTTGTTCCTGAAATTGATCTCGGGAATGCTGCCCGTCGTCATCCTCGTCAGGTTGCCGTCGTCGGACCAGAAGCGCCAGTCGGCGGCAGGAACAAAAATTTCCGCATTTGGAAAAGTTGGATTGCGCTCCTTCGTGAGCAGGCCACCGACGTGGTCGCGATGCAGGTGTGAGAGGACGACGGCATCGACGGCCGCAGCATCGATGCCGGCCGCAGCAAGGTTCGTGTGGAACTGGCCGACCGCACCTTTGCTCTGTTCGAAGGCTGTCGGCCCAAGTCCTGTATCGATGACGACCAGCCTCGTGCCTGTATTGATGACCACCGGCGTCAGCGGCGCGAATATTCTGTCTCTTTCGAGGTGCATTGCGCCGAGCGCCGTATTGACCTGGTCGCGGGTCGCATTGACCACGTAGCTGTCCGCGAGCGGCTGCCTGATCGCGCCGTCCGTGACGGCGGTGACCTCGAAATCGCCAAGGCGATAGCGATAGAACCCCGGCGACTGCTTTCCAATTTGCGGTGCTGATGCGCGTGCTGGTGTAAGGTGGCTGACTGGCGCAAGGGCCGCGGCGGACAGGCTGCCTGCAATCATCTGACGACGAGAAAATTGCGCCATGGAAGCCTCCAGGAGCGTCTCAAATCATGCCCGGGAGGATAGGTCGTGGCTCATCGACAGGGCTTGGGCCCAGGGCCTGAAAAGTGCTGAGGCCGTATGCACGCTCTTGCTGGATACGAACGGGGAGAATTGCTCGAACATCCAAGGATTGCTTCAGTGGAAGCTGGCAATGAGCCGGGTCTGAAAAGAACTTCAGAGGCTGAAATGGTTCAGGCGAACATCAGCCCTCGGGAACGCCCGCCGCCCGCCACGCGCCCGCGAAGGCAGCGAAAACCTCGGGCTTGATGTCGACAGTCACGGCAAAGCGACGGACTGAGAAGTTCGGATCGAGCGCGAGCAGCCGCTGAGCCGCCATCCTTGCGTCCTGGTCGCGCCCAAGGCCCATCAACGATGCCACGAGAAACGATTGGGACACGCTGAAGCGCGGGCTGAGCAGTACCGAGCGGCGCGCGGAATCATAGGCTTCCTGATAGCGGCCGGTTTGAAAGTGTGAGATGGCGAGAGCGTTGTAGGCAAGATAGTTGAGTGGATCAAAGGGGCTCAGCTGCAGAGCTCGCTCGGCACGTTCAATCGAGACTTCGGTTTCGCCCATCCACGACAGGGCGATCGCGCTGCACCAGAGCGTGAAGATATCGCACGGGCTGAGTGCGAGAGCGCGGTCGAACAGCTTGCGCGCCGTCGCGTGGTCGTGCTCGATCAGGGATATGACGAACCCGGCAATGCCAAGGGCCGTCGCGTCGTCCCCTACATCGACCGATGCAGCGCGCGCGTGAAATACCGCGTTTGCCCGGTCCTCCTCATGCAGGCCCGCGCGGCTGAAACGGGAATGATGGCACAAGGCGAGGGCGGCGTGGGCCCCCGGGTAGTCGGGCTCGAGCTCGAGCGCGCGGCGCAGGAGCGGGATCGCGTCCGATGCCTCGGCCGCCAGATGACTGTGCACATGAGGCATGGCCCGCAACACCAAGTCATAGGCGTCCAGGTTCTCCGGCCGCTTGCGGCGGACGCGTTCGATCTCCGCCCTCCTGAGAGTCGGCTCGATGGCGCCGACGACACTCATGGTCAGCTCGTCCTGAAGCGCGAAGATATCGCAGAGAAGCCGATCGTAGCGCTCGATCCAGAGTGGCGCGCCGGTCTCCGCATCGATCAGCTCGACCGTGACGCGGATGCGGTTGCCTGCCTTGCGCACACTCCCTTCGAGCACGTAGCGCACGCCAAGTTCGCGCGCGACCTGTCTGGCATCGACGGTCCTGCCTTTGTAGATGAAGCTCGAGTTGCGCGCGATGACGGAGAGCCACTTGATGCGTGAGAGGCCGGTGATGATGTCCTCGACGACGCCGTCAACGAAGTACTCCTGCTCCAGGTCGCTGCTCATGTTGCGGAACGGAAGCACGACGACGGATCCCCTCGGAGGAGAGGATGTCGTGCGGGCAGAAGAATGATCGACGTCCTCTGGCGCGTGCGGTCGAAATCCCAGGAACCGGTAGCCTCTGCCGGGAACAGTGAGGATGTAGCTTTGTCCTTCGGTGGTCTCCCCGAGCGCCCTTCTCAAGGCGGAGACCTGGACTTGCAGTGCGTTGTCCTCGACAATCTGGTTCGGCCAGACACGCGCGATCAGTTCATCTTTCGTGACGGTATCGCCATGCGCGGAGGCCAGTGCGCAAAGAACATCGAACGCCCGGTTGCCCAAGCGGACGGGCCTGCCTTCACGCTGCAGAGTGCGCCGAATGATACTGAGCTGAAACGGGCCGAATGCGATTTCATCAGCATTCATGGCAGCTACCAATGATAGAGCTCAGTTAATTTTTGCCCGCAACCTCGTCAGACTATCCTCTGCGAAAGTACCGGTCCAGGCCACAGAACTGCTTAGGGTTTCCGGAGGAAGTGGGGTATCGGCTAGGGAACACGCCGAACTCGATCCGATCAATTGCCATATGCGCCGTAAGGCCTGCTCGAATGCGCCGTTCAAGCAGGCCAGGTTTCGTTTGCGGCTATTTGTGCTTTGCCAACGCTACGGCGTCTGGCCCCGCCGGATAATGAAGCTGCCCGGATACATCATTTGCAGCGCGCCACACCGTCTCGGCAACATCCCTCTCCGTCGTCACCGCGGCCGGCTTCGCGAACGCTGCGAGGATGGGTGCGGCAAATGCCATATACGGCGCCGGGATGGCGTCCTCGATGCGTGTGTCGGAGTTCTGCGTGAAGCGGGTGGTCGGGCCGTAGCCGGGCTCGACCAGCTTGACGCGCACGTTGAAGGCTTGAAGCTCGTGCGCCAGCGATCCGGTGAAACCTTCGATCGCCGTTTTGCTCGCGGTGTAGACTGAGACCAGTGGCATCGGCGCCAAGGTCACGCTGGACGTCACGTTGACCACCACACCCGATCTTCGCGCGCGGAACTGAGGGATGACCGCCTGCGTCATGGCCATCGCTCCGAACGTGTTCGTCTCGAATATCTGGGGGGCGTTGTTCACGGGCACGTCGATCGGGCCAGCCTCCGCCACGACGGCGGCGATGCTCTCCGGTCGGGTTACATCGAGTGCCAGGACGCGAAGGCGCTCTGACCGCGGCAGGACATCCTCGCGCGGCGTGCGCATGGTGGCGATGACGTGCCAGCCCTGCGCATGGAAGTGGCGTGCGGTTTCAAGCCCATAGCCGGATGAGCAGCCGGTGATGAGGACGGTCTTCATGTGCATCTCTCCTGGTTGATTGCCGTGAGAGGAGAAATACGCAGGTTGCGCCGGACTATCTACGATTGAAAGTCCATATTTCTTTTGTTATCGTCCAGAAATGCTCGACCCGCTCTCGGAAGTCATCGCGCTGCTTCGGCCGCGCACCGTGCTCTCGAAGGTGATCAGCGGCGCCGGTCGCTGGGGCGTGCGCTATGCCGACTTCGGCCAGCCCAGCTTCTGCACAGTCCTGGAGGGGAGCTGCCGTCTGGCGGTGGAAGGCGTGACGCCGATCACGCTCGAGGCGGGCGATTTCGTGCTCCTGCCGACGACGCCCGGCTTCACCCTGTCCTGCTTCGAGCCCGTGACGCCCACGTTCATCGACCCGAACGCCCTGGCATCGCCGACTGATGACATCCGCCATGGATCGCCCGCCGGCGAGCCGGATGTGCGGCTCTTGGGCGGATACTTCAATTGTGAGTCTCCGGACGCGAAGTTGCTCGTTTCACTGCTTCCGACATTGGTGCACGTGCGCGGCGCTGAGCGGCTGGGAACGCTTGTGCGGTTCGTCGGCGATGAGGCGACGTCGCAGCGCGCGGGCCGCGATCTCCTCCTCTCCCGTCTTGTCGAGGTGATGCTCATCGAAGCCTTGCGCACCACGCAGACGCAGGACGCGCCGCCAGGCTTGCTGCGCGGGCTTGCCGACGTGCGTCTGGCGACGGCAATACGCGAGATGCACGCCGATCCTGCGCGATCTTGGACCGTTGGTGAGCTCGCAAAGACGGCTGCGATGTCACGCTCCGCCTTTTTCGAGCGCTTCTCTCGCGCGGTCGGTCTGGCGCCGATGGAATATCTCCTGGCCTGGCGCATGGCTGTCGCGAAGGACATGCTTCGTCGCGATGATCTCGCGCTCGATGTGGTGGCCGAGCGCGTCGGCTACAGCTCGGCAAGCACGTTCAGCACCGCGTTTGCACGCCATGTTGGCCAGGCGCCCGGCCGCTTTGCCCGAGAGATGCGGCAAGCGGCGCCGGCCTGAAGCGCCACGCGCGAACGCGCGCGGCTTCGGGAACATCATATTCCGCTGCTGGATGTCGGGCTCAAACCCGATCCGCCACGCCCTTGACGCCCTCGTGTCTCGCACAATGCGCGCAGCAATAGAGCTTTCCGTTTGCCTCGATGCCGTGGCCCATGATGCGGCACTCGCAATGACTGCAGCGGGGCGCCATGGCATGGACGGCACACTCGAAGCTGTCGAATGTCATCTCGTGCTGGCCTTGAACAACCTTGAACGACTTGTCGTAGTCGTTTCCGCAGACATCACACCTAGCCATGAGCTGCTCCTCTCTCTGTATCGACCCGCATCCGACCGGAGCGCGTCTCTATGCTGTAAACGGCCTCGAACGGGTGTCCCTTCAGCTCGCCGGACGTGAGGTGGCCACGCAAACCGAATGTGAAGCCGTCCTCGCCTTCGTCCATGCGCGCGATCTGTGCGTCGTATGCATCGCCCTCCACACGGAAGTGGACGACGCACTCGCCCGGTTTGGTCAGCGACCACTGCAGGGCTGGCTTGTCGGGGCCATCGACAATGTTCAGTTCACGTGGGGCCATGGCGTCCTCCTTTATGGGCGAACGCAAGCGAACTCATTTGGTTCGAGGCCTCGAGCGCTGAAACCGGTTGCTCAGCGCTTCACATGCTGGCTCAGCGAATGGGCCCTCTTCAGATCCGAAACAAACTCCTGGAAGGCGCGATGGCGTTCTTCCCGATCTGGGAGGCGCAAGAGATAGGCAGGATGAATCGTGATGTATCCTCTGTGTCCGTCCAGCTCGGCGGGGCCGCGGAATTGCCCAATCGGTCGAGGATCACCGGTGATCGCGAGGACCGCCGTCGCGCCGAGCGCCACCACGACACGCGGATGCACCAGCTCCAGCTCTCGCCTGAGCCACCATCGATAGTGGCGCACCTCGCCCGCCGTAGGCTTCTTGTGAATGCGCCGCTTGCCGCGTTCCTCGATCTTGAAGTGCTTGACGGCGTTGGCGAGGTAAGTGCGATCGTTTTCAGTGCCCGCCTCTGCGAGTGCGCGATCGAGCAATTGTCCTGCGGGTCCGACGAATGGACGGCCTTGCAGATCTTCCTGGTGTCCCGGCTGCTCGCCGACCAGCGCCAGCTCAGCTCCCACCGGACCCTCGCCGAGCACTGGATGCGTCGGCGCCGTCAGCATGGGATCGGCTCTCGAGATGACCGCATTGAGCTCGGACAGCGTACGTACCTCCGACGCGCCTCGCTCGCCGGGACCCTGCCTCAGCTCCTCCGTGATCGGCATGACGGCCTCTCAACCCCACGTAGATAAACCTGCAGGGCGGCAATGAGTTCCGCAGCATGAGAGCTCACGCGACTGAGCGCAGTACAGCAATCTGCCGATGGTCCCGATCAGGTGTCGCACTCAGCGCTCATACGACGTACGCGTCAGAGAGCCAAAGCCGCTATGGGGACTACGCATGGGTGCGCCGACAGCACGAGTTCACGAGGCTGAGCAGGCGATGTTCTTCTTCAGCACATGGGGCCGCCGCGCGCATGGATGTCGCGCAACATGGCCCGCACCACGGCGAAGTCGACCTCGTCGGCACGACGATAGCGAACGCAGCCTTTGCCGCAATCGAGGTTGGCGAGCCGATCCTGGAAGCGCTCAATGGCCGTCGGGCCTGCGTAGAAGGCAATATGGCGCTTCTGCCTGTTGAAGCTTACGGCGTTGTCGCGGCCGGGCGGACCATAGCCGGGCATCCCCCATTGCATGCGCTCATCCCAGCCGGCCAGTTCCTCGCGGCAGACGGCGCGCAGTCGCTCGAAGAGCGGCCGATCGGACGCCGCAAGGCCATCGAGCCATTCGTCCACGCTCGCTGTTTTCGATTGCACCATGGCGGGACCTTCCCATCGCTCTTGCTGGCCACAGCACAATCCGCGCGCTGTTCACGTCGGATCGTCCTTCCATGCAAGGGGAGGATGGCATGCGACCTGAGCCGGAAGAAGGCCGATCGCTAGGCTGCGCGGGCGCGAGACCCGATCGCAGGAAAAATGTTCGCGCCAGTGTCGGGATGGAGCCGATCGGATCGTCCTCCGGGCAGTTGCAAACGACGAAGCAGGAGTAGCGCCATGATCACCATCTCCGCCTTCCGCTGGGTCCCTCAATTTGCGCGCGGGCAGGTCCGCGATCTGCGTGTCCGCTGGGCGCTTGAGGAGGCCGGGCTTCCATACAAGACACGCCTTCTCGAGCAGGGCGACCAGGACAAGCCCGAGTATCGGCACCTGCAGCCCTTCGGACAGGTGCCGATCTTCGAGGAGAACGGCTTCGTTCTTTTCGAGAGCGGCGCCATCGTGCTTCACATCGGCGAGCGCTGCGAGGCCTTGCTGCCGCGCGATCGCGGTGCCAGAGCGCGAGCCGCACAGTGGGTCATTGCCGCGCTCAACTCCATCGAGCCGCATGTCGTGAACATCGCTCTCATCGACCTCTTCTACGCCGATGAGGAATGGGCAAAGCTGCGCCGCCCGAGTGCCGTGCAGTTTCTGGGGCGTCGTCTCGCTGGCCTGTCCAATGCATTGGGTGACAAGCCCTACCTCGACGGCGCTCAGTTCACGGCGGGCGACTTGATGATGTCGACGGTGCTGCGCATCCTGGACGCCACCGATATCGTGAAGCGCGACGAGCGGCTCGCCGCCTATGTCGAACGCTGCATCGCCCGGCCGGCATTCGGGCGCGCACTTCAGGCGCAGCTTGCGGATTTCCGCCAGGATGCAGCTTAGGCGTGTCTCTCTCGGCCGTCGGAGAGGCGAGCCCTTTCGCGCTAGGACGGACGATCACCCAGGAGCGTTCAGGCACGACAAGGGCGCACAGGTCGGCACCCCGAACGCTCCCTCCGAGTTTGAAAATCTAGGGCGATACAGACAGCCGCCGCTTGAGGCATCGGAGCGCGAAGCACGATCGCGTGTGGCGGATGCCGGGAATGCGATAGAGGCGTTCGCGCAGGAAGCGCTCGTAGCCCTCGGTGCCGTCAACGGCGACCTTGATGAAGTAGTCGTACTCGCCAGTCGTCAGATACGCTTCGAGCACCTCGGACAGATCGGCCAGCGCGCGACCGAAGCGCTCCAGAACCTCGTCATCATGCTTTTCAAGCGTGACCTCGATGATGACCGTGTCGGGAAGCCCCAACCGCTTCTGGCCTAGGACCGCCACGTAGCCTTCGATGTAGCCGTTGTCCTCAAGCCGCTTGACCCGCTGCCAGCAGGGGCTCGCGGAGAGACCGACGCGCTCGGCGAGGTCAGCGTTGGAGATGCGGGCGTTGGCCTGCAGCTCGCGGAGAATGGCGCGATCGAGGTCATCGAGAGGTTTCATCGGTTCGGCCGCAAACTTGGAAGATCCCGAGGCCAGTCTGCCTCATGCAGAAGACTATACCGCGCATTGTGCCATATGGCCCGATATTCTTTCTCAATGATGGGATTCTCAAGAATGTTCAGAAGGACATTCTCCATGGCTCTCGCTAGGGTTCGGCAGCCACACAATCAGGCCCGGCCATGCACACTCTTGCGTTCCGCTCACCCGACCCGCTCGATCATGTCTGTCGGGCGCTCGATGCCATTCGCAAGATGGGGTTCCATCTCGCCTCGCTGCGCGTCGACAGCGACGCTGATGGCGGTTTCCGCGTCTCCATCGCCATTGACGTACACGAGCTGTTGACCGTGGGAACGCTCCGCGAGCGTGTGTCCTCATGCATCGGGGTTTACGACCTGACATGCGACATCGAGTGTGAGGCTGTGCGTAGCTGAGGCTTTTCGGCACCCGCCTCGCGTCGGTACTCAGGGCAGGAGGTGTGAGAGATGACAAGTGCTCCCAGTCTCAGGCTGCACGTCCCCGAGCCGGAGTTCCGGCCCGGCACGAAGCCCGACTTCAGCGGGGTCACCATCCCGCACGCGGGCAGCGTGCGCCGCCCGCCGGTCGACACGGCGCCCGAGGAAATCCGTGACCTCGCCTATTCCATCATCCGCGTGCTCAACCGCGCCGGTGAAGCCGTGGGCCCATGGGCCGGGGAGCTCTCCGACGAGGCGCTGCTCGCGGGCCTCAGGACGATGATGAAGGTGCGTGCTTACGATGCGCGCATGCAGATGGCACAGCGGCAGGGCAAGACGTCGTTCTACATGCAGTGCACCGGCGAGGAGGCGATTGCGTGCGCCTTCCAAATGGCGCTCGAGCCCGGCGACATGAATTTTCCGACCTACCGCCAGCAGGGGCTGCTTATCGCGTCCGGCTATCCGCTGGTCGACATGATGTGCCAGATCTACTCCAATAGCCGCGATCCGCTGAAGGGGCGCCAGCTCCCCGTCATGTACAGCTCCAAGGCGCACGGCTTCTTCTCGATCTCCGGCAACCTCGGCACGCAGTACCCGCAGGCCGTCGGTTGGGCCATGGCGTCGGCAATCAAGGGCGATACGCGCATCGCCGCCGGCTGGATCGGCGATGGCTCGACGGCAGAGTCCGATTTCCATTCCGCACTCGTCTTCGCCTCGACCTACAAGGCGCCGGTGATCCTCAACATCGTCAACAACCAGTGGGCGATCTCGACCTTCCAGGGTATCGCGCGGGGCGGCTCGGGCACGTTCGCCGCGCGCGGTCACGGCTTCGGCATCCCGGCATTGCGCGTCGACGGCAACGACTATCCGGCCGTGTACGCCGTCGCGAAATGGGCGATCGAGCGGGCACGCCGCAACCTTGGGCCGACGCTGATCGAATACGTCACCTATCGCGCCGCGGCACACTCGACCTCGGATGATCCCTCCGCCTATCGGCCCAAGGAGGAGTCCGAGGCCTGGCCGCTCGGAGATCCCATCGAGCGGCTGAAAAACCACATCATAGACAAACAACCTGTATAGGACGAGCGACATGGTCAGGCCGCCGCCGAGATGGAGTCGGAGTTCATCGTTGCGCAGCAGGAGGCGGAGAGCTTCGGCACGCTGCACACCGTGCCGAAGGCTTCTGGCCGCGACATGTTCGTCGACGTCTTCAAGGAGATGCCGCCGCATCTGCGTCGGCAACGGCAGGAGGCGGGGTACTGATTGAGGGTATTGGACCATGCCAACCATGAGCATGATCGAGGCCATCCGCGACGCGCACGACGTGATGATGGCGCGGGACGACAACGTCGTCGTGTTCGGCGAGGATGTCGGCTATTTCGGCGGCGTGTTCCGCTGCACACGCGGTCTTCAGCAGAAATACGGCCGCAACCGCTGCTTCGATACGCCGATCAACGAGAGCGGCATCGTCGGCACGGCGATCGGCATGGCCGCCTATGGTCTCAGACCCTGTGTCGAGATCCAGTTCGCCGACTACATGTATCCTGCCTACGACCAGCTCGTCTCGGAGGCGGCGCGCTTGCGCCATCGCTCGGCCAACGACTTCTCGGCGCCGATCACCGTACGGATGCCGACGGGTGGCGGCATCTTCGGCGCGCAGACGCACTCGCAGAGCCCCGAGGCGCTGTTCACGCACGTCTGCGGCCTGAAAACCGTGGTCCCATCCAACCCTTATGATGCAAAGGGCCTGCTCATTTCTGCAATCGAGACTGATGATCCGGTGATCTTCCTCGAACCGAAGCGGCTCTACAACGGCCCGTTCGACGGTCATCATGAGCGTCCCGTCGTCCCCTGGTCGAAGCATCCGCTGAGCGAGGTGCCGGAGGGATACTATACCGTGCCGCTCGGCGTCGCCTCCGTTCGCCGGTCGGGCGCGGCGCTCACCGTGCTCGCCTACGGCACTATGGTCTATGTCGCCGAAGCAGCGGCCGCCGAAACCGGCATCGATGCTGAGATCATCGATCTGAGAACGCTGCTGCCGCTCGATACCGACACGATCGTTGCCTCCGTCGAGAAGACGCGGCGCTGCGTGATCGTTCACGAGGCGACGCGCACGAGCGGCTTTGGTGCCGAGCTGTCGGCGACCGTGCAGGAGCTCTGCTTCTACCATCTCGAAGCCCCGATCGTGCGCGTCACGGGCTGGGACACGCCGTACCCGCACGCGCAGGAGTGGGCTTACTTTCCCGGTCCGCAGCGCGTTGGCGAGGCGTTCCGCCGCGTGATGGAGGCGTGACCATGGTCGAGCGCATCATCACACTGCCGGATGTCGGCGAAGGCGTCGCCGAGGCCGAGATCGTCGAGGTTCCGGTCAAGGTCGGCGATCCGGTTCGCGAGGGCGAGACGCTCGTCTCTGTCATGACCGATAAGGCGACTGTCGAGATCCCTTCGCCGGTCGAGGGCCGCGTTGCGTGGATCGGGCCGGAGATCGGGCAGAAGGTGGCCGTCGGCTCGGAGCTGGTGAAGCTGGAGGTCGCTGGGGATGCCGGGGCGCCAAAGCGCGAGGTGTCGGCGCGCGAAAGGCCAACATCGACGGGTTCCGCCACGCGTGATGCATCGGCTCATGCAGCCGCCTTGCCGAGCGGCGAGGAAGCGGTCTCGAAAGGCCCTGCGCGCCCACCTATCCCCGCACCGCCGTCTGCACCCGCACGTCCGCGCGAGGCCGCTCGCACTGCGCCGCCGACAGCTCCCGCAAAGCCCCCTGACCGTCCGCTCGCCGCACCTGCCGTGCGTGCCTACGCCCGCGATGCCGGCGTCGACCTGCGCTTTGTCACCGGAACTGGCCCCGCCGGCCGCATTCTGCGCGAGGACGTCGATGCCTATCTCGCGACCGGTGCGCGTGGATCAGAATCGGCGCGCGGGCTCGCTCGCAATACTGCCGTCGAGGAGATCAAGATCATCGGCCTGCGTCGCCGCATTGCCGAACGCCTGCAGGATACGATGCGTCGCATCCCGCACTTCTCTTATGTCGAGGAGGTGGACGTTACTGACCTCGAGGCCCTGCGCGCCGACGTCAACGAGACTCGTAAGAGCGGCCGGCCGCGCCTGACCATGCTGCCGTTCCTGATGCGCGCGATGGTGGCAGCGCTGCGCGAGCACCCCGGGCTCAACGCTCGCTTTGATGATACCAACGACACGCTCCATCGCTACGGCGGCGTGCACATTGGTATTGCCGTGCAGACGCCGAACGGTCTCATGGTGCCGGTCGTGCAGCACGCCGAGGCACTGACGATCTGGGACTGCGCGAGCGAGGTAGCCCGCTTGAGCGAGGCCGCGCGCTCGGGCACCGCCAAACGCGAGGAGCTGACCGGCTCGACCATCACCATCACGAGCCTCGGTGCGCTCGGCGGCATCGTCTCGACGCCGGTGATCAATTCACCGGAAGTGGCGATCGTCGGTGTCAACAAGATCGCCATGCGCCCGGTTTGGCGCGGCGCAGCCTTCGAGCCGCGCAAGATCATGAATCTTTCGTCCTCCTTCGATCACCGCATCGTCGACGGATGGGACGCGGCGCAGTTCATTCAGACTTTGCGCGCGCTGCTCGAGGCGCCGGCCAAGATCTTCATGGAGGCGTGAATGGAGCCGATTTCCTGCTCCGTCCTGGTGCTCGGCGGCGGCCCTGGCGGCTATGTGTGTGCTATCCGTGCGGCGCAACTCGGCCTCGACACCGTGCTCGTTGAGTCCGGCCCCCTCGGCGGCACATGCCTCAACATTGGCTGCATCCCATCTAAAGCGCTGATCCACGCGGCGGAGGAGTTCCATCTCGCTCGCCGCTTCGCCACGCATTCACCGCTCGGCATTCGCGCTGGCGAGCCCAGCATCGATCTGAAGACGACGATGGCGTGGAAGGATGGGATCGTGTCGCGGCTGCGCGGCGGCGTGTATGCCCTCCTGCGCCGCGCCAGCGTCAAGGTCGTCAACGGCATCGGCATCCTCCGCGACGGCAAGACGTGTGTGGTCGATACAGACATGGGCCGCCAGGAAATCGCGGCCGAGCACGTCGTCATCGCCACTGGCTCGGAAAGCATGCCGCTGCCGGGGCTGCCGTTCGGCGGGCCGGTCGTATCGTCCACCGAGGCGCTCGCGTTCGGAGATATCCCGGAGCGGCTCGTCGTGGTTGGCGGCGGCTACATCGGGCTGGAACTCGGCACTGCCTACCGCAAGCTCGGCTCGGAGGTAACGGTGATCGAGGCGGCGGAGCGCATTCTCCCGCAGTACGATGCCGAGCTGACCCGTCGCGTCATGGCGCGGCTCAGCAAGCTTGGCATCGACGTCCTGCTCAGCGCCAAAGCGACTGGGCTCGATCGCTCGGGAGCGACGCTCAGGATCGAGCGCAGTGACGGTCGCGAGCAACGGCTCCCTGCAGACAGGATTCTCGTCACGGTCGGTCGACGGCCGCGGCTCGGCGGTTTCGGGATCGAGGAGCTGGACCTGCGCATGAGCGGAAACGCCATCGAGATCGACGACCAGTGCCGCACTTCCATGCGCAATGTGTGGGCGGTCGGCGACGTGACAGGTGAGCCGATGCTCGAGCATCGCGCCGTGGCGCAGGGCGAGATGGTGGCCGAGATCATCGCCGGCGAGAAACGATCCTTCGACAAGGTCGCAATCCCCGCCGTCTGCTTCACGGATCCCGAGATCGCGACGGCGGGTCTTTCACCGGACGTAGCGCGCGCCGCGGGTTACACGATCAAGACCGCCAGCTTCCCCTTCACCGCCAATGGCCGCGCCATGACGCTCGAGGCGGAGGATGGCTTCGTGCGCATCGTCGCGCGGGCGGACAATCATCTCGTGCTCGGCTTGCAGGCCGTCGGCCAGGGCGTATCCGAGCTTTCGGCAGGGTTCGCGCTGGCGCTGGAGATGGGCGCGCGGCTCGAGGACATCGCGGCGACGGTCCACGTCCACCCGACGCTCGGCGAATGTGTCCGGGAAGCTGCCCTCCTCGCCCTTGGACATGGGCTGCACGCCTAAGCTGAGGCCAGCTTAGGCGTGGCTGGTGCATGCGTCGCTGCGATCACGATTTGAAGCGTGACCGGCGCTCCTCGACATTGGCGTTCACGTCGATGAGCACTGTCTTGCCCTCGGCGTTCAAGCGCTGGGCCTCCCTGAGGGCAGGTCCGATCTCGGACGCCTTCGTCACTCTGATACCGACGGCGCCCATGCCCTCGGCAATTTTGGCGTAGTCTCCGTGCATCTTCGACACGCCGTACTGCTGGCGAGCTTCCTCTCCGATGGTGCCGCGCGTCGGCCCCGAGTAGGTGGCCATGTCGCTGTTGTTGAGCAGCACTGTCGTTATGGCGGCGCCGGACCTGACCGCGGTCTCTAGATCCAATCCCGACATGCCGAACGCGCCATCGCCCATGACATTGAGGCAGAACTTCTTCGGCTCGGCCATCTTCGCGCCGATCATGAGCGGGATGCCAAATCCGAGATGTGTGGTCTTCCCCCAGCCGATGTAGCTGTGCGGCGTCGTCGCCTCGTAGAAGGGCAGCATGGTGTCGCGCGGCGCGCCGGCATCATGCGTGACAATGCTGTTCTCGCGGTCGAGGCTTCTGTTCAACTCGCTGATGACCCGGTAGTAGCTCAGAGGCTCGTCATCGCTATCGAGAACGGATTGCCATTCCGCCATCCACTCCGATTTGAGCTTGGCAACATGCTCTTGCGACTTCTTGCGATCGCCAATTCCTTTGCCGCCGGTCTGGGACTTGATCTCATCGATCAGCGCTTCGATCGTCAGCTTGGTGTCGCCGATGAGGGCCACTTCCGCAGCTTCATTCTTGTTGATGTCATCCGGATTGATCGAATTGTGGATGATCGTTTTGCCGTGGCGGATGGGCTGCGCGTAGGGCGAACGTGTCAGGCTGGTGCCGAGGGCGAGCAGTACATCGCTCTCCACGAGCCAGCGATGAGCGGCGAGCGTTGTCGTGCCGCTGCCGGCGCCGAGCGCGAGCGGATGGCGCTCGTCGATGGCAGATTTGCCGGGCATCGTGCAGAACACGGGCATCGCCGTCAGCTCTGCAAGCTCCTTCAGGGCGGAAGATGCACCCGAAAACAGCACGCCCGCCCCAGCCCAGATCATGGGCTGCTTTGCGGCTTTGAGCAGACGCACCGCCTCCTGGATGGCATCAGTCTCGGGACGTTGCCGCACCAGCTTGGGAGAGTGATAGGTGCGGAACTGCTCCGGCACTTCCCGCGCGCAGACATCCGCAGTCAGCTCCACGACGACAGGGCCTGGAGGACCATTGCGCAATGCATGGAAGGCGCGGCGCATGACGTCGCCCACCTGTTCGGGCTGGTAGATGGCCTCGACGCTCTTGGCCCATCCTTGATAGCGCATCACGGCACTGAAATTCGGGCGCACGGAAATCTGATCGAGGCGATTGCCGCCGAGCAGGATGAGAACGGGAATGTTGTCGGCGAATGCCTGGGCGACGCCCCCGAGGCTGTTCTCGGCGCCGGCCTGAGATTGAACTGCGACGACGCCGAAGCGCTGGCGATCGCTGATGCGGCTATAGCCGTCGGCGGCCATCACGGCACCGCGTTCATGCCGGAAGGCGATCGGACGGATGCCGACCCGGGCTGCGGTAGAGATGATGGGATTGCTGGGGAAGCAGGAAATCCACGCCACGCCTTCCCGCTTCAAGATTTCTGCAATGAAGTCAATCCCGTTCATCGTTTCCACCCGTTCTTGCTCATCTTGGAGGGCGCCGCTCACGAAAGGCCGACGGCGTCACCTTCTCTTTGCGCGGATGTCTAGTTCACCGCAAGGTCATTGATGCCTTCCGGATGATTGAGAGAGGTGCTTTGGGCGGGTGGCTCGCGATGGACTGCTGGTAACACGGCGCGCGCGGCCAGCCATCCGGCCATTGAGGGGGATGCCGTGGTCATCGGCGATCTCCGCGACAGCAGCGGCGCAGCAAAAGCACGCTTCATGGGCGTTTTCACGGGCGCCCACGGACTGCTGAAAACCTATCGCGTTGATTTATGTGGCGACCCCGGCAGGATTCGAACCTGCGACCATCCGCTTAGAAGGCGGATGCTCTATCCAACTGAGCTACGGGGCCCTTGCGTGCCAAGGCAGTGGCCCCGTTGTCCAGTGCCCGCGGAAAAGCGGACGCTGAAACTCGGGTCCATGAGCCGGCGCCAGCAATAACTGAGGGCGGCTCCTGACGCAACGCTGCGCTCTACTCGGCGGCCTGCTGCGAGAGTGCGGGCCGTCCGCCCGTCGAGGCGCGATAATGCAGCGGTCCGCCTCTGAAGGGCGCGAAGCCGGTGCCGAAGATCACGCCCGCATCGACGAGATCCGCGCTCTCGACAATGCCCTCTTCGAGGCACTTCTCGCACTCGCGGATGAGCGGCTCGACGAGCTCGCGGCCGAGACGCTCGAGCTCGCCCTTGTCATAGGGCTTCTCGGTCTTCACCGGCTTGCCGTCCTTCCAGACGTAGAAGCCCTCGCCCGTCTTCTTGCCGAGCTTGCCGGCGGCGACCAGCCGCTCGAGGCGCGAGCCCTCGGCGGAGAAGCCGAGAATGCGCCCGACGTGCGCGCAGATGTCGAGGCCCACGGTGTCGGCAAGCTCGATCGGGCCCATGGGCATGCCGAACGTGCGCGCCGCCTCGTCGAGCAGTTCCGGCGCTTCGCCTTTCTCGAGGCGCTGCATGGCACTCATCATGTAGGGCGCCAGCACGCGGTTGACGAGGAAGCCGGGATTGCTCTTCACGATGAGCGGGAACTTGTCGATTGCGGTGACAAACGCGCAGCCCTTGCGCACCTCGTCCTCGCGCGATTGCTTGCCGCGGATCACCTCGACGAGCGGCATCTGCGCGACGGGATTGAAGAAATGAATGCCGATGAGGCGCCCTGGATCGCTCAGCCCAGAGGCGATGTCCTCGATCATGATCGAGGAGGTGTTGGTCGCCATGACGGCGCCGAGCTTCATCTTGCCTTCGAGGCTCTTGAAGAGGTTCTGCTTGACCTCGACCTTCTCGACGATCGCCTCGATGATGACGTCGGCGCGCGGAATGCCATCGCCGTTCGGATCGGCGATCAGGCGCGCCTTGGCGGCGTCCTTGAGCGCTTTCGTGCGGAAGCGGCGCGAGAAGAGCTTGCTCTGGGCCGCGATGCCCTTGGCGAGCTGGTCGGCCGAGAGATCCTGCAGCGTCACTTCCATGCCTTGGGCCACGCACCAGCCGGCGATGTCGGCGCCCATGACGCCGGCGCCGATGACGTGCACGCGCAGCGGCTTGAAGGTGATGTCCTTCGGTGCCTGGGCCTTCAGCATTTCCATGAGCTTGAACACGCGGCGCAGATTGCGCGAGGTGTCGGACACCATGAGCGGTGCGAAGGCGCGCGTTTCGGCGGCCTTCATGGCATCGAGGTTGCCGCCGTGCTGCTCGAAGAGATCGATCAGGCGGAAGGGCGCAGGATAGTGATCCTCGCGCACCTTCTTTGCGGTCTCGGCGCGCATCTTCGAGACGAGCAGATTGCGGGCCGGCCAGAGCCGCGCAAGATTGCGCCAGCCGCCCATGGGCTTGGAGCGGCGCTTCTGAGTTATGGCCTTGCGGGCCGCCCATGTGAGGTTCGAGGGGCTTGGAACCAGCTCGTCGATGAGGCCCATGCCGCGCGCCGCACTGGCTCGGACCATGGAACCAGAGAGCATGGCCGGCATGGCGGCCAGGGCGCCGGCCTGGCGGATCGAGCGCGCCGTGCCGTTGAAGCCTGGGAAGATGCCGAGGCGGACCTCGGGAAAGCCGACGCGCGTGCTGTCGTCGCGCGTCGCGATGCGATAGTGGCAGGCGAGCGCCAGCTCGAGCCCGCCGCCGAGGCAGAAGCCGTGGATGCCACACACAACCGGAACCGGCATCTTCTCGATGCGGTCGAGCATGTCGAGCACGGGGCGGATCGCTTCGCGGACTTCGTTCTCGCTTGTGAACTGCTCGAATTCGCGCACATCGGCGCCGACAATGAAGCCCTTCTCCTTGCCGGAGAGGATCGCGAGGCCGACGATCGAGCGGTCGCGTGCGCCCGCTTCGACGCGCTCGATGATGGCGCCCAGCTCTTCGAGCGGGCGGCGGCCGAGCGCGTTCTGGCTCTCGCCTTCGCGGTCGAAGATCGCCCAGGCAATCTGCTGCTCGTCGATCGAGAAACGCCAGTCTTTCAGGCTGCTCATGTCGGTCATGGGAGACCTCCCACTCTGATTACTCTGCGGCGCTGCGCTGGGCGGCAGCGGCGTTGTGGCCGGGCTTCATGTAGTGCGGCTTGAGCTCTGCCGGATCGAAATGGTCGACGGCAATCACGCGCGCCGTCAGAGTTTCGACCTCACGGAGCTGGTCGACTTCGGCTTTGGTGAGCACGCCGGCCTTCTCGGCATCGGCGAGCCAGTCGATGCCGTGGTAGCGCCGCACGGTCCCGGCGCGGATCGCGCGTTCGAGTTTGCGCTCGGCATCCTCGGACGCGACCACTTTCTCGAGTGTCACTTCGAGAAGCCCCGTCGGATCATTCACGTCACGCGAGACATAGATCTCGCGCGTCAGGCGGTCGCGCACCTCGCCCGGCTCGATGGCGAGCGCCACGACCTGATGGCCGAGACGATCGCCTGCCGGCCTATACGGACGGCCGAACGGGAAGACGATGGCGCGCAGCTTCGCGCGCACGAGCCAATTGGGGAAGTTGTCGATGGTGCCGGCAATGGCCTGCTGGAAGCGGTAGAGGCTGTTGCGCGCACAAAGCTCGACGATCAGGCGGTCGCCGGCGGGCTTGCCGTCATCCTCGTAGCGTTTGAGCACGCAGGAGAGCAGGTAGAGCTCGGAGAGCGCATCGGCGAGACGGCCCGTGATCTTCTGCTTCGTCTTCAGGCCGCCGCCGAGCACGGCGACGGTGACGTCGGCGACGAGCGCGAAATTGCGCGCCGAGCGTCCGAGCTGGCGGTACCACTCCGCCGTGCCATAGGCCTTCTCCGGGACAGATGCGAAGAGGCCGCCTGTGACGTTGTGGAAGAAGGCACCAAAGGCGTTCGACAGCGAGAAGGCAACGTGATTGCCGAAGGCCGTATCGAAGGCGATGAGGCCTTTCCGCGGATCGGGGTTCTGCGCGGCCTTGATCTCGTCGTAGAGATGCGGATGTGAGCGCAGTGCGCCCTGCGCGAAGGTGATCAGCGAGCGCGTGAGAATGTTGGCACCTTCGACAGTGATGCCGACGGGCACCATCTGGTAGGCGGACTGGAGATAATTCGTCGGGCCATCGCAGATGCCACGACCGCCGTGCAGATCCATGGCGTCGTTGACCGCCTGGCGCAGGCGCTCGGTCGACTGATACTTCATGATCGCCGAGATGACCGACGGCTTCTCGCCCGTCGAGACCATGGCCGCCGTGACGGCGCGGCCCGCTTCATTGACGTAGGCCGCCTCGACCATGCGCGCGAGCGGCTCCTCGAGCCCTTCCATCTTGGCGACCGGAAGGCCGAACTGCTTGCGAATGCGGCCGTAAGCTGTCGTCACGCGCAGCATCATCTTGGCGCCTGCTGCACCGGTAGACGGCAGCGAGATTGCGCGGCCTGCGGCGAGGCACTCCATGAGCATCCGCCAGCCCTGGCCGACCATGCGCTCGCCGCCGATGACCCAGTCCATGGGAATGAAGACGTCCTTGCCCCAGTTGGGGCCGTTCGGGAAGCCCGCGCCCGAGGGGAGATGCCGCCGTCCTATGTGGACGCCCGGATGATCGGCCGGGATGAGCGCCACGGTGATGCCGATGTCCTCGCCCTTGCCGAGATGGTTCTCGGGATCGAACAGGCGGAAGGCGAGGCCGACGAGCGTCGCCTTGGGGCCGAGCGTGATGTAGCGCTTCTCCCACGAGAGGCGGATGCCGAGCACTTCCTTGCCCTGGTGCACGCCGCGCGTCACCCAGCCGATATCGCGCATGGTCGCCGCATCGGAGCCCGAGGTCGGCCCAGTGAGCGAGAAGCAGGGCACTTCGAGGCCCTTCGCGAGGCGCGGCAGATAGTGGTGCTTCTGCTCCGGTGTGCCGTACTTCTCGATGAGCTCGCCGGGGCCGAGCGAGTTCGGCACCATGACGATCGTGCACACGTCCGGCGAGCGCGAGGCGATCTTGCCGAGGATGAGTGACTGTGCCTGTGCCGAGAAACCGAGGCCGCCGTGCTCCTTGGAGATCAGCATGCCAAGGAAGCCGTGACGCTTGGTGAAGTCCCAGATGGCTTCGGGGATCTCGCGCTCGGCGTGGCGCACCTGCCAGTCATTGATCATGCCGCAGAGCTCTGCGGTCGGCCCGTCGAGGAAGGCGCGCTCCTCGGCCGTCAGCTCGATCGCCGGGACGGCTCGAAGGCGATCCCAGCTCGGCTGACCGGAGAAAATTTCAGCGTCGAAGCCGACCGTGCCGGCTTCGAGAGCCTGCTGCTCGGTTTCGGAGACGCGGGGCAGGACTTTCTTGATCTGCTCGTAGATCGGGCCCGTGAGCCATGTGCGTCGGAGAGAGGGTATGGACAACCAGCCGAGCACGATCGCGGGCACCCAGCCAAGGAGGCCGAGCCAGCCGAGCTCCGGCATATGGAACTCGCCGTCGATCAGGCCGGTCTGCCAGACGGCTGCCGCGACCGCCGCCGTGACCGTCCAGGCCACGAGCGAGGCCCGCCGCATGGCGAGGACGAATGCCGCGATGACGCAAGCCAGAAAGAATACCAGCTCAACCATAGTGCCCGCCTCCTCGAATCCGACAACGCCCCCATGATGGGCCGGTTGCCTTTCGATTCGGTATCCAAGCCGCCTTAGCCGCGCGCGGGGCACCGCGCCCCGTGAAATGGACGCACAAGATGCCGCCGCCGCTCCGCCAAGCGTAGCTGCACATCGCCTGTCTTATACGCGCTCGGCAGCCTCAAGGCGAAGCATTTGACAATAAGAGCAGCAAATACAATGCAAATGGGGGCGCCGAGACGTTCGGCACCCCCTGGTATTTGCTTTGCTAAAACTGCCGTTGCCGGATGCGGCACCGACAATAGTCTTATTTCGCGGCGGCCTTGAGGACCGGCGTGATGCGGGCGACCTCGGACTCCACAAGCTTCTGGAGACCTGCCGGGCCGCGGTCCGCGCCCTTGGGCGCCGTGGAGCCCAGATCCTCGTAGCGCTTGATGATCGCCGGATCGTCCAGGGCCTTGCTCAGGGCATCCAACAGTTTGTCCTGGATGTCCTTCGGCAGCCCCTTGGGTGCGACCATGGCGTTCCAGGCGCTGAAGATGAAGTCGACGCCGAGCTCCTTGGTCGTCGGCACGTCAGGGAGGGCGGCAATGCGCTCGGGATGCGCGACCGCATAGGCCTTGATGGTGCCGGACGTGATCTGCGGGATCACGTTGAGCGACTGGTCGACCATGTAGTCGATCTGCCCGCCGACGAGGTCGTTGAGCGCGGGGCCCGTGCCCTTATAGGCGACCAGCGCAGGCTTGAAGCCGAACTGCGCATTGAACACGAACCCGGACACGTAGGAGATCGAGCCGACGCCCGCATGGCCGTAGTTCAGCTTCTCGCTGTTGGCCTTCAGGTAGGCGAGCAGCTCCTTGAGGTCCTTGGGCTCGAGCCCCTTCTTCGAGACGATGGTCTGCGGCGTGAAATTGACGACGCTGATCTGGGTGAAGCTCGTCGCCGGATCGTACTTGAGGTTCGGATAGAGCGCGGGGGCCGCTGACTGCGTGCCCATGTTGCCGACTGCGATCGTGTAGCCATCGGGGGCAGCCGCTGCTGCGCGGCTCATGCCGATCGTGCCACCGGCGCCGCCGATGTTCTCGACCACGATCTGCTGGCCGAGCGTGCGCGACATGTGCTCGGCGACGAGGCGGGTGACGACGTCAGTCGGGCCGCCGGCCGCGAAGGGGACGATCGCCGTGATCGGCTTCGTCGGGTACTGCTGCGCGACCGCGGGAACGGCCGTCACGCCGAGTGCTGCAATCGCGGCGATTGCAGTGCGCCGTGTGAACTTCATTAGATAAATCCTCCTGTTGCACTTGCTGTGTGGTTTTCTCTGGCCGTCGACCGAGCGGTCGCGGCAGTTTGTCGTTATTCGGTGAAAACGGTCTCTCGCCTCTTGCTGATGGCCGGTAGTGCCGACACGACGAGAATGACGAGCGTGAGAACGAGCAGCGTCAGAGAGACCGGGCGCTCCATGAATGTCCACAGGCTGCCGCGCGAGATGACCATCGCCTGGCGGAGCTTTTCCTCCATGAGCTTGCCGAGGACGAAGCCGAGGAGCAGCGGCGCCGCCTCGAAGCCGAGCTTGATGAGGGTGTAGCCGAACAGCGCGAAGGCTGCCGTCAGCACGACCTCGGTCGGCGAGTTGTTGATCGAGTAGATGCCGATGCAGCAGAAGATGATGATCGCCGGGAACATCAGCCGGTAGGGAACCTGGAGCAGCTTCACCCAGATCCCGATCAGCGGCAGGTTGATGATCAGCAGCATCAGATTGCCGATCCACATCGAGGCGATCATGCCCCAGAAGAGCTCGGGCTGCTTCGTGATGATCTGCGGCCCCGGCACGATACCGTGGATGGTCATGGCGCCGATCATGAGCGCCATCACGGCGTTGGGCGGAATGCCGAGCGTCAGGAGCGGAATGAAGGCCGTCTGCGCGCCGGCGTTGTTCGCGGACTCCGGTCCCGCTACGCCCTCGATGGCACCCTGGCCGAAGCGCGAGGGATCAGCCGCGATCTTCTTCTCGACGGAATAGGACGCGAAGGGACCCAGCACGGCGCCGTTTCCAGGCAGGAAACCGAGCAGCGATCCGATGCCCGTGCCGCGCAGGATCGGCGCGAGCGACACCTTGAGGTCCGCCATGTTGGGGAGCAGGCGTCCGATCTCTCCGCTGACGACGGCGCGCGCCTCCTTGTTCTCGAGGTTTCGCAGAATCTCCGCGAACCCGAACATGCCCATGGCGATCACGGCGAAATCGATGCCGTCCGCAACCTCCATCCAGCCGAAGGTCAATCGTTCTTCGCCGGTCTCGATGTCGGTACCGACGACCGAGAGCAGGATGCCGAGGAGGATCATGGCGATCGCCTTCGGCACCGAGCCGCGCGCAAGGACGACGGCGAACATGAGGCCGAGCACCATGAGCGCGAAGTAGTCGGCCGGGCCGAACATCAGAGCGAGCGTGGTGAGCGGCTTTGCCGCGGCGGCGATGATGACCGTCGCGATCGTGCCGGCGATGAACGAGCCGATCGCCGCGATGCCGAGCGCGATGCCGGCACGGCCCTGCTTGGCCATCTGATGGCCGTCGAGCACGGTGACGACGGCGGTCGCTTCACCCGGGATGTTGACCAGGATCGCGGTCGTCGAGCCGCCGTACTGGGCGCCGTAGTAGATGCCCGCGAGCATGATCAGCGCGCCGACGGGATCGAGCCCGAAGGTCAGCGGCAGCAGCATGGCAATGGTCGCAATCGGACCGACGCCTGGCAGCACGCCGATGAGCGTGCCGATCAGGCAGCCGAGAAAGCAAAGGCCCGCGTTTTTGAGTGATCCAGCAACGCTGAGGCCGAGCTGAAGATTGGAAATCAGGTCCCACATAGCGCGCCCTCAGTAACCGAGCAGGGGCGGAAGCAGGGGGATCGGCAGGTGCAGCACGACCTTGAAGAGCAGGTAGCAGCCCGCGGTCATGAACGCCGTGAAAATGACGATCTCGAGCGGGCGGGTATCCGGATCCGCCATCGACGAGATGAGCATCGCGAGGGGGCCGGCGACGAGGAGACCGAGGGGGCGTACGGTTGCGGCGAAGGCGAGGATGGCGCCGAGAATGAAGATGGTTCCGCGGAGGGAGAAGCCGTCGATGCGCTCGTGATTGCCGAGAAGGCCGATCACCATGAGATAAACGCCGAAGGCAGCAAGGCCGAGCGAAACAGCCTTTGGCAGGAGGCCTGGGCCGACACCCGACATGGATCCCGCATCGAGGGGGAGCGTTCCAAAGTAGCCGACTGCTGCGGACACGATCAGGAACAGGCCGGCGAAGACCTCCCTGTTGAGCCGTGTCCCCGGTGTAGCTCCGCCGGCCGACCGATCGGCCGGGTCTTCAACTGCCATATTCCCTCCCGGTTTTCCCCTTGGTGGCGGCGATGGCGAGAACTGCCACGCGCCTTCTTATTGCGCCGGCGCATCCTAGCTCCGTTGTTCCGGCGCCGTCTACCCGCTGAGGCACAACGAGAAAGTGCTTAGTTTTCCACGGCGAGGAATAAGCCGGACACGGACGGCTACTGCGTCGGCGGCGGGCTGCCGCGATACGCGCTGAGCTTGGCCCGCAGCTCCTGAAGGGCACCGGCGACGGGGGCGAACTCGAAGCGAATGGCATGGCGGCCGGGGCCGACGGCTACGGCGCGGAAGAGGACATTGGCTTTGAGAATGCGCGTTGGCTTGCCGTCGATGCTGGCGAACCACCACGGGTGCCAGATGTCATTCAGGACGACGAAGCCCGGATTGCTCGCGTCGACCTCGATATCGATTGCCGTATTCTCGTAACGCACGATGCGCACGGTCGGCGCCTTCCATTCTTCCGGGGCATTGGGCACCGGTTCCGGCGGCACGATCGGCCGCTGGTCGAGGAGTACCGTGTAGCGCGGGTCTGCGGCCGGCCAAGCGCCGTCGCGCATGATGCGGGCGAAGTCGGCGATCTGCCAGTTGTAGACGAAGAGGACGCGCGGCAGGGCTTCGGTGTTCTCGTACACGTACCCGTCCGGTGTCCGCCCCATGAAGCGGAGGTCGGTCGATTTGACGGTGCGGTCGATCCGATCGATCGGAACCGGCGAGACGATGTAGCGAAGGCCGAGCAGGTTGGCGAGGCGGCAGCGGTATGACGGGAAAAGGGGTGTGAAGCGGCGCTGGTTCGGTCCGATGATCGAGTCTTCGGCGCCGACGGCTCGGGTGAAATCGGCGAGGCGCAGCGGATTGTAGCCGAGCGTGTGGTCGAACCCGTGCACCATGGCCGTGTTCGGCCACTCGAAGCCGAGGCCGGCGAGCTCCACGCGGTCGCGCCGCGGCGAGCCGGGCGGCTGCGTGGCGAGCGACTTGATGAGGCGGATGGTCTCGCTCCGCGTATCGGGGTCGAGCATGGTGAACTGCTCGCGCGGCAGCGCGGTCGACTCGTTCGGTCCGTTGTTGAGGGCGAGATCGACCGTCAGGACGGTGGCGAGCGTGGTCACGATCACCCACGATCGTTGCTGGCCAAGGCGCGTGACCAGCAGAAGGACGCCGACGCTCACGGCGAGCCAGGCAAAGCTGATCACCATCGGGCGGAGTGCGACGTCGAGCCTGTTCTGCGAAAGAGCGACGGCGATGGCCGCGGCCGTAAGGGCCAGAAGCAGGTACACCTTGAGATGCAGGCGCGGGCGATCGGGTGCGGCAAGTGCAGTATTCGTCATCCAACGGTGCACGAGATAGCCGCTCAGGATCGCCAGTAGTCCTCCAACGAGGAACGTGGCATCAGCCGGGCGGCGGAACAGCGAGACCCCGGGGAATACTTCGTAGAGCAGACGGAAGAACGGTGTGTTCGAGCCGAGCGCGTAGAGCGTTATGAAGACCGTGGCGATCGTGTAGAAGCGGATCTCACGAGCGAGCAGCAAGCGCCGGGACAGACCAAGCCCGAGCAGAAGAGCGATCGGCAGGGCGCCGATGTAGAGCTGGCTCATGTTCTGCGAGAGCGTCACCTCATTGGGGTTCCACGTCCAGCTAAACGGCCCCCAATACTCGACGGCTTTATCGAATGCTCCATAGAGGTCGCTGAACAGCAGCGTCAGCAGCGAGGCCGGGTGCAGCGAGCCCCGCGTCGCCTCGGCGAAAGGAATGCTGGACCGGCTCGACGACATCACGAAGAGAATGGTCATCAGCAGCGGCAGCGCAGACAGAACGACGCAAGTAAGACCCGCGGCGAGCAATGGCCTGAGGCTCGCGCGGAGGCGCTGCTTGCGCTCCGCGCCATCGAGCCAGTGATGGAGCACGTAGCCGATCAGGATGAGGCCCCCGAGATAGGCCACCTGATCCGGCTCGACGATCATCAGCGCCATGGCCGCGCCTGCGGCGATGCCCCACCGGGCCGACCTGCGGTCGAGCGCGCGCACGAGGAGCCAGAGGGCCAGCGCAAAGCAGGCAAAGGACTGGATCTGCCCGACATGCTGGACACGCCACGCGGCAGAGGCGCCGAAAGCGAAGGCGAGCGCGGCGACGATGGCGCCGGCCGGGTGCCAGCCGCGATCGCGGAACAGCAGCAGGATCGAGAAGCCGCCGAGCGCGAGCAGGCCGAAGGTGTAGCCGTCGACGAGCTGGAAGCTCGGCGAAGGATCCAGCAGGGCGAGCAGGACGGCTGGCGAGATGACGAGACTCTGCGGATCGGCAATCTGCGGCGAACCGGCGAAGATGTGCGGGTTCCAGAAGGGCGATTGCCCCGTGTGGATAGCATTGGCGAGGAACTGCACCTGGGCCTGGAAGTGGGCCTTGGCGTCATAGGGAATGGCGTAGTTGCCGAGCAGCCATGGGGCGCACAGCACCAGCCAGCCCGCGGCGAGCGCGAGCGCAGCAATCCCGTAGCCGGACGTCGCCGAATTGGTCTTCACGGAGGTTACACCGCAGGAAGCGGAGCAAAGGGCTGGAAGAGAGAGCCGGAAAAGTAGGCAGAATCGCGGTGGCCGGCAATCCCCGATCGTAGGGCCCGTCGGAAGACAGGGCGCGGCGGGCGCGATGCGCCCCCGAGGGGTTGCCATGTCGTGAGGTGATAGCGCTGGCCGAGCCAAATGCGGTTAGAGTGCGCCCGCAAGACCGAGGAACGCCCAGGAGCCGACATGCCGACCGAAGCCACGCCCCCGACGCTGCGTACCCTGATCGAGGGCGGCATTTGCACGATCGTTGCCGACAATCCCGCCCGGCTGAACGCATACACGCGCGACATGTGGGAAGCTCTGCCGCGACTTATCCGTGAGGCGGAGGCCGATCCGGCCGTGCGCGTGATCGTGCTGCGCGGCGCCGGCACCAAGGCGTTCTCCGCGGGCGCCGACATCTCGGAGTTCGAGGGCAACCGGACGGGCGCGGAAGCGCGGCGCTACGACGAGATCAACCACGAGGCCTTCGAGGCGGTCGGGCGGGCGACGAAGCCCACGATCGCCATGGTGCACGGCTACTGCTTCGGCGGTGGCTGCGAGCTCGCTATCTGCTGCGATATGCGCTGGGTTGCCGAGGACGCGATCTTCTCGATCCCGGCGGCCAAGCTCTCGATCGGCTACAACCCGCGCTGGATCAGACCCATGCTGGCGGTCATGTCCGCGGCCAAGGCCAAGGAGATGCTCTTCACGGGCCGGCGCTACTCGGCGGCCGAGGCGGTCGCCATGGGTGTAGCCAATGCGGTTGTTCCGGCGGCCGAGCTCGAGGCGGCCACGCGGAAGGTCGCCGAGGAAATGGCGATCAATGCCCCGCTCTCCATCCGGGCCGCCAAGGAATCCATCGACGAGCTGTTCGCGCACCCGGAAAACCCGGACCTCGCCCGCCTCGACCACTTCGTCGAAGCCTGCTTCGAGAGCGAGGACTATGCCGAGGGCCGGCGCGCCTTCATGGAAAAGCGCAAGCCGCAGTTCAGGGGCCGCTGAGCGCAGCGAACCGCTCGAGGAATGCCTGCTGGGCAACGGCAACCGGCGACGGCTCGAGGCGTGATAGCTGCGCCGCGAGATCGGGCGGGACGGCTGGAATGCCGAAGTAGCGGTCGGCCTCCGCCTTGGAGAAGCCGGCGAGCAGCGTCGCCTCGTAGTAGGCGGCAATGCGGTCGGCCTGCTTGATCGCGGCCGTGATCTCGGCGGGGAGCTCTCTCGGCAATCCGAAGCGTTCGTGAATGGCGCCGAGCAGTCGATTCTCGATGCTCTTGTAGTCGAAGCCGATCGCCGCCTTGAATGGGCTGATCAGGTCGCCGATCACGTACTCGGGCGCATCATGGAGCAGGGCTGCGAGCTGCCACCGCATTTCCCACTCGGGATTGAGAGCGCAAGTGATCTGCTCGACCACGACGGCGTGCTCGGCAACCGAGAAGGCGTGATCGCCGCGCGTCTGGCCGTTCCAGCGCGCCACGCGCGCAAGGCCATGGGCGATGTCTTCGATGGCGATGTCGTCCGGCGAGGGCGCAAGCAGATCGAGGCGGCGGCCGGACAGCATCCGCTGCCATGCGCGCGGCTTGTCGTCGATGTGCGGCGCGCCGCTCATTTCTTCGGTGCCTTGAACTTGCGCTGCAGCTCGGCGCAGGGACCGTACCGATGGCAGTCGACGACGTGGTCGTTCACGAAGCCCGAAGACTGCATGAAGGCATAGACGGTCGTCGGGCCAACGAAGCGGAATCCCTCCTTCTTGAGTGCCTTGGAGATGGCCTTGGACTCGGGGCTCTCGGGCGGGATGTCGCGCATGGTGCGCCGCTCGTGGATCTGCGGTTTTCCATCGAGGAAGTCCCAGAGGAATTTGGCGAGACTCGTGCGCTCCCTGAGGCGCAGGTAGGCCTGAGCATTCTCGATCGTCGCCTCGATCTTGGCCTTGTTGCGGATGATGCCCGCATCGCCCATGAGTCGCTCGACGTCACGTGCGCCGAAACGCGCAATTCGCTCGGCATCGAAGGCGTGGAAGGCCTTGCGGAAGTTCTCGCGCTTCCTGAGGATCGTGAGCCAGGAGAGGCCGGCCTGGAAGCCCTCGAGGATCAGCTTCTCGAAGAGCGCGCCGGCATCGGACTTCGGCACGCCCCACTCCTCATCGTGGTAGCGCGTGTACTCGGTATCGGAAATGCCGACCCAGCCACAGCGGACGAGTTCTGCTTTTGTCATGGTGCGGATGTCCTCGCAGCGGCGCTCGCGCGGTAGCGATCGAGCGCTGCGGTATCGACGACGATCGTCGCCGCGCCGGCCGTCAGCGGCTCACCTTTGTCTGCGGCTTCGGCGGCACGATCGATCCTGAGGAGGGCGAGCCCATGCGAGCCGGCGACGGAGCCGATGGTGCCGATGACCGCCGCACCGATTTTGATTTCGGCACCCGTCGTCAGTGGCTCCGCCCCGGTGACGAGCGTCACGCGCTTGCGCACGACCGTCTTGTTCTGCATGCGCGCAACGACCTCCTGGCCAACGAAGCAGCCCTTGGTGAAGGACACGCCATGCAGCCGGTCGTAGTTCGCTTCATGCGGGAATGTATCGCCGAGCGCATAGTCGAAGCCGCCTTCGGCGACACCAAGCGCGACGCGGCGCTCGTGATAAAGCGCTTCCGATACAACCTGGCCAGGGAGGCTCTCGAGCTTTGTGCGCGGCACGATGAACCGCCAGCCAAGATCCGGGTTCCGCGGATCGGCATAGCACCAGCCATCCTCGATGGACGGCGCCGCCGGTCCCCACGCCGCTGCGACGCCATCGTCTGGCGAGACGTCGGCGAGCGTGATCTTCGCGCGCAGCTTGTACATTGTGAGGCGCTTGAGGAGATCGGCAACGCGATCGGCGCGCGTCTCGAGCAGAAAGCCCTCTTCGGTTCT
>Ga0066256_1001518_pt1 | contig 31410 bp, 25 predicted proteins | sample ThiBio_1000_biof_FD_87107 | JGI IMG/M metagenome (GOLD analysis project Ga0066256, IMG submission 87107) | Wastewater bioreactor microbial communities from Cape Town, South Africa - Thiocy_expt_1000_biof (version 2) | ecosystem: Engineered > Bioreactor > Thiocyanate-remediating >... | reverse complement strand
AGAAAAAATCTCAGTGGCCTTCGCCTTCGGCCTCATCGGCAGAGCCGGCATTGAGCTGGCCGTATTTCGATTCGCCGATCTTGTCGAGCAGTTCGAGCTGGGTTTCGAGGAAGTCGATATGGCCTTCCTCGTCGGCCAGCAGCTGTTCGAAAAGCTTCATCGACACATAGTCGCCGGCCTCGTGACAGATGTCGCGCGATGCCTTGTAGGCGGTGCGGGCATCGTATTCGCCGGCGAGATCGGCTTCCAGCACTTCCTTGACGTTCTGGCCGATGCGCAGCGGCGCGACGGTCTGCAGGTTCGGGTGTCCCTCGAGGAAGATGATGCGTGCGACGAGCTTGTCGGCGTGCTGCATTTCCTCGATCGATTCGGCCCGTTCCTTCTTGGCCAGCTTGGTGTAGCCCCAGTCTTCGAGAAGACGATAATGCAGCCAATATTGATTGACGGCGCCCAGTTCGAGGAACAAGGCCTCGTTAAGCCGCTCGATGACTCTTTTGTCGCCTTTCAAGGTCCGCTCTCCTGTTTTCTTCATGGAATTGCTTGAGGCGGGCCATAAAATCAAAAATATCGGCCTCCGTCGAGGGGCGGCCGTTATGATAGGCTTCCGTCGTGCGAATAATGATGTCGACGACGTTGGGGAAACAGCCGCAGCAACGGCCGCGCTTTTCCATGGCATGGTAGACCTTGGCAGGAACGATCAACTGCCAACAGTCCTCATCGAGCAACGAGATGATCGTTTCCTCGATTTCCTTCACCGTGATGAAATTGCAGCTACATACCAGCATGTCCGTCTAGTCCGACAATCACGCACCCTGATTTTTCGACATAGAAACCAAAAGAGGACATTCCTTGTCAACATAAAAACGTCACGAAAAAACCCACGGATTTTCGAACGATTCTAAACATGATCAAAAATATCGACATTTCAGCCATTTACGCGCCGATGCAATGATGTCGCAGCTTCAATGAAAATTACGCCCCTTCGGCATCAGCCGCGCGGCATCCTCGGTGGCGGCCCGGTCCTGCGCCGCCCGCGCCTTGCGGGCGCGTTGATCCTCCGTCGGGCGGATCGCCTCGTCGGCGCGCGGCATGGCGGAAAAACGCCGTTTTTCGCTGTTGAGCAGACCGAGCAGATGCGTCATGTCCTCCAGATGCTCGGCGACCACATGGATGACCTCGTTCTCGCGTTGCAGACGACCGCGGATGCGCACCAGCCGCGCATTCATCACCACCGGGCGATAGGCCGTAAACACCCGCTTCCAGACGATGGCATTGGCAACGCCGGTCTCGTCCTCCAGCGTCATGAAGATCACGCCCTTGGACGAGCCGGGACGCTGGCGCACCAGCACGAGGCCGGCAATCGTCACCATGCTGTCCTTCGGCGCATTGCGCAGGTCGCGATGGCGGGTGATGCCCTGCCCGGCCAGTTGCTTGCGCAGGAAACTCAGGGGATGCGCTTTCAGCGAAAAGGTGACGGCGCGGTAATCCTCGATCACGTCCTCGCCCGGCGACAGGCCGGGCAGGATCACGGCCTCTTCCCGTTGCAGGTCTTCGCTGTCGCCGCGCTCGAACAGCGGCAGGAATTCGGCCGCGCCCTTCTCGTCCAGTGCCCGCACCTGCCACAGCGCCTGGCGGCGGTCGAGGCCGAGCGAGCGGAAGGCATCGGCGTCCGCAAGCTTTTCGATGGCGCCGCGCGATAGGCCGGAGCGCAGCCACAGATCGCGCACCGAGCGATAACCCTCCCCGCGCCGCCTGGCGCATGCCTCCATCTCCGCCTCGCGCAGGCCGGTGACCTGCCGGAAACCGAGCCGCACCGCCCTTGCCGTTTTGATCACCGGCCGCATCGACACATGGCGGAGATCGACCCGGCGCGGCTCGAAGGTCGCTTCCTCCAGCGTGCTGTCCCAGCCGGAATGGTTGATATCGACCGGCCGGATCTCGACGCCATGGTCGCGCGCATCGCGCACCAGCTGCCCCGGCGCATAAAAGCCCATCGGCTGCGAATTCAGCAGCGCCACGCAGAAGACATCCGGATAATAGGTTTTGATCCAGGAGGAGGCATAGACCAGCAAGGCGAAGGAGGCCGCATGGCTTTCGGGAAAGCCGTATTCGCCAAAGCCTTCGATCTGGCTGAAGCAGTTTGCGGCGAATTCCCGATCATACTCATTTTCCACCATGCCGGCGATGAACTTTTCCTTGAAATAAGCGAGCTTGCCGCTGCGCTTGAAGGTTGCCATGGCGCGGCGCAGGAGGTCGGCCTCGCCCGGCTTGAAATCGGCGGCGGTGATGGCGATCTGCATCGCCTGCTCCTGGAACAGGGGCACGCCGAGCGTGCGCTCCAGCACCGCTTTCAGTTCCGGTTTCGGATAGGTGATCTCCTGCCCCTGCCGCTGCATTTCGCGGCGCTTGAGATAGGGATGCACCATATTGCCCTGGATCGGGCCGGGGCGGACAATCGCTACCTCGACGACGAGATCGTAAAACCGACGCGGGCGCAGGCGCGGCAACATGCTCATCTGCGCCCGGCTCTCGATCTGGAAGACGCCGATCGTATCGGCGCGGCAGATCATGTCATAGACCGGCTCCTCGTCCTCATGCCTGTCGTTGCCGAGATCGGCGAGCGTCTTCTTGACGTCGTAATGCAGGCGCAGCAGCTCGAAGGCTTTCGCCATGCAGGTCAGCATGCCCAAGGCCAGGATATCGATCTTGAACAGGCGGACATTGTCGAGATCGTCCTTGTCCCATTCGATCATGAAACGGTCGTCCGACGCCGTGTGCATGATCGGCACGATCTCGTCGAGACGGTCGCGGGTGATGACGAAGCCGCCGACATGCTGGGTGAGATGGCGGGGAAACTCCATCAGTTGCAGCGTGTATTCGGCGACCCTCCGCGTCGTCGCATCCTTGAGATCGAGGCCGGAAAGGCGCACCTGCTCCGGCGACAGCCCATGCGTCCACCAGCCCCAGACATTGGCCGCCAGCGCCGCCTGCACGTCCTCGGACATGCCGAAGGCTTTCGCCACCTCACGGCAGGCCGAACGGGTGCGATAGGTGGTGACGCCAGCCGCAAGCCCGGCATGGTCTTGCCCATAGGTCTTATAAATGTGGTCGATGATCTCCTGCCGGCGGGCATGTTCGAAATCGACGTCGATATCCGGCGGCTCGTCGCGCTCGGTCGAAATGAAGCGTTCGAACAGCAATGTAGATTTCTTCGGATTGACGTCGGTGATCTCAAGGCAATAGCAGACGGTGGAGTTGGCCGCCGAGCCCCGACCCTGGCAAAGAATATTGTTCTTGCGGGCGAACTGCATGATCGAGCGGATGGTGAGGAAATAGCCTTCGTAATATTTTTCCTGAATTAGCTTGAGTTCATGCTGGATCTGATGGACGAGCTTGCCCGGCATTCCCTCGGGAAACCGCGTCGCCGCTCCCTCCCAGGTCAGCCGCGCCAGCGTCTCGGTCAATGTCTCGCCTTCGACGCTTTCGTCGGGATAGAGATGGCCGAGCTCGTCGAGCGAAAACTTTAGCCGGCGAAAGAATTTCACGCTGTTGGCGACCGCCTCGGGATAGTCGCGCAATAGCCGCACCATTTCCGCGCCGTGCTTCATATGCCGCTCGGCATTGGGCTGCAGCAGGAAACCCGCTTCGGCAAGCGTCACATGATTGCGGATGGCGGTGACGACATCGGCGAGCGGCCGGCGCTCGGGGAGATGATACAGCGGCTCGTTGGTGGCGATCAGGGGTAACTTGAGGCGGCCGGCAAGACTTGCCCGGTCGGCGAAGACGAGGCGGTCGAGCCCGTCATAGGCGGGAGACAGCGCCAGATAGACACGGTCGCGGCAGGCTGTCTTCAGCCGTTTCAGCACGGCCTCCAGCCCGACCTCCGCCTCCCCCTCCGGCCGGCGACGCGGCGGCAGCACGGCGAGCATCAGGTTTTCGTGGAATTGCAGCAGGTCGGCCTCGTAGAGCAGGCACTGGCCTTTCTCGGCACGCAGATTGCCGGTGCTGAGCAGCCGGCAGAGATTGGCCCAGCCGCGCCGGTTTTCGGCAAAGGCGAGGATGTCGGGCGTCTCATCGGCAAAGACCAGCCGCGCGCCCGGCTGGAACGGCACAGGCGGCAGCGGCTTCTTGTCCTTGCCCGCCCCGTTTTTCGGATCGGTGAGCGCCTTCGCTTGCATATGGGCGCGCACCACCCCGGCGACGGAATTGCGGTCGGCGATGGCAAGACCCGCAAGCCCCAGCGCAGAAGCGGCGATCACCATTTCCTCCGGTCTGGACGCGCCCTCCAGGAAGGAAAAATTGCTGCGCGCGCCGATCTCGCAAAAATCCGTCATGCGAACACCCCGTGCATGAACCAGCGCGGCGGCGTTTCGCCATACAGCCCCTCGCGAAACAGCCAGTAGCGGCGGCCGGCCTCGTCCTCGATGCGGAAATAGTCGCGCGGCGGGGCGGCCTCGCCATCGACCCACCATTCGGCGCCGATGCGCTCCGGCCCCTCGGCGCGGCGCACCTGATGCTGGGTTCGCCGCCAGCGGAACAGGATCGGCGGACCGTCCGGCACCGGCGCGATGGCCTCCATCAGTTCCGGCCGGGCAAACAGCCTGAAAGGCCGCTCCAGCCGCAGCGGCGCATGGTTTTGCGAAACCGCCTGCGTCGTCCCCGCCTGGAAGGCGGGGCGCAACAGGCCGGCGCGTTCGGGCAGGTGGCTTTCATGCGCCACCGGCAGCAGCAGGCAGTCCGCGCCGAACCGGGCGACGGTCTGGTCGATGAAGGCGTCGAGACTGGCCGCGCCATCGCTGCTACCTGAAAAATCCTGCTGCGCGCCGGCGAAGGTATCGGCATGCAACACGTTGAGCCGCAGCAGCTCGAAACCGAAACCGGCATCGAGATCGTCATGCACCGCCTGAAACCGCTCGGAAAATAACGCCGCGATGCGCTTGGGCTCACGCAAGGGCGAGGAGGCGCCGGCATGCAGGCGGAAAACCTGCCCGTCGACGCGAAACAGCAGCAGCTCGAACAGCCGCCCGCCCAACCCATGCGTTTCCAGTTGCGGCTTCAGCGCCACGGCGAGCTTGGCCGAGAGCGCCATCAGATCCTCCTCGCCGGTGACCGGCTCGGCCAGCTTGCGCTCCACCGACAGGCGGGCCCGCGGCCCGCGCGGGGGGACCGGCTCGCCTCCCGGCCGGCGCGCTGGGTCGGGGCGCGGCACCACGCCCGCCCCGAGGCGGCGCGTCAGCGGCGCACGCGGCGGGGCCAGCAGATCGCCCACCGGCCGCGGCCGGAGCCTGGCGAGCCGAGCCACGGTGTCCGGCGGCAGCCGCAGGGCATCGAGCGGCAGCGGCGTCAGCGCGGCCTCGGCCTCCTCCACGCCGATCACCCCGCCGCCCCCATGACGGGCAATGGCGCAGGACAGGCCCGGCGAAGCGGCAATGGCGCCGCGCGCATCGAGGCCTAACTGCTTGAGGCGGGCCAGCACATCCTGCAACAGCGCGTCCTCGCCGCCGAACAGATGGGCGCAGCCGGTGATATCGAGAAACAGGCCGGCGCGGCCGTCGATCGCCACCAGCGGCGTATAGCGATCGCACCAGTCGGCAATGGCGGCGAGGAAGCGGGCATCCGCCGCCTCGTCGGCCATGGCGGCATCGAGCGGCGGCCAGATGGCCTTGGCCTCGGCCAGCCCCTGCATCGGTTTCAGGCCGAGCGCCTCCGCCGCCTCGTCCAGCGCCGTCAGCCGCATGGCATTCTGCACCCGGCCGGCGCAGACCAGCGGCGGCGCTTCAGGACGCCCGGTTAAACGCCACGACATGCCCCAGCGGCTGCGCGCGATCCGGTCGGTCGGCAGATGCGGAAAATGCAGCGACAGGATGCGCTGCTGTCCCTGGCGGAAGAGCGGCAGGGCGGACGGCGTCCGCAGGTCGGAACTGGCGGGCATGGGGGTTCCACTCCAGAAGGAAATCGGTGAGGACGGGGAGGCGGCTTTTCTCGACGGCAAGCTGGAAGCGCGGATAGCCGAGGCTGCCCGGCAATGGCTTGCCGTCGCTTAGAAAACGCAAGCCGGCCGGGGCAGGGCGGATATGCAGGCGCAGTGCCGCGCTGCTTGCCTCTTCCTCACCCGCCTGGCGCAGCACGAAGATCGGCCGGCCGGCGGCGCGCGCCTTGAGGCTGAGCCTGCGGCTTTCGGTGAGACCGAAGCGGGCGGGATTGCCGCGCACTTCCAGAAGCACGGCCGCGAAAGCGCGGCTGGCAAGGGCTGCCTCGGCCAGCCACAACGCCTCGTCGATCTTCTTCGGGGCGGCATAGAGCAGCCCGACGGGAGAGAGCCCGTGATCGCCAAGGCCCTCGACATGCGGCAGGCCGGCTTCCATCGCCACCACCGGCTCGCCGATCCACAGGCAGAGCCGGCGGGCATCGGCGGCGCCAAGGCAGGCACAGAGCGCCATGGCAAAACCGCTGACGGCGCCGGCATCGCGCAGCTCGTTCCCGCGCAGTTCCACCAGGGCATCGAGCGGCAATCCACCCTGCAAGGCCTCGTCCAGCGCCGTGTGGCCGAGGGACAGCAGGGGAGGAGCCGCTTTCGGCCCTTCGCCGAAGCGGGCTTGCGGCTTTCCTGCCGTGCTGACAGGCGTTTCCACCCGGTCCGGCGCGCGGCCTTCCAATCGGGCAATGGTCTGGCGCAGGGCGCAAAGCGTCTCCCGCGCCCTGGCGTCCCCGGCCATGAGCGTGCTCCGATCTCGTTTTTCCAAAAGACAAGAGATGGGGCATCCTATAGGGCGACCCAATGTTCTCTTTCTGTTCTTATGGATTCCAGAGCCTCGCCGGAGAGTCAACACCCTTTTATGTGAATTTATTCCTGTCCGGATTTCTCCACTCGAAAAATCCGGCCAAACAGCCTATATGGGGTCAGCATACAAGGAGCAGACATGGCCCGCATCGACCAGACCGAAGATTGGCGCGAACGCCACGCGCCGACGATCAGCACCTTCGAGTCGCTGGCAATCGAGGCCTATGGAAACCTGCCGGAGGATTTCAGGGCGCTGACACGCGATCTCATCATCGAGATCGCTGATTTTCCCACCGACGACGTGTTCGAGGACATGGCGCTGGAAACGCCCTTCGACCTGCTCGGCCTGTTCGAGGGCAGGGGGATTTCCGAGCGCTTTACCTTGGAAACCGGGCAGATGCCGAACCGCATCACCCTCTATCGCCGCCCGATCATCGACTACTGGGCCGAAAACGAGGAGACCCTGGGCGACATCATCACCCACGTGCTGATCCACGAGATCGGCCACCATTTCGGTCTCAGCGACGACGACATGGAACGCATCGAGGAAAGCGCCGACCAGGCGGCCGACAGCCGGTAAGGACAAGCCTCAGATTGCTGACGCACACCTTCTTCGTCATGCTCGGGCTTGTCCCGAGCATCTGCAACGTTTTGATTTTTCTCGATGTTGGCAGATCCTCGGCACAAGGCCGAGGATGACGCTGCGGGTGGGGCAGGGCTTGCCGGCAAACCGGATGCCGGCCAAGCGGCCTTTCCCGCTATTGCTCGGTCAGTTTCTTGGCCGGATCGTAATCCCTGCCATGGATCGTCTTGGTGACCGCCTGGCCGCACATGACCTGGCTGGTCGTGGCATTGTAGGTGAGCGACGGCGAGCCGTGCAACTCCCAGCCATCGTTCAGCGCCGCCGTCACCCGGTGGCAGAAGGCGGCGTCGTCGGGGCCGGTCAGAAAACGGTAGAGTTTCACGCGATATCCTTTCGTGCAGAAATCTGGCGGACCTTGTGCATCAGCCGCTCGGCCTGTTCAAGATGCAGGCGCTCGACCATGCGCCCGCCGATCTCGATGACGTTGAGCGCTTCGGCACCCGGCGCGGCAAAGCCGGCGATGATCGCTTGCGCTTCCGCGATCTCGGCCTCGCCCGGTGCGAAATGCCGGTTGGCGGCTTCGATCTGCGCCGGATGGATCAGCATCTTGCCGTCGAACCCCATGGCGCGGCCTTGCGCGCATTCCCCGGCAAAACCCGCCTCGTCGCGAAAATCGTTGAAGACGCTGTCGATGACGTCGAGGCCGAAGGCGCGGGCGGCAAGCACCACCTGCATCAGCCAAGGCAGGAGATAGGCGCGGCCGGGCTGCGGCAGCACGCCGGTTTCCTTGCGCAGGTCGTTGAGGCCGACCACCAGCGCATCGAGGCGGGCGCCATGGCCCTGCCGCGTGCCGGCGATGGCACCGATCTCCAGCACCGCCCGCGGCGTCTCGACCATCGCCCAGACCCGCAAGCCTTTTGGCGCCCGCGCCCGGTCGAGCCGGGCGCAGATGCCGATGATATCGGAGGGCGTCGTCACCTTCGGCACCAGCACCGCATCGGGATTGAGCGCCAGCACGGTGTCGAGATCGGCGCCCGCATCGTCCGTATCCAGCGCATTGATGCGCACGATCCGTTCGCGCCCGCGAAGCGGCGTCTCGGCGAAGAAACGCTTCAGATTGTCGCGCGCCTCGGCCTTGCGGGCGGGCGCCACCGAATCCTCCAGGTCGAAGATCACGCCATCGCAATCCAGCCCATGCGCCTTCTGCAGGGCGCGTTCGTTGATCGCGGGCACGCTGAGCAGCGAGCGGCGCAGGCGAGGGGGAAGAGAGGCGGAAGCAATCGCGGTCATGGGATCTTTTGTGCCAAGCTTTTTCAGCGCCGGCAAGTCAACAAAATGCCATGCTGCTCTTGCAGAACCTTCATGCAGGGACCACATTCCACGGTGTAGAAAGGCTTGAAAATCATGCACAACCTCCGTTCGATCGTTTATGCCCTCGGTGCCGTCGCGATTGTGTGCTCTCTCGCAGTCTTCACGCTTTCGGCCACCCTCGTCCTCGCAGCCGTGCTCGCCGGCATCACCGTGGCGCGCAGCCTGTCGCTGAAGCTGAAGCCGGCGCCCGTGCGGGCGCGCAGTGCCCATGAACCGCGCCGGGTCTGGAACGACGGCCGCGGCACGATCATCGACATGTAAGCGCCGTCTCCGGCATCCCCATGCGAAGGGGAGGCCAGAATTCGCTTCATTTCCTGTCGGATTTCGGCTATTGGGCAGGAAATTTTCCTGACACGAAGGCCAAGCTCCATGGACAAGTTCGTCAAGCTCACCGGCGTCGCCGCGCCGCTTCCGGTCGTCAACATCGACACCGACATGATCATTCCGAAGGATTACCTGAAGACGATCAAGCGCACCGGCCTCGGCACCGGCCTGTTCGCCGAAGCGCGCTACAACGAGGACGGCACGCCGAACCCGGATTTCGTGCTCAACAAGCCCGCCTACCAGAACGCCCAGATCCTCGTTGCCGGCGACAATTTCGGCTGCGGCTCCTCGCGTGAACATGCACCGTGGGCGCTGCTCGATTTCGGCATCCGCTGCGTCATCTCCACCAGCTTCGCCGACATCTTCTACAACAACTGTTTCAAGAACGGCATCCTGCCGATCGTCGTCAGCCCCGAAGATCTCGACAAGCTGATGGACGACGCCAGCCGCGGCTCCAACGCCGTGCTGACCGTCGACCTCGAAGCCCAGGAAATCAGCGGCCCGGATGGCGGCCGCATCTCCTTCGAGATCGACGCCTTCAAGCGCCATTGCCTGTTGAACGGCCTCGACGACATCGGCCTGACCATGGAAAAGGCCGCCAGCATCGACAGTTTCGAAAAGGCCAACGCCGCTTCGCGCCCCTGGGCCTGAGGCAAAGCGTCCTGACCGGATCACGAGGCGGCGTTCATTCGCCGCCTTTTGCTTTTCATGGGACGCGATGCATCGCCAACGATGCAAATCAGGTGCCGCTTATCGCGCCATTTCACGCAATTTTCGATGCCAAATCCTGCCTCATCTTGGCGGAAATTGCCGAAGCCGAACACTTGAGACCCTTCCTCGCCTTGAAATGACCGGCGCCGGCGTTTAAGAACCCGGCCAATATTTCTTGCCGAAGGATTTTTCCATGACAGCGCGCAATCTCTTCCTCCTGCCCGGCGATGGCATCGGTCCCGAAGCCATGGGCGAAGTCCGCAAGCTCATCGCTTACATGAACGAGGCCATGGGCGCCGGTTTCGTCACCGACGAGGGCCTGGTCGGCGGTTCGGCCTATGATGCGCATGGCAGCGCCATCTCGGAAGGCGATATGGAAAAGGCGCTGGCGGCGGACGCCGTGCTGTTCGGCGCCGTCGGCGGCCCGAAGTGGGATGCGGTTCCCTATGAAGTGCGCCCGGAAGCCGGCCTGCTGCGCTTGCGCAAGGATCTCGAACTGTTCGCCAACCTGCGCCCGGCCATCTGCTATCCGGCGCTTGCCGCCGCGTCCTCGCTGAAGCCGGAGCTGGTCGAAGGCCTCGACATCCTCATCGTCCGCGAGCTGACCGGCGGCGTCTATTTCGGCGAGCCGAAGACGATCACCGATCTCGGCAACGGCCAGAAGCGCGCCATCGATACCCAGGTCTACGACACCTACGAGATCGAGCGCATCGCCGGCGTCGCCTTCGAGCTGGCCCGCACCCGCAAAAACGCGGTCTGCTCGATGGAAAAGCGCAATGTCATGAAATCAGGCGTGCTGTGGAACCAGGTGGTCACCGAGACGCACAAGGCCAAATATTCCGACGTCAAGCTGGAACACATGCTGGCCGATGCCGGCGGCATGCAGCTCGTCCGCGCTCCGAAACAGTTCGACGTGATCGTCACCGATAACCTATTTGGCGACATGCTTTCCGACGTCGCCGCCATGCTGACCGGCTCGCTCGGCATGCTGCCCTCAGCCTCTCTCGGCGCCCCGGATGCCAAGACCGGCAAGCGCAAGGCGCTCTACGAGCCGGTGCACGGCTCGGCCCCCGACATCGCCGGCAAGGGCATCGCCAACCCGATCGCCATGATCGCCTCCTTCGCCATGTGCCTGCGCTATTCCTTCAACCTCGTGAAGGAAGCCGACAATCTGGAGAAGGCGATCTCCAACGTCCTCGACCAGGGCATCCGCACCGGCGACATCATGGCCGAAGGCTGCCGCCAGGTCGGCACCGCCGACATGGGCGACGCCATCCTCGCCGAGTTCAAGGCGCTTTCCGCCTGATCGTTTTCACGTGAAACATTTTTGGCGCCGCCCGTGCGAACGGGCGGCGTTTTTTTGGGTGCAGCGCTTGACTTGCCCTACATGGACATGTCCGCTCTCCCCGTTTTCACGAGGAGAGCGGCAGGCCAAGGAAAAAATTCCGCTTTGCCGCCAGCGCCTTACAGCGCCGGATTATGGGCCAGATCCGAAAGCAGGCCGGCCGCCACCGAGAGCTTGGCGAGGCTCGGTTCGCCGCTGTCGCCGAGCGAGGTCAGTTGCTCGGCGATGCGGTTGATGCGCACCCGGTCGCCGGCATACCAGGCCTGAACCGGCTGCTTGTCCTTCGGATGCTTGCCGAGCGCGGCGATGACGATATCGCGGCGGGCGGCGGCGATCTGGTCGAGGCTGCGCGACAGCGCCAGTCCATCGAAGTGATCATTGGCGACGATGCGGCTGCCCGAGAGCAGCAGGCGGCCGACGCGGAAGGTCTGCGAGACCGTGAAGTAGGCCTCCGCCGCGCGGGTCAGGCTTTCGCCGGTCGCCGCGGCGATCTGCATGATTTCCGGCGTCACCACCAGCGGCACGAGGCCGGCGACTTCCAGCGTCAGAGCCTCCGGCACGCCGGCCGCGAGGAATTCCGCCTCGCGGGCGGCGATGTCCTCGGCGAGATCGGCCGGCATGATCGAGTGGATGATGCCCTTCAGGTTCTTCGCCGCCGATTGCAGGCTTGATATCGCCTTGCCGAGTTCGGCGCGGTGCAGCCCGGTTTTCAAGAGAACCCGGGTCAGTGCCGCATAGATGTCGCCGATCACGGCATAAAGCGCGTTCTGCGCCTGTCCGCCGATCCGGTTGTCGAGCGCATCTGCCTCGGCCCAAAGCCGCTGCAGGCCAAAACCTTCGCGGGCCAGCATCGCCGCCTTGACAACGTCGGCCGGAGTCGTGCCGGTCGCCTCGCTCATCTGCACGACGAAGCCGGGGCCGCCGCGGTTGACGACCTCGTTGGCGAGGCTGGTGGCGATGATTTCGCGGCGCAGGCGATGGGCGGCGATATCGGCCGCATAGGGTCTCTGCATCTTGGCCGGGAAATAATGCATCAGCGTGCCGTGGAAATGCGCGTCGTCGGGCACCGGGCTGGCGATCAGTTCGTCGAACAGCACCAGCTTGGCATAGGAGAGCAGCACGCCGATCTCCGGCCGGGTGAGCGGCCTGCCCGCGGCATAACGTTCGGCCATGGCAGCCGCATCCGGCAGCACCTCGACCTTTCGGTTCAACTGGCCGCCGGCCTCGAGCACGTCCATCAGGCGGCCGAGTTCCTCGCCATTGGCAGTGCCTTTTCGCTCCGTCAGCGAAATCGCCAGGGATTGCAGGTAGTTGTTGCGCAGCACCAGGCTGGCCACTTCGCTGGTCATCGCGGCGAGCAACTGGTTGCGCTTCGGGCGCGGCAGGCGGCCGTCGCGCATCGGGGTCGACAGCGCGATCTTGATGTTGACCTCGACGTCGGAAGAGTTGACGCCGGCGGAGTTGTCGATGGCGTCCGAGTTGCAGCGCCCGCCCTTGAGGCTGTAGGCAATGCGGCCGCGCTGGGTGACGCCGAGATTGGCGCCTTCGCCGATGACCCGGGCGCGCACCTCGTCGGCATTGACGCGGATCGCGTCATTGGCGCGGTCGCCGACATCCGCATCGGTTTCCGAGGTGCCCTTGATATAGGTGCCGATGCCGCCGAACCACAGCAGATCGACGGGCGCCTTCAGGATCGCGGTCATGATCTCGAAAGGCGTGGCGACGCTCTTGTCGATGCCGATGACCTGGGCGGCCTGCGGCGTCAGCGTCACCGATTTTTCGGTGCGCGAGATGATCATGCCGCCGGGCGATAGTTTCGTGCGCTCGAAATCCTGCCAGCTCGAACGGGCAAGCCCGAACAGGCGCTTGCGCTCGGCAAAGGTGGCGCGGATATCCGGCGACGGATCGATGAAGATGTCACGATGGTCGAAGGCGGCGACGAGCTGGATCTTTTCCGACAGCAGCATGCCGTTGCCGAAAACGTCGCCGGACATGTCGCCGACGCCGGCGACGGTGAACGGCGTCGTCTGGATGTCGATGTCCATTTCGCGGAAATGGCGCTTGACGGTTTCCCAGGCGCCGCGGGCGGTGATGCCCATCTTCTTGTGGTCATAGCCGGCCGATCCGCCGGAGGCGAAGGCGTCGTCCAGCCAGAAGCCGGCCTCCTGCGCAAGGCCGTTGGCGGTGTCGGAGAAGGTCGCCGTGCCCTTGTCGGCGGCAACGACGAAATAGGGATCGTCGCCGTCGAGCCGCACCGTATCGGCCGGCGGCACGATGGCCTCGTCGACGATATTGTCGGTGATCGACAAGAGCGTACGGCTATAGGTCTTGTAGGCCTCGGTGCCGGCGGCGAACACCGCCTCGCGGCTGCCGCCCGTCGGCAGGTTCTTCGGGAAGAAGCCGCCCTTGGCGCCGACCGGCACGATGACCGAGTTCTTCACCTGCTGGGCTTTTACCAGGCCCAGCACTTCCGTGCGGTAATCCTGGGCGCGATCGGACCAGCGCAGGCCGCCGCGCGCCACCTTGCCGAAGCGCAGGTGGACGCCCTCGACCTCGACGCCGTAGACGAAGATTTCGCGGAACGGACGCGGCTCCGGCAGGCCGTCCAGGAGCTTCGGATCGAGCTTGAAGGCCAGCATCGCCTTCGGCGTGCCGTCGGCATGGCGCTGGAAGTAGTTGGTGCGCAGCGTCGCGTCGATGGCGTTGACGAAGCGGCGCAGGATGCGGTCGTCGTCGAGGCTCGGCACGGCCGACAGCGCCGTCTCGATCTTCTCGTGCAGTTCGCTCACACGCTTGACGCGGGCCTTTTCGGCCAGCTTCGGATCGAGCGTATCGCGGAACAGGCGGACGATCAGCGCCGAGATCGCCGGATATTTGCCGAGCGTGGCGGCGATGTAATCCTGCGAATAGGCGATGCCGGCCTGGCGCAGATAGCGCGAATAGGCGCGCAGCACCGTGACCTCGCGGGCCGAGAGATCCGCCGAGAGGATCAGGCGGTTGAAGCTGTCATTGTCGACCGTGCCGGCGAAGGCGGCGAGGAAGGCTTCCTCCAGCCGCGCGCCTTCCCGCTCCAGGTCGACGGCGCGGCCGTCGGCGACGTCGAGCTGCATGTCGTGCAGCACGACGCGGCTCGCCTGGCCCGAACGGTCGCTGAGGCCGATGTCGAAGGTCTGCTCGCTGACCACGGAGAAGCCGAGGTTTTCCAGAAGCGGCACGCGCCGCGACAGGGCAAGCTGGCCGTTGCCGTGATAGATCTTCAGCGACAGGCTGGCCGGCCCCTCGCCCGGGCGATGGCGGAAGGCGATCCGAACAGGCGCGCCGGCGGCGCAGGCGGCGATGTCGTCGAGATCGGCGACCGTTTCTTCCGGCGTGAAGGATTCCTGATAGGCCGGGGTGACGGAAATCTCCGGCGCGGACGGGCCGGCGAGGAAGGCGAAACGATCCTCCCAGCGTGCGGCCAGCGCCCGGATGGTTTCCTCAAGCTTCGCCTGCGGCACGCGCGGCGTCTTGCCGCCGGAGCGGCCGATGATGAAATGCACCCGCGCCACCCCGCCTTCGGGGAAGGCCGGGTAATAGGCGGAAACGCGCCCGTCATAGACGGTCTTCAGATAGGTGCCGATCTTTTCGCGCACCACCGAATCGTATTCCTCGCGCGGCACGTAGACGATGACCGAGACGAAGCGGTCGAAATGGTCGATGCGCGGCAGGACGCGCACGCGCGGCCGCTCGGTCAGCTCGTTGATCTGCTCGCAGAAACGCACCAGGAGTGTGGTGTCGATCTGGAAGAGATCGTCGCGCGGATAGGATTCCAGCGTATTTTGCAGCATCTTGCCGGAATGGCTCTGCGGATCGAAGCCGAAATGATCGACGACGCGGGCGACCTTATCGCGCAGCAACGGAATTTGCGCCGCCGGATGGGTATAGGCGGTCGAGGTGAACAGGCCGACGATGCGCAGCTCGCCGACGACATTGCCTTGCGGATCGAAGCGCTTGACGCCGACATAGTCCATATAGGCGCGGCGATGGACCACCGACTTGACGTTCGCCTTGGTGACGATCAGGAAATCCGGTCCTTCGAGGAAGGCGAGGATCTCGGGCGTGGTGGTGACGGCGTCCTTGCCCTGGCGCAGCACCAGAACGTCCGGGTTGGACAGGATGCCAAGGCCCTTGCCCTTGTCGCGCTCCAGCGTCGCGTCTGGCCCGGTGCCGGAATAGATGTATTCGCGCATGCCGAGGAAGGTGAAATTGTTCTGGCGCAGCCATTCGAGGAAGGCATGGGCCTCGTCGCGGTCACCCTTGCGGCGCACCGGGCCATAGGTGGCCATGTCCTGCATGGCGCTGTCGAGCGTGTCGAGCATCGCCTGCCAGTCCTCGACGGCGACATGCACCTGGCCGAGAACGTTTTCCAGCCTGGCGATCAGATCGGTCGCCTGTTCCGGCGACAGCGGCGCCAGATGCAGGTGGATGTGGCTGATGCGCACCGCCGGGCTGCTCGTCTGCTCGGTGCCGTGCAGGCCGATCGTTCCGTCCTGCTCGCGCACGAAGATCGGATGCACCGCCATGAAGATGTCGCGATAGCTGGTCGTCACCTCGCCCATGACCGAATCATAGAGGAAAGGCTTGTTGCGGTCGGTGATCGTCAGGATCGAGACGGGCACCCCGGCCGGATTGACACCATCGATGCTGCCGATGGAAATGCGCGCCGCATCGCCATCCCAGAGGGCGATTTCCTTTGCCGCATGGATGCAGGACAGCGCCAGCATCTCGGGCGTATACAGCTCGAGATCGTCATTGCTGGCGCGGCCGAAAAGCAGGTCGGGCGCGACATGCGGCTCGCCGGATGCGGCCGCGATCTTTCTCGCGCTTTCGATCTGCTTTTCACGTTTCGGATTGTTTCGGGTCCCCATGGAATATTCCCTCTCCACGATATGCGGGCATTGGAAAATGAAAATCGGAGAAAATTGTTAGAGAATGATGTAACCAAGGCAATTCGATATTATCCACCCCTTGTTTCACGTTTTCCGGTGTCGTTAGCCTTTATTTTCGGCCGATCGGAAGGAAAATCGATTGAAATTCGTCGGGGCAATGCGGAAAAGAAAACAATGAGCGAAGACAAGCGCGGTGCGGTGATGGTCATTTCCAGCCATGTGATTCGCGGCTCGGTCGGAAACCGCGCCGCGGTCTTCGCCCTCGAATCCCTGGGCTTTCCGGTCTGGGCCATGCCGACCGTGGTGTTGCCCTGGCATCCGGGCCATGGCCCGTCCACCCGCATGACCTTTTCCGAGGCCGATTTCGACAAGGCGATCGACGACCTCATTCGCGCGCCCTGGATCGGCGAGGTGCGTGGCGTGCTGACCGGTTATTTCGGCAATGCGGCGCAGGTTTCGGCGGTGGCGCGGCTGATTGCCGCTTTGCGGGAAAACCGGCCGGATCTGCTTTATGTCTGCGATCCGGTCATGGGCGATCTCGGCGGGCTCTACATCCCCGAGCCGACGGCGGTGGCGATTCGCGACGAACTCATCCCGCTCGCCTCGCTCGCCACCCCCAACCGCTACGAACTCGCCTGGATGGCCGGCGGCGCGCTGGACAGCAATGCGGCGATCATGGATGCGGCACTGTCGCTCGGGCCCTCGCGGATGCTGGTGACCTCGGCCGTGCCGATGATGGCCGGCGGCACCGGCAACCTCTATCTCTCGGGGCGCCATGCGCTTCTGGCCGAGCACCGGCTGATCGACAATCCACCGAACGGGCTCGGCGACCTGCTGGCCGCCGTGTTCACCGCCCGGCTTCTCGAAGGCGTCGACGAGGAGCGGGCGCTGCAACTTGCCACGGCGACCGTCTACGAGATCCTGGCGCGCACCGCCAGGCGCGGCGGCGACGAACTGACGCTGGAGAGCGATATTTCCAGTCTGTCCTCACCGATGGCCATGGTGCAGATGCGCCGCCTGATGCATCCGGCGCAAGCGCGGAAACGCTGAGTTCACGACCGAGCCTTCGAGGCCAACAGGATTTTGCACTGCGAAGGTTGATCTTGACCGAAGACAAGATTAATCCTGTCTCCATGCAGACGTTTCCTTCCTCGCTTCTGAACGGTTATCGCAACTTCATGGACGGGCGTTACGTCGATGAACGCGAACGCTATCGCCGCCTTGCCGAAAACGGCCAGACGCCACAGACCCTGGTGATCGCCTGTTGCGACTCGCGCGCCGCTCCCGAAACGATCTTCGACAGCCGGCCGGGCGAACTCTTCGTCATCCGCAACGTCGCCAACATGATGCCGCCCTACGAGCCGGACGGGCATTACCACTCGACCTCGGCAGCGCTCGAATTTGCGGTGCAGGCGCTGAAGGTCAAGGATATCGTCGTCATGGGCCATGGCCGCTGCGGCGGCATCAAGGCGGCGCTCGATCCGGCCGCCGAGCCGCTGTCGCCAGGCGATTTCATCGGCCGCTGGATGAACCTCTTGAAACCCGCCGCCGAGCAGATCCAGAACAACGACGCCATGACAGCCACCGAGCGGCAGACGGCGCTGGAGCGCATCTCGATCCGCAATTCGATCAGGAACCTGCGCACCTTCCCCTGCGTGGGCATCCTCGAGGAACGCGGCAAATTGAAAATCCACGGCGCCTGGTTCGATATCGGCAATGGCGAATTGTGGATCATGGACAGCAAGACCGGCGATTTCGGCCGTCCGGATCTGACCGGGATTGCCGAGGAAACACCGCCGGCCGAGCCGGCCGCATCCTGACATCCGCTGGAATCAAAAAGCCCGCTTCCCCACGCGGAAAGCAGGCTTTTTGCCGTCCTGAAGACGACTTATTCGCCGTCGATTCGGGCGCCGATATAGGCGATGGCGCGCTGGTAGACGCTGGCTGCGTTCCACCCCTGCAGGGCGCCGAAATTGGGCTCTCCCGGCTGATAGCCGGCGCCGGGGCGCCAGCCGTGGCCGCGCAGGAAGTTGGCGGTTGAGGCCAGCGCATCGGCGCGCGAGCCGACGAGATCGATATGGCCGTTGCCATCGCCATCGACCCCGAAGCGCACGACGTTACGCGGGAGGAACTGCGTCTGGCCGATTTCGCCATGGGCGGCGCCGCGCGCCGTGGTGCTGAGGTCGCCACGGGCGACGAGCTGCAGAGCTGCATAGAGCTGGTCGGTGAAGTAATCGGAGCGGCGGCAGTCATAGGCGAGCGTCGAGACGGCGGAGAGCGTGTGCTCCTTGCCGAGGAAGCTGCCGAAGCCGGTTTCCATACCCCAGATGGCGATCAGCGGGCCGGCGGGGACGCCAAAGCGCTGCTCGATGCGGGCAAACAGCGCCGCGTTGGATTTCTTCATGCCCTTGCCGCGCGAGATGATCGCCTGACCGCCACGCTTCTGCATGAACTGCTCGAAGGAGAGCTTGAAGCTTTTCTGGCCGCGGTCGGCGCGGATGGTTGCGGTGTTGTAACGGACATTGGCGAAGGCCTTGTCCAGAACCGAGCGGCTGACGCCCTGGCCTGCCGCTTCCTGCTTGAAGTCCTGTACCCAGGCCTCGAAGCCGGCGGCATTGTTGCCGCAGCGGGCGGCAAACGCCGAAAGCGGGTTGAGGGCGACCGCCGCCGTGCCGGCGAGCGCGATCAGAATGGTTCTTGCAATGCGCATCGGTGTGTCCGTCCCCACGAGTGCCATCGAAATCCGGGATCGGCCGCCGGTCGGTGCCGGCGGGGATCCCCACTTATGCAAAAGCTTCGCCTGCTTTTGACGTGAGGCGAAGTTTTATGCAGAAATGGTTACCAAACCGTATCAGGCGGCCTGCTTCTTGCAGCGCCGCGCGTCATTTCATGACGCGCAAAGGACGCTGCAACACTTAAAAAGTGCATAATTTTTTCTGAAATCGATTTCGATTTCCGAAATTATGCACGCGCCTTGATCAACCCGCGATTGATCAAAAGCTCGGCGATCTGAACCGCGTTCAGAGCCGCGCCCTTGCGCAGGTTGTCGGAGACCACCCACATGTTGAGGCCGTTCTCGACGGTCGCGTCCTCGCGGATGCGCGAGATGAAGGTCGCGTCTTCGCCGGCCGATTCGTACGGCGTGATGTAGCCGCCGTTTTCGTGCTTGTCGATCACCTGGCAACCGGGCGCTTCGCGCAGGATATCGCGCGCCTGCTCGGCGGTGATTTCCTTCTCGAACTCGATGTTGACCGATTCGGAATGGCCGATGAAGACGGGAACGCGCACGGCCGTGCAGGTCACCTTGATCTTCGGGTCGAGCATCTTCTTGGTCTCGGCCAGAACCTTCCACTCTTCCTTGGTGTAGCCGTCTTCCATGAAGACGTCGATGTGCGGAATGACGTTGAAGGCGATGCGCTTGGTGAACTTCTTGGTCTCGATCGGATCGGCGACGAAGACGGCGCGGGTCTGGTTGAACAACTCGTCCATGCCATCCTTGCCGGCGCCGGAGACCGACTGGTAGGTCGAGACGACGACGCGCTTGATGGTGGCGGCGTCATGCAGCGGCTTCAGCGCGACGACGAGCTGGGCGGTCGAGCAATTCGGATTGGCGATGATGTTCTTCTTGGCGAAACCGGCAATGGCGTCCGGGTTCACTTCCGGCACGATCAACGGCACCTCGGCGTCGTAGCGCCAGGCGGACGAGTTGTCGATGACGACGCAGCCTTGAGCGCCGATCTTCGGCGACCACTTCTTGGAAACGTCGCCGCCGGCCGACATCAGGCAGATGTCGGTGTCGGAGAAATCGTAGTTTTCAAGGTTGGAAACCTTCAGAACCTTGTCGCCGTAGGAGACTTCCGTGCCCTGCGAGCGCGCCGATGCCAGCGGCACGATCTCGTCGGCGGGAAAACCGCGCTCGGCGAGGATGTTGAGCATTTCCCGGCCGACATTGCCGGTCGCGCCTGCGATTGCTACCTTGAAACCCATGTTCTCACTCTCTTTCTCTTCTCTCCACTGTTTCGGAGGGGGAGGCCGCATGGGATATCAGCGGCTTCCTGTCCCCGACCGAGCCGGGGAGAGAGCGGCAGGCCAGAGACGTCAGACGGTTTTCGTCGTCGTCGTTTTGGCCTTGGTTTTGGAAGAAACCGGAACAGGAGACATCCCCCGCGCCATCACTGCGCGGCCATGGAGATCGGCGATGTCATCGGCCTCGATCATGGACGGTTCCTTTTTCCGCTGCTGCTATTGAGGATTTTCGCCCGCAAGTCAAGCGGATTTGGCATGCGCGGAGGGTGCCGGCGATACCGATCGCAATCGCGCATTAGACGAAAGTCATAATCCCAAAGCCGCTCTCTGCGGCGGGCCGCTTTTCTGTCACATTTCCGGCAGGCGTAGACCGTTGACGGCGATCCGGGAGAGAGCGGGTCGATACGCTGGTTTCAAGGCAGTTCCAGCAAAAGTGTGAAGCGGTTTTGCGTTTGGAATTGCATCCGACAATCTGTGGAGGACAGATCATCATGGCACATGTCGCGACTGCGGACAGCGCAGCCAGGCCGATGACCGGCGAAGAGAAAAAGGTCATCTTCGCCTCGTCGCTCGGCACCGTCTTCGAATGGTACGATTTTTATCTTTACGGCTCGCTGGCAGTCTATATCGGCGCCAGCTTCTTCAGCCAGTATCCGGAGACGACGCGCAACATCTTCGCGCTGCTCGCCTTCGCGGCGGGCTTCCTGGTGCGCCCCTTCGGCGCCCTCGTCTTCGGCCGGCTCGGCGACCTCGTCGGCCGCAAATACACCTTCCTGGTGACCATCCTGATCATGGGCATGTCGACCTTCCTGGTCGGCGTTCTCCCGGGCTCGGCCAGCATCGGCATCGCCGCACCGATCCTGCTGCTCGTGCTGCGCATGCTGCAGGGTCTGGCGCTCGGCGGCGAATATGGCGGGGCCGCGACCTACGTGGCCGAACATGCGCCGCATGGCCGGCGTGGGCTGTTCACCTCCTGGATCCAGACGACGGCGACGCTCGGCCTGTTCCTGTCGCTGGTGGTCATCATCGGCGTCCAGACCGCGCTCGGCAAGGAAGCCTTCGCCGCCTGGGGCTGGCGCATTCCCTTCCTCGTCTCCTGCCTGCTGCTCGGCGTCTCCGTGTGGATCCGCATGAAGATGAACGAATCGCCGGCCTTCAAGAAGATGAAGGAAGAGGGCAAGGTTTCGAAAGCACCGCTGACCGAAGCCTTCGGCCAGTGGAAGAATGCCAAGATCGCCCTGCTTGCGCTGTTCGGCGCCGTCGTCGGCCAGGCCGTCGTCTGGTATTCCGGCCAGTTCTACGCGCTGTTCTTTCTGCAGAACATCCTCAAGGTGGATGCGCAGTCGGCCAACATCATGGTCGCCATCTCGCTGTTGATCGGCACCGGCTTCTTCGTCGTCTTCGGCTCGCTGTCGGACCGCATCGGCCGCAAGCCGATCATCATGGCCGGCCTGCTGCTCGCCATGCTGACCTACTTCCCGCTGTTCAAGGCCATGACCTGGGCCGGCAACCCGGCGCTGGCCGAAGCGCAACAGAACGTCCGCGCCACCGTCACCGCCGATCCGTCCGACTGCAAGTTCCAGTTCAACCCGACGGGCACGGCGAAGTTCACCACCTCCTGCGATATCGCAACCTCGTTCCTGACGCGCAACTCGGTGCCCTATGACGTGGTCCCGGGCCCGGCCGGCCAGCCGGCGAGCGTCAAGATCGGCGATGCGACCATCGCCAGCTATGACGCCGTCGCCGCCGGAGACAACGCCAAGGCAACCGACAGCGCTTTCCAGAAGCAGATCAACATCGCCCTGCACAATTCCGGCTATCCGCTGATGCGCGGCGCCGCCAAGGTTCCGGAAACCAAGCTCGACGCCTTCGTTGCCGCCAACCCGGAACTGTCGCTGAATGCGGATGCCATCCGCGCCGGCGAGAAGGCGACCGTGCCGACCGAAAAGCTGGTGGCCGACAAACTGCTGACGGCACAGGAAGCCGCCGGCGCCACCGAAATGACCGTCTATACCGTGCCCAATGCCGGCGCCTTCACCATGGTCGCCGATCCGGCCCGGGTGAACTGGGTGGCGGTCATCGCCATCCTGACGGTGCTGGTCATCTACGTGACCATGGTCTACGGCCCGATCGCAGCCCTGCTGGTCGAGCTTTTCCCGACCCGCATCCGCTATTCCGGCATGTCGCTGCCCTATCACATCGGCAATGGCTGGTTCGGCGGGCTGCTGCCGGCGACGGCTTTTGCGATGAGTGCCGCCAAGGGCGATATCTATTACGGCCTCTGGTATCCGATCGTCTTCGCCGGCCTGACGCTGGTCATCGGCATGCTGTTCCTGCCGGAAACCAAGGATCGCGATATCCACGACGACTGAGAATTCAAAAGCTCCCCCGCCGGGCTGCCCTGTCCGGTCTTCGAACCCCGGCGTCGCAAGATGCCGGGTTTTTTGTCAGTGTCGCCGGATGCCGAAAGGCAGGCCAAGGAAACGCGGCAGCGGCCAGCCGCCGGGCGAAAGCGTAAAGATGATGCCGAAGCGGGAAAAAAGCACCGCCGTCGCAAAGGCGAACCAGGCGCCGAGCGCAAGGCCGGCGACGACATCGCTCGGATAATGCACGCCCAGAATGATCCGCGTCGCCCCGAGCCACAGGCCGAGACTCAGGAACAGGATGCGGAAGCGGGGAAACAGCAGCGCCAGCGCCGCAAAAACCGCGCCGACATGGGTGGAATGCCCGGACGGAAAACTCTCGTAGAAAAAATCGCCGGCAAAGGGATGCAGGCCGAAAATGCCTTCGCTGTCATAGAGCAGCGGCCGGGCGCGGCCGATGGCCAGCTTCAATCCGTGGGCAACGAGGCTGGCGGAGGCCACCGACAGGCTGAAATAGACCGCCATCTGCACCAGGATCGCCATGCGATAGCGTCGGCGCACACCAGACAGCCGCCGCCCGATGAGGATGCCGGCCAGAAGCACGGTTGCGGTGACCGAGAAGATGATGGTGAGCCGGCCGATATCGGTGACATCCCCGGCAATCGTCACCAGCCGCTTCGGCAATTCCTTCGCCGACAGGCCAAGCGGCGTATCGAAGACGAGGAAGGCGAGCAGGATCAGGTTGACGCTCGCCAACGAATAGCCGACCCAGGGGATACGGCGGCGCAGACGGGCGCGGGCGCGGTAACGGGCGGAAAGACGCTGCAGGAAAGCCGGTTTTTTCGTGTCTTGCAGGGTGGCCTCCATTTGCCGCGTCCGGCGATGGACATAGGGAGCGCCCGACAAGGCTTCAATATCCCGCCGCCGCCATGGCCGGCGTTGAAACGGTAGCTTGCGGTGGTGGATTAAGGGCCTCGAAACGCAAGCCGGTGAGGGCAAAGCCCACCTCCGCGCCCTGTACTGTTCTCCACATCCTGTTTACATGAACCGCGCCTGCGAAACATGCCGCACGGCAATGCGCCCGCAATCCCGCTTGCCCTGGAGGCCCGATGACCCTCGACCGTATCCGCGACGACGCCGCGCCAAACGTGCCAGCCCGTGGCGTCTGGGGATGGATGCTGTTCGACTGGGCGGCGCAGCCTTTCTTCACCGTGGTCACCACCTTCATCTTCGGCCCCTATTTCGTCGCGCGGCTGACCGAGGATCCGGTTTCGGCGCAGGCGGCGTGGAGCAACATGGCGACGGTCTCGGCCATCGTCATCGCCCTGCTGTCGCCGGTGCTCGGCGCCATCGCCGACGAATCCGGGCGGCGCAAGCCGTGGATCGGCGTCTTCGCGGTCATCAAGATCGCCAGCCTGTTCATGCTGTGGTTTGCCGCCCCCGGCTCCCCGATCCTCTATCCGGCGCTGTTCATGGTGCTGGCCTCGATTGCGGCGGAATTTTCCATCGTCTTCAACGATTCGATGATGACCCGTATCGTCAACCGGGAGAATGTCGGAAAGATCTCCAACATCGCCTGGGGGCTCGGCTATCTCGGCGGCATGATCGTGCTGATCTTCGTCGTGCTCTGCCTCTCGGCCAATCCGCAGACCGGCAAGACGCTGCTCGGCCTCGACCCGCTGTTCGGCCTCGATCCGGCCAAGGGCGAGGACGCGCGCATCACCGGGCCGATCTCGGCCGTCTGGTATCTCGTCTTCATCCTGCCGATGTTCTTCTTCACACCCGATGCCGAGCGCGGCCTGCCGCTGGCAAAAGCCGTGCGCTCCGGCCTCGGCGAACTCGCCGCCACCCTGCGCGAGCTGAAACACCGGCGCGGCATCGTAAAATTCCTGGTGGCGCGGATGCTGTATCAGGACGGCGTCAACGGGCTGCTGATCCTCGGCGGCGCGTTTGCCGCCGGCATGTTCGGCTGGGCGACGATGGAGATCGGCGTCTACGGCATCATCCTCAATGTCGTCGCCATCTTCGGCTGCTGGGCCGCAGGCGGCATCGACCGCCGTTTCGGCTCGAAGGTGACGGTGACGCTCAGCCTTGTCATGCTGCTGTCGGCGACGCTCGGCATGGTCTCGACCGGCCCCGGCTTCACCCTGTTCGGCCTGGTGCCGCTCTCGACCGCCGATAGCGGCGGATTGTTCGGCACCGCCGCCGAAAAGGCCTATATCCTCTATGGCCTGCTGGTCGGCCTGTCCTTTGGCCCGGTGCAGGCCTCGTCGCGTTCCTATCTCGCCCGTAGCGTCAGCCCGGCCGAGGCGGGGCGTTATTTCGGCATCTATGCGCTTTCCGGCCGCGCAACGAGCTTCATGGCGACGCTGAGCTTTTCGCTCGCCACCTATTGGACCGGTTCGGCCCGCGCCGGCATGGCCACGCTGCTGGTCTTCCTCATCGCCGGTCTGTTGCTCCTGCTGGCGACACCCTATCCCGCAGATCGCAAGGCATGAAAAAACCCTCCGGCCGCGAGACCGGAGGGTTTTTAAAATCCATCGCTCAGTGGCGGAAGTGGCGCATGCCGGTGAACACCATCGCCACATCGTTGGCGTCGGCGGCGGCGATCACTTCCTCGTCGCGCATCGAGCCGCCCGGCTGGATGACGGCCGTGGCGCCGGCGGCAATCGCCGAAAGCAGGCCATCGGCAAACGGCAGGAAGGCTTCGGAAGCAACCGCAGAACCCTTGGTCAGCGGCTGCGGCCAGCCGGCGGCGCGGGCGGCTTCCTCGGCCTTGATGGCGGCGATGCGGGCGGAATCGACGCGGCTCATCTGCCCCGCGCCGATGCCCGCGGTCTGCCCGTCCTTCGCATAGACCACCGCATTCGACTTCACATGCTTGGCGACCTTGAAGGCGAACTTCATGTCTTCCAGTTCTTGGCTGCTCGGCGCGCGCTTGGTGACGACGCGCAGGTCGAGATCGTCGACCATGCCGTTGTCGCGCGTCTGCACCAGCAACCCGCCGGATACGGTGCGGGCCGAAAGGCCGCGATCGCGCGGATCGGCAAGCCCGCCGGTGACCAGCAGGCGCAGGTTCGGCTTGCGCGCCACGATGGCTTTCGCCTCGTCGGTGACGGAGGGCGCGACGATGACCTCGGTGAACAATTTGACGATCTCTTCCGCGGCTTCCGCATCCAGCACCTGGTTCAGCGCGATGATGCCGCCGAAGGCCGAAACGCTGTCGCAGGCGAGCGCCCGGCGATAAGCATCCGCCAGGCTGGTGCCGGTGGCGACGCCGCAGGGGTTGGCATGCTTGATGATCGCGCAGGCCGGGCCCTTTTCAGCCGGGAATTCGCAGACCAGCTCGAAGGCGGCGTCGGTATCGTTGATGTTGTTGTAGGAAAGCTGCTTGCCCTGCAGCAGGTTGGCGGTGGCGACGCCCGGACGGTTCTCGCCGGTGAGATAAAAACCGGCGCTCTGGTGCGGGTTCTCGCCGTAACGCATCTTTTCCTTGAGCACGCCGCCGATCACCCGGTGGCGCGGCATTTCGATATCCAGCGCCTCGGCGAACCAGTTGGAAATCGCCGCGTCATAGGCGGCGGTGCGGGCAAACGCCTTGGCGGCCAGCGTCTGGCGGAAGGCATAGGCCGTGTGGCCGTCATCGGCGCGCAGCGACTCGATCACCGCCGGATAATCGGCGGGATCGGTGAGAACGGTGACATAGGCATGGTTCTTGGCGGACGCCCGGATCATCGCCGGGCCGCCGATATCGATGTTCTCGACCGTCGTCGGATAATCGCCGCCGGCGGCGCGCACGCTTTCGAACGGATAGAGATTGATGACCACCAGGTCGATGGCGGTGATGCCGTGGGCGGCCATTGCCGCCTGATGCTCGGCATCGTCGCGAATGGCGAGCAGGCCGCCATGCACGAGGGGATGCAGCGTCTTGACGCGTCCGTCCATGATTTCCGGGAAACCGGTGATTTCGGAAACGTCGGTGACGGCGAGGCCCTCGGCGGCCAGCGCCTTGTAGGTGCCGCCGGTGGAAAGCAGCGTCACGCCATGTTCGGCAAGGCTCCTCGCCAGTTCGACGATCCCGGTCTTGTCGGATACCGACAGCAGCGCGGTGCGGACTTTGACTTTGTCGGGGACGGGAATTTTCTTGGAAGCGACGGCCATGATCAAGCTCCGATGCGGCTGCGGGCGATGGACGGGATTTCTGCCGCGTCGCCTAGCACAGCTTGGCCGAAGATGAAACCTCGGGCGTCAAGCCCTGCGGAATTCCCAGCGGATCTCCGGCGTTTCGGCAATCGAGAAGGAAATTTCGAGCTGTTCGGATTTACGCAGGCCCGAGGCATCGGCAAAGAAGATGTCCTCGGTGATTTCGACCAGGAAGCCGGGACAGGAAAACAGCCAGCTTTCGCCATCGGGGGCGGCGAGCAGAACGGTATCGTCGCTTTTCGGCACGATGGCGATCGCCGGGTGCACATGAAAGCGCGCCGTCGCGTGCGATGGCGGCGGTGTTGCCCCCTTTTTTGCCCGGGCATGAAACCGATCGGCGCCACGCAGCCGGGCGCCATCGGCCGAAAGCACCAGCTCGCGCTCATGGATCAGCCCGAAGGACGCGAGATAGCCGTCATGCGAGGCGAGGAGGCGATCGGCTCCGCTGGCGGATTGGTCGCGCTCCGCCGCCACCGTTTCGACGCCGCCGATCATGACCGGACCGAGAAAATCCGATTCCGAAAACTGCGCCGAGGACGTCTCGTTGACGACGACGGTCGAATGCGCCGCCGTCACCCGCGCGGCCTGGCGATAATCGCCGCCGGCGAATTTCGGCGCGCCGGAATTGGTGACGAAGCGGTATCTGCCCGAGGACATCTCGAAGGACAGGCAGCCGGCATGGGCGTTACGCGACAGATCCGACGAACGCGCCATGCCGGTATCGACCAGCACCACCGTGCCCTCCGCCGCCAGCCGGTGATAATCGAGATGTGGCAGCGAGCGGAAAGGTTTTCCGGCCGTCTCGTCATAGCGCAGCACCGCCATAAGCTCATTGGCGAGCGTGGCGGTGGCGCCGTTGAACAGGGCGAGATCGCCGCTCTGGTGGCGGAAGAAGCGCAGCGCCGGATACATGCGGTCGATGCCCTGGATCAGCCGGCCCGGCACGTCATGTCCAAGATTGACATAGGTCTGGCGCAGGGGCAGCAGGTCGAACAGCAGGTCGAGCGCCACGCGCGGATTGCGCGAGATATGGCCGCCATCGGCGCCGATCTGTGCTTCCAGCTCGCGGTCGAGATCGAGCCCGGCCTTGCGCACTGCCGATGGTTTCAGCGGCAGCGCCATCGAGGCCATGGCGAGCGCGATGCGCGCGCGAAACCGCGCCTCCGGCAAGGCGCAATGCTCCGTCATCCGCCTGATATAGCGGATATGCACGGCAATGCTCTTCATGAAGCGGCGATAGAAATGGCTTTCGGCGCCCTGCAGCACCACCGGCGAATGCGACAGCCAGGCGATCAGCCGCTGCGCGGCGATATCGACACTCCAGACGGCGCTGTCGAAGCGTTTGCCCTGCGTCTGGATCCACTGATCAACGAGACGGCGGGCCTTCAGGCAGGCCTCGTCGGACTTGTCGGCGCGGATATGGCGCAGCCAGGCGAAGGCATGCAGCCGCGCCTCGAAGGCGGGCGAGGGCGGCGGCAGGAGAAATGGCGACTCACCCTCGGTCGCCATCATCCGTCCAGCCAGCGGAAAGCGGTCGGCGATAATTTCCTCAGCGACAAAGGGATCGATGATTCGCAGATCCGTCGGCGCGACGACCAGGCGCTCGGGGATCTTTACCGTGGCGCGCGTCAGCGCAAAATGCGCCAGCGCCAGCTGGCGTCGGACACGACGCCAGCTTTCACGCCAGTACAGATAGATCAGGTGCTTGCGGTCGTAACGCGTCATGGTGTCCCGGTGAGCCCCCCACCCTCTCGTTATCGCAAATTTGCGAAAATCAAAACCGCCAAAAAAATTATGCAGCAGATTTAGGCTGTTACGATAAGCCCCCGAGACAACGAGATAGAGCGGCGACCGGCCGGTTCAACGCAGGCGGCGCAGCACGGCCGCATAAAATCCGTCGAGACCTGAAGCGACCGGCGCCTCCAGCGGCAGCATGGCGGGCGTGGTGCGCAGCGCCCCCTCCGGCGTCACCGCCGCTTCCAGCCCAGGCCAGTCGGAGGGATCGACGGGCACGCGCTCGACATCGGGCCTATCGGCAAGAATCCGGCTCACGACCGTTTCGCCCTCCAGCGGATCCAGCGAACAATTCGAGAAAACGACCAGCCCGCCCGGCTTCACCAGCGTCAGGGCATGGCGCAGCAGCCGCTCCTGCACACCGGCAAGCTTGGCGATATCGGCCTCGTCCTTGACCCAAAGCACATCGGGATGGCGGCGCGTGGTGCCCGTGGAAGAGCAGGGAGCATCGAGCAGGGCGACGTCGAACAATTCCTCGCTGCGGAAATCGCCGGCATTGGCCTCGATGGTCTTGGCCTTCAGCTTGAGGCGATCGAGATTGCGCTCCAGCCGCTTCAACCGGCTGGCCGACATGTCGAGCGCGGTGACCTCGGCGCCGGCCAGGATGAGTTGCGCCGTCTTGCCGCCGGGTGCCGCGCAGAGATCGACGGCGGTCTTGCCCTTGAGATGGCCGAACAGCTGCGCCGGCAGGCCGGCTGCGGCATCCTGAACCCACCAGTCGCCGTCCTCGTAACCGGCCAGGGCGGTGACCGAGCCGTCGAAACCGGCAAGGCGAACCCCACCGGTCGGCAGCACGATGCCGTTGAGCTTCTCGGCCCAGCCTGCCGCATCCGATTTCACTGTCAGGTCGATGGCGGCCGGCGTCAGTTGCGCTTCGGCGATGGCGCGGGCCACATCTTCGCCGTAAGCCGAAACGAGGCGCTTGAAAAACCAGTCCGGCATCGCCGGCACGTCCTTCACCCGCTCCAGGATATCCGCCTTCTCGCGGCTCATGCGTCTGAGCAGCGCGTTGACCAGGGCGGCGAAACGGCGATTGCGCGGATCGGCATTGGCCTGCTCGACGGCGAGGTCGACGGCGGAATGATCGGGCACGTCGAGATAGAGGATCTGCGCCGCCGCGACCGTCAGCACATGTTTCAGCGCCCGTGCGCCTTCGGGCAGCGGCGTTTGCAACAATGAGGCGATGGCCGCGTCGATGCGCGGCAGGTGACGCAGCGCGGTGTTGAGCATGGCGCGCACCAGCGCCCGGTCGGCCTCGTTCAGGACCTTGTAGGCAGGGTTGCCGTTTTCGGCATCGAGCATGCCGTCCAGCGAGGTCTTGCGATCGATGACCGCCGCCAGCAACTTTGCCGCGGCCGCACGCGCCTCCATACCCGGCTTGGCAGGCGGCAGGTCGCGGTTTCTCGCGGGGGCAGGGCGCTTGCCGCCCTTCAGGGAACGGCGGGGCGAGGACTTTTCATCGGACGTCAAGACCAGGGACCTTTTTTCGGCGGTTGCGAACCACCGCGACCCCATCCGGTCGTGGGCACGGAGCGCGATTTGCGGGAGGGATTAGCAGACGGCGCCGCCGGCGTCGAGGCGGCGGGGGAAAACTCGCCGGCCATGGCCTGCAGAGCGGCAATGCGGTTTTCCGTGTTGGGATGGGTGGAAAACAGGTTGTCCATGCGCTCGCCCGAAAGCGGATTGATGATGAACATATGTGCGGTGGCCGGATTGCGCTCCGCATCCGGATTGTGGATCTGCTGCGCGGCGCCGGCGATCTTGCCGAGCGCCGAGGCCAGCCACAAGGGATGGCCGCAGATCTCGGCGCCGCGCCGGTCGGCGGAATATTCGCGTGTGCGGCTGATCGCCATCTGCACCACCATGGCCGCCAGCGGCGCGACGATGCTGGCGATCAGCACGCCGACGATGCCGAGTCCGTTATTGTTGCCGTTGCTGCCGCGGTTTCCACCGAACAGGAAGGCGAAATTGGCCAGCATCGAGATCGCGCCGGCCAGCGTCGCGGTGATCGTCATGGTCAGTGTGTCGCGGTTCTGGATATGCGCCAGCTCATGGGCCATCACGCCGGCCACCTCCTCCGGCGTCAGCGCCTGCAACAGGCCGGTCGAGGCGGCGACGGCGGCGTTCTGCGGATTGCGGCCGGTGGCGAAGGCGTTCGGCTGCGGGCTGTCATAGAGATAGACACGCGGCATCGGCAGGCCGGCATTCTGCGACAGGTCGCGGATGATGTTGAAGAATTCCGGCGCGTTGCGCTCATCGATCTCCTGCGCCCGGTAGGCCGAGAGCACCATCCTGTCGGAATTCCAGTAGGAGAAGAAATTCATGCCCGCCGCGACCAGGAAGGCGATCATCATGCCCCCGCGACCGCCGATCAGATAACCGACGCCCATGAACAGGGCGGTCATGAAAGCCAGCAGCATGGCCGTGCGCATCAGGTTCATCGATCTCTCCAGCTAGGCGTCAAGACGCAATCACATCGTTTTCCCGAAACCGGTTTCCCCTTTCGGGCAAGATGCCCTATGATTTGGCGATCTCGAAGCGTTTTTCAATATTTGCATGAGGCCAGCCATGGCGGACAATACAGCCGACAACGACAATATCGAACGCGTCGACGCAAGCGGCCCGAACGGGCGGCCGCTGTCTCCTGCCGCACAGCGCGCCCTGCGGGAAGCCGAGGAGCGCCGGCAGGTGGAAAGGCCGGAAGAGCGGCCGGTTGAGCATGGCGGCCGCGGCGGCGCCGATCCCGCCCGTTTCGGCGATTGGGAAATCAACGGCCGCGCCATCGATTTCTGAGAGCCATTGCTCCAATAAGTAGAAATTCCTATTGACGGGCACATAAATTAGGAATTATATCCTAGGGTCAGGACTCATTGCTCATAGCCAGAAGATAACGGTCGCAGCGAGAGCGATGGCGGAGAGAAAGGCCATTGGGCACCGGTCGTAACGCGTAGCGACACGCCGCCAGTCTTTGAGACGCCCGA
>Ga0066256_1001516_pt1 | contig 31421 bp, 34 predicted proteins | sample ThiBio_1000_biof_FD_87107 | JGI IMG/M metagenome (GOLD analysis project Ga0066256, IMG submission 87107) | Wastewater bioreactor microbial communities from Cape Town, South Africa - Thiocy_expt_1000_biof (version 2) | ecosystem: Engineered > Bioreactor > Thiocyanate-remediating >... | reverse complement strand
CGATACAAGCGTACTCGCCTGGCTCGACACGCTCTGAATAATGCGAAGGAATGTTGGCCGGAAACCGCAGACATCAGCCAATCTGGCCGCGTTCCTTCACATTATCGATACCTCGCGATTACTCGAGGTGCTGCGCGAAGATAATCGCGCCATCTTTCGCGCCGCGAGTGCCGCCAGCAAGGCGGCCGACTGGCTGCTCGGCCGCTATCACGAAGCGGGCGAGGGGAGGGCAGCGGCATGATCCTCCTGACGCCCACCCTTCGCTTCGCGCTGCGCGCGAACGACCTCGCCCGCCGCGCTGCCACGCTGAACGGGGCTGCCGAACCTGATCCCGTTCCCGTGGTGAAGTTCTTCAATCCGATTGGCGCGGCGACATGGCTCGCGACCGAACTCGCCAAGGATGGCGACACGCTGTTTGGTCTGGCCGATCTCGGCTTTGGCTGTCCGGAACTGGGCCGTTTCAGCCTGTCGGAGATGGTCAGCGTCCGCCTGCCATTTGGCCTCGGGATCGAGCGCGACATCGCGTTCGAAACAAGCTTCCGGTTGTCCGTCTGGACCGAAATGGCGCGCCGCGCAGAGTCGATCCTGTCGGCCGAAACCCTGCTACGCCGCGCCCATCGGGCGGGCGACGGCTCGGAGTTTCCGCCCATTGGCGGATGACGCAGCGGCGCGTTCCGCCGCATCTAAGCCGGTCCGCCTTCGCCGCACAGCTCGACGGACCGGCACTCACAAGGAGTGACAATCATGAAACTCGACTTCATCGACCTGTGTCAACTCACCATCAGCAAAGCCAATATGCGCTACGCCAAAAAGGCCCCCGACGTGTCGGACATTCTGCCGACCGTCCGCGCGCGCGGCGTCTTGGTGCCGCTGATCGTTCGGCCCAAGGACGTGCCGGGCAGCTATGAAATCGTCGCGGGTGCCCGGCGCTTCCATGCCGCCAGCCTCGTTGCAGCGGAAAAAGGCGAGGCCGACCCACTACCATGTGCGATCCTCGACGAGAACGACGACGCCGCCGCCATCGAAGCCTCGCTGATCGAGAATATCGCCCGGCTCGACCCCGACGAGGTGACCCGGTGGGAGACATTCACGCGGCTGGTCAGGCAAGGCCGCAGCGTCGAGGATATTGCGACAACGTTCGGCCTGCCCGAACCGAGTGTGCGCCGGGTGCTGGCGCTCGGCAATCTTCTGCCGCGCATCCGCGACCTTTATCGCCGCCAGAAGCTCGATGCGGTGACCGTTCGGCATCTCACCATGGCGAGCAAGCGCCAGCAACAGGCATGGCTGGCGCTCCATGACGATCCCGATACCTATTGCCCGACTGGTCATCAGTTGAAGGCCTGGCTGTTCGGCGGCCAGTCAATCAAGGCCGCCGTTGCGCTGTTCGATCTGGAGCAGTTCAAGGGCGTGCTGGTCGCGGATCTGTTCGGTGAGGATCGCTATTTCGCGGATGCCGATGCGTTCTGGGAGCAGCAAAATGCGGTAATTGCCCAGCGCCAGACCGCCTATCTTGATACCGGGTGGAGCGATGCCGTGATCGTTCCTCCAGCCGAGCATTTCCATTCATGGGACTATGAGAAAGCGGGTAAGCGCAAGGGTGGCCGTGTCTATATTGAGGTGCGCTCGAGTGGCGAGGTCATCTTCCATGAAGGCTATGTGACCCGTGCCGAAGCGCGCCGGATTGAGCGCGGCGAAGCGCCGGACACCTGCCAGAAGCCGGTCCGCCCGGAAATCACCGGCCCCATGCAAACCTATATCGACCTGCATCGCCACGCCGCCGTGCGTGCAGCGATGACGGCCCATCCCGCTGTTGCACTGCGCCTGATGGTCGCGCACGCCATCGCCGGATCGCCGTTATGGACCGTGCGGATCGAGCCGCAGGCCAGCCGTCATGATGTGGTGCGCGAGTCCATCGAGACTTGCCGGGGTGAAACCGCGTTTGACGAGCAACGCCGCGCGGTCCTCGCCTTGCTTGGCGTTTCGCCGGAGGACCTCACCGTCACCGGCAGCGGCGGCGATGTCGCCGGCCTGTTCCTGCGCCTGCTCGATCTGCCCGATGCGCAGGTGCTGGACGTGATCGCCATTGTCATGGGCGAAACGCTGGCCAGTGGCAGCGTTGCTGTCGAGGCCGTCGGCGGGGTAATCGGCATCGACATGGCTCGCTATTGGCAGGCCGACGAGGCCTTTTTCCAGCTTGTCCGCGACAAGGAGGTGCTCACTGCCATCATTGGCGACGTGGCCGGCCAGACGGTCGCGGCCGCCAATGGCGGTCAGAAGGCGAAGACCCTGAAAGACATTGTCCGCGACCATCTGGACGGAGCGAACGGACGCGACAAGGTGGAAGGCTGGGTGCCGCGCTGGATGGCATTCCCGCCCTCTTGCTATACGACGCGCGGCGGCGTTGGCACGGTTGCGGCCCATGAGCGCGTCGAGGTCGCACGCCTTGCGCTGACCGTTGATCCCGATCCGACCGCGCCCGCCGGAGCGGCGACAGAGCCAGAACCGACGCCACTGGCGGCCTGACTATGGGCCGGGAGGCGATCCTGATCGCCTCCCGGATGCGCCAAAATTTCGGCGCGCGCCGCGCTCTTCGAGACGCTGGCGCGCGATCGTTTCGGCCGATCTATGTCGCTGTTCTGTGTCAGCGTCCCTTGGCCCGGATGACCTTCTTTTGCGAGCCGCACAGCGCGCAGGGGCCGATCTGGCGTTCAAAGCCGTTCATGCCGGCCAACTCGCGCGTCTTGTGATTGGCGTGCTGGCGCACCGACAGGCCCAGCCGCTGGGTGATGCAGTCATCGCAGATTGGTTCCGGCGCCAGGCGCTCGATCAGCGCCCGAACCTGGCTCAACACAGTTGTCATGCGTCCCCCTATGAAGGTCCGTATAGGCTGTCGCGGCCCGGTGCAAAAGCCGATGCGTGCATGTCCCTCGCATTTCCTGTACCGTGAGCGCCGTCCCTGCGGCCATCCGATCGGCGGGTCTGGCGCTGGTCCCGCCGGGCCTGCAACGGCTGCGCCAGACTTTCTTCCCCGGCCTGTGCCAGGCCTCCTCGCGCATCAAGAAAGCCCGGCTTCGCCGTCCTTCGCTGACGCTGCGGCCTTTCGGTGCAACCCGTCTGTCCCCGCTGCCTGTGCGACCGCCATCGAGGCCGCAATGGCGCGGCGCTCGAACCAAGAAGGAGCAGTAACATGGCACAGATCGGCACATTTTCCCGCGGCGAGAATGGCATCTATACCGGCGAAATCCGCACACTGACCCTGCGGGTCAAGGCCAGCATCCGCCCATGCGAGCGCGAGCATGACAAGGCGCCCGACCACCGCGTCAACGCCGGCGGCGTCGAGTTTGGCGCGGGCTGGACCAAGGCAGCGCGCGAGACCGGCGCTGAATATCTCAGCCTCAAGCTCGACGATCCGTCCTTCCCCGCCCCCATCTACGCGACGCTCACCCAGGGCGATGACGGCGAGCACAAGCTCATCTGGTCGCGCTGACCCGGCCAGACCCCGCGCCAACCGGCGCGGGGTCATTGCCCCAAAGGGTGTCGAAAATCGCAAAGCCGCTTTCGACACTCCCGGACACGTCCCGGCTCGCGCATCAACCGGCCCCCGGCCGCGCATCGCGGCGTAAAGCAGGGATAAGCCCCAATGAGCGATACTGACGACGTTGCCCGCGCGCGCATCGCGCAGCGCGGTTCGCCTTTCCTCAGCCCCGAACAGGCGGCCCACTATCTGGGGCTCTCGACCCGCACGCTGCAGCAATATCGCAGCGCCGGGATCGGGCCGCGCTTTCGCCGCCATTCGCGGCATGTGCGCTACCATATCGACGATCTCGATGCCTGGTCGCAGGCGGTGTCGGGGGGCGGTGACCATGACTGACGACCGCCCGCGCAGCGCGACGCTGCCGCTCTTCCGCTGGGGCGAAGCCCTGCGCGCGCGCAAGCTTCGCCGGCGCCGGATCGCACGGCGCGCGGCCGCGATCGGCGGCCTGGCGCTGGCACTTGGCCTCACCATTGCATGGCCGCCGCGGCCGCTGTTGGTCTGGAATGCCAGCGCCAGCGCGCCGATGGGCCTTTATCGAGTGGGACCACGCGACGACATCGCGCCGGGCGCGATGGTGATCGCACGCGTGCCCGCGCCATGGCGCCGCCTGGCGGCGACACGGTCTTATCTTCCTGAGAATGTTCCCCTGGTCAAACGGGTCGCGGCCGCTCCGGGCGACACGGTCTGCGCGCTGGGGCAGGGGATCTTCGTGAATGGCCGCCCAGTCGCCGAACGCTTGCGCGTCGACCGTGCTGGCCGGCCAATGCCGTGGTGGAATGGCTGCACTACCCTGCGCGGCGGTGCGCTGTTTCTGCTCATGGCTGATAGCCCGGCGTCCTTTGACGGCCGCTATTTTGGGACGACCGAGCGGCCCGACATCCTTGGTTCGGCGCATCTGTTATGGGCGCGTTGAAGGCCGTCATCGCTGTCTTCGCGCTGCTGTCGGCCTCGTCAGCCGGTGCGCAAACCCTATCGCAATGGCGCCCATTCATCGCCGAAGCATCGGCTCGCTTCGACCTTCCCGCCGCGTGGATCGAACAGGTCATCCGCGCCGAAAGCGCTGGCCGGACTCACTTGAACGGCCGGCCGATCACCAGCCATGCCGGCGCGATGGGGCTCATGCAGCTCATGCCCGGCACCTGGCAGGCCATGCGTGTCCGGCTTGGCCTTGGCCAGAATCCCCATGATCCGCGCGACAATATCCTGGCCGGCAGCTTTTATCTTCGGTTGATGTACGCGCGCTTCGGATATCCCGGCCTGTTTGCGGCCTATCATGCCGGTCCGGGGCGTTATGCCGAGCATCTCGCCACCGGTCGGTCCTTGCCGCGCGAAACCCGCGCCTATCTTGCTGCGATCACGGGCGCACCGCCCATCGTCCAGGAAGCCGTGATAGCCGGTCGCGCAGATGTGATTTTCTTCAATGTCGGCACAGGCGCGACCGGGAAGAAACAGGCCAATGGCACGCCGGCCGAGGCGCTGTTTGTCGCCTTGTCGCCGCGCTGACGACCGCTGTTGCAGGTCGGTCGGCAAGCCTGGGGCTTTTCCGCAAGGGGAGAGGGCTCGTCTCGGCAAGGCCCAGCATGACGGCCGCCGGAACGTCTCTCAAGGCCGGCGGCCCCGCCAATTTTGCTGCGAGACGGTGCGCGCTGTGCGCGCACTTTTGTTGGTTTTGAGCGCAACAAAATCGGTTCCTCCGCCGCCGCTGCGCGGCGCCTGCGCTCCGCTCCAGCGGCCCTGACAGCCGCTCCGCCGCCCGTCTTGGCAGGCTTGTCCTTGATAATGAGGGCGCAAGCAAAGGAGCTTCCTATGGCCATGAACAAGAGCATTTACGCGGCATCGGATCGTGTCATGGCGGCGCTGGTGTCTGGCCTGGAGATCGAGTTCGGACAGGGGGCGGGAGAGGTACTGGCGCAGCATTTTCTCGAAGCGGAAGAGATCGATTTCATCTGGGAGGTCCGGATCGAAGAACGCTGGATCGGCGCTTTCGAGAGTATCGAAGAGGCCGAACAAGAGCTGGATCGGATCGAGATTTTGGGGAGGCTCGATGGGCGCTGGTTCGTGGCGATGATGATCGTGGATGGCGATGGCAAGGTCCATGGCATGATCGGCAAACGCACATATGAGAGCGAACGGGCGGCACGCATGGCCTGCGTCTGGTCATGAGGGCAAACGCATCGCGGAGCGGCGTTCGGCAACGGGCGCCGCGCCTGTTCTTTTGCCTCGGCTCGCCTGGATGGGCTGGGGAACGTGAGCGATAGGAGGGTTTGAGGGGAATTTGGCGTAAGGCAAGATAAAGCAATGGTGCCGGTCCTGCGGGCCGTCGCCATAAGCCTTTGTCTGCACATCGCTTTTTTCCGGAGATATTGACACCAGCGGTTGCGGCCTGGTGCCAAACCCTCGCGGGAGCCGCAGAAAGCCCGCCCATATTTGGCACCGGTTTTCAGCTGCTTCAGGCGCAGGCATGCTGCGTATTCACCCAACCGTATCGGTGGTCGGCATGAGCAGCGACGATGATTTTGAACCGCGCCTGGGGCGCATGCGGGCCAAGGGCAGCAGGCAAGGTCGCAAATTTCTCCACCGTATCCTGGCCGCTGCCAATCTGGCACGCGGCGGCAGCGGTTCAATAGGACAGCAGGCCCGGTTCAATGGCAGCCGGATCGGGCGTGGCGCCGGCGTCGGGCGCGTGCTCGCCAGTCGGGATCGCTATGCGTCCTTTCGCACTCGCCGCGTCATCATCAAGTCGCGCATCGTCAAGCTGGCTGGCAAGGGGGTAGGGGCTGCCCGCGCGCATCTACGCTATGTCGAGCGCGACGGCACGACCCGCGATGGCGGTCGCGGTGAGCTCTACGGCGCGGACGCTGACAAGGTCGATGGCAAGACGTTCCTCGATCGACAGGCCGGCGATCGCCATCAGTTCCGCTTCATCGTCTCGCCCGAAGACGGCGCGGATTATGATGATCTGAAATCCCTGACCCGACGCTTTATGGCGCGGATGGAAGAGGATCTCGGGACGAGGCTCGACTGGGTCGCGGTCGACCATTTCAACACCGGCCATCCGCACAGCCACATCATCCTGCGCGGCAAGGATGATCGTGGGCGCGATCTCGTCATCGCCCGGGACTATCTCACCAGCGGCATGCGGGAGCGCGCGGCGGAGCTCGTCGATCTCGATCTGGGACCCCGCTCCGACGATGCGATCCGGGACCGGTTGCATCGGGAGGTCGAGCAGGACCGGCTCACCAGCATCGATCGCGCCTTCCTGCGCGAAGCCGGGCAGGATGTGCTGGTCAGCTCGTCGGCCAGTGGCGCTTTCGACCAGAGCGTACGGATAGGCCGGCTGCGAAGGCTCGAACGCATGGGGCTTGCCGAGCAAGTTGGTGCAGCGCACTGGCGCCTTGCGCCCGACCTGGAAGCGACGCTGCGCCGCATGGGCGAGCGTGGCGACATCATCCGCACGATGCAGCGTGCCTTTGCAGCGCGTGGGACGCCGTCCGCGCTTGCCGATCAGGCCATCTACGAACCCGGATTGGAGGGGGCGGGGCCACTGGTCGGACGCGTGCTGGAGCGGGGCCTCTCCGACGAGCTTAACGACCGGCATTATCTGATCATCGAGGCGACCGATGGGCGCAGCCATTATATCGACATCGGCAAGCCTGTCCTGATCTGGCGCGACGGAGGTGAGACAGTCGAGCCGCATAGGCGCGGTACGATCGTGCGGATCGATCCGGTTATGGTCGGCGTGCGCGAGGTGGATCGCACGATTGCCATGGTCGCCGCCGCTAATGGCGGGCGCTACGACATCGACGCGCATCTTCGCCATGATCTCTCCGCGACCGAAGCGTTCGCTCAAACCCATGTCCGTCGGCTCGAGGCGATGCGGCGCCTGGCCGGCGGCGTCACGCGCGAGGCTGATGGCACATGGGCGATTGCGCCCGATCATCTTGATCGCGCGGCCGCCTATGAAGCGACGCGGGCGAAGGATCGCCCGGTCACGGTCCTGGCCCTGTCATTGCAACCTTTGGAAAAGCTCGTCGGCGCGGAGGCCGCGACCTGGCTGGACCGCGAATTGATCGCGGCTGATCCGATGCCGCTGCGCGACGCAGGGTTCGGGCGGGAGGTGCGCGCAGCGCAGGCCCAGCGCCGGCAGTGGCTGGTGACGCAGGGGCTGGCGCAGGAGAGGGATGGGGGCGTCCGCTTCCAGAGCGGCATGATTGCCGCGCTTCAGCAGCGTGAATTGCGGCTGATGGCAGGGCAGCTGTCCGATGAGCTGGCGCTGCCCTATCGCGAGGCGGGGGAAGTCGAGCGGATTGAGGGCGTCTTTCGCCGCCATGTGGATCTGGTGAGCGGGCGGTTCGCGGTGATCGAACGGGCCCGTGATTTCACGCTGGTGCCGTGGCGCTCCGTGCTCGAGCGACAGAGCGGCAAGGCAGTCTCGGGCTTGATGCGCGATGGCCAAATCAGCTGGAGCTTTGGACGATGGCGCGAGGGACCGTCAATTTCCTGAGCCAGGCCATGGTGATGAAGGGAACTCGTCATATGCCGGGGAGGGCAGGAGCTTCAGTGCATTGAGCGGCAATTACAGTCGGATTGCGCTTTTGCCATTTAGGCGTCACTGAGTGGCCAGACTGGAGATCAATATGACCGACGACGACAGCCTTGTGACCTTGGCCGCAGACATTGTATGCGCGCACGTCAGCAATAACAGTGTAGCGATTTCGGATCTTCCGCAATTGATCCAGAATGTTCACGCGGCGCTTGCCGGCCTTTCCGAGCCCGTCGCGGAACCCATCGAGAAGCAGGTGCCGGCGGTGTCGATCCGTGCGTCGATCAAGCCGGATTACATCGTCTGTCTGGAAGACGGCAAGAAGCTCAAGATGCTCAAGCGCCATCTGATGACCCATTATCAGATGACGCCGGATGACTATCGCGCCAAATGGGGCCTGCCGGCCGACTATCCGATGGTTTCGCCCAATTATTCCGAGCAGCGGCGGGCCCTGGCTAAAACGATCGGTCTTGGGCGCAAGCCCGGGAAGAGGGCACGGAAATAACGGCGATTATATAGCCGTCGCGTGATCTCGTGGATGACAGAAATGATCAGAGCCTGCGGACAATTCTTGAAAGCTTGCAGACGGTTCCCGAGAATCCGGTGAGCCGCGCTCGAAAAATGGTCGAGCTGCAAGTGCCGCTCGCCAGACGTGGCCCGGGTTGGGATCGTCATTGGCGGGAGCTTGAGGCCTATCTGGACGTGCCGGGCTGCTGGACGGCGGAGAGCGAGACATGACGCAAGGGCAGCTGATCGAGCTCCTCCTTGCAAGGCTGCTTCAGACTCATGGTGGAACCAGGCATCGCTGGCGACGGTTGGTCGGTCCCGTTCGGACATATAGTCTCGACACCCATCCGCATTGTAACTGGGCGATCAATCCGACCGGCTCCTGCTCGGAAATAGAAGCGATCGAGCAACTGGTTGATGATCTGCGGATGGGCCATCCCATCGTGTCCGCCAATTGATGAGAACAAAGGCATAGCCTGACCGTTTTGTCAGAACGGCGAAATCGGATAGACCATCACAGGGCTCCAGAGAGTGGAAGCGATGGCAGCAAAGAGAGATATTGCCAAGCGCCATCGCGTGATCATCGTCGGCGCGGGCTTCGGCGGCTTGTGGGCGGCCAGGCATCTGAAAGGCGCGCCTGTCGACATCATCCTGATCGACCAGCGCAATCATCACCTCTTCCAGCCGCTGCTGTATCAGGTCGCCACTGCGTCCCTTGCGCCCTCGGAGGTCGCGTGGCCGATCCGGTCGATGCTCCACGACCGCAAGGATATCACCACCATGCTGGGAACGGTGGTTGGTGTCGATCCGGCCGGCCGCACTGTGCGTCTCGCTGATGGAAGCGCTGTTTCCTATGATACGCTGATCCTCGCCACGGGCGCGCGCCACAGCTATTTCGGCCATGACGAATGGGAGGCCGTCGCTCCGGGCCTGAAGACGGTTGAGGATGCCACCGCCCTTCGCAGCCACATCCTGCTGGCGTTCGAGGAAGCCGAGCGCGAAACCGATCCGGTGCGGCAACAGGCATTGCTCACCTTCGTGATCGTTGGCGCTGGCCCGACGGGCGTGGAACTGGCCGGCACGATCGCAGACCTGGCGCACGATACGCTCCCCCGGGACTTCCGGACGATCGATACGCACGAGACCAGGGTGCTGCTTCTTGAAGCGGGGCCGAGGGTGTTGAACGGCTATGCAGACAGTCTTTCAGACTATGCGAAGCGCGCACTGGAAAAGCTCGGTGTCGAGGTGAGGCTGGACGCGCCTGTGACGCAGATAGAGCACGGGGCGGTGACCGTCGGCGGCCAGCGGGTCGCGGCGCAGACGGTTATCTGGGCAGCGGGCGTCCGTGCATCTCCGGCCGCGGAATGGCTGGGCGTGCCGGCGGATCGGAATGGACGGATCATCGTCGAGCCCGATCTCAGCATTCCCGGTCATCCCGAGATCTTTGCGGTGGGCGACACGATCGCCGTCCAGATGCCGGACGGCCCGCCGGTGCCGGGCATCGCCCCAGCGGCAAAGCAAGAGGGACGCTTCGTCGCCGAGACGATCCACAGGAGACTTTCGGGCGCGTCCGGGCCACACGCGTTCCGGTATCACCATCAGGGCAGCCTGGCGCAGATCGGCAAGCGCAAGGCGGTGGCCGATTTCGGCTGGCTGAAGTTGCGCGGCGCGGCTGCCTGGTGGCTGTGGGGCATCGCTCATATCTATTTCCTGGTCGGCGTCCGGTCCCGATTGAGTGTCGCGCTTACCTGGTTGTGGATCTACACGCGCAACCAGCGCAGCGCTCGGTTGATCACGCAGGCGGAAGACAAGGCAGCAGTCGATTAACAGTGGTTGTGTCGGCATTGCATTCATCAAGCAGAGGACCTGGCGTCGGGCGCAGGGCCACTGGAGCGCTCTCGCCAACACATTCTTGCCATCTCCAAGGGCGCGTCCAGGTTCCCGGAAGCTACCATAGGTTCATATCTGGCTCCGGCATTCCCTACGACCAATGTTGGGAGAGGCTGTGTAAAAACGTCTCGTCGCATTCGAAATGAACAACTTCGGAATCGACGCGAAACTTAACGCGCATAGAAAAAATCCGCGAGCGATCCCGCGTGAACCAATCTTGCGCGGCCGACTCGCCCATCTGTGTTTTTACACAGCCTCTGGGACATTCCCGACAGTCAAGCGCGGAACCTCAAACGTCTGCCGTTGCCAGAAGCAGACGTTCGAGAGCGGCACCTTTCTCCTTTTTGAATGAGGAATTTACCATTTGGGGAGACTGGTGGATTTCGGCCAGCAGTAGTGCCCTCGCGCGCGCTGTTAGTCAGCTCGCCGTCACGGGATGACGGCGGGCGTTCCGAGCAGCTTGGATTGGTCGATCGGAAAGCGGAAGCCGAACCGCTCCCGCAGCCGATCAATCATCAGCGCATACCAGGGTGGAGCGTAAGGCGATACTACCACCTTCTCGATCAGGACGTTGAGGTCGCACGCGAACGAACATCCCGGCCGGATCGGCCGCATGTCCTCGATCAGGTCATCAAATCGCATCGTTTCTTCGTTCCAAGCGAATTTCTCGAGTGCATCATGAAACTCGCCGGTGCGCCAATGCACCAATCGCACCTCTGCCTCGTAAGCGTAGTTGACCCGCTTCACCATGATGTCGTCGAACGCGTTGGGCGAGCCGATATGGAAGATGGAGGCGTCGCGATACTTCACCGCGCCGAGATGGAGTACTTCCTCGTTCGCCGCCAGTGAGGTCTCGAGACGGGCACCGTTGGTGATCATCGCGACGCCGGCGCCGGGGGATCCATAGATCTTCCACATCGCCACGGACTCGTGATCGCCGGCATGCCAACAGTTAATGTAGAAGTCGCGACGCCCCGAACGGGTCATGATGCACCGCTGCTCCTCCCCCATAAACCAAGACCTGAACGCTGCCTCCGGCGTTCCGTCAGTGCCCCGGCTGCAAATATCGATGATTTGACGACGCAGCGGTTCGGGGGTGTCGTCGATGGAGCTCCACATGCGATGCGGGAACTGGACGGCGTTTGGCAGTCCCTCATACGGGTCGTCAGCGGCGAGAACCTCCGCGTTGGTAAGCCAGAGCGTGCCGGACGTGATCAGTTCGACGAACTTGGGCAAATCCATGTAGCGCCACAGGCGCGTCGTAACATCCGGCCTGTCGAAACTGGGGTGATCCTGCAGCGGCAATGGCGGCTCCCTTCTGTATTTATGTCCGCGGTGATCAGCCGGTGCCGCTGTTCTAGGTCGACGCTCGGCTATCTGCCAAGGTCAGCTTTGTGAACAAATCTCCGCTTCCGCCATCTTAGTGCTCAAAAGCAGCCGCGCCGTCATCCACCAATCTGGTCGATCGTGACCGGCCGATTGAACATTGGCTTTCGGGTAAAGGCCTTGGTGGAGGGAAGGGCGGAATTGGCGCCATGCCCGTGTTCTGCTTCGACCGGCATGATTGGCCGCTTTCAGCGGGACCGGACATTTATCGGACTAGGTTTGAACGGCCAGGTCTGGTCGGCAGCTGCCGCATGGAGCTCCCGTTAATAGCGGCAGGTTTTTCCATTGCTGCACTAAAGTCAGACAGGCCGCTTCCCACCCCCATTTAGCCATCGGTCGCGGGTTCTGGACCGCTTAAGAGCGGACAGTCAGTGGGGGCGGAATTTGTCCACGCGCCCTGCGGCAGCGGTATATGCTCGCAGGTCTGATTCTAGCACTGGGCACCTTCTGATGTCATTTCTCGATCCGGAAACTTGGCGGGCATACACCCGGGAGGAGTTCAACGATCATCTGCGGGCGCTGAAGACCGGCGATGACAAGTCTAGGAAGCGGAAGAAATCCGGGCGGGCGATGCTAGTGCTTCAGGAATCCATTTCTCCGCTCGATGCCTATACGTACCTACACGCGCGGTTCGGCCCTCCGAACGGGTTGCAGACGATGTTCGCAAAAGATGACTCGGACAATCTGTTCCACTGGGACTATTATCTGAAGGCCGGCGACCTCGACCTTCAGTTCGTGGGAGCCACTGAGGAGGTCCATGTATGGTTCTCCGGCAAATTCAGCGACCGCAAGTGCATCAAGTTCATCGCCGCACTCCGCCGTGATTTCGGTCGCGTGGCACGGGAGAAGGGAAGATTCTCCAGCGGGCTCGAGAAATGGAACATCTTCCCTAACCAGTATTTGGCGATCGCGGGCCGGTGCGCAGACCTCTACGACCAGATCGAAGCGGCAGTTCCGAAGGTCGAGCGCCTGGTGGCAGCGAGTAGGCAAGCCACCCGGACCCTGCTCGCAGACAAACGCCGGAAGTCGCACGCCAAGCTGATGGCAGGCGTCACCACTGCTCCGACTGAACTCTCGGTGTTGATGCCGGTGATGTTCGAGAGTTTCATCGGACTGGTGGTAGTCGCGTTCATCAAGCCTGAGGTGAAGGCCGATCGAGCCGCTTTCGATGAGTTCGTCCGTGGACCTTTGAACGGCAAGTTGGTCGCGCTTTTCGAGAAGTGCAGCGGCTTTGAACGGCCGCTGGCCCAGAATAATCCAGCCTTTGGTCGCTACTGGACGGTCGTCAACAAACGGAATGACCTCATGCATGGGAATGTCGACCCTGTTCACGACGCGCTTGAGGTCGTCTACTTCGACGGCAAGCGCCCGCTGTTCAAGACCGGCGGAGATCGGTTGCGGCAGCATTGGCTTCGGCTAATGGACCGATACCGTCCACGTGATGTGCTCGACGATTATGTTGCCATGCACGCCTTCATCATCGAGATCCTTGAGCACATGACTCCAGCCGCCCGTGAAGGGATGGAGAACATCATGAGCGATAGTCAGCCTGGCTGGGATACCAAGCGCAAGATCGCCGGCAGATTGTTCCCAGATCATGTTGCGACCGTGGCATTTCCCGACATGCGATATGACTGGCAACTCAGGGGCGGAGTTCTTTGACAGCCTCACTTAGAAAACCCGCGTCCCAATCGACGAACTACCTAAACAGGGAGCGGATCGTGATCGGACGCCCGCCCGAAAGTCGCCTGTTGTGAGTGCTCGGACTGATCCGACTAACAGCCCTCGCGTTAAGGGGCAAGGATGGCTGCCAGTCGGTGGCGCCTGACCCGCAGGGGAGCGCGGGTTCATGGTTTCAAGACAATCTAGAGCGGCAAGAGGATTTCCATGTTGCGCGACTGTGAGAAATGGTTGCCCGTATGGAGCTAGCCCTTGCGCGGCCTCCTGATCTTCGGCTCCGGATACCTCATGCGCAGCATTTCATCGCTAGTGAACCCGAGATGAGCCTGCTGCGTCGCCTGCGCGAGCTTGTCGAAGTCGAAGATGTTTCGGTATTCCTCTTCGACCTTGGCAAGGTGTCCCCCAGCATCCTTCCAAGCATTGGATAGCGGCCCGATCGCGAACAATTCATGGCCTGTCAGGACTAGCACTCTCGTGGGAGAGCCGTTCTTGTCACGCTGCTTCCACCCCCATTTGCAAAGATTTCGCAGTCGCTTCACCTCATCTGGGCTGAAGTCCTGCTTCAGTGCCGCCGCAACGAGGATCGCGTCAGGCAGCATCTCGCCGAGCCGCTTCAGGCGATCAACATCCTTCGCTTTGAAGAGGTCGACCCCAAAACTCTTGCACTCCCCGACAATAAGGGCGGGTTCCTCTCCATCACGTTCAACGCGGGACGGCGCATGCCACATGAAGAAGTCCGTCTCGAGCTTCTCGTCTCCCTTCCGAAGATCAAGGCTTGTCGTCCACGTCATCGCCGACATTGACCGGACCTGATGCTGGAGAAAGCGAAGCGTCAGCGCCACCGAATAGGCGCCCTGAGCGAAGTGAGGCGTAGCGAAAGGCCCGATCACGCGGTATTTCCACGCATCCTTGGATGGTCGGGCCCCTTGCGGGAAGTCAAAGTGCTTGAGGCAGCGCTCGCATTTCACCGTCTCTGCAATGTCGTCCAGGCTATACCAGTTCTCCTTTGTGCAGTGCTGGCAGGAGACCGATATCCCCAAGCGCAGCACGCCAGCTTTGACGTATGAATCCAGTGTGACGTGTGATCCCCAGAGCTTCCGTTTGATCTGCCGCACCATCGTCTCAAGCTGCGCGACGGTCGCGGTTCGCTCAGGATACTCCTCGCTATTCCCGTCCGTGCGAACCGTCCGGCTGCGCGCCATGTCATCGAACCTGCGGACTGCCTCCGGATGCGCAAGAAGGACTGTCCGGTGAAGCCCGCGGGCAGACTGGATCAGCTGGTCAGCGACCCGACCAGCATCCGATGGGGTGGCCTCGATGCCTTGCGATTTTAGCCAGGCAGTGATGACAGTGCGGTGAGACTGGAGAGTGAAGAACTGGCTACCGTGGGAAAACTGGTGGACGGAGATATGCCCTTCACGGGTTGGCCAGTGCGAGCTTCCCAATTTCAATGGATAGTCGTCGCTTCGGGCGAGCGCGGCCGAAGGCATGGCCTGCGCATAGGATGCATGATCGCTGTAGATATGCGGCTCAATGACGTTGACCCAGCCTGCACCGGCCCCTCGCGTGAATTCGACGAAATCCGGTGAAAGTAGCGGAATTTGGATCGATGGATTTTCGCCGTCAGATGGCAAATCCTGAACCTCGACACTCTTCGCGATCAACGAGGCGGGACCGACCCTAATCGTCTCATCATAGGGATCTCTCGGCATCCAGATCTCAGGATACCCGGCACTCAGTCCATAGCTGTGATCGGGAAGATCCAGTGACTTCAGGTCAAGTCGGTCTCGGATCAACTCCAGATCGAGCGAGCGGCCACAATTTATGGTGGTGCGGATCATCACATCGTAAGGATTCGAGGGCAGAGGACGAAAGTTACGCCTGATTGCCTTGGCGATAACTTCCCGCGATTCCTCTAGCCAGTGGACGTTCACTGGCAGGATGTCGCGCTTGAACAGGCGGGCATTCCAGAAGTCCACGACATCCGGACCGCTCATTGGATCGAAAATGAAGACGTTGGCATTCCAGCCGCCACTGAACCGCTGGTCGATCCTTCGTATGGTGAAGTCGAGAGGGCATTCTGCGTGCCGTGCATCTTCAATCTCAAGCCAGGCCTGAGCGGATGGTGTCAATATCTCTGGCTCAATGGCGCCCCGATATGTCCGCTCGATGTAGTCGATGCGCATGTCTTCCGGGAACAGGCCATAGCAGACCTCGAAGAACGCCCGTGCGATCCGGTCACCACCATCGAACACGAAGCTGCGTGAGAGCCCGCGGCGCTGGAACTGGAATTCGGTGTGGTAGAGATGGTTGTATGCGTGATGCATGCTGACGCCGAGCCCGAGACTAGGTTCGCGCCCCGGCTCTGTTGAGATCAGCTTCTCGAAATTTTGAAACCTCGAACGGTCGCGCCAAGGGCGTGTCGGAGAGAGGTCGCAGCTGTCGATTTGGCCGTCGCTTGTTTCAACGAATGCGTCGGGCTCGAAGAAATGAAGATAGCCCTCTGTGATCTGTGCCGTTGTGGGTTTGGTCGCAAACTCGCTCCGCCATGCACGAGGCAAGCGCTTCATCAACGGGATCAACGGGCACATCATTCCGCCCCACATGCAAGTCGCCATGCGGACTATCCGGCTTATCGCTTTGCGGTCAGCCGGATCGACGAGGAAGCCGGTGCGGAGCGGTCGAAGAGTGACCTGCGCAGATATAGAGCCCAAAACATCTCCCCACGTTGCGGCTTGCCCGAATCCGCCCAAAATCCATCGAGTTTACCGATCTCTAATGAATATGGCCTGCCACGCCGATGAGGCAAACCCACCATGATCATTAATTACCTTCCGGATGTGCCACGTAGCCTCCGACATGCAATAACTTCTTCGGTGAACCTCTCTCGCTCGCAGTGGGAGACGGCACGCCCTGCGCCTATCATCCGGGTGCGCTACACGTCGTCCACCATCCAGACTATGTCGCGCCTCCTTCTCAGGGCAGCAGCTTCCCGCATGATAAATACGGACTTGTGATGGATGCGTTTGGCCAGTCTGGCGTCGAGATGACTGTTTATATGCCGGTGCTCATGCCGCGGGCATGGCTCGACGCTATCCATGATCCTTACTATGTGGAAGGCGTGCTGAGCTGCACGCTGCCGCCGGAAACACATAGCCCTTCGGAACGGCAGCTGCTGGGCACGGCGTGCGAAAGAACGAACGACCTGAATTGGGACGCCTTGCTGCCTGGCAGCTGTCAGCTCTGCGAATGGCCGGTGTCGGCTTGAGCTGACATTTCCAGCCCCGCTTTGGAACGGCGCATACTGGTCGGGAACAGCCGTAACTCGGGAGGCGGGCACTGCGGCCGGAGGCGCCGACATAGCTGCCGTTCAGCGGTTCCAGGGTTGATGACGGAACCTGTCGTCCGTTCAGCTATTGGGAGGGCGGAGGCATGATCGTCATCGTTGAGAATCGTTGGCCGACAATGCTGCCGCTAAGGATCAGATCGAGACCGGCGCTCGGCGACCAACTTATCGTTCAGTGGCGCTCAATTACCTTTTGATCTCTATACGGAGCGATTTGCGCGCAGGCCTACGAAACGGGGCTCGAACGCTACCGTAAGGAAACACTCTAAGTGGCAGAGGAGGTTTTCGCACTATAGTTGCGACGTGGCTCGCGACGATTTATGATGAGTGACATTCATAGGAGGCAATCGGCACCACTATTACACCGGACATCAAATCGCGCCCGGAATCCAAGCGCGACACGCATCGAAAGAGCGGCCCCATGATCTCGCTTCCCGGGTGGCTTCGTCGTTCCAAGACAGAGCCGATCGCGTTGCCCGCGCCACCCCCGTACCCTCGCCCGAATGCCGGCCCACGCCAGGTTGACCTGCGCCAGGCCGTGAACGCGATATCGGATGTCGTCCAGAACCGACCGAGGCCGCTTCGCGAGTTCGATCAAATTCATATGAAGTCCGGCGACATGGTACTTCAAAGCGAGATTGTCGCCGACTGGGCCGATGGCCGGCGCCTGGCCTTCATCGGTGATGGCGACGCCATTAGCGTCAGCGTTGCTTACCTTTGCAAGCGCGGCGTCCTGCCCTTCGGTCCCTCGCAGATCACGGTCTTCGATTTCGACGAACGCACCGTCAATGCCGTCAAGCGTTTCGCTGACGCCGAACGCATCGAAAACCTGGATGCCCGGCTGTATAATGTCTTGGACGCTTTTCTCGCCGAGGGCGAGTTCGACTGCTTTTACACCAATCCCCCATGGGGCGCTTCGAACAAGGGCGAAAGCGTTAATGCGTTTGTCGAGCGCGGGATCGAGGCCTGCGGATATGGCGGCGACGGCATGATCGTCATTGCGGACGACGACGCGATCGACTGGCCCAAGCAGGTCCTCGCCTATGTTCAGCGCTTCGCAGCAGACAAGGGCTATTATGTCTCCAAGATGCAGCGCAAACTGCACGAATATCATCTCGACGACGCCCCTGACCTACGGTCGTGCAATCTCTACGTTTCAGCTCTTCCCGGAAACACTGCGCAGGCACAACCCAGCCGTTCCCTGTTGGGGACCGAGCGGCTCGAGAATTTCTACGGTCGGTCCAAGGAGCCGCGGGTCCACTATGTGCTGGAGCGCAAGCGCCTCAACTACGGCAAGGCCCATGACGACGAATATGAACTCAAACCGCTAGGAGGCGATCAATGAATGCACCCTTCCAGCCAGGCACGGGCCTGTTGTTCATGAAAGTGGGCGTCCATGCTTGTGAAAGCCTGGAGGACATCATCGCGCGCAAGGATGCGGAGATCCGCGAGGCGGGCTATGCGATGTGGGGTTATGGCGGCAACACCTGCCATCCCGCATCGATGGTCCAGCCGTTTGCTGAGACCATGGCGGCGCGCGGTCAGACGATCCAGCTTTGCATGGAAGAGATAGAATCCAATCATTTCGCCGAGCCGCTGTGCGCCGCCGAATATTCGATCGATGGCTTCAAATGGGAGACCATTCCCGAAGAGATCAAGGTCAAGGGATCACGCTATGCCCTGGTGATCGACAATCTGCATCGGACCGAGCTGACGCTACCGCTCAACCGCACACAGGTTCCGGTCGGCAAAAGCACCGGCAAATATGGCAGCCGCTACATCAGCGGCCGGGTCGACAAGGCCTGCCTCGAAATGGTCGAACAGCCTCTTCTCGCCAACGACGTGCCGCAATGCGACAAAGCCATTAGCCTCGTCGCCGACCTGCGCAAGCCCTATGCCGTCTTTCTACGTGGCCAGCGCCCGTAGCTCTTCCGTTCCAATCAGGATCGCCCCTGCAGCACGTTCGATATCGCCACAATAGCTATCCAGGCCGGCCGTGATCTCGGCTGCAGGGCATTCCTCGCGGTGGCAGGCGAAGCAGATCGCCAGCGCCGTGTCCGCAACCCGTTCGGCGCAGATTGCGCTGCGCAGCGCGTCCACTCCGATCCGCTCCACCAATATCTTCGCGAGGTGATCGAGAGCGCCCACGCGCGCCTGCGCGGTGACAACGCCTAGGCCAGCGATCGCGACGATCGCGCGTTTGTCGCCCGTCAGTAGAAGACGTGCCTCGCGCGCAATCAGCATGGCCAGGAGCTGACTCTCGCCGGCGTCCAGTTCAAGACCGGCGCGTGTTGCCGCTTCCTCGAAGCCGGCGGCCATGACGATCTCGTCGGGTTCGGGTTCGAGCATCGCCATCGCAGCGCACAGCCGGCTGAACGCCGCAATGGCGGAAGGCGCGTCGGCAAGGCCGCGACGGGCGAGCCTGCGGCCCACCACATGGCGTGCGACGCTCAGCATTGCCGGTGTACCGGCAGGGGTGGTCATCGCCGCCAGCAGGGCGTCTTCTAGCCGCCAAGCAGCGATTTTGAGGAGAACGTCATTGTCGATGAGCACACGCTCACGCATCGACCAGCCCCATAATCCCTTGGAGATAATCGGCCGCGTCCTCGTGCAGGGAGGACCAGTCAAGCTGAAACCGCGCGATCTCGTTTACGTCTCGCCAGACTGGTTCGGGGTTCGGGTACAGCATGCCGAGAGCGGAAATCGCGATAGGCCAGATGCGCCGCCGATGGGCGAGACACAAGGCGAGCGTCCCGGGATCGACACGATAGAGCGGACCCGCGTTGCGGACGGCATTTGCGAGCGTCGGCGCGTTGAAGCTGTCGAGGTCGGTCTGAATGTCCGGATTGGGGCTGCCCGTCAGGACGGTCAGCGCGTAGGCGTCCGCGTCGCGCTCCTGTTCATCCCGGTCTGTGGCGGTCGCCGGATCTTCGACATCGACGAGTGCCGGGGCATCGCCGAGATGACCGAGCATCACATGCGCCAGCTCGTGGGCCAGGGTGAACGCCAGCTGCGCATGAAAGCGCGCGCTGTGCCCCAACAATATGGCGAAACGGCCTTTGGCGCGCACGACCATGGCATGCATGCGCTTTGCCTCAAGCGGAAATATCCGAAGGTGGACCACCGGAATCCCGAGCGCCCAGCATGTTGAAATGAGCCCACCCAGATCGGCATAGGGCCGGCTCGCCAGCAAGGCTGCCCTTAGTTGCTCCGGTTCGATCACCGTGATGTCGGGGCCAGTGGGCGAGGCCTGGAGGAGTACACGCCCGACCGCCATACCGAAGGATGTAATCGCTGCCTTGTCGCCCGCATCCGCTGTCGTCAGATGCTTGAATCGCGCCTCGTCATTCCAGATGAATTCGACGCGTTCGCCGAGAAGAGGTTGAGGTCGCAGACCAAGGCGCCGGGCGATGGCGAAGCGCAGTTCCGCGCGCCCGGAGGGAGATTGGCCGAGGCTCTCATCCCACCAGCTCGGCCATGCCGCATCGATCGCGGTGCGGCTGAACCCTGCCTGCCGCAACTCTTCGATAAGTCGATTACGTTCCGCGTCCAAAGGTCCCCGTCGATGTGCGCCATCCTTGCTCTAGCAAATCTGGGTCGCGCTGGGAATCCCGCCGAAGCACCGTCAGAGCAGGCAATCGTGCGAGACAGCGTCGGCAACCCGTCGCCCGCGAAGCTGCTGGGCGCAATCCAGCCAGGCAGCGACGCTCATCGCCTCAGCGCGATCGAGCATCGCCTTTGCACCGCACGCCAGCGGCACCGGCGAGGTCAGGCGTACCCAATAGGCACCTACCAGGTCTGCTTCCATGTTGACGGCATAGGGTCCGTTGGCGCGCTGGCCGGCCACTTGTCGCAACAGAGCGGTCACCTGTGATGCGCCGACCGGTCGACCCTGCTCACCGGCGTTGCGAAAGGCATCCGGATCGAACCGGGCGCCGCTATGATCGAGGTCTAGAACGCGGTCCGAGCGGCAGATCAACGCATAGTGTGCGCGTTTACGGTTGCTGGCCGTACCAGCGCGACTGGTCACGATCGACCCGGCGGGCAGCGACCGCTCAACGCCGTCCGCGTCGAGATAGGCCCGCCACATGAGCAGATCCTCGGCGTTCGCATCGCTTGGCCGCGGCTTCGACTTCATGATTGAGAAGATCGCGCGCACGGGCTGGCCCGTTCGCGCAAGCGCCCGGGTCAGGCGCGCAGGAGCGTTTCCCACGCCCCAGACGAAAATGCCGCCGTTGCTGCGGCGTTCCAGCTCCTTGCGTTGGATGATCGTCTCGAGCGGCTGGCCTGCTTCGGCCTGCATGCGCGACCAGCAGACATAATGATGAGCGCTCGCCATGTCGTCCGCGCTGCGCTCGGAGATGTCCCGCTCCGCGACCAGACGATGGGTCATGACGTTCATGCAGCATTCCTTCCAAATCAAAGCAGTGACGTTCTGCGCAAACGGCGTGCCTTACTAAACATGGGCAACCCTAGCAGGCCGCCGGGGCAAGGGGCGCGGTACGAACTGCAACTGCGCCGTTTCCATGGTGAAATGTTCGCGCTTGTCTTCCGGAACGCGCGCGCGCACCTCCAGGAGCAGCTCGCCCATATTGACGACGAATGCAAAAGCGCGTTGGCCGCCACCTAGGAAGTCATCGAGAAAGCCATCTCGGTTGCGGAGCAGGCAGGTACGACCATCGCTGACCAGCCAGTTCAAGCCATCTGCGGGCGTTAGCTCATCCGACCAGAAGCTGTCCTGCGCGATACGTTCGACCGCCGCCTTTAGCCGACCAAGCTGAATGCCGGTTTCGCGCAGTCGTTGAATGAGCCGGGCGACCACCAAGTCGCGATAGGAATAGAAACGCACACGACCGCGCGGGTTGTTGGCTTGGGCATAGGCCGGACGCAGAAACCCGTGCCGGTTGAGATATTCGATCATCGGGCGGGAAAGCCCACTTACGGCATGCACCTCGGCAGCGGTAAATCCATTCAGAACTTTTCGAGCAAGCGGCATTCGCTCTTATAAATTGAAATTTGCTCTAACTTCAATTTATATTTGGCTGTTGAGGGGGCGCGTGCTAAGGGGTAAGTTCGCGCGATCGCCTAATTTAGGGCGCGTCGCCTGGCTGTTTCCGAAGTCTATGAAAGATGCTCCGCGCTGAACTCGCCGATTGCGATCAGCTGCTAACTTGGCCCGCATCTACGTTTGCACCCAACGCACGTGTCGCCTGATGGCCGCGCGGATGCGCCACCTGCATCGACCGCTTAGATGCCGCAACTGACAGGGACCGCGTCGTGCTTTCGCTAGCCCCCTGACAGCTGTCTCCATTCAGCAAATTAGCGATAGGCTCAAATAGCTGAAGTTGGGGCGCAAAGGCGGCAGAGCGGCCTAACGCTCGAATGTCCGTTCCTTCTATTCGAGGCGGGAAGCAGCCGGTTGGCGAGATCCCACAAAATCGCACACGTCGCCCATTGATCGATGGACGTAAGACAAATTTTGAAGGCCTCAGCTTGGGCCTTGAACGGCGGCTATACACTACAGGGCATCTATGGTGAAAGGTGGGCATGCCTCGAGTGCCCCGAATCCAGAATGCTAAACCAATCCCGAAGGGGCTTCGTGACAAGCTAGCCATCTGTCACGAACACCCCGAACGCCTACTTTTCTTGGATATCGAGACGACTGGGTTAAGTCATTTCTATGACGAAATCACGATCGTCGGTTGGTCCTTCGGCGGCAGGTCTGGCACTTTCATCAAGGGCCAAGATCCATCTGAACTATTTCAAGTGGTTCAGAACGCCATCGCGGTGGTCACCTTCAATGGCATTCGCTTCGACCAGCGGTTTCTGAAGCAAGAATTTCCGCATATCAGCCTACCTGAAACGCATATCGATCTAATGTACCTTTGTCGGCGGGTGGGTTTGACCGGTGGGCAAAAAGCGATTGAAACCATCTTAGGTTTGAACTTTCGTGAGGACCTGGAGGGGGTCGATGGCTTTGCGGCAGTCCTATTATGGCACGAGTACCTGCGAGGTAACCTAAAAGCGCTCAAGCGCCTGATCGCTTACAATCGCGCTGATATCGCTGCGATGGGCGGTTTGATGGACGACGCTCTGAGTTCGCTTGGTTATGAGCCTGATCTAATCGGCCAGGCGGTGAGATTTGTCGATTGGTCCAATCCCAAAGATCGCCACAGGCTGCCGGCCGGCCTAAAGAAGGCTGCCCCCGAACTTGCAAGAGCGCCCACCTTTCGTGAATTGTTCGATGGTCACCGCGCAGAAACCGCCAGAATTGTCGGTATAGACCTTACCGGATCTGAGGCGAGGCCCACTGGTTGGTGTTTGCTTGAGGGGTTCAGGGCAAAAACGGAGACAATATCGAGGGATGACGATCTCGTAGAGCGGACAATGGCGGCTTCGCCAGACCTCGTCTCGATCGACTCTCCGCTCTGCCTGCCATTCGGTCGACAAACCGTTTTTGATGATGATCCGACACGAGACAAATTCGGTATCATGCGGTTTTGCGAGCGTGAGCTGAAAAGGCGTGGGGTGAACGTATACCCCAGCCTGCTTCCAAGCATGCAAAAGCTGACAGCCCGAGGTATCAAGTTGGCTGGAATCTTCAGGTCGCACGGTTTGCCGGTCATCGAGAGTTACCCTGGAGCGGCCCAAGATGTGATGCGCATCCCGCGAAAGGGCGCTGGGGAGGAGTGGCTCAAGCTAGGGCTCAAAAACTTCGGCATCCGGGGAAAGTACACAACGTCTAAGGTCACTCATGATGAGCTTGATGCAATCACATCAGCGCTCGTCGGCACGTTCCATCTTGCCGAGCTTTCGGAGGAATTGGGGACTGCCAACGAGCCGCCGCTGATCATTCCGCGCCTCCAAGTGAGCCGAACGCCCTTCGTTATTGGGGTCAGCGGGCCCATCGCTGCCGGAAAGACCACACTCGCGGAAATCCTCCAGCTCCAAGGCTATGCCTACACTCGCTTCAGCCTGGTCATTGATGACTTGCTCAAGGAACGAAACCTGCCGCTTGATCGGCATCATCGCCAATTGGTTGGTGCCGAGATAAATCGGGATGGGCGTCAGAGAGAACTCGCGGAGCGGACCATGTCCAGAGTCGCAGGGGCGGCCACCATCGTGGTGGACGGCCTTCGCTTTCCCGACGATCATGCCTTTCTGAAGGAAAAGTTTGGATTCCGATTTCACCACATTCATGTGTCCGCGCCTGATGAGATGCGCAGGGAGAGGTATGCCGAAAGGCTAGAATTACCGCCTTTCGAGGCGGGTAAGGCATTTGACGAAGCCAACGCATCGGAAGTCGAGCGCATGGTGCCAGCGCTTGGACGCCTCGCCGATCAAACGGTCTTCAATGTCGGAACAAAGGACGATATGGCTACCCTACTCTTGAGACTGTTGGCTCAGTGGGAAGAGGGGAACTAATGCCGGTATCAGTCGTCGTCGGTGGTCAATTCGGTTCTGAAGGCAAGGGCAAGGTATCCCTTGAGTTTGTCAGAATGGCGACCGAACCGCGGATTGCGGTGGTACGAGTTGGCGGCCCCAATTCAGGTCATACCGCCTATGATCGTTCGGGGCGGAAGTTTGCCTTGCGACAGCTCCCTGCTGGGGCGGTCGATCGGAATGTCGATATCGTCTTCCCCGCTGGTTCCTACATCGATGTCGATGTCTTGCTGCGCGAGATCGAAGAACTCGATTATCCGCGCGATCGCATCTTTATCAGCTCCTACGCGAACATCATAACACCAGAACAAAAGGCCTGGGAGGTCGAGGCCGGGCTGGTTTCCGGTATCGGATCAACTGGTAGCGGCGTCGGTGCCGCAATCATGGCGCAGGTCGCCCGCGAGGCGTCCAACTTCCCGCTTCACCGACACGATGCCGCGCATTGTGCACCATTGGAACCTTTCTTGCACAACACGACTGCCTTGATGCGGGACTGGTTGGACGCTGGCGCGCGGATCATCGTTGAAGGAACACAAGGGTTTGGCCTGTCACTTTACGATGGTGGCCATTGGCCAAAAGCCACCTCGCGTGCGACAACTGCGGCGGCGGCATTGGCCGAGACCGGGCTGAGCCCGGTCGACGTGGACAACGTCACGCTCGTCATCCGGTCCTATCCGATCCGGGTTGCCGGCGATTCCGGGCCGCTGCCGGGCGAGACGAGCTGGGAAGCAATATCTGAATCTATCAACGCGCAAACCGACCTGCGCGAATTCACGACTGTTACCAAGAAGCTGCGGCGCGTGGGTCGTTTCGATGCTTCTGTGGTGCAAGCTGCAATTGCTTGCAACAATCCTACAATGATTGTGCTGAATCATCTGGATTATGTTGGTTCGCGACGCATTGGCAGTGAAGAATGTGCCAAGGTAGCGGATTTTGTGGCCGAAGTTGAACATACAATCGGACGACGCATCGATCATCTCGGATTCTCCCCCATGTCGATGGAGTTCAGAAGTGCGCTTGTTGGCTGACGAGGCGGCGCCAGGGGAGGAGTTGCTCGTCTCGCGCGATCAAGGCAAAGTGCTTGCCGAAACCTGGAGCAAAAAGCCAAGCAAGTTGAACATCCCCGACACACTCCTCACCTCTCAACATATTATTGACGTGGTAAATAAAACAGGAGTTATTTCTCCTTTCTTTTTCTCGGAAGGACTTCGGAAGGACCGCTTAAAAAAAGCGGCGTATGAAGGCCGGATTGGATCAAAAGCCTACATATTCAGAGACAAGAACTGCCCAGAGAAGATATTTGATTCATCGACTGATGAATTTCTTAAAGTCCCACGCAACAGTATTGTTTTTGTTGAAAGCGATCTGGATTTCCGAATTCCGGATTTCATCGCGCTGCGCTTCAACCTGCAGATTCAGCACGTGCATCGTGGGCTGCTACTCGGCACAGGCCCGCTGATCGACCCCGGCTTCTGGGGCAAGTTGTGCATCCCGTTGCACAACCTCACCGATGAAGATTACGAGATCCCACGCGACGAGGGACTAATTTGGATCGAGTTTACCAAGACGACCCTGTCCTCCGATAAGACCGACAAGGCACGCCCGCCGCAAGGAGGTGCTACGGAGCCGAGGAAAGAGCACTGGGATATTGAGAAGTTTCTGCACAAGGCTGCTGACCAGTACAGAGGGCATAAGGTCCCTATCAAAAGCTCATTGCCAACCATGTTCGAGGCAGCAAACGTTTCCGTAAAAAAATCCGCAGAAGACGCCGAAACGGCAGCAGGGGAAGCTAAGTCTCTTCGCACCCTCAACCTTTATGCAATGGTCGCGGCAGCCATAGCTTTGGCTGGGCTTACAATGGCATTTTTGAGTTTTAACAGCGGATTGTCGTCTAGAAATGAAGAAATAGCCGGAGCGCTGAAGTCAGAAACAGAGGCCATGCGTACCGCGCTTGACCGCCACGTTAGTGATGTCGACCGTTACGGCTCAACCTCAGATGACGCGCGAGCTTCAGTCCCGGCTTTGAGGGGGGATGTGGAGCGACAGCGGGCTGAAATCGACGCTCTTTCCAAACAGGTTTCGGACCTGAAAGCTGAGTTGGACCGCGTCAAGCCCAAGCCGCGCGATCCCAACCGACCCGCAGGTTAGGGTTTTAGCTAATTCGCAGACGATTCTGGAAAGGACCCCCCTTCCTCCCCAATCGCAGACATTCGTGAACCGATTGTAAGCGTGGCCTGAAGGCCGCAGCTACGCGGCCTGTGCGATCTGCTGCTGATGGGGCTGCCAGTTCCAGGGCATGAGTTCATCCCAGCGGGACGCGGGCCAGCCGGAAGCGATCTTCTCGATGACGTCGGCAATATAGGCTTGGGGCTCAACCCCATTGAGCTTGGCGGTCTCGATGACCGAGTAGATGGCGGCGGCGCGTTCGCCGCCGGCCTTCGATCCGGCGAACAGCCAGTTCTTGCGGCCGATGGCGATGGACCGGATCGCGCGCTCGGCGATATTGTTGTCGATCTCCGCCATACCCTCATCGACGTAACGGGTGAGCGCGTCCCAGCGCTTGCGGCCATAGGCGAGCGCCTTCGCCATCGCCGACTTGGGCGACAGGCGGCGCAGGGCATCGTCGATCGCGCCGCGAAGCGCGACGATCTGCGGAATGGCTTGCTCCTGTCGGTGTCGGCGCCGGATATCGGGCGGCTGACCGCGGACGTCCTCTTCGATCCGGTAAAGCCCGGCGATACGGTCGAGCAGATCGGCGGTGAGCGGCGTCGGGCTCGTCTGGTGGCACTCGAAGATCTTGCGGCGGAAGTGCGCCCAGCAGGCGACCTCCTGGATCTGGCTGCCCTCGTAGAGCTTCTCATATCCGGCATAGCCATCAGCCTGGAGAAGGCCGGTGAACGACCTGAGCTCGCTCTGCGGATGGATGCCGCTGCGATCGGGAGTGAACCGATACCAGGCGAGCGCCGGGGTTGCGGCGCCCGACGCGCGATCATCGACGACATAGGCCCAGAGCCGTGCCTGCGCGGCCCGGCCCTTGCCGGGCACGAGCATCGGCACCGGCGTGTCGTCCGTGTGGAGCTTGCTGGCCTTCAGCCCTTCTTCGCGGATGCGGCTGACGATGGGATCGAGCAGATGCGCGGCCTGGCCCGCCCATCCGGCAAGGGTCGAGCGATCGATGTCGATGCCCTGCGCCGCCATCATCTCTGCCTGGCGATAAAGCGGGAGATGGTGATCGAACTTGTTCACGACGACATGGGCGAGTGTCGCAAAGCTCGCCTTGCCGCGTGCTATCGCCTTCACCGGCGCCGGGGCCTGGACGATCCTGTCGCAGGCGCGACAGCTATACTTGGGCCGCACGGTGCGGATGACGCGCCACTGGACCGGGGCAATGTCGAGCTGCTCGTCGCTGTCGTCGCCCAGCGGGCGCAGCGCGCCGCCGCAATCGGGACAGGTGCAGCTGCCGGCGTCGGGCTCGATCCGCCGTTCGGCGCGCGGCAGATGATCGGGCAATGCGCGCACCGGCGATACCCGTTCGGCGGGTGCCCGCTCACTCGTTCGGCTGTCGGCGACCTCAGCCTCGCCTTCGAGTTCTTCGAGGGCCAGCTCGAGCTGCTCGATCTGGAGCGCGAGCTTCTCCGAGGACTGGCCGAAGGTCATGCGGCGGAGCTGGGCGAGCTGGTGGCGGAGGGTGTCGATCAGCGTATCGCGGGCCGCGAGAGCGGCTTCGAGCTCGGCGATCCGGGCGTCCTTGTCGATGCTGGAAGAGGCTGGTTCCGACACCCGGAGCACCTAGCAAAACGGGCTCCACGATGCCAGTAAAACCCTCACTAATCCGTCACTTTTTACCCTGCGAGCAAGGGTGCCGCAGTGCGTTCGGGACGCCGCCAGTCGATGCCTTCGAACAGCATCGAAAGCTGCGCCGCGGTGAGGCTGACCTTGCCCGCCTTGGTGATCGGCCAGACGAACCGGCCACGGTCCATGCGCTTCGAGAAGAGGCACAGGCCCTGGCCATCATACCAGAGCAGCTTGACCAGATCGCCGCGCTTGCCGCGGAACGCGAACAGCGCGCCCGAGTGCGGACTCTTCTCCAGCACCTGCTGCACTAGCACCGCGAGGCCATCGAACCCCTTGCGCATGTCGGTGGCGCCGCAGGCCAGATAAATGCGTGTCGTCGGTGGTAACGGGATCATCGGGCAAGGACGGACATCACCCGGGCCAGCGCGTCGGCATCGACCGCCGCGTCGACGGTGATCCGCACGCCCGAAGGCAGCTCGATCCCGATCTGGCCGCTGCCTGCCGGCGCCGTAGCCGGCACCGACACCTCGACCTCAGCGAACGATGGTGCCGGCGTCCGCTTCGTTCCCGTCAGATCGCCGGACAGGGCCTGCCGGCGCCACGTATAGAGCATCCCGCTGCCGACCGCGTGCCGCTGGCACGTCGCCGAGACCGAGCCATCGGGGCCGAACGCTTCGCGCAGGATAGCCAGCTTCTGATCCACCGACCAGCGACGACGCCCGCCTACGACCGCGATCCGACTGCTCATACGATCACTCATATGACCGGTCACAAGAGCACTCGCTCCCGCCGCTCCGATATCCTCGCTCATCACCGCTCCTCACAAAGAGCGGCTATCAGCACCCCGCAGCAGCTCCCCGCAAGGCGGCCTTCAGGACACGGTTACTAGTTCTCATAATTCGCGCTAAGGCAGCGACATACATCGAGATAAACCCGATGCGCTTGGTGCTAATCGCGCTAGCCGTTGGCATCTATGCGTTAGCTGGCTTGTCAGCTGCGATAGGCTTCGCAATTACCATTTTCGCAAAAATTGCCCTCGCAATCATCATTGCGTTGGGTCCGATCTTCATAGCCCTCTCATTGTTTGAGCCGACGCGTCGCTTCTTCCATGGTTGGTTGGGACAGGCGTTCAACTACATCGTCCTTATGGGCGTTATCATCGCGATCACGACGCTCATCTCGGATCTGGGCACCATCGCAATCGCTGCTGCTGAATCAAAGGCCGATGTGACGATCGGTGCAGTTCTGTTCGCAGTTTACCTCTTTCTAGGAACTATCTTTTTCTTCCAGGCGCCCGCCATCGCGACGGGAATAGCGGGGGGAGCCGCTGCCGGCGTGGGTGCCTTCGCCGGAACGGCCTGGGGCACAATGGCATCTCCCTTCCGACAGCGTCGCGTCATGCGCAACAGTCGCAACTTGGAGCGCGCCGCTCGTCGCGGCGGCACCATCGAAGCGGCGTAGTGAGGCATCATCATGACTTTCCTTTTTCCGCGAATTTCCGCCTCGAGCTTCCGCCGCAGCGTCGCTTACCTAGTTGGTGGCCTAGTTGTGCTCGGCGCCGCGGGCTGTGCTTCCGGACCCAAGAAGCTCGCGGTTTGCAATGGCCGTCACCTGCGAGACGTGAACATCTACGGAAGCGTCCTGCCTGGCTCGCCAGTGCCTGCCACCACGGAACCGAGAGTTGCACCGCCTATACCGCCCCTGTCCCATCCACGAGATGGCGATCCACCCCCGCCGCCCGCCGTGCCGTCGCCGTCTCCCTCGGACGACAAGGTCTCGCTCGCACCAAGGGGACCGCACTATGCGAGCTGCTGATGATCGCTCGGAAGCGGTGCCGGCGTTGGGGCTGCAGCGCTATTTCCGGGACGCACGAAGCTGGGATCAGGACAGGATCCGGAACGCGCTGCGCTCGACCCGCATCGCTTGGAGCATCGCGGCCATCGCCTCACTCCTGGCCGCAGCATCGATCTTCGCAGTTGCGGCTCTGACGCCTCTCAAGACTGTCGTGCCCTATGTTATTCGCGTCAACCAGACCACCGGCGCGGTAGATGTCCAGACCGCGCTCACCCAGCGGCCGATGCGCTACGATGAGGCGGTCACCAAATACTTCCTCGCCCAGTATGTGAGAACCCGCGAAAGCTGGATCCCGGCAGCGGCCGAAGAAAATTTTCGGTTTGTGACGATCCTCTCGCAGCCGACCGAACAGCAGCGCTGGGCGCGCTTCTACAGCAGCAACAATGGTGCAAGTCCCCAAAATGTCTGGGGCAAGAATGCGGTCGTGCAAGCGCGCGTGCGCAACATCGCCTTCATCAACGATCGCGTCGCCAATGTGCGGTTCACACGGACAGTCCAGACCGAGACCGACGCTCAGAACAGCGATTGGATCGCCACGATCACGTTCGCCTACGCCAACGCGCCCATGGCGGAAGGCGATCGCTACCGGAACCCGCTGGGATTCCAGGTCGAAAACTATCGTGCCGATCCGGAGGTGATCCGATGAGGGTGCTCTCCGCCGCCATCATTTGCGCGCTGGTGCCTGTAACGGCGGCGCACGCGGTCGAAGTTCCGCGAGGTGGTCCGTCCGACCCGCGCGTCAAGTTCGTCGAATATGAAGAGACCGAGGTCTATCGGATCGTCGGCACGTTCCGGACCGCAACACAGATTGTCCTGAGCGACGATGAGACGATCCAGCACGTCGCGCTGGGCGACACCGTATCTTGGGAGGTCGCAGTCGCCGGGCACATCCTGTTCCTCAAGCCGCGTGAGCGCGCCGGACCGACCAATCTCATCGTCACCACGTCGCGCGGAGGCGAATTGCGCAGCTATGCGTTCGAGCTGACCGCTCGCAGCGGTCCGATCACGGGCCGCAACGGCCAAGCCTATTTTCAGGTAAGGTTCCGGTATCCCAGGGACGACGCCGACCGCGCCGCGCGTCTCAGGGCTGCACAGATTGCCATGCAGGCAGCGGTGCTGGAGGGCCGGGCCGTTCGCGGCGCCCTCGATCATGGGGTCGTCGAAGGGCCTCGCAACATGAACTACAAGGTGCAGGGCTCCAGCGAGCTTCAGCCGTCGGAGGTCTCCGATAACGGGCAGTTCACGGTGTTGCGTTTCCCCGCGAACCGCGAGGTGCCGGCTATATATCTGGTGCGACCGGACGGGTCTGAGACGCTAGGCCGTAAACTCATAAACTGACTTGCGCGGCGCGGGCGCGGTTGATTCAAGGCTTCGGGAAGGAGCTTTGGATGACGCGTCGTAGATTTGAACTGACCGATGATGAGTGGCTGGTGATCGAGCCG
>Ga0066256_1001514_pt1 | contig 31437 bp, 29 predicted proteins | sample ThiBio_1000_biof_FD_87107 | JGI IMG/M metagenome (GOLD analysis project Ga0066256, IMG submission 87107) | Wastewater bioreactor microbial communities from Cape Town, South Africa - Thiocy_expt_1000_biof (version 2) | ecosystem: Engineered > Bioreactor > Thiocyanate-remediating >... | reverse complement strand
CGGCGACCTTCGCCGACAAGGTGTTCTTCACCGATTCCGGCGCCGAGGCGCTGGAATGCGCGATCAAGACCGCGCGGCGTTATCATTATGCCAAGGGCCATCCCGAACGCTTCCACATCATCACCTTCGAAGGCGCTTTCCATGGCCGCACCCTGGCGACCATCGCCGCCGGCGGCCAGGCGAAATATCTCGAAGGTTTCGGCCCCAAGGCCCCCGGCTTCGACCAGATCCCCTTCGGCGACCTCGATCTCGTCAAGGCCGCGATCACCGACGAGACGGCGGCCATCCTCATCGAGCCGGTGCAGGGCGAGGGTGGCTTGCGCTCCGCCGGCCGCGAATTCCTGCAGGGTCTTCGCGCACTTTGCGACGAGCATGGCCTGTTGCTGATCCTCGACGAAGTGCAATGTGGCGTCGGCCGCACCGGCAAGCTGTTTGCCCATGAATGGGCCGGCATCACCCCCGATATCATGGCGGTTGCCAAGGGCATCGGCGGCGGCTTCCCGCTCGGCGCCTGCCTGGCGACGGCGGAAGCGGCGGCCCCCATGGTCGCCGGCACCCACGGCACCACCTATGGCGGCAACCCGATGGCCATGGCGATCGGCAATGCCGTGCTCGACATCGTGCTGGAAGACGGATTCCTCGAGCATGTGCGCGATGTCGCGCTGGTCTTCCGCCAGGGCTTGGCCTCGTTGCAGGACCGGTTCCCCGATATCATCGAGGACGTGCGGGGCGAGGGGCTGATGCTCGGCCTCAAGGCGCGCGTTCCCCATAGCGAATTGCTGGCGGCGATGCGCGACGAGCATGTGCTCGGCGTTCTCGCCGGCGACAATGTCATCCGCCTCCTGCCGCCGCTCACCACCACGGCGGAAGAGGCGCGTGACGGCATCGCCCGCATCGAGCGGGCAGCTGCGAAGTTGCAACAGGAACAGTTGAAGAAGTCCGCCTAGTTCCAGGAGGGGCGGGCGAAGCATTTCCGGGAAAAGTGGAAACCGGTTTTCCGTCCGGGAATGCGCAAAAAGAAGCACAGGACAGGACCATGGCATCACCGAAGCATTCCCTCGATCTCTCGGCCATGACGGCGGACGATCTGCGTCGCATCATCGATGACGCCCGCGTCCGAAAAACCGCCACCAAGGCCGGAACCGCGGACAAGCCGCTTCAAGGCAAGATGCTGGCGATGATCTTCGAAAAACCCTCCACCCGCACCCGCGTTTCCTTCGATGTCGGCATGCGCCAGCTCGGCGGCGAGACGCTGTTCCTGTCGGGCACGGAAATGCAGCTCGGCCGCGCCGAAACCATCGGCGACACCGCCAAGGTGCTGTCGCGTTATGTCGACGCGATCATGATCCGCACAACCGATCACCGCCGCCTGCTGGAAATGGCCGAGCATGCCACCGTTCCGGTCATCAACGGCCTGACCGACGAGACGCATCCCTGCCAGATCATGGCCGACATCATGACCTTCGAGGAGCATCGCGGCCCGGTTGCCGGCAAGACCATCGCCTGGACCGGTGACGGCAACAATGTGCTGCATTCCTTCGTCGAGGGCGCGGCCCGCTTTGGCTATCACATGAACATGGCGGTGCCGATGGGCTCGGAGCCGATCGACCGCATCCTCAACTGGGCCCGCGACAATGGCGGCGACATCAAGCTGTATCACGATGCCGAGCGCGCCGTCGACGGCGCCGATTGCGTGGTCACCGACACCTGGGTGTCGATGAACCTGGAGCACAAGGCGCGCGGCCACAACATCTTCCAGCCCTACCAGGTCAACGGCGCGCTGATGCGCCATGCCAAGCCCGAGGCGCTGTTCATGCACTGCCTGCCCGCCCATCGCGGCGAGGAAGTTACCGACGAGGTGATCGACGGCGCGCAGTCGGTGGTGTTCGACGAGGCGGAAAACCGGCTGCATGCGCAGAAATCGGTTCTGGCCTGGTGCCTGGGCGCAATATGAACCTCAGGGTTTTGCTGTCGCTGGCGGCTTGACCTTCGTCGCCGGCGTGACCATCTAGGTAGCCAAAGGACAACCGGAAGCGGTTTTCCGCCCAGAACAAGGTAAAAACACAGAGCCGGACCATTTTCGCTTTTCGAACGAGAGCGAAAAATGCTTCGGCTCGTTTCGATGTAAGGAGCCGTATCATGGCAGATTCAGGGGCCGAACTCGGCGAATTTGGTTTCGCCGGTGACGATCGCGTCGTGCCGTTCCAGGTCGACGGGCTGGACGTGCGCGGCCGCGCCGTGCAGCTCGGGCCGATCCTCGACAGTATTCTCGGGCGTCATGCCTATCCGCTGCCGGTCGCCAGGCTGCTGGCGGAAACCATCGTGCTGACCGTGCTGATCGGCACCTCGCTGAAATTCTCAGGCAAATTCACGGTGCAGACCAAGAGCGACGGGCCGGTCGATCTGCTGGTGGCCGATTTCTCGACGCCGGACAGCGTGCGCGGCTATGCCCGCTTCGACGAGGATGCCGTCAAGGCGGCGGTCGCTGCAGGCCTGGCCGAGCCGCATCAGCTTCTCGGCCAGGGCGTGCTCGCCTTCACCATCGACCAGGGCGGCTATACCCAGCCCTACCAGGGCATCGTGCCGCTGGACGGCTCGACGCTGGAGGATATCGCCGGCGTCTATTTCCGCCAGTCGGAGCAGATCCCGACCCGCGTGCGCCTCGGCGTCGCCGAACTGTTCGACCGCGATGCCGACGGCAAGTCGCGCCATCGCTGGCGCGCCGGCGGCCTGATCGCCCAGTTCCTGCCCGAGGCCCCGGAGCGCATGCGCCAGCCCGACCTGCATGGCGGCGACGGCGACGACCGCGACGGCGATCATCTGGAAAACGATTCCTGGTCGGAAGCGCGGATGCTGGTCGAGACCGCCGATGCGCATGAACTGACCGACCCGCAGGTCGGCACCGAACGGCTGCTGTTCCGCCTGTTCCACGAGCGTGGCGTGCGCGTCTACGAACCGCAGGCGGTCGCAGATCGCTGCTCCTGTTCGCGCGAGCGGATCAAGGGCGTGCTGTCGGGATTGTCGGCTGAGGAGATCAAGGACAGCATCGAGGACGATCATATCGCCGTCACCTGCGAATTCTGCTCGACCACCTACCGGTTCGAGCCCTCGGAATTCGAAGAACAGACCGTCTAATGTGAGAGCGCCGCAGGCCCCGAGCCTGCGGCGCTTAATTCAAGGTGCGGCGCAGGCCGGGCGAATCCAGCGAAAAGGCGGGAATATCGACGTCGAACAGCTCACCGTCGTCGGTCTCCATCTGGTAATGCCCGAACATCATGCCTGACGGTGTATCGAGCGGGCAGCCGGAGGAGTATTCATAGGTGTCGCCGGGCTCCAGCCGCGGCTGTTCGCCGACCACGCCGGGGCCGGTCACCTCGTCCACCTGGCCGTTTTCGTCAGTAATATGCCAATAGCGGTTGAGCAGGCGCACCGGCGCATCCGAATGGTTGGAGATGACGATGCGGTAGGCCCAGACATAGCGTTGGTCGTCCGGATCGGATTGCTCCTCCAGATAGAACGGTTCGACGACCACTTCGATGTCTCTCGTCAGGGCGCGATACATCCCCTACACCTTCACCATCTGCCGCCGCATCCTTGCCAGCGATGCCGCCACCATTCCTTATAACAAAAGAACGGCCGGAAAGGTCTCCTTTCCGGCCGATCCCGTTTCGTTCTGACCCAATTCTGCGCCATCATGGCGCAAAAAGGTTAAGGATGTTTATTTGCTCGCCATGCTGGCAGTCGCTCAGGCTGAAACCTTCGACAGCGCCCGCTCGAAATCGGCGATCAGGTCGTCGGCATCCTCGATGCCGGCCGAGAGGCGTACGGTGCCGGCGGAAATGCCCAGTTCGGCGCGCGCTTCGTCGGTCAGGTTCTTGTGCGTCGTCGTCGCCGGATGGGTGATCAGGCTCTTGGCGTCGCCGAGATTGTTGGAAATCTTGACGATTTCCAAAGCGTTCTGCAGCGCGAAGGCTGCCGCCTTGCCGCCCTTCATCTCGAAAGCGACCAGCGTCGAGCCGCCGCTCATCTGCCGGGCGATGAGATCCGCCTGCGGATGGTCGGCGCGGCCGGGATAGATCACCCTGGCGATCTGCTTGCTGTCGGCGAGGAAGTCGGCGATGCGGGCCGCATTCTCGGTCTGCTGCTTGACGCGCAACGGCAGGGTTTCAAGCCCCTTCAGCAGCGTCCAGGCATTGAAGGGCGACATGGCCGGGCCGGTATGGCGGAAATAATCGTGCAGGTTCTCGTCGATCCACTGCTTGTCGGAGAGCACGACGCCGCCGAGGCAGCGGCCCTGTCCGTCGATATGCTTGGTGGCGGAATAGACGACCACGTGCGCGCCGAGTTCCAGCGGCTTCTGGAAGAGCGGCGTGGCGAAGACGTTGTCGACCACGACCTTGGCGCCGATCTGATTGGCGAGCTTGGCGACGCCGGCGATATCGACGATCTCGAGCGTCGGATTGGTCGGGCTTTCGAGGAAGAACACCTTGGTATTGGGGCGGATCGCCTGTTCCCAGTTGGCGAGATCCCGGCCGTCGATCAGCGTGCAGTCGATGCCGTATTTCGGCGCCAGCGTCTCGACCACCCAGCGGCAGGAGCCGAACAGGGCGCGCGCGGCGACGATATGATCGCCGGCCTTCAGCTGGCAGAGGATGGCGGAAGCGACGGCGGCCATGCCGGAAGCGGTGGCGCGGGCGTCTTCGGCGCCTTCCAGCGCGCACATGCGCTTTTCGAACATGTCGTTGGTGGGGCTGGCATAGCGGGCATAGATGAAGCCGTCGGTCTCGCCCTTGAAGCGGGCTTCGGCCGCTTCCGCCGTGTCATAGACGAAGCCTTGCGTCAGGAAGATCGCTTCGGAGGTTTCGCCGTGATGCGAGCGGGTCGTGCCGCCATGGACGAGGGTTGTTGCGGGGCGCCATTTCTGAGACATGCCATCACCACTTTCAAAAACAAAAAAACCGGTCGCGAAAGCGAACCGGTTTTCAACCCGGTCCTTTTAGCCACTTGTTTAACGTGGCTGCAAGCCGACCGGCCAAATCACCACGGGATAACGGCCTGAATACTGCGCCTTGCCGCTTGCGTCAATTGCTCAGGTTTGGTTTTGTCTGCCGCAAAAGGAAGGGCATGATGACCAGAACCACAGGCATTCTGGCGGACAAGGCGATCCGCGCGCTGTTTACCGCCGGGCGGCTGAGCTCCGAGTCCGCGCTCGATTCCGACCAGATCCAGCCGGCAAGCCTCGACCTGCGTCTTGGCGCGCGTGCTTATCGGGTTCGCGCCAGCTTCATGCCAGGCCCGAACCATTCCGTCGCCGACAAGCTGGAGCGGCTGAAGCTGCACGAGGTCGACCTGAGCGTGGGCGCGGTGCTGGAAACCGGCTGCGTCTACATCGTGCCGCTGCTGGAAAGCCTCGACCTTCCGGCCGACATGTCGGCCTCCGCCAATCCGAAAAGCTCCACAGGCCGGCTCGACATCTTCACCCGCGTCATCACCGACCGGGCGCAGGAATTCGACAAGATCCCCGCCGGTTATAACGGTCCGCTCTATCTGGAGATCTCCCCGCGCACCTTCCCGATCGTCGTGCGCCGCGGCTCGCGCCTGTCGCAGATCCGCTTCCGCATCGGCCATTCGCTGCTCGCCGACGCCGAACTTCTGGACCTGCATACGCGCGAAACCCTCGTCGCCAGCGAGGCGCCGAACGTCTCCAACGGCGGCATCGCGCTGTCCATCGACCTCAAGGGCTCCGGCCCGCTCGGCCTCATCGGCTATCGCGGCAAGCACCATACGGCCGTCATCGATGTCGACGCCAAGGCGGCGCAGGACGTGCTCGATTTCTGGGAGCCGCTCTATAGCCGCGGCCGCGACGAGCTGATCCTCGATCCCGACGAATTCTACATCCTCGTCTCGCGCGAGGCCGTGCATGTGCCGCCGCTGGTCGCGGCGGAAATGACGCCCTATGATACGCTGGTCGGCGAATTCCGCGTCCATTACGCCGGCTTCTTCGATCCCGGCTTCGGCCATGCCGAGGCCGGCGGCTCCGGCAGCCGTGCCGTCCTCGAAGTCCGCAGCCACGAGGTGCCCTTCATCCTCGAACATGGCCAGATCGTCGGCCGCCTGGTCTACGAACACATGCTGGAACGCCCCGAAGGCCTCTACGGCGAAGGTCTCGGCTCGAATTATCAGGCGCAAGGCCTGAAACTCTCCAAGCATTTCCGCCCCGCCTGATTCTGTCGCTCCCTTGACAGGCCGCGGGAACTGGTGGAGAAGAAAACCCGCGCGGGTGTAGCTCAATGGTAGAGCAGCAGCTTCCCAAGCTGAATACGAGGGTTCGATTCCCTTCACCCGCTCCAGGTTTTCACGCTCATTTTTTTGAAGCCATGACGGTCGATGCCGTTGCCGCCTGCCCGGCCTTGGCCGGTGAATCGGCGGCGTTGGCGCAGCGCGCGGGCTCGTGCGGTGTCTTGCGCCAGAGGAAAGGGTTGCTGCGCAGTTCGAAAACCGCGCGCCAGGCCGCAGCCGAGACCATCATCCAATAGGCGGGCAAGGCGAGCCAGCGCCAGCCGATCAGCTTCTTTTCATGGCGGATCATTGCGGCGCTGCCGACGCCGAGAACGGCGGCGTAGCTGCCGAGGATATTGGTGAAATCCATGGCAAACAGGATCTGCGTGGCGATCGACAGGCCTTCGCCCGGCGCCTGCATCAGCGCCCAGATCGTCACGAAGATGAACAGCAGGATGAAGGGATGGGCAAGCGACGAGATCAGCATGCCGCCGATCAACAGGTTGAACATGGCGAAGGCCGAGGTTCCCATCTCGCGCCGCAGTTCGGCCGGCGCGCGCATCATCACCAGCCAGGTCTGGAGCCAGCCCTTGAACCAGCGGGTGCGCTGGTTCATCCACACCCCTGCCGTGGTCGGCGCATCCTCCAGCGTCTGCCGCAGCAACACGTCGGAGCGATAGCCGAGCCGGTAGAGCCGCATGCCCAGATCGGCGTCCTCGGTCACGTTGAACGGATCCCAGCCGCCGGCGGCGCGCAGCACGTCGGTGCGGAAATGGTTGGAGGTGCCGCCGAGCGGCAGCGGCATGCGGCTGCGGGCCAGCATCGGCAGCAATGCCCGGAACAGCGCCGAATATTCCAGCGAAAACAGTGCGCTCAGCCAGGATTGCCGGGCATTGGCGATGATCAGCGGCGCCTGCAGGCAGGCGATATCGTCCGGTGCCTGCCGGAACTTGCCATAGGCCTCGCGCAATTGGTCGGGATGTGGCCGGTCCTCGGCGTCGTAGACGGCGAGATAGTTGCCGCGCGCGGCCGTCAAGGCATAGGTCAGCGCCTTCGGCTTGGTGCGCGGCGCCATCGGCGGAACCTCGACGATCTCGAAATGCGGCGGCAGGTCGAAGGATTTCAGGGCCAGAATGGTGGCGTGATCGTCCGCCTCGCAGACCAGCTTGATGTCGAGCCGCGAGGTCGGCCAGCGCAGCCGCCGCAGTGCCGTCACCAGCTGCGCCGCTACCTGTTCCTCGCGATAGAGCGCCACCATGACCGTGTAGACCGGCAGGTCGCGCAGCGGCGGCAGGGGCGGGATCGACGCCGCCGGCTCGCGGCAATGGCGGATGGCGCAGCATTTGATCAGGAAGGTCAGGAAATAGAGCAGCGTCAGCACGACATGGATCACGTCGATCGATGGGCGCGGCGCCAGCAAGAGGCCGGCAATCACCGTGGAGACGCCGAGCCCGGCATAAAACCCCTGCCGCCCCCAGAACACCACCCGCGCCGAAAGATGCGGCTGCCGTTCGAACAGGCCGGTGATGGTGTCGCGCACGCGGCGCATTCGCCCCGCCTCCCAGACGGCGGCGCGCAGCGTCGTGGCGGAGACGACGACCATATCGGCGCGCAGGCCCGGATTGCGCGCGAGCAGCGCCATGGTCTGCGGCAGCCGCCGCGCCTCGGGCGCCAGCGCCGTCAGCGCGCTTTTGCGCGGGCGCTGCAACCGGACCATCATCGGGCGCGTCAACTGGCTGTCGAGCGCGGCGGTATCCGGCAGCCGCCCTTCGGGAATCTTGTCGAGATAGGAAAGCGACAGGAGGTGCGCCAGTCCGGCATAATAGGCCGGCTCGCTGACGGCGCCGCTGGCCAGCAATTCACGCTCCAGGGTTGCGCCGGATTGCGTGGCGCGCTCGGCCATTTCGGCGATCAGCGGCTCGCCAATGCCGAGGCGACGCAGCACTTCGCTCTCGATTTCGGCATCGGTCATGGCTGGCATCGAGAAAGGCGCGCCGCCCGTGTCCGGCGGTTTGCAGATGTCTGGATATTTCCCGTTGCGCATGAACCTGCTACACCCCGTCACGGACTGAGACTCCGTTGCCGGGCCATCCGCTGATGGCTTTGGTCAACGGTTGCGCGTGTTGTCGTCAACTCCTTGTGCGAGGTGGTGACAACGACATCTGGAGTTGGATCATAATGGCGACGCCGCGTCTCGCACCCCTAAAATTTTGGGGGAAATGCACTTTTCTCGTGTTTTTTTTGGTTCTGTCTCTCCCGAATATGGCGAGGACCGAGCCGACGCATACGGTGCCGCTGCTGTTCGACGCGCGCGATCGCCTGCCGGGGGCCGATCTGTCGGCGCTCACCCGCCTGCGTTTCGTCACCACGGTCGATTTTCCGCCATTCAATTTCATGGACCAGACGGGCAGGCTTGCCGGCTTCCAGGTCGACCTTGCGCGGTTGATCTGTGCCGAGCTGAAGGTTGCCGACAAGTGCCAGATCCAGGCCATGCCGTTCGGTGAAATCGAGGCGGCGTTGGACAGCGGACAGGTGGACGCGGCCATCGCCGGCCATGCGGCGACGGCGGCGTTGCGCGCGCGCTTTGGTTTTTCGCGGCCATTCCTGGCGCTGCCGGCGCGCTTTGCCGTGAACCGCAAGGCGATGCCGGCGGGCGAAACGGCGGCGGCGCTCGCCGGCCGCAAGGTCGGCGTGCTGGCCGCGACGACCCATGAGGAAATGCTGAAGGCCTATTTTCCGGGGATCGTGCCGGTCACTTGCGAAACCCGGGCGGCACTTCTGGAGGCATTGAAGGCGGGATCGGTCGAGGCCGTCTTCACGGATGGCGTGCAACTGATCTTCTGGACGGCCAGCCCCGCCGCCGACTTATGCTGCAGCCTGTTCGACGGTCCGTATTTCTCCGAGACCTATCTCGGCGAGGGGCTATCGGTGATGCTGCGCAAGCAGGACAAGGATCTGACAGCGGCGATCGACCATGCGCTGCTGATGCTGTCGCGCAATGGACGGCTGCAGGAAATCTATCTGCGTTATTTTCCGAATGGATTGTATTGAGTTTCAGAGCATAATCCGACCGGAGCGAAACGAGGATCGGCACTCTAAAGCGGCCGGTAGCGCGCCTCGGCGGAGCGCTCGATGGCGGCTGCGGTCAGCTTGTCCAGCGCCAGGCGGTCGCGCAGCAATTGCAGGAGGCGCAGTTCCTCGGCCACCACCCGGCGATCTGCGGCGACGATCTCGACGGCCAGCGCATAAGCTGTGTCGCGCAGGCGCGGCGGCAGCGTGTCGCGGATGATTTCGAGCGCGATGTCGAGACCCTCATTGCCGGAGACCAGCGCGGTGCAATCCTGCGCCACGGCGATCAGCCGCTCGGGATCGAACCCGTCGAACACCGGCAGATGCTGCACGATCTCGCCGATGCGCGCCAGTTCGCCGTCGCTCATCGTCCGGTCGACGGCCGAGGCCATCACCATGGCATAGATCAGGGCTTCATGGGGTGTCAGCGCGGTCATGCGGGTGTCTCCGGTTCGTTCGAGCGTTTCCAGGAAAGTGCATCGCGGTTTTCCGTCCGGAAATGCTACTGGCAGATCGCGCCGTAGATAGAGAGTGGCGGAAGGCGGCGCAAGGGCGATGCCGCGGCCCGCGAGACGAGAGGCGTCATGGCGCCCCGGCGGCGGTGCTGCGGCGCGGGTCGTCGCCGAACAGGCCCTCGCCGGCCTTGCGCGCCTCCTCCTGCAGCTTTTCGTAGCCCGAGCCGGGGGCGGCCTCCGCCCAGCCATTGCCGACCAGCCAGGCGCCGATATCGATGTCTCCGAGCTTGCATGTGGCGGTGCTGCTGTCCGCCCAGTCCTTGCCCTTGAGGTCGCAGGCGATGGTGCGGTTGCGCAGGAACTGGCGCTGGGCGGTGGCGGCGAGCGCACCGCACGGCCAGTCATGGCCGTCCGTGTCCCTGCAGGTGCGGGCGGGATCGGTGGCGACGAGGCCCGCAAAGGCAAGCTTGCGCCCGCCGGCGGTGATGAGGCCGGCCTGGACCGTGACCGGGCGCGGCAGCAGGGCCGGCTTGGGCGGAGCCGGCGGCGGCGAGGGCTGTTGCTTCGGCGCGATGCGCTCCAGCGGCTGGGTGTTGTCGGCAAGAGGATTGTCGAAACCGTCGGCCGCGGCCGGGCGCACGGGCCTGTTTTCCTCCATCAAAGGCGAGGTCTCGGCAGGGGCTGCGGGCGGCGGCGCACTTTCCGCCTCCGCCATGCCCTGCGACAGGATCGCCTCCGCCTCGGCGCTTTCCGCCGACATGGCGGCGAGGTCGTCGCCGCTAACGGCGGTTCCGGCCTGCTCGCCCCGGGCGCGCACATGTGCGCCGCCGGCCATCAGCAGTCCGCTCCACAGGGCGATGCCGGCAAGCGCGAGGGCGGGAAGAATGGGATGAGCCACTGAAAATAATCCTATGGCATTTCCACCCTGTCTGCGGTCGGGAAATGCGGTGAATATTACTGGCTGGCCCAGATGATCCGGGCGATCCAGTCCAGATCCGCCATCTCGAAGCTGCGGTTGGGATGATCGGGATTGAGCGACATGAGTTCGATGGCGCGCGGCGTCTGGCGCATCAGCACCTTGGCCATGACCTCTCCTTCGTTGGTGCGCACCACCACGCGGTCGCCGCGGCGAACCTGTGCGCCGGGCTCGACGATCAGGATATCGCCATCGCGATAAAGCGGCAACATGCTGTCGCCCTGCACTTCGAGCGCATAGACACCGGCCTTGCGATCCGGCGAGGCGGGAAACTCCACGACATCCCAGCCCTGGCCGGCGGGAAAGCCGCCATCGTCGAAAAAGCCGCCGGCGCCCGCCTGCGCGAAGCCGAGCAGCGGAATATTGCCGGTTTGTGGTGGAAAAAGCCCGTCCGGCAGGCCGCGCTCGGGCATGGCCGGCTGCATGTAGCTCATGAACTGGTCGAGCGACGCGCCCGTCGCCTCCAGCACCTTGGCGATCGATTCGGTGGACGGCCAGCGCAGCCGCCCGTCGGTGCTGAGGCGCTTGGACTTGTTGAAGGAGGTGGGGTCGAGCCCCGCCCGGCGCGCCAGCCCCGACGGCGTCAACTGATGCCGCTCGGCCAGCGTGTCGATCGCGCCCCATATCGTGTCGTGTGAAAGCATGGTTCAGGGTTCCCGGCGATCAGGGCGTCGTTGCTTTGCATCTCCGGACGGAAAACCGGCGCCCGTTTTTCCTGGACATGCGTCAGGCGATTTCGTCCGCAATCACGGCCCTACATTAACCAAGCCGGGCGGCTGAGTAAAGGGATAAAGGAATAAAATCCTGTCCGTTCACGCAGGCGTGGCGGCGTTGATCTTGCCGAGCTGGATCACCGCCTGGGTGCGGCTGTCGACATTGAGCTTGAGCAGGATGGCCGAGACATGCGCCTTGATCGTCGCCTCGGAGACGCCGAGTTCATAGGCGATCTGCTTGTTGAGCAGGCCTTCGGCGAGCATGCCGAGCACGCGGCTCTGCTGCGGCGTCAGGGTGCGCAGCCTGGCGATGACGTCGGCAACCTCCGGGTCCGGCTCGTAGCCGCCCTTGAAACTGGGCGGCGTGGCGATATCGCCCGAGAGTACGGTGCGGATCGCCTGGCGGATCTCGTCGATGCCGGCGGATTTGGAGATGAAGCCGGAGGCGCCGAGTTCGAGGGCGCGGCGGACGGTGACGGCGTCGTCGGTGGCCGAAACGATGACGATCGGCAGATGCGGGAATTCCGAGCGCAGCGCCATCAGCCCGGAAAAGCCGCTGACGCCGGGCATGGCGAGGTCGAGCAGCATCAGGTCTGCTTCTCCTTTTTCCGCCGCCGTGCGATGCGCGGCATCGAAATCGCCGGCTTCGAGGATCTCCAGCGTCTCCTCCAGCCCGTTCACGGCCTGACGCAGCGCGCCGCGGAACAACGGGTGGTCGTCGGCGATGATGATCGTCAGGCTGTGCATGGTCGAAACTCCCTCCCAAGAGCTTCCCGGTGCGTTCTTCACCGCTTGATGCGGGTCACGTCTTGTTCGGATAGGCGTCGTTCTTGGGGTGTTCTTGCGACCACTCCTGCGCCAAACCCATGAACCGGCGCATCATTTGTTCCATGATCGAGAGGCTGCGGTCAATCTCCGCCTGGTCCGGCAGGGCCGACTTTTGCGGGATTTGGCTATCTTTCAACGCCTTTTCCAGCGCGGCGATGCGGTTTTCCAGCGCCTTGACCTCCTCCGGCTTGACGCCGCGCATGGCTGCGGCGCCATCGCAGGTGAGTAGGTCGCCCTCGTCGCGGCACAATGTCATCGCTCCGGTCTGGGTGTCGAGCCGCACGATGCCGCTGGGTGTCGGGGCGATCTGGTAGCGGCCGGGCGCATCTTGCGCGGATGCGGCAAACGGCAGGGCGGCAAGCGCCAGACTCCATAAAATCTGCTTCATGCTGTCCTCCATGATGCGTGAGGTTACGAAAACTTGCGGCTTAACCCGTGGACAAACGCGTCGGCTTTCGGCAAATGCCTTTAGCTTGCAAGGAGGGCCTGCCTCATGACCCATATCGTCTACAAGATCGTCCCGGAAAACCTGTGGAATGAAGCGCGAAAAACTGGCGTTTTTCAAGGCGCGCCGGTGGATCTGGCCGATGGTTTCATCCATTTTTCGACCGCCGCGCAGATGCGCGACACCGCGCGGCTGCATTTTGCCGGTATCTCCGGTCTGCTGCTGGTGGCGATCGATGGCGAGAAACTGGGCGAAGCGCTGAAATTCGAGGCCTCGCGCGGCGGCGCTCTCTTCCCGCATCTCTATGGCAACCTGCCGCTCTCCGCCGTAATCTCGCAAACGCCGCTGCCGCTCGGGGCCGATGGCCTGCATGTCTTCCCGGAGGATGCCGGATGATCGACGCCTTTTCGCTGATCGGCAAGCGCGGCCTGTTCCTGTTCGATCCCGAAACCGCCCACGGCCTGTCTATCGCGGCGCTGAAATCCGGCCTGCTGCCCGCCTGCCGCCTCGTGCCCGATCCGCGCCTCGCCCAGACGGTCGCGGGCTTGAGCTTTCCCAATCCGCTCGGCATGGCCGCCGGCTTCGACAAGAATGCCGAAGTGCCCGAAGCGCTGCTGAGACTCGGTTTCGGCTTCACCGAAGTCGGTACGATCACGCCGAAGCCGCAAGCCGGCAAGCCGCGCCTGTTCCGGTTGGAGCAGGATGAGGCGGTGATCAACCGCATGGGCTTCAACAATGGCGGCCAGCAGGCGGCGATCGAACGGCTGAAGCTGCGGGGCAAGACGCCGGGGCTCGTCGTTGGCGTCAACATCGGCGCCAATAAGGACGCGACCGACCGGATCGAGGATTATGCCGCCGGCGTGCGCGCCATGGGGCCGCTCGCCGACTATCTGACGATCAACATCTCCTCGCCCAACACGCCCGGCCTGCGCGACCTGCAGGCCCGCGCTTCGCTTGCCGAACTGCTCTCCGCAGTGCTGGCGGCGCGGGCGGACGAGGCGCAAAAGAGCGGCCGGCGCGTGCCCGTCTTCCTCAAGATCGCCCCGGACCTGACGCCCGAAGGCATGGACGATATCGCGGCGGAAGCGCTGGCCCATGATCTCGACGGCTTGATCGTCTCCAACACGACGTTGTCGCGCGAGGGGCTGAAGGATCGCGCCCAGGCGGGCGAGGCCGGCGGTCTTTCCGGTGCGCCGCTGTTCGAGAAATCGACGATGGTGCTGGCCGGCATGCGCAAGCGCGTCGGGCCTGCCTTGCCGATCATCGGCGTCGGCGGCATTTCCTCGGCGGAAACGGCGCTGGAAAAAATCCGCGCGGGGGCCGATCTGGTGCAACTCTATTCCTGCATGGTCTATGAGGGGCCGGGGCTGGCCGGCCGCATCATTCGCGGCCTGTCGCAACTCCTTGATCGCGAGCGCGTCGCCTCGATCCGCGAGGTGCGCGACAGCCGCACGGATTACTGGGCGGCGCGGAACGCCTGATCGGCCTTGGCCGGCAGGCGCAGCGCCAGCAACACGCCGCGCAGCAGCAGGAAGACGTTCATCGCCGCCCAGAGGCCGTGATTGCCGAAGACCGGCACGAATACCGCCAGCGCCGCCAGATAGAAGGCGAAGGAGAGCAGCATGCGGTTACGCATCTCGTTCGACCAGGTGGCGCCGATGAAGACGCCGTCCATCAGAAAGGCGAGCGCGCCGGTGAGGCTGGTCAGCGCCGCCCAGGGCAGGAAGGTCTCGGCGGCTGCACGCACCTCCGGCGCCGTCGTCAGAAGCGCGATCAGCGCCGGCCCGGCAATCAGGAAGAAGGCGCTAGCAAGGGCGGCGAGCGCGAAGGACCAGATGATCGTCAGCTTAACGCCACGCTGGAAGGCCGGGCGATAGCGCGCACCGATGGCGCGGCCGGTCAGTTGCTCGGCGGCATTGGCGAGCCCGTCGAGGAAGTAGCCCGATAACAGGAAAAAATTCATCAGCACCGCATTGGCCGCCAGCGTCACCGCCCCGAAACCGGTGCCGATGCGGGTCATCAGCGCAAAGGCAATCAAAAGCACGAAGCTGCGGATGAGGATATCGCGATTGAGCGCAAACAGCGCCCCGATCGCCTGCCGCGACAGGATTTCCGCCCGCGGCGGCCGGTCCGCCGGCGAAAATCCCCGCATCACGATGGCGAGGCCAACAAGCGCGCCAACCGTTTCGCCGACCATCGTGCCCCAGGCGACACCGGCCACGCCCCAATGCAGGCCGAGGCCGAGCGCGATGGACAGTACGATATTTATGCCGTTGACGATGGTCTGCAGCAGCAGCCCTACACCGCCCTGGCCACGCCCGAGCACGAAGCCGAGGATGGCGTAATTGGCGAGCGCCGCCGGGCCGGAAAGAATACGGATCGAGAAATAGGTCGAGGTCGCCTCGGCCACGGCCGCATCAGGCCCCATGATCGCCAGCCCCGCCTTCAGCAGTAGCGGCGAGAGCGCCAGCACCAGCAAGCCACAACAGAGCGCCGAGAGCAGCGCCCGCCAGAAGATCGCCTGCTGCTCGCGGCCGTCGTGCCGACCGAAGGCCTGTGCCGTCAAGCCGGTGGTCGAGGCGCGTAAAAAATTGAAGCTGCCGAAGATCAGGTCGAACAGCATGGCGCCGATGGCCAATCCCGCCAGCGCTTCCGCCACGCCGAGCTGGCCGACGACCGCCGTATCGGTCAGACCCAGCAGCGGCGTCGTCAGGAAACCGAAGGTCATGGGGATGGCGATCGACAGCACCAGCCGGTGCGTGACGTCGAAAGCGAGCCGGTTAGAGCGTATCTGCTGATCCATGCCAAGCGCCTCATATCGTCAGGAGGCGGAATCACCTCAGTTGGACAGCACCATGGCCCAATAGGGCCGATTCCCGGAAGAGGGATCGTGCGCCACGGCGACGCCGAGGCCACGATAATTCCCAAGAATGTTGGCGAGATGTTTTGGCGAGTTGATCCAGGCCGTCACCGCATCCGCGGTATTCGCCTGCCCGGCGGCGATGTTTTCGGCCGCCGGCAGTTTTACATCATGCGCCTTCATTCGCTTGCCGAAATCGTCGCCGAAGCCGATGAGATGGGACATCTTTCCGTTCGAGGCCATGCGTTTCGCCTGGTGGGCGGCGGCGCGTGCCGCAACCGGATCGAGGCTGAGCGCCGGCAGGCCCCTGGATTTACGCAGTGCATTGACGGCCGGAAGTGCGGCGGCGGTCTCGTCGCCGGCGATCGCCGGCGGGCGGTTCAGCGTGCCGCAGCCGGCAAGCGTCGCGAGAAGACCAAGGCCTGCGCCAAGCGCGAGGCGGCGGGAAAGAGGCGGATGGGGCATGGTCAGCGGCGATAGCTCAGGAGGCGCAGGAGGATGAAGGCGGGAATGACGATGGTGGCGCCGAGCAGCAGATAATCCCCGACGCGGCCGAGCGCGGCAAAGCCGGTATGCCAGAGATCGAGCAGGAAATAACGGAGGCTGTCGACGAGATCGAGCGGGCGCAGGCCGAAGACGTTCATGATGAAGCCGACGATCAGCGACACCACGACGAGCTTGACGAGCGTGCGCGCCGGCGAGTCTCCCAAAAGCCTGTTCATCTGTTCGGACATGTCTTCTCCTGTCGGCGGTCTCGCCCGTTCTCTTCGCCTCTGAAATAGGACTTGAGTTTTTTTGTGTCCACCGTCACAAGCGCATCTTATCCTCGAAAATCAGCTTGCGCCCCGGAGCGCCCCCGATGTCGACCCACGCCTTGTCCTCCGGCGACCTGACCGCCGACCGCCGCGCCGATTATGCCCGCATGCTGGGCGAGGGCGGCGATCCCGGAGCTGCGGCCGAACTGATGGAGCAGGCGCTGGACCTGGTTCCCGGCTGGGCCGCCGGCTGGTTTCGCCTCGGCGAGTACCGGCAGAAGGCCGGGCTGGCGGGCGCGGCGGATGCCTATCGCCGGGCGCTGGAATGCGATGCGCAGGATATTTTCGGGGCGGGGCTGAAGCTGGCGCTGCTGGGCGAAGCCGAAATTCCGAGCCAGCCGTCGAGCCGTTATGTCGAGCGCCTGTTCGACGATTATGCCGATCGTTTTGAAACGGCGCTGGTCGAACGGCTCGATTATGTCGTGCCGCAAGCCCTGGCCGCGATGATCGCCGCCACCGGACGGCAGTTTCGCCTCGGCGTCGATCTCGGCTGCGGCACCGGCCTTCTCGGGCCGGAGATCCGCGATCGCGTTACGCGGCTGGAGGGCTTCGACCTGTCGCGCAACATGCTCGCCAAGGCGGCGGAAAAGCAGGTCTACGACCATCTGGCCCAGGCCGACCTGTCTCTGGCCCCGGAGGGGTCCGGCCTGTTCGAGGGTGCCGCCATGCACCGCGCCGACCTGATCACCGCCGCCGACGTGTTGATGTATCTCGGCGATCTCGAAAACGCGTTCGTGCTGATTGCGGCACTGGCCGCTCCCGATGCCATCCTCGCCTTCTCGGTGGAGGACAGCGGCGAGCCGGATAGCTTCGTCCTGCGCGATTCCATGCGGTATGCCCATGGCGAGGCTTATGTCGCGGCGCTGTGCGCCATCCATGGCTTCACCGTTGCCGCAACGCAAAAAACCGCCATTCGCAAAGATGGCGGCAAAGCCATCATGGGCATTCTGTTCGTTGCCGCGCGGACGACATGAACGCAGCTTTCTTGCGAAATGAAAATGGGTCAGCAGTCCTGACGTATTTCGCTTGCAAGCGGCCGAGAAATACCCCAGATTTCAGCCACTTCACGATGGCGCCGGGCGAAGGAAATCCGATGCGTCGTGACATCCTGTCATCGCAATTTCGGTTTTCGGCAAGAAGCACCCGTTTCGGGGCGAAGCGTTGCCGCGTGCTTTCTGGAGACGGCTTTCATGGCGCAGATCATTTCGGCTCTCGGGGTGTGGAACACCAGCGCTACGAAGCATACGGCGCTCGAGGATGTGCAGGGCATTGCCTGCGGCAGCGTCGTCGCCGCGCTCGGCCTCTATTGCCTCGCCAGCGCCGGCCTGTTGACCGGCAGCACCGCCGGCATCGCCTTCCTGCTGCATTATGCCTTCGGCCTGAATTTCGGCCTCGCCTTCTTCCTGCTCAATCTGCCTTTCTTCTATCTCTCGTGGAAGCGGCTCGGCATCGGCTTCACGCTCAAAACCTTTGCCGCCATCGGCCTGACCTCCGTTCTCACCGACATGCAGTCGCGCTTCATCCATATCGACAGCATCCATCCCGCCTGGGCGGCGCTGATCGGCGGCTTATTGCTCGGCTTCGGCCTGCTGGCGCTCTATCGCCACCGCGCCAGCCTCGGCGGCGTCGGCATTCTCGGCATCTACATGCAGGAACGCTTCGGCATCCGTGCCGGTCTCGTCCAGCTGGTGATCGATCTCGGCGTCCTCGCCGCCGCCTTCTTCGTCACCGCGCCCTCCGTCGTCTTCTACTCCGTCCTCGGCGCCGTCGCCCTCAACCTCTTTGTCACTGTCAACCATCGGGCGGATCGCTATATCGCGATGTGAGTCGGGGGCCTTCAATTCCCCTCGAATCGAACTACATTCGCAGCCGTGGATCAGAACGGCGCCGATAGTCTTGCGAACCTGCCTGCCCCCTTTCAGCGCTGGTTCGCCGAGAAGGGATGGCGGCCGCGTGCGCATCAGATGGAACTGTTGCGGCGGGCTGAGGCGGGGGAGAGCACGCTGCTGATCGCCCCGACCGGTGCGGGCAAGACGCTGGCTGGTTTCTTACCGGCGCTCACGGATCTGACCCGGCGCGGCAAGCCCAAACCCGGAACCGGGTTTCGTGGCGTGCATACGCTCTACGTCTCCCCGCTCAAGGCGCTGGCCGTCGATATCGAGCGCAACCTGATGAAGCCGGTGGCCGAGATGGGCCTGCCGCTGACCATCGAAAACCGCACCGGCGACACGCCCGCCTCCAAGCGCCAACGGCAAAAGCTCAATCCGCCGGATATCCTGCTGACCACGCCCGAACAGGTGGCGCTGCTGCTGGCCAACAAGGAGTCCGAGCGCTTTTTCAAGGATCTGCGCTACATCGTCCTCGACGAGTTGCATTCGCTCGTCACCTCCAAGCGCGGCCATATGCTGTCGCTCGGGCTGGCGCGGCTGCGCCGGCTGGCGCCGAAGCTGCAGACCATCGGCCTCTCCGCCACCGTCGCCGAGCCGATGGACCTGCAGAAATGGCTGGTGGAGCAGAAAGAGGGCGAGACGCGTCATTCCGGGCTGGTGACGGTCGAGGGCGGGGCAAAGCCCGATATCTCGATCCTGAAAACTGAGGAGCGCATTCCCTGGGCCGGCCATTCGGCCAAATACGCCATCCCTGACGTCTACGACCTCCTGAAAGACCACCGGACGACGCTGCTCTTCGTCAACACCCGCAGCCAGGCGGAGATGCTGTTCCAGGAATTGTGGACCATCAACGATGACAACCTGCCGATTGCCCTGCATCACGGCTCGCTCGACGTTTCCCAGCGCCGCAAGGTCGAGGCGGCGATGGCGGAAAACCGGCTGCGGGCCGTGGTCGCCACCTCCACCCTCGATCTCGGCATCGACTGGGGCGATGTCGATCTCGTCGTCCATGTCGGCGCGCCCAAGGGGGCCAGCCGGCTGGCCCAGCGCATCGGCCGCGCCAATCACCGCATGGACGAGCCGTCCAAGGCCGTGCTGGTGCCGGCCAACCGGTTCGAGGTGATGGAATGCCAGGCCGCACTCGACGCCAATTATATCGGCGCGCAGGACACGCCGCCGGTGGGGGCAGGGGCGCTCGATGTGCTCGCCCAGCATGTGCTCGGCATGGCTTGCGCCGAACCCTTCGACATGCTGGAGCTTTATGACGAGGTAGTCAGCGCCTCGCCCTACGCGGATTTGAGTTGGGAAACGTTTGAGCGCATCGTCGATTTCGTCGCCACCGGCGGCTATGCCCTGCGCGCCTATGAGCGCTACGCCCGCATCCGCAAGACCAAGGAAGGGCGCTGGCGCGTCTCCAATCCGCAGGTGGCGCAGCAATATCGCCTGAACCTTGGCACCATCGTCGAAAGCCCGATGCTGAACCTGCGCATGGTCAAGCGCGGCGAGAAAGGGCGCGTCGGCCGTGGCGGCGCGACGCTCGGCAAGGTCGAGGAATATTTTCTCGAACAGCTTTCGCCTGGCGATACCTTTGCCTTCGCCGGCAAGGTGCTGCGCTTCGAAGGTATCAGCGAGAACGAGGCGCTCGTCAGCCAGGGCTTTTCGCTCGATCCGAAAATCCCGGCCTATGCCGGCGGCAAGTTTCCGCTTTCGACCTATCTCGCCGACCAGGTGCGTTCGATGCTCGCCGATCCCGAGCGCTGGCATCGCCTGCCGGATCAGGTGCGCGACTGGCTGGCGCTTCAGAAGGACAAGTCGATGCTGCCCAAGCGCGACGAACTCCTGATCGAAACCTTTCCGCGCGGAAACCGGGCCTATCTGGTCGCTTATCCCTTCGAGGGGCGGCTGGCGCACCAGACGCTCGGCATGCTCCTGACCCGCCGGCTGGAACGCTTCGGGGCAAAACCCCTCGGCTTCGTCGCGACAGATTATTCGCTCGGCATCTGGGGGCTGGAGGATCTGGGGCTGATGATATCAAATGGCCGTCTGAGCCTTGCCGAACTGTTCGACGAGGACATGCTCGGCGACGATCTCGAAGCCTGGCTGGCGGAATCCTTCCTGCTCAAGCGCACCTTCCGCAATTGCGCCGTCATCGCCGGCCTGATCGAGCGCCGCCATCCGGGCAAGGAAAAGACCGGACGGCAGGTGACGGTTTCCGCCGACCTGATTTACGACGTATTGCGCAGCCACGAGCCGGATCACATCCTGCTTCAGGCGACGCGACAGGATGCCGCGACCGGGCTTTTGGATATTTCGCGGCTTGGCGATATGCTGAGGCGAATCAAGGGCCACATCACCCATCGCGCGCTCGACCATATCTCGCCGCTCGCCGTGCCTGTCATGCTGGAGATCGGCAGGGAGTCCGTGCCGGGCGAAGCCCATGATGCCGTGCTGGCCGAGGCCGCGGACGATCTGATCGCCGAGGCGATGGGCTGAAATTCGAAGGACGAATGCAATCGTGATGAGCCGACTGGCGCTGGCGCGCGCCGCAGCAATGACATCCGTACCGGTCTCGGCCGAAACAACCGTCAACGGCGTCGCCGCCGTCTGCGATCCCCTGGGTGGCCTCTATCTGCCGGAGAGCGGAATGCTGGTCGTGTCCGACCTGCATCTTGAAAAGGGCGCGGCCTTCGCGCGGCGCGGCATGATGCTGCCGCCCTACGATACGCTGGCGACGCTGACCGTGCTTTCCGCCGTCATTACCCGCTACGCGCCCAAAATCGTCGTTTCGCTCGGCGACAATTTCCATGACCGCATCGGTTCGCGCGAGATGCCGGAGGAATTCCGCACGCTGCTTGCCAACATGGCGCGCGGGCGCGAATGGGTCTGGATCAACGGCAATCATGACCCGGACGGCATCTTCGACCTGCCCGGCACGTCGGCCGACGAGATGCATTATGGCGGCCTCGTCTTCCGGCATGAGCCGCAGCCGGGCCCGCAGCGCGGCGAGGTCGCCGGCCATCTGCATCCGGCCGCCACCGTGCGCCGCCGCGACAAGGCGGTGCGCCGGCCCTGTTTCGCGACCGATGGCGCCCGCCTGCTGATGCCGGCCTTCGGCCTGATGAGCGGCGGGCTCGACCTGCGTCACAAGGCGATGCACGGCCTGTTCGACCGGGCGGCGCTGATCGCCCATCTCATGGGCAAGGACCGCATTTATTCCGTCCGTTTCGGCAATCTCACGGGCTGATCCCGCCTGTTTCCATGGGAACAGAACCCGCCCGGTTTTTCGGGCAAATCTTGTCTCACCGGCGCACCTCCAGCGCCGGGGCGCGGAAAAACCTTCCGCGAAAAATTCACCTGGGACAGGACCATGACACAAATGGCTGACGAATTCTGGTTTCTCGCCTCGCGCATCAGGGTCGCCGTGGCGCAGGACAGCAACACCGACCGCATCTCGGTTCTGGTGCATGACGCCGCCTTCGGCGAGGCCCCGCCCTTGCATATCCATTACGGCGAGGACGAGATTTTCCATGTCCTCGACGGAGAGCTGGAATTCGAGCTGGATGGCGTGATCCGGCTTGCCCGCGCCGGCGAGACGCTGTGCGCCCCGCGCGGCGTGCCGCACCGGTTCCGCGTGGTGTCGAGAGAGGGCGCACGCTTCCTGACGGTGACGCGCGGCGGCTTCGAGGGGCTGGTGCGCGATATCGGCAAGACACCGCAAGGCCCCGGCCGCCCGGCGCCCTTCACACCCGGCCCCGGCGAACAATCGGTGCTCGCCGCCGCCTGCTTCGCCAACGGCATCAACATCATCGGCCCGCCGCTGGCGGCCTGATGTAACCTTTAAGATCCGGGCGGGAATGCCGCCCGGGTTTTCAGTTCTTCTTGAAGATCACGCTCGCGCCCCAGCCGGTGACCAGCGCCAGGAAGACGGCGAAGACGCCGTAGAGGAAGGGGCGCTCATGCGCGGCGTCGGTGATCGCCTGTTCGAGGCCGGTCTTGACGACGCGCAGCAGCAATTGCTTGTCCGCCACGAAGACGCCGCTCTTGAACAGATAGGCATGCACGGTATGCACGCCGTTTGGAATATTGGCCGGCAGGCGCAGCGAGGCGCGAAACAGCGACGGGCTGACGAAGCGTACGCCGGCGGTATCGCGCGCATAAAGCCCGCTTCCCGTCTTCAGCCGGCGATAGGCGTCGCGGAATTCGCCGAGATTGGCGGCATTGCCGACGAAGCCGATGGGGATCAGCGGCAGATGCGCAATGCCGACGCCACGATCGTTCAGCGCCGTATCGACGGCGATCGAATCGACCGCGCGGGTGCTGGATATCGCATAGGATTCCGGCACATGCTCGAGGGTCATCGGGCGGCGGTTGACCCAGATGCCGAACAGCCGCTCCTTCTTGCGCACCGTCGCGATATCCTTCGGCCCCTCCAGCGCGACGATGACGTCGTACTGGCCGATGGCCATCAACAACTCGTCGGCATAATCGACCGAGCCGAAGACGGTGAGATCGGCGCCGGCGAAATCGGAGGTGATGGCGATCTCGGTGGTCGAGACCCCGATCTGCAGCCGTTCGCGCTGTTCGATGGAATCGCCGAGCATCGGCATCTGCGCCGCCGCCGGCAGGGCGGCGAACAGCAGGGCGAAGAGGGCGGGCAGCAGGCGGCGCATCAATTCATGCCCCCGACAACGACCGAATAGACATCGGCCGGCGTCACCACCAGCGCGATCGCAAGGCGCAGGCCGACCGCCAGCACCAGCAGGCCGAGAAGGGCACGCAGCTGCTCGCCGCGCAGCTTCTGGCCGACACGCACCCCGTATTGCGCGCCGATCACACCGGCGACCATCAGGATGAAGGCCAGCACGATATCGACGGAATAGTTGGTGGTCGCCTGCACCACCGTCGTATAGGCGGTGACGAAGATGATCTGGAACAGCGACGTTCCGACGACGACGTTGGTGGGGATGCGCAGCAGATAGATCATCGCCGGCACCATGATGAAGCCGCCGCCCACACCCATGACCGAGGTGAGGATGCCGATGGCAAAGCCGAGGGCGATGATCGGGATGACGCTCAGATAGATCTTCGATTTCTTGAACCGCATCTTCAGCGGCAGCCGGTGGACCCAGCTGTGCTGGCCGGGTTTCTTCAGCGTCACCGTTTCGTTTCGACGGGTGCGGCGCATGGCGTTGAGGCTTTCGAGCAGCATCAGACCACCGACCGTGCCCAGGAAAACGACGTAGAGTAACGAGATGAACAGGTCGAGCTGGCCGAGGCTGCGCAGCAGCGAGAAGATCCAGATGCCGACCGTGGCGCCCACCAGACCGCCGATCAGGAGCACCGTGCCGAGCTTCACATCCAGCGTCCCGCGCCGGAAATGGCTGAGCGCGCCGGAAACGGAGGAGGCGACGACCTGGTTTGCGCCGGTGGCGACGGCAACGACAGGCGGGATATTGTAGAAGATCAAAAGCGGCGTGATCAGGAAGCCGCCGCCGACGCCGAACATCCCCGACAGAAAACCCACCGCTGCGCCCATGCCCAGGATAACGAAGATGTTGACCGACAATTCTGCGATCGGCAGATAGATCGACACGGCAGGACCTCAAAAACAGGTATCAACCCGCCGGCAGCCGGCGGGTTATTGGCGGGTGTGCAAGGCTGAAACCCTGACCCTGCGAAGTAAGGCGCAAAATCATTGCCAAATCATGGCCATGCCATTGATTGAGCCGTAATAATCGTCTTGCGCCCCAAAGACCGGGGTGTCAATTCTCGGAAACGTCCTAAGCTGTCTTTTTTCCGATTTTGTGACAGGGCTTTATTTGTTTCGGGCAAGCAGTTCCTTGACCAGGGCGTCGGTGATCTTGCCGTCCGGTTCCTGGCCGATGGACTTCTGGAAAGCCTTGATGGCGTTGACGGTCTTCTTGCCCATTTCGCCGTCCGGCGTGCCGGCGTCGAAACCGTTGTTGTTGAGGATCGCCTGGATGTTGCGGACCGCCTTCTTCATGTCGACCGAGGCCGTCTTGACGCCCTTGCCGACCCATTCGTCGGGAATGTTGACCGAGTTGGCATCGGCGTTCAGCGGCTGCGGCTTCCAGAGATCGACCTGGGCGCGGGCATTTTCGAGCTGCTCCGGCCGCATGGCGTTCGCCACCTCGTCACGCTTCTGCGCCGCATCCTTGTCGCCGTCCTTGGCGGCGATGGCGAACCACTTGTAGGACTGTTCGAGATCCTGCTTCACGCCGTTGCCGCGGGCATACAGGATCGCCAGATTGAACTGGCTGTCGGCGACGCCGAGGTCGGCGGCCTTGACGAACCAGGACACTGCCGCATCGAAATCCGGCTTGCCCTCGACGCCGGTTGCCAGCAGGACGGCGAGGTTGTGCATGGCACTGGCATTACCCTTGTCGGCAGCCTGCTGGTAATAGGATTTCGCCTTGGCGAGATCGCGTTCGACGCCGGTGCCTTTTTCGAACAGATTGGCGATGCGGTATTGCGCCGGCGCGAAACCCTTGTCGGCCGCACGCTGGTACCATTTCGCCGCTTCCGCCAGATCGACGGGCACGCCGCGGCCTTCCGTGTAACGCGCGCCGATTTCGAACAGGGCGGCCGGATCGCCGTTCACGGCCGCATCGCTCAGCGATTTCGGTGTGATGGCGGCGGGTACGACGATGACGGTTTCCTGCGCCGGCCCGGCATCGGCCGTCGCAGCCGTCGACGGCTCCTCAATGCTGTCGCCGGCGACGGGCAACTCGCCAGTTGCGGCGGCGGTGGCATTCACGAGGGTGTCTTCGGCCGCAGATTGCCCGGCAATTGCCTTCGTATCGCCCGGCAGTGTCTCCGTCGCCGTGGAAGCGCTCGGATTTGCATCGGGCGTCTGGGTATCGAAAGCGCTGGCCGGGTTGTCCAGCTTTGCCGTCGCCGGATCGGCGCCGGTGGTGACGGACGGCGTCGTCTCGGTCGTCGCCTCGACGGCGGAGGGAGCCTTTTCGCCCCGAACCAGCGTGTTGACGAGCGGAACGGCCATCAGCGCCAGCAGGATCGCGCCGACAGCCATCAGGATCGGACGACGATGCTGGGAGAATTTCGCGCCGAACCCGGCGCCGACCTTGCCGGCGCTGAACCGCTGCTGGGCCTGGTCGACTTCCTGGGCCGCCGCCTGGGCGGCACGACGGGCGGCAGCGATGTAATCGGCGCGATCGACCTCCGCAGTGGCGGCGACACGCTGGCCGTTCTGGCTGGCGCGGACGCGCTCGAGGATCTTCTTGACGTCCGGCGCGCCGGAACCGGGCTCCAGAAGTTCGTTGGCATCGTCGGCAGGGATCATGTCTTCCGGCGCCAGCGGCGGCGTCGGCTCGATCATGGCGCGTTCGGCGACAACCGGCGCAGACTTGCGCCCGAGCAGGCGCTTGCCGAGGCTGACGAGCAGGCTGCCCTTGCTCGGCATCGCCTTTTCGGCAGTGGCTGTTTCGGCCGCGGGAACGATGTCCGCCTCGACCGGTTCCGGCGCCATGGTGCGGATGACCGGCGAGGACTGGCCGTCGGTGCTGGGCTGGATATCACGCGGCGGATAGGCGGTGAGCCCGGTGTCGAGACCGTCGAAATCGTCGAGACCGGACTTACCGCCAAAAGGGCGGGTGGGTTCCTCATAAGCGGTTTCGGCGAAAACCGGCTGGGCTGCTTTCGGCATGACCGGCTCGGATCGGCGCTCGAAGGAGCGATCCTCCAGCGAACGGAATCGGTCGTCCATGGTTTCCAGGCGGCCGGCGATCTGCACCAGCGTATCGTGCAGCGCCTCGAAGGTCTGCTGCGTGCGGCTTTCCGAATGGCGCGTGAGATCTTCGAGGTTGCGGAGGTCGTGGGCGAGCGCCGTCAGCGCCGACATGTCGGCAGGAGCCGCACCGCCGGTCATGCCGTTGCGGGAATAGGCCTCGACCACCGCTTCGGCGGCCTGGCGGGCCGCCTCGATGATGTATTCATCGCTGGTCGCCATATAGTCTTCGAGAGCCGCCATCCGGCTTTCGACCTGTGGCGACAGGCTGTCCTGGCGCGGCTCGCTGATCAGCAGCGACAGATGCGCGATCTGGTCTTCGAGCGCCTTCAGGGCGCGATTGTCGGAGGCCGGTGCCGCCGCCGTCTCATCGAGGCGCGTGGCGATATCGAGCAGCTGGCCTTCGATCCGCCGGAAGGCGTCGTCGTCCAGCGCCGGGGCCGGAGCCGGCTGCGGATGGAACTCCATGTCTTCGATGCGGCGGGCGAGATAATCCAGCCGCTCGGCCAGCACGTCGTTGACCGAGCCCTGGTCGAGCGCATCGATCTTGCGGGAAATGTCGGAGAGATAACCGGTCAGTTCGGCCGTCGCCGGCGCCTTCTGGGAGCGCTCCAGCATCATCGAAAGCTGATCGAGACGCTCTTCCAGCCGCGACGCGGCCTCGACATTGGCGAATTCCTCGATGCGCGTCGTCAGCGCCTCGATACGCGCACCGAAGGCTGCGGCCGGATCGGGACGGTTCATGGCGGCGTGGCCGATGCCGTCGATCTGGTCGGCCAGGGCATTGAGGCGGCCTTCCAGGCGCTGCACCAGCGACGGATCGAAGGCATTGGGTGAGCGGTTGCCGGCAACGATGGCGCGACTGATCTCGTCCAGGCGCAGGTCGAGCCCGGCGAACTGTTCGGCGATGGCGTGGTCGTTCGGCTGCATCCGGTCGCCGAGCGTCTCCAGCGCCGAGGCGATGGAGATCATCTTGTCCTCGAGGACGCGGATCGCCGGATCGCTGCTCATGTTGCCGAGATGCGACTTGATGTCGTCGAGGCGATAGGCCAGCGACACCAGCTCTTCCTGCAGCGGCACCGGGTCGAGCGCCTGCAGCCGGTCTTCCACGCCATGCCAGCGGGTTTCCATGCGGCGAACGGAATCCTCCCGCGCAAGCCCGTCCATCAGCGTCCGCAGGTCCTCGAATTCGGTGCGCAGGCCGACGATCTCGCGGCTGGGAGCGCCCTGACCGCCCAACTGATCGATGCTGTGGGCCAGCCGCGCAAGATCGTCGCGCACGTCGGCGGCAAAATGCTGGTCCTGGGCGCTGGCCTTGATGTTGCGCATTTCGGACCGCAGGGCGCCGACCTCCCGCGAGACCCCTTCCGAGATGTCGCGCTTCAGCTCCTGCCGCAGGCTGACGAGCGCCTGGGCGATTTCTTTCATCTGGTGATCGGCGGCGCCAGCCTGCGGCGGCGCGGCCATCGGCGGCTGGCGGCGTTGTTCCAGCTGGGCGTAGGTTTCGCGCGTTACGGCGCGGCGCGGCTCCTGCGGGCGCTGTTCCGAGGGGCGGACTTCCTGCCGCGTTTCGATCCCGGCGCGGGCCTGCGGACGATCGCGGCCGGAATCGAGCATGCGCTGGCGCTGGCGGATCTCGGCGAGCGGGTCGGGCCGGGCCTCGCGTTCGGCGACGGGTTCGCGATGACGGGCGGGGGGTTGTTCCGGGCGGGGGCCATAATCGGCCTGTGGCGGGCGTTGCCGGCTATCGGCACGCGCCGGCGCTCCCATCAGCCCTTCGATCCGCGCCTCCAATCCCTCGATCGTGCGGCTCAGCGCATCGAGAGACGATGTGTCGCCATGACGGGAATGATTGCGCGATCCGTTCATAATCCTGCTCGCTTCGACGGTTGCGCCCGGTTTTGCCCGGGCCTTATCTGGTTACGCCCCCGACAGCCGCCATAATGGCGCCTCGTCAGGAGGTCGGTCAGTGGCGTCCGTCGACGCGAGACTCACAAATTGCACGGCGCACCACTACGGCGCACAATCCATGAAACGTGGTAAACAAGGCGTTAACCGCCGTAGAATTTTTTAACGATTGCTGAAAAAGCCGCCGGCCGGCCGGAACGCTCAGAGTGCGATGTAGCGATCGGAGCGGTGGTTGATCGCCACGAAAAGATTGAGCACGACGGCGCCGAGCACCGAATAGAACACCACGCCCGGCGTCGTGACGAAAAAGGCTGCCGCCAGCACGCAGAGATCGATGGCGAGCTGGGTCAGGCCGGCGCGAATGCCGAAACGCTCCTGGAGGTAGATGCCGAGGATGCCGACGCCGCCGAGGCTGGCGCGATGGCGATAGAGCGCCAGCAACCCGAAACCGAGCAGCAAGCCGCCGAGAAGCGCTGCCCAGGCCGGATGGATCGAGGAAATCTGCAGAAAGCGCGACTGGACATCGGCCAACACCGAGGTCAGGCCGATGGCGATGAAGGTCTTGATCGTAAAGGCCAGGCCGAGACGCTTCCAAGAGAGATAGAAGAACGGCAGGTTGAGCAGGAAGAAGGCGAGGCCGAAATTCACCCCGAAGGCATAATGCAGCAGGAAGGCGATACCGGCGGTGCTGCCGGTGAGAAGCCCGGCGCCGGCCAGGCAATACAGGCCCAGCGCCGCGATCAGGCTACCGGAAAAGATGCCCTGGACGTCTTCGAGCGGTGCGTGGCGGGTGGCGCTGCCATTGCGGAAACCAAGGGCATTGATGATCTGTGTCATGACGGCGGTCTCCTGCGGCGGGCACGGTCGTAAGGGCCGGGCGGCGAGGCCCAGTTGGAAAAGGAAAACGAGCCGCCGGATGCCGGCAGCGGTTCACCACGGAAAGCGGATGGCTTCCGATAGGATGAGGGAACGATTTGAATTCTTGCAGTTCTTGCCGGTTTCGCAAGTGAAATAAGTAAGCAATGCTGACCTATTTTCAACTTCGCAACAAAAGTTCCTTCACGCGCTTTTGCGCGTAAGGAACAGAATGCCGCCGATCGGTTTGCCGCCATCTTTGCGAATGGTGCTGCGGCGGATCTCGACCACGTCGAAGCCATTTTTCTCGCAGAGGCCGCGAACATGGGCTTCGCTATGGGCATATCGCAGCGAGGGTGCCAGATGAAACCCTTCCGGCGTGCCGGCATCTTCCACCGAGAAGGCAAAGACCGCGCCGGCAGCCGCCAGCAAGGCGATGAGGCCGAAGGTGTTTTCGAGATTGCCGAGATACATCAGCACGTCGGCCGCGGTGATCAGGTCGGCGCGGTGCCGGCCACTATCGGCGAAGAGGCCCGATGCCTCGGCATCGAGCGACAGGTCGGCCTGGGCCAGATGATCGTAGACCTGCTTCTCTGCCGCTTTCGCCAGCATGTTCTGCGACAGGTCGAAACCTTCGAGGCGGTCGACGCGGCCAAGGATCTCGGGGCCGAGCAAACCGGTGCCGCAACCGAGGTCGACGGCGAGGCGGTAATCCTGGCCGGTGGTGGCGATCAGCTCCGCCAGCTTGCGCGGCACGCTGTAATCGAGCTTTTCGACCAGGGAGGTCTCGAAACGGTCGGCATAATCGTCGAAGAGCCGTTCGACATAGCGGCTGGGCGGCTGGTCCGGCGTTGCCGCTTCGCCCAGCAATGCGAGCTTGAGGCCGGCGCCAAAGACATCGGAGGCATCGAACTCCAGCACCGTGCGATAGGCATCGGCCGCACCCTGCGTCTCGCCTGCCTTTTCCCGGTAGGAGGCAAGCCGGAACCAGCCGGCCGCCCAGCGAGGAGCAAGCTCCAGCGCCTGTTCCATCAGTTCCGCCGCCGCCGCGGGTTCGCCGCCCTCGTCGAGCATCTTGGCATAGTCGGCGCGGCGGTCGGCGGTCAGGTCGCCGGACGAAAGCTGGCTGGGCTGCATAGGAGAGATCCCGGGTGCATCTGGCCCGCGCAAGCCGTTTCCGATAGGGTCGCGGTCCGGGGCGGGATTCGTCGCATTTGGCGGTCGCCATAAAAAAACTCAAGTCCTATTTCATAGGGCGGCAGAGACGACGGACATTGCGGGCAGCGATGCGAGCGATTTTGCGGCAGAACAGACAGGAGCGGGCATGTCCGACCAGGTAAACAGGATGCTGGGTGATACGCCGGCGCGCACGGTGCTGAAGCTGATCGTGGTCTCGCTGATCGTCGGCTTCATCATGGCCGTGTTCGGGATCGTGCCGATGGATATCCTCAACGGTATCCGCGACTTCGTCCTCGACCTCTGGCATACCGGCTTTGCCGCGCTCGGCCGGGTCGGCGACTATCTGCTGCTGGGCGCCACCATCGTCATTCCCGCCTTCATCCTGCTGCGCATCCTGAGTTTCCGCCGTTGAGCCAGACGCCCCAGCTTCTTTGCCGCCGCCGTCTCGTCCTCTTTTCCGGGCTGGGTCTCCTCTCGGCTCTGGCCGGCTGCTCCACCACCTCGGTGCTATCGAGCAATGATGACGGCGCCAGCGGCGACGAAACCGCCGACGCGCTGCCGATGGTCAATTCCTTGCGTGCCAGGAAAGGCCTGTCGCCGCTTGCGGTCGACCCCGTGGCGTCGCAGGCCGCCACCGACCAAGCCAAACGCATGGCGAAGGTCGGCAAGATGTCGCATCTCATCGGCTTCAACGACGATTTCGGCAAACGCATGAAAGATCATGGCGTTGCCCTGCCGGCCGCCGAAAACATCGCCGCCGGCCAGAACGAGACCGCGCGTGCCGTACAGGCCTGGATCGACTCACCGAAACACCTGCACAACATGATCGGTGATTTTCGTGGCCTCGGCGTCGCGGTCGCCCGCAACAGCTCTTCCGGAAACCGGCCCTATTGGGCCATGGTGCTGTCAAGCTGAGGCGATTCTGTCCGGCGCAAGCGAGGCAGAACGATGAATTCCCGCACCAAAGGACAGGCCAGCAGCAATCCGCTGGCCTTCGACGTGACGCACCGGATGGTGCTGTCGATCGCCATTCCGATGACACTCGGTTTCATGACGACGCCGCTGCTCGGCCTGACTAACACCGCCGTGGTCGGCCATATGGGTGTGGCGGAAGCGCTGGCCGGGCTCGCCATCGGCGCCATGCTCTTCGATCTGATCTTCGGCAGCTTCAATTTTCTGCGTGCCTCGACCACCGGCCTGACGGCGCAGGCCTTCGGACGGCGGGACAGCCGCGAGCAGCAGGCGATCTTCTGGCGGGCGCTGATCCTGTCGTTCGGCTGCGGCGCGGCACTGCTTGCCCTTTCGCCGCTTCTGCTGCGGGCCGGGCTGGCGCTGATGGGGGCGGAAAACGCTGTCGCCGATGCCACCGCAACCTATTTCTCCATCCGCATTCTCGCC
>Ga0066256_1001505_pt1 | contig 31612 bp, 28 predicted proteins | sample ThiBio_1000_biof_FD_87107 | JGI IMG/M metagenome (GOLD analysis project Ga0066256, IMG submission 87107) | Wastewater bioreactor microbial communities from Cape Town, South Africa - Thiocy_expt_1000_biof (version 2) | ecosystem: Engineered > Bioreactor > Thiocyanate-remediating >... | reverse complement strand
GGAGAGTAGGACGCCGCCGGGATTTTTCCCACGAAGCCCAGAAGACCGCGCTCAGCGCGACTTCTGGGCTTTCGCCATTTTGTTTCTCGCCTTCCGGGCTCGGCCAGCGCCGCGCGGTCGCCCGGTCGTTTCCGTTGGCTCGGCCTGCCGGGGTTCGTCCTCGCCGCGTCCGGCCCACGGGACCCCTTGCGGGGGTTGGTTTCGTCCTTTCCGCCGGGCGTGGCGGTGCCGCATATCGGCTTGCGCGTACGCGGTCCCTCGGCTCGTTGCCTCTCCGAACGGCTTCTGGGCTCGGCGTCGCCGTCGATGCCGCTGGCGCGTCGCCTCGTCTTCCGGGCGTGATGACTCGACCACGTTGGCGCGCTCTCGCCCGCTCGAACGATGGACCGATCTCACCTCCCGGGTCTCCCGGTTGAAGCGGGGCGGCCGGTAGGACCCGAGCTCGGAACGATGGACCGGGGCCTAGATCGGGCTCACGTCCCGGGTCACCCGGCCGGAGCGGGGCTCCTGCTGGGAAGGACGGTCGAAACGGCGGACCGGGGCCTGGATCGATCTCGTGTCCCGAGTCACGCAGTTGAAGCCGGGCACCCGGTAGGACGCGCGTTCGCGGAGGGGCGAATCGTGGTCTCGTCACCTGGTCGGCGCCCTCGCGGGGGACGCTCCCGGAGACCCGACGCTCGCTCCGGCGCTCCGTTCGATGGGCCGAAGACGCCGTAGAACGTGAGGATCCCGCGTCGTGGAGAACTGTCGCTCGGCCGGACCCGGCGGGGTATCCTGCCAGTCATGAAGCGGCTCACGATCAGTGGCGAAGCGTGTCTCGAGACCCTCGCGCTCCTCATCGCGATGGCGTGGGCGGATGGTCATCTCGACGATCAGGAGAAGGACGGTGTTCGCGCGGCAGCGAGCGTGTTCAACCTCACGAAGGAGCTCCGCGAGCGTCTCGATCAGCTCCTCCAGACGCCGATGTCGCTCGACGAGCTCCTCGTCGACGAGCTGAGCGCGCGGGACAAGGCGTTTGCATTCGTCGCGGCGGCGTGGCTCGCCGGTGTCGATGACGACGTTCACGCAAAGGAAGAGGAGCTGCTCGGCAAGCTCGCCGGTCTGCTCGGCTTCACCGACGACCGTCGTAACGAGCTCAGCGCTGTGGCTCGTGACCTCGAGCCGCTCCGGAAGGACGGCAAGTCGTGGGCGAACGAGATCGTCGCGCTCTTCAAGGCGATCCCGTCCCGTCTCGAGGGCGACGGGACCGAGACCTTCGAAGTCGCGTTCGAGTAACGCGAGCATCGCGCGATCGAGGCGGAGCGAGACCTTCGAGGTCGCGCTCGAGCAGCGCGATCGAAGACTTGGGAGGTCAGCTTCGTGCCTCCGTGCTCGCCTGTGTGCGGCTCGAGGCGGCGCGGGGTTCGGAGCTCATCTGCCGCAGTCCGGCGAGCCGTCGGGCCTGGGCAGAAAGCGGCGGGCGCGCTCGTACGGGATGATTGGTCCCGGCGCCTCAAGCGTTACCATGGGGCCCGATGATGCGAGCCCCGCCTCGACCGCCGGAGCCTCCGTCGACGACGCGGGGCGACGCCGAGCTCAGAGGAGCCGGACCAGGACCTCATGGTCTTCGCCTCGCGGATCCTGCGGGGCCCCCGGCGCGGGCGGTCTCCATCTCGATGGTCAGGAGGCTGACGCGACGCTTCGAGGGCCGTGCGTCGCGTGCACTCGCGGTCGGCGGCGGCGTCTTCGTCGTGCTCGTCGTCCTCGGCGCCCTGTCGTTCGGGCCGATCGTCCGGAGCCGCATCGCGAGCGAAGGCGAGCGGCGCAAGCTCGACATCGAGGTCGGCAGTGTGCGGCCGGGCTTCTTCGCGGTCTCGCTCCGCGAGGTTCGCGTTCGACCGCGAGGGGGTCCCGGTCTCGAGGCCCGTCTCGACAACGTGCGTGTCGAGCTCAGTGCCGGCTTCTCGGTGCGCGAGGTTCAGGCGAGGGGAGGCGGGATCGTCGTCGAAGGAGAGCCCGAAGAAGTCGCCGAGCGGCTGCGTGAGCTCCGCCGATCGACGGACGGAAAGGATCCCGCGACGCCTGCGGCCGGTGGCTCGAAGACGGCGCTGAGCGTGGAGGAGCTCTCGTTGTCGTGGAAGCTCCCGTCCGGCGGCGAGCTCACCGGCTCCGGGATCCGGGCCTCGCGCGACACGAACGCGATCAAGCTCGGCTGTGGGAAATGCGCCGCGAGCCATCGTCACTCCACGCTCGAGGTGACTGGAGCCGCTGTCGAGCTCGCGCCCGACGGCGGGCCTCGTCGAGCCACCGCCAGCACGCTGGCGATCACGCACGAGGCGCCACGCACTGTCGCCGCGCCCCAGGCGACGACGCCGGCCTCGGCCGACCCCGCGCCGCCGCCGCTGCCCGCGCTCACGAAGCGCGGGACGAAGCCGGCCGCGAAGCTCGCGAAGGCCGTCGTCCCGGCGATGCCCGCTCCGCCCGACGAGCCCGTGCTCCCGCTGCCCGATCTGCATGCGCTTCGTGCACGGATCGCCGCGGCGGTTGCTGCGTTCGCCCAGCGCATTCCCGACGGCGGAGCGGTGGAGATCGGAGGCCTCTCCGCGAAGGTCGACGTCGGCGGCGAGCCGATGGCGTTCGGCCCCGGCGCGTTCACGCTCACCCGGCGCGGGGAGCGGATTCATCTCGGGTTCGAGAGCGCGCAGCCCGCCGAAGGCGCCGCGCCCGGGGGGACGCCGCTCTCGATCGACGCCGATCTGCCTGTCGCGGGCGGTGAGATGACGGCGCGCCTCGCCGGCGGCCCGGTCTCGCTCGCCGTGCTGGGCGTGAAGGAGGGGATGAAGGGCCTCACCGACGTCACGCGCGGCACCGTCTCGGGCAAGGGGCAGCTCGTGCTCTCGGAGGCTGCGGACGCGCTCACGTTCGACGGTAGCGTCAGCCTTCGCTCGATCTCCATGAAGCAGCCGCGGATCTCTCCCGAGCCGCTTCGCGGGATCGACTTCTCCCTGTCGGCGCGCGGAGTCCTCGACGATCGGGGCAAGCTCCGGGTCGACGATGCGCAGCTCGACATGGGCGCACTCCACCTCCGAACCCACGGGACGGTGGAAGAGTCACCGGAGCACTTCGCGGTATCCCTCTCGATCGACGTCGCTCCCGCGGCATGCCAGGCGCTGCTCGACAGCGCTCCGCAGGGCCTGCTTCCCGTCGTCCGAGCCGCCCGGATGGGAGGGACGTTCGGCGCGAGCGTCGATCTGTCCTTCGATACGCGCACGATCGAGAAGCTCGCGCTCGACTATCGCATCAGCGATCAGTGCCGCATGCTCGAGGTGCCTCGCGATCTCTCTCGCGACCGCTTCGAAGGCGCGTTCACCTACCGGACCTACAAGCCCGACGGGACGATCGGGGAGACGGTCACCGGGCCGGGCAGCACGAGCTGGACGGCGCTCGACGACATCAGCCCGTTCATGGTCGCCGCGGTCCTCACGACCGAGGACGGGGCCTTCTACCGGCACAAGGGCTTCAACCACGCGGCGATTCGCTCGAGCGTTCAGGCGAACCTGAAGGCTCGGCGGTTCGTACGCGGGGCGAGCACCATCACGATGCAGCTCGCGAAGAACCTCTTCCTCGCGCGCGACAAGGCGCTCTCGCGAAAGATCGAGGAGGTGATTCTCACCGACTACCTCGAGCAGGTCTTCCGCAAGGAGGACATGATGGAGCTCTACCTCAACATCGTCGAGTTCGGGCCCGACGTGTACGGGATCACTCAGGCCGCGGAGTACTACTTCGGCCGCAAGCCGGAGGAGCTCCATCTCGCCGAGTGTTTCTTCCTCGCGTCGCTCCTCCCGTCGCCGATCCGCTACGGGAAGCTGCGCGACAAGGGCGAGGTCTCGGAGACGTGGATGCGCCATCTGAAGGCGTTGATGGAGATCTCCGCGAAGAACGGGAAGATCACGCAGGCCGAGCTCGAGGAAGGACTGAAGGAGCCGGTCGTGTTCGTACGTCCCGGCGACCCGAGGCCAGAGCCGCGCAAGCCGGTGACGTCCACGCGCCACGATCCGAGCGACGACGACGCGGTCTGGCGTCCGCTCGACTGAGCGCCGCCGACTAGGGGCCCGCGCTGGTGGTCACTTCTTTCCCAGCGCGCGCAGCGAAGCGAAGAAGCGCTTGAGGCGCTCGGCGCATTCGGTCTCGAGCACGCCGCGCGTCATCGCAAAGCGATGGTTGAGCCGGGTGTCCTGACCGACCGTGAAGAGCGTCGTGCATGCGCCCGCCTTCGGATCGTCGCAGCCCCACACCACGCGTGCGATGCGAGCGTTCACGAGGGCGCCGGCGCACATCACGCACGGCTCGAGCGTGACGAAGAGCGTGTGCCCCTCGAGACGCCACTTGCCGCGCGCTTTTGCGGCCGCGCGAATGGCGACGACCTCGGCATGCGCCGTGGGGTCGGCATCCGTTTCGCGGAGGTTGTGGCTCGAGGCCACCTTGACGCCATCCGCATCGACGAGCACGCAGCCGACCGGGACCTCACCGAGGGAAGCGGCGCGGTCCGCTTCGGCGAGCGCTTCTCGCATCCACTCGTCGTCGGTCACTCGGTTGCCCTTCAGCTCTCGGGCTTTTGATCCGTCGTGCGTGAACACGACGGATGACTCGGTCTTCGTTGCGCGCCCGGGAAGATTCGAACTTCCGACACCTGGTTCCGTAGACCAGTGCTCTATCCAGCTGAGCTACGGGCGCTCTCGCCATCGCCGCAGCGATGATCGAAGGAGGCGCACCATACTTCCAGCGCAGGCCATGTCAACGGGAGTGTTTGCTCGACCCCAAAAATTCTCGTTGGGCCGCACGCCGAGCACCGCGGGCATCGGCGCGAGGCCCCATTTCCAGCGCGGGCCGCAGGCCACCCCCCGCGGGCCATCGGGGCGCGAGCGCAACCTTGACCACGTGCCGCGGGGGCGTCGCGAGCGTCACGCGAGCGCCAAGCTCGGTGAAGACGTGGTTCCGCTCCACCCCGCCGCACCCACGGCGCGCGCTGTCTGCGGCCCGGATCTCAAGGCTCAGCTCGCTGTCGGGCGGAAGAATGATGCCAACTACGCAAAGAGTACAGACCGACGGGGTCACGCTGACTGTGCTGGCAGGCGGCGGAGGCGCGTGCGGTCCTGGTGGAGGTTCTATCTGCTCAGGATCGCTAATGTTACGAAAGTGGCATGCCCAGTGCTCTATCGCTCTGTACTGTCCCGACCGTGACTTCTCTCACTTTTGCTTGGCTTGCTGGGACAGAGCTTTGATTCCTTAGAAGACCTTCGAAGACAGAAACGGCGCGAGGTGCTGGGCTGCTCGTCGCGTCGCGCAGGACTCGATCCTCCCTTTTCGAGACCTGCCTCGTCCGAGAGACGCTCACTCCGTTCTGGAGTGAGCTGCCTTTCTTCCTTCTGCGCCGTTCTTGTCGAGCTTTCTTCCCTCGCTTGAGTTCCGGCGACTGTTCTCGCTCTGAGATGGTGCTGGCTTTCCGTGGCGCTCCCCCTCGCGGGGGTAGCGCCACGTCGCTTTTGTGCGTCAGACTTCATTGATGCGACTCGCCCGTTTCGTCATCGGCCCCGTGCTCGCTCTCGGGGTGCTCGTTTCGGGCGCGGTCGCTCGGGCCGAGACGCCGAAGGCCCTGGCGCCTCCGGCTGCGGCGGTCCCATTCGGCGGGCTTCCGTGGCTCGGCGTCTCGATGGACAACGGCGGCGACCTCGGCGTGCGCGTCGACAGCGTCGTGCGCGGCTCGCCCGCCGAGCGCGGAGGCGTTCGTGCGGGCGACCGAATCGTCGCGATCGACGGCGCTCGCGTGACGATCCCCGGACAGGTTTCGCGCTCCGTCGCGGCACACAAGGTCGGCGACACCATCACGCTCGGTCTGGAGCGGACCGGCAACGCGATCAGTGCGTCCATCGTCCTCGGCACCCGTCCGTCGAGCGACGAGCTCCTCCGGATGCACCTCGTCGGCGCCCCCGCCCCGGCTTGGAGCAACGTCACGCCGCTGTCCGGCGCGCCGGCCTCGGTCGCGGCCCTCAAGGGCAAGGTCGCGCTGATCGACTTCTGGGCCTCGTGGTGCGGCCCCTGCCGCATGATCGCGCCGCGCCTCAGCGCGCTGAAGGACCGCCTTGGCGCGCAGGGGCTCGTCGTCGTCGGCATCACGACCGACGAGGCCGAGCAGGCGGCCGTCTTCGCGGAGCGCCATCAGATGCGCTACCCGGTCGTGGTCGACAAGGATGGCGACACGAGTCGCGCCTACAGCATCACCGGGCTGCCGACGATGATCCTCGTCGACAAGAAGGGCGTGGTCCGCGACGTCTTCGTCGGGTTCGATCCCGGCGGCGACGCACGGCTCGAGGCGGCCGTTCGAAAGCTCCTCGCCGAGCCGGCTCAGCCGAGCGCGGCGCCTGTCGTGCCCGCGCCCTCCGTCCCGCGGCCCGACGGCCGCTGAGCGCGCGGCCTCGGCGCCTGCCGGTCGACCGCGCTGGTCGCAGTCGTCGCTCGTACTAGAGTGCTCTTCCGATGATGGATCGCCGTGCCGTGCTCCGGCTCACCGACGAGCTCCTGTGGGTGCTCCGTCGTGAAGGCCTCGCGATCGCGACGTCGCAGGCGATCGACGCCGTTCGTGCGCTCCGTCTCGTGGGCTTCGAGTCACGCGAGGATGTCCGTGAAGCGCTCGCGGCCGTGATCGTTCAGCGGCCAGGCGATCGCGTGCGCTTCGAGCGCGGGTTCGATGGCTTCTTCTCGCGCTCCGGCCACCGGCGAACGCTCTGGGAGCGGCTCGAAGGCAAGGGGTTCTCCGCGAGCGAGCTCGCCGCGCTTCGCGAGCTACTCGATCAGCTCGCTGCATCGGCGCCCGACGGCGCGTTGAACACGCTCCTTGGCCGGGGCGCCGATCTCGATCGACTCCTCCACCTCGCCGGCACCTCGCGTGTCCTCGAGGCGATGCAGAGCCCACTCCAGGCAGGCTTCTACACGCACCGCCTCCTCGATCGGATCGGCGCGCGCGAGGCTCGCGATGCGCTCGGAGCGCTTCGGGTTCGTCTCGTCGATGCGCTCGGAGACGAGCGAGCCTCCGCGCTCGCATCGGAGCTCGAAGCGGAGCTTGCAAAAGCCTCGGACGACGTCCGGGCGTTCGTGAGGAAGTCGCTCGACGAGCGCGAGCGTGAGCGAGAGCGCGAGGATGGGCCGCGCGATCTCCTCTCGACACCGTTCAGCTCGCTCGATGACGGGGAGGTCGAGGAGGTTCGCCGCGCCGTGCGCCGCTTCGTCCAGCGGCTCCGTGGCGGCGAGCGCGTCCGGCGCAGGCGCGCGCGCAGGGGCCGCGTCGACGCACATCGAACGTTGAGGCTCGCGCTGCGCACCGATGGCGTCCCCATCATGCTCGCGCGTCGAGCGCGACGTCGGGACAAGCCGCGACTCGTGATCCTCTGCGACGTGAGCGAGTCGGTGCGGTTCGTGGCGCGCTTTCTCCTCGAGCTCGCCTACGCGGCGCAGGAGCTCTTCTCGGGGACGCGCACGTTCGTCTTCGTGAGCGAGCTCGGCGAGACGACGCGTCTCTTCGAGGAGAGTCCTGTCGAGACGGCGCTCGCGCACGCGTATTCGGGCGCGGTCGTCCCCGTGACTCACAACTCGAACTACGGGCGCGCGCTGCGCACCTTCGAGCAGCGCGTCGTGCCCGAGCTCGATCGACGTACGACCGTCGTCGTGCTCGGTGACGGGCGCACGAACTACCTCGATCCCGCGGCCGAGGTCCTCGACGCCATCCGCGCCCGGGCGCGTGCGCTCGTGTGGCTCTGCCCCGAGCCCCGAGCCGCATGGGCGACGGGCGACAGCGCGATGCCGCGCTACGCGCCCAGGTGCACGAACGTCCTCGAGGTGCGTTCGGCGCGCGATCTCGAGGACGCCGCGCGGCTCCTCGTCTCGCTCCGCTGAGCGGGCCGCCTCCTCCGTTCGGTGAAGTCGAGCATGCATCGAATGCAGTGCCGGCAAGCCGAGCTTGGAAGCCGTTCGTTCCGGTGCGCGCTTGACGCGGGGCGTGCCGGTGAGAATCAACCTGGATATGGGTGCCTCCGAGGCCGCCACGTTCTCGGGCGTCGTCCAGCTGAGGCGGAGCCTGCACCGGATCCCCGAGCTCGCCTTCGAGGAGGAGCGCACGGCCGAGTGCGTCCTCGCGGCTCTTGCGCCGTTGGGGCTCACGACGACGTATGGTGGACGTGGCACGGGGATCGTCGCCCGACTCCGCGGGCGTGTGTCGAGCTCGCCGGTGGTCGCTCTCCGCGCCGAAATGGATGCGCTCCCCGGTCAGGAGTCGACCGGGCTGCCGTTCGCGTCGGAGCATCCCGGGCGAGTGCATTCGTGCGGGCACGACGCGCACATGGCCGTGCTCGTCGAGGCGGCGCGGCTCCTCGCTGCCGATCCACCCGAAGGAGATGTGGTCTTCATCTTCCAGCCGGCGGAGGAGCGAGGCCGCGGAGCGCGGGTCATGATCGCTGCGGGCGCCCTCGACGGGGTCCGCGCCGTCTTCGCCGGCCACGTCACTCGCCACTACAAGGTCGGCCACATCATGGTCACGGAGGGCGCCGTCACGGCGCGGTCCGATCGCTTCGTCCTGCACGTTCACGGCCGGGGTGGTCACGGTGCACGTCCACACGAGGCCGTCGACGCGGTCGTCGTCGCCGGACTGCTCATCTCGGCGCTCCAGACGCTCGTGTCGCGCGAGACGGATCCGCTCGAGCCGACCGTGGTCACGATCGGGCGCATCGTTGCCGGTATCGCGGCGAACGTGATCGCGGAAGAGGCGTTGCTCGAAGGGACGATCCGCACCACCACGCCGGCCGTCCGTGACAGCGTGCATCGTGGCATCCGGCGCATGGCCGAGGCCGCCGGCACGCTCCACAACGCAACGGTCCGCGTCGACATCATCGAGGGCAATCCGCCCGTCATCAACACCTCGCGCGAGGCGGAGATCTGCCGGCGAGCGGCCGAAGCCGTGCTCGGGCCGCGCGGCGTCGTCCCTCAGGAGCATCCGAGCATGGGCGCGGAGGACTTCTCTTTCTACCTGAACCAAGTGCCCGGTTGTTACGTGCGCTTTGGCGCGTGCGGGGAGGGGCAGAGCTACGTCCCGTTGCACAGTCCGGCGTTCACGATCGACGAGAGCGTCCTCGACATCGGCGCACGCTTCTTCGAACGCGTGGTGCGGGAAGCCCAGCAGACCTTGGGCCGAAGCCCATGATTCGCTCGTTTCATCCCTCGCCACCCACGGTCGGCGTCGAGCTCGAATGGCAGCTCGTCGATCGGTCGACCCTCGATCTGCGCGACGGGATCCTGCCGCTCGCCGAGCTGCTACCGGACGAGCGCTCGATCAAGCCGGAGATGCTCCAGACGGCGGTGGAGACCATCACACCTCCTTGTGAGAGCACGGCCATCCTCCGGCCCGGCCTCGGCGACCTCGTGACCCGGCTCGTGGACGCCGCCGCCCGCCTGGACATCGCTCTCGTCGGCGCGGGCACGCATCCATTCTGCGAGCGCCTCGTCCCCGTCACGCCCCTACCTCGCTATCTCGCCGTCGAGCGCCGCTGTGGATACCTCGCCCATACCCAGGTCGCCTACTCCCTCCAGACGCACGTGGGGATGCCATCGGCGGAGGCGGCGGTCCGCGTCATGCGCGAGGTGCGAGGCTACTTGCCCGTCCTGCTCGCGCTCTCGGCGTCGTCGCCCTTCTTCCACGGCCATCAGACCCCCTTCGGCTCGTACCGGCAGCGCATCCTCGCGGCGACCCGCAGCTGTGGAATGCCGCCCGCGTTCGAAGACTGGGGAGCGTTCCTCCAGTTCCTCGAGACGGCCGAGCGCGCGAGCGTGTTCGGCTCGTTCCGGGACATGCACTGGGACGTTCGGCTGCGCCCCGACTTCGGAACGATCGAGGTGCGCATCATGGATGCTCAGCCGACGATCGCTCGCTCCCTCGCTCTGGCCGCGCTCGTTCATGCGCTCCTCGCGTACCTCGCGGCGGCCGAGCCGTCCCATTCGAGCGCTCGGCAATTGCCGTCCTGGATCGAGGATGAAAATGCCTATCGCGCGTCGCAGGACGGAATCGAAGCGTCCCTCATCTCCGACGCCGACGGCACCGTGAAACCCGTGCGCCAGCTCGCTGAAGAGCTCTTCGAGCTCGTTGCCCCGACCGCGCGCTCGCTCGGCGAGGAGGAGGACTTCACTCGAGCGCGCGCACTGCTGACCGAGGGCCCGTCCTATCTGGAGCAGCTCGCGGTCTTTCGCCGGACCGGCTCGACGAGGGACGTGGTTCGAGAGCTCGCGAACGAGCTACTCGAGGAAGTCGGGAGAGCGCGCCTCGGCATGGAGGCCGGCTCCGAGGCGCGACGTTCGTCGCGCTACGGCTTGTAGCTCCAAGCAGGGACGAGCACGAGGTGCTCGCGCTCGGAGTCTCGCATGTCGCGGCACGATGCTCGCTAGTCGTGAAGCGAACGACATCGCGGAGGATGCACCGATGGCTCACGAGAGCGCAGAACGACCCAAGAAGAAGCCGCACCCGAAAGAGGTTCACAGCGACCTCAAAGAGGTGACCCCCGAGCGAGTGGAAGCGGTCTTCCCGCACGACCTCGACCAGACCCCACCGAGCCGAAAGGACCGGCATCCCTTGCCCGAGGGCGCGCGATCCGACCATGTCCCGCATGCGGTGCCGAGGGGCGAGAACGAGCTGAGGGGCGGAACCGATCGCGCGGAGCGACGACGCCACCGAGGAGCGGGCGGCGGGTGACTCGTCGCGGTCGCGGCGCCGGCCTGGAGCCGCGCCGCGCGCAGGACGAGAACGGGCACGAGCTCGGGCCGTGCGGCCCTGCCGGCTAGATGCCGTCGCTCGGGACGCCGACGAGCTGGAGCTTGCCCTGAAGGCGCTTGCTGATGCCGACGTTGTTCTTCGCGTCGACGATCACCGCACCCACGCCCTCGAGCGACTCGACGAGCTTCATCCCCTTCTCCGGACCGAGGATGAACACGGCGTCGTCGATCTCGTCGGCGAGCAGTGCCGTCGGAGCCCAGATCGTCACGCTCCGACAGGCCATCGCGGGTTGGCCGGTGCGCGGGTCGATGATGTGGTGATAGCGCTTGCCAGAGGCGACGTAGGCGCGCTCGTAGTCACCGGCGGTGCTGAAGGCGTGATCGGAGAGGGGGAGCGTCGCGAAGAACTTCCCCTCGGGGCCGCGCGGATCGCGGATGCCCGCTTGCCACTCCGTTCCATCGGGCTTGCGCCCTCGCGCCAGGAGATCGCCGCCTGCCTGGACGAAGAACGATGCGAGCCCCGCCTTCTCGAGCACCTTCGCCGCCATGTCGACGGCGTAGCCCTTCGCGATGCCCCCGAGGCCGATCTGCGTCTTCTCCTTGGCGAGCATCACCGTCTGCTCGTTGGCGTCGAGCTTGATGTGCCGGTAGCCGACGAAGGGGAGACGCGCCTTCACGTCCTTGTCCGAAGGCGGATGTGGATCGAGATCCTCGTCGAACTTCCAGAGCCCGTGGAGGGTGTGGAACGTGATGTCGAAGGTGCCCTCCGAGATCTCGCTCGTGTGCACCGCTTCCCGGATGACGTCGAAGGTCTCGGGGCTGACCTTCACCGCCGACTTGCCGGCGGCCGCGTTGATCCGCGTGACCTCGCTGTCACGCCAGGTCGTCATCAGCGCTTCGATGCGCTTGATCTCCTCGAGCGCGGCGTCGAAGGCCGCGCGCGTCTTCCGCGCGTCGGTCTTCGGCGTCGTGTACGCGGCGAACGCGACGTGCGTTCCCATCGCGGTGCCTTGCCCGTGAACGCGCTCGGGGACAAATGCGTGTGCCTGTGCCTTCTGGTCGGGTAGCGGCTCCTCTGCGCTGGCGAGGACGGCCTTGGCGGGATCCTCGCTTGGCACCGGCGGCGCGTTCGGCAGCGGTGGCACGCCTGCCACCGGTTGATCGCGACACGCCGCTGCCATCAGCGCGAGCAGTCCCACGAGCCAGGCCGAGCGAGTCCGCACGCGACTTTCATAGCACCAACCCGGCTCGGCTTCGTCGAATCCTGCCGGTTCCTTGCAGCGGTCCGGACGTGCTGGTAGCGGCTGGAGGGAGATGCTTTCTCCCGAGCTGTCCAAGGTCATCGACGACACGGTCGATCAGGAGCGTGTGGCCCTCGCCAAGCTCTCCAGCGACATCCACGCGAATCCCGAGCTCCGCTTCGAGGAGCACAAGGCGGCGGGCTGGATCGCGGAGCTCCTCCGGGCACGGGGCTACGAGGTCGAGCAGGGCATCGCCGGGTTGCCGACGGCGCTACGGGCAAGGAAGGGAAACGCCGACGGGCCGAAGGTCGCGATCCTCGGCGAGTACGACGCGCTGCCGGAGATCGGCCATGCGTGCGGACACAACCTCATCGCGGCGAGCGCGGTCGGCGCCTTCCTCGCGGCGGCAGCCGTCGCCCATCACACGCAAGGCGAGATCGTCTTCCTCGGCACCCCGGCGGAAGAGGGCGGGGGCGGTAAGATCAAGATGATCCAGGCCGGCGTCTTCGAGGGTCTCGATGCCGCGATGATGTTCCACCCGTTCGATCGCGACATGCTCGCCCACACCGCGCTGGCCAGCATGTGGCTCGCGATGACGTTCAAGGGCGCGCCGGCGCACGCCGCCGCGGCTCCGCACGACGGCAAGAGCGCGCTCCAGGCGTGCATGGACACGTTCCGCCTCATCGACGGCCAGCAGGTTCGGTTCCGGGACGGCGTGCGCGTGCACGGCTACGTCACGAACGGCGGCCAGGCCGTCAACATCATCCCGGAGCTCGCCGCATGCGAGTTCAGCGTGCGCGCACGCGACACCGTGGAGCTCGCGCGCGTCCGCGGGATCGTCGAGCGATGTGCGCAGGCCGCTGCGCTCGCGAGCGAGGTCACCGTCGAGATCGTCGTGCGTGAGGGGTACCGCGACATGCGGAACAACATGACGATGGCCCGAGCGTTCGGCGAGCACCTCGGATCGCTCGGCCGGAAGGCACGCGAAACCGACGACCGCGTCGGCGCCGGCAGCACGGACATGGGCGACGTCTCGCACGTCGTGCCGTCGATTCACCCGTACCTCGCCATCGTCGACGAGAACGTCGCGCTCTGTCACCAGCATGCCTTCGCCGGAGCAGCCGCGAGCGATCGCGGCTTCGACACGACGGTGCACGCCGCCAAGGCGCTCGCGCGCACCGCGGTCGAGCTCCTCGTCGACGATCAGCTGCGCTCGTCGGTGAGGGCCGAGTGGAGCGCCGAGAAGACGTGACCCCGTCGCGGCGCGAGGGACGCCGGAGCGTCCCTCAGCGCTTTCGGTCGAGCCGCGTGACCTGACGGCCGCGTCCGATGGCGACGCGTTCGAGGAGGTCGGTGAGCTTCTCGCCCTCACGCACCTTCGGCAGTCGCTCGTACGTCCCGTTCCAGAGCTCGAAGAGCACGTCTTCCTTGTCGAGGATGATCCGGTCGATCTGGGGCCAGCTGAACTTCTTCACGCGCGGGAAGCCCATCGAGAGCGAGCGCGTCTCGACGCCGTCGCGCGTCACGACGACTCCGCGCAGGCCCGAGCGGATGAACGTCGCGATCGCCGCGAGGACGATGACGAAGACGAGCGGCGTGCGGTTCTCCGCGACGATGAAGCGGTAGAGGGCCGTGTTGCTCGAGCCCGTGTGCGCGAGAAGCGCGGCACCACCGACGGCAGCGCCGAACCCGAGGAACAGAAGCGACGGGAGCCGCTGCCAGATCGGCGGCCCGAACACGAACCGCTCGTCGGGGTTCGGGTTGTAGGCCATCTCGAAGCGCGCGACGGTTCCGTTGACCTCCGTGATGGAGGGGCGGTCGCCGTCGTCGGCGCTCTCGATCATTCCGGGGAGCTCGGGCTGCGAATGCGACTGGGCCATGGGAGCGAGCATCACAGCCATCGACACGCGGCGAGGGCCGAGCTTGGTAGATTTTCGTGACGTCCGGCGCGGAGGGCCGAGGGCCCTACCGCGTCGTCATTCTAGCGTGTCTTTCCCCTTCGCGCGCTTGTACTCGCGGAGCGCGGCGACCTCGGAACGGGAGGGGTTGATCACGAGCAGGCCGTGATCGGCATCGAGCAGTGCGACGTCGCCGTCGGCTGCCCACTTGAACAGGCCCTCGACCCCGACCATTGCGGGGACGCCGAGGAGGCGGAGGAGCGAGCGCGTCCGCGGCCCGGTCGCGCGGTCGGTGAGGGCGACGCCCACCGGGTGCGCACGCGCCGAGATGAGGAGATCGAACACGCTGAGCCCATCGCCGACGAGGATCCCCTTCTGCGGGAGCTCGGCGCGCTTGTCTGCCTGTGCGAGCATCACCAGCGCATCGCAGAGGTCTTCGATGTCGCGAGCGCGCTCCTCGAGGAAGGCGTCGCGCGTGATCGAGGCGGCGGTGCGGGTGACTTCGCGCGCGACCCGACCGAGCGCGACCGCGATGCCCTGGCCCTCGGCGACGAGCTCGTCCGCACGCTCGCGGAAGCGCGCATCGCCGAGGATGTCGACATAGGTGGCGAGGAAACCGGCCTGATCGCCCAGGCGCATCGCCCGCGCGCGCTCCGACAAGCCACGCATGGCCTTGTCGGCGACGTCGAACGCGCCGCGGAGGAGCTTCTGCTCTTCCTTCACGTCACGCGTCTGCGTCGAATCGTTCGGGCGGCCGCTGGACGGGCGCCGGAGCGCCGCGATCGCGCCGATCGCGCTCGCCGCGGCGACCGGCAGATCGTCCGGCGTGACCTTGTTCAGACCGCCCAGAAGCCAGAAGGTGATGATTGGCAGGACGTCGACAGGATCGGCGACGATCTTCAGAACCGAGATCATCGCCTGGAAGAAGGCGGCGATGACGACGCCGACGAGGACCAGGACGACGAGCGAGTGACGGTTGATCGCCTGGCCGATCAGGAAGCAGAGCGCGACCGCGGCCAGCCCCGTCGCAAAGGCGGCGGCCTGGATCACGAGCGCGCCGAGCGGCCCCACCTTCCCGCGAATGGGTACGGACAGGAAGATCGGGAACCGCTCCTCTCCGAGATCCGCGAAGTGCTTGTAGGCTCGATGCGAGCCCGCGTTGTCGCTCGTGACCGGGCGCAGGTATTCGACCGCCTCGCCCGTCATGCCTTCGCCGATCGCGAGACGGACCTGCCCCAGCGCCTCGGGCGTGAAGCCGACGTTTCCGCGCATGACGAGCTCGTTGCCGCAGCCCTCGACGAGGTAGAGCGAGCAGACGTCGGCGTCGAAGATGGCGGCAATCCGCGCCGGAGCTTCGTCGAGCAGGGAGACGAGAGGCATCGGCTTCGCCGCAAACGCGACGAAGTCGAGGACGCCGTCGAGGCGCTTGTTGCCTCGATCGTGGACCGTCGCACGGCCGCCGCGGATCGTAGCGGCTACGGTGGCAGCGCTCGACTCGGAGACGGTGCGGGAGTTGGGCGGTGACATGGGCTCGTGGGCGAACAGGGAAACGCTGGACCTTCATCCCGCGTCGGAGGCCGCCGGCTGCCGACCCCAGGAGGTCAGCCGGCGGGGGGCACGTGTCGAGGTCATCACGATCCTCGCCGAACGTCTCCGCGTTGTCGAGCGACGCTGCCTCGGAGTATAGGTCTCCACCAGCATGTCAGCAGCAGCCGAGCTCGACTTTCCCTCCGAAGCATGGGTTCTTGCATACAGGGACGCCATCAACGCAAACCCCGAGTATGCGAAGGCCGGCAAGGACTGGACGCACGGCGTCGTCGCGATGGTCGTGAAGGCGGAGCCCTCGCTCGGGATCGACGAGGACCTCGCGATGTGGCTGGACGTCCACGAGGGGCGCTGCCGTGATTGCAAGCTCCTCCCCGCCAAAGAAGCGGAGAGCGCGGCACCCTTCGTCGTGGTCGCCAGCTACGCGCAGTGGCAGCAGGTCATCAAGAAGGAAATCGATCCGACCAAGGCGCTGATGCAGGGGAAGTTGAAGCTGACCAAGGGCCACATGCCCACGATGGTGAAGCACGTCAACGCCTCGAAGCAGCTCGTCGAGTCGACCTCGCGCGTCCCGACGAAGTTCCGCGGGCAGTAGCCGAGCTGCTCGGAGCCCCGAGCACAGCGGCATTCACGATCTGGAGATGGTCGCTTCGGCGATTGGTCGTCGTGATCGCGCGGGCGGTGGACGTGCCCTCTTGACCCCACGAGTGCCCCCCTCGATAGTACGCGCATGACCACTTCCGCCCCGCTCGTTCTCGTCGCGGATGACGAGCCCTCGATGTTGGAGCTCGTTGCTCGTCACCTCCGTACGATGAGCGACCCGAAGCTCGAGGTCATCCAGGCCTCGGATGGCGAGGAGGCCTGGCGGCTCGCGCAGGAGCATCTGCCCGATCTCGTCGTGCTCGACGTGATGATGCCCGGCATGAGCGGCTGGGAAGTGTGCCGCAAGATCCGTGAGGACATCGCGCTCGCGCACACCGGCGTCGTCATGCTCACGGGGATCGGCGAGAACCTGAACCAGATGACGAGCCCGCTCTACGGCGCGGACGCGTACATCGACAAGCCGTTCGAGTTCGAAGATTTCGACGACAAGGTCCGCGACACGCTGAGGTCGCGTGAAGCCCAGCGCCTCGGGGTCGTTCGTCCGTCGATCAATGGCGCGGCCGGCGCGGCAAAGCCTGCCGAGGTCACGGGCGTCGCCGCCGAGGTGTCGAAGCCCGTCGCGAAGGTCGCGAAGGTCGCAAAGACGAAGGTCAAGGCGACGGCCAAGCCGGTCGCGAAGGCCGCGAAGAAGGTGGCAAAGAAGGTCGCGAAGAAGGTCGCGAAGAAGGTCGCGAAGGCAGCCACCAAGGTGGCGAAGGCCGCGACCAAGGTCGCGAAGAAGCCCGCCGCGAAGAAGCCGACTGCGAAGAAGGCTGCGAAGAAGCCCGTCGCGAAGAAGGCTGCGAAGAAGCCCGTCGCGAAGAAGGCCGCGAAGAAGGCCGCGAAGAAGCGCTGATCCGCCGGCCTCGGCGTTTCCACTGAGAACCGCGCCTACCTCGGAAGGAAACACGCCTCGTCACTGACGGGGCTCGCGGCGAACACGCGATCGACGCTCGCTCGAGTCGCGGCGGGCGGTTGGTGTGTCGGCGGACTCTTCGTCGGCCCGCCGTCATGCCTCGCGAGGTCGTTAGCCGAGGTTAACGACCTGCTGGGGGCAGCAACGGCGTCTCGGTAAACCGTCCGTTCGATGGCGGCGCTTTCGTTGAACGCGCCTGCCTCGAGAACGGCGTCTCGCTCGGCGGTGGGCGCGTGCTCGAAGATCGAAGATCGGGCACCCGCGAACGTTTGATTGACTCGTCGACCGGACTCGGGCTCCATGGATGGGCTCATGCGAGCCGTCGCCTCGACGTCGATTTTCGTGTTCGCGATCGGGATGGCTGCGCTGGGCTGCAAGAAGTCCGAGGCGGCGACGATGCAGAGCCAGGAGCTGTTCAACGGCGCCTGCGCACGTTGTCACGGCCAGAACGGCGCCGGCGGTGAGCCGTCGTTCGAGGGCGGGACGGCTCCACGCAACTTCCGCGATCACGACTTCCAGCTCTCACGTACCGACGAGCAGCTGAAGATGACGATCCGGAACGGCAAGGGCACCGGCATGCCCCCGTTCGGCCCCGCCTTCGACGACGCCCAGCTCGCTGCACTCGTCGCACAGATCCGAAGCTTCGACCCGGAAGGGAAGTGATCGATGGACACGGCTCGCATCAAGCGTCTCTTCGTGCGTGTGGTCGCCGGCATCGGCGCGACGGTCGTCTTGCTGATCACGGCAGTGATCGTGAAGTTCTACGTGCTGTCGCCGAAGTCCCGACCGGCGCCCGTGATGGCGGCGCCGACGACCGCGGAGGCGATCGAACGTGGGCGCTATCTGGCGACCCACGTCGCCGCGTGCGTCGCCTGCCACTCGGAGGTCGATGAGTCGATCCCCGGCGAGCCGATCGTGGCCGGCAAGCTCGGCGCGGGCCGTGACTTCGGCGATATCGGCGGCCCGGTCCACATCCGCGCAGGGAACATCTCCTCCGACAGCGCGACCGGCCTCGGCGGCTGGACCGACGGCGAGATCGCCCGCGCGATCCGGGAAGGCGTGAGCAAGGACGGACGCAACCTCTTCCCGCAGATGCCGTACGGGACCTATCGGGAGACGCTCAGCGACGGCGAGATCCTCGACATCATCGCGTACCTCCGCACGATCAAGCCGGTGTCGAACGATCCCGGCAAGACCTCGGTCGGCTTCCCGGTCTCGATGTTCGTCCGCGCGGCGCCGCAGCCGCTCGAGACGCCTGCGCCGCCGGCGCCGTCTCCCTCGGACAAGCTCGCGCGCGGAAAGTGGCTCCTGCGCACCGGCTCCTGCTTCGACTGCCACGACTCGGTCAACGAGAAGATGCAGAAGATCGAGGGCAAGGCGCTCGCGGGCGGCATGAAGTTCCCGCTCCCGAACGACAAGGGCTATGCGATCGCTCCGAACATCACGAGCGACAAGGCCACAGGCATCGGCGCCTACTCCGACGAGGACATCCGGCGCGCGCTCGAAGAGGGCAAGGGCAAGGACGGCCGCAACCTCTACGTGATGCCCTGGTCGTACTACAAGGGCATGACCAAAGAGGACAAGGACGCGCTGATCGCTGCGCTCCGCGAGGCTCCCCCGGTCACGAACATCGTCCCGTCGTCGAGCGTCAAGCAGTGAGGTCCGGCGCCCGGTCGGGGGTCTGACGACCGAGGGCCTTCACAGCCTCGCCCAACTGCGCGATCCACACGTCGCGGGCGCCGACGACGAAGCGCTCGCGGCGCCCGTCGGCGAAGTGAACGAGCAGCCCGTTCGGGACGATCCCGAGCGTGCGTGAGGCCTCGACGTGTCGAACCCATCCCAGCGGATACGACTCGTCGTGTGTCTGCACGTTGAAGGCATGCGACCGGAACCGCAGCCTCCGATCGGTGAGGAACAGTTTACCTCCGACGCTCTCGAGACCTTTGAAATGGTTCGCGGGCCCGAAGTGGAGGATGGTCTCGCCGGCATCGAACCCCTCTGCGATCGGATCGAGCCGCGGCGCCGCGGGCAGCGCCGTCCTCAATCCGAGCAGGCGCTTCGTCGCGATGCCGAATGCGAACGCGGCAAAGAAGCCGCCGTGGAAGCCGTAGTAGCCGCTCTTCGTGCAGAGCCCGATCGCGATGCCGGCTGCGACGCCGAACGCGGCCGCTCCGAGCAGGATCCAGCGCAGTTTCTTCATCTCGTTTCCGGGCAAGCTCGTCTCCACTCTCGATGGAGCCTCGAAGGTCGGCGCTGTCGCACGATTTCAGCCGGGGCGCGCGGCCCACGATCGGGCGCGGAGCGGAGCACTTTTCTGCGTTGCGCGCTAGAATAGTTCGTGTACGAAAGATTCTGCCTGCCGTTCACCGCTCACTGAGGAGCTCGAGATGCCCAGCCCGTTCCGCGAAGAGCACGATCAGTTCAGGAACACCGTTCGTCAGTTCGCGCAGAAGGAGCTCGCGCCCTTCGCCGACGAATGGGAGAAGGCAGAGATCTTCCCGAACGAGGTCTTCAAGCGCGCTGGCGAGCTCGGTCTCTTCAGCGCCCACTACCCGGAGGAGCACGGGGGAGCGGGCGGCGACTACTGGTTCAGCGTCGCGAAGGCCGAAGAGCTCCCGAAGGGGTACTCGGCGGGCGTGGCGATGGGCCTCCTCGTCCAGAGCGACATGGCGACACCGGTCATCAGCGACCTCGGTACGAAGGAGCAGATCGAGGAGTTCCTCAAGCCCGCGCTCCGAGGCGAGAAGATCGTCGCGCTCGGCGTGAGCGAGCCGAACGCCGGCAGTGACGTCGCGGGCATCCAGACCATCGCGAAGCGGGACGGCGACGACTACGTCATCAACGGCGCGAAGACGTACATCACGAACGGCTGCCGCGCGGACTTCGTCACGCTCCTCGCGAAGACGAACCCGGAGGCCGGCGCGCACGGCTGCAGCTTCTTCCTCGTGCCGACGGAGACGAAGGGCTTCAGCGTCTCGAAGAAGCTGAAGAAGGTCGGGAACCACGCGAGCGACACCGCGGAGCTCGCGTTCGAGGACATGCGCATCCCGAAGCGCTACCTCCTCGGCGAAGAGAATCAGGGCTTCATGTACCTGATGCAGAACTTCCAGACGGAGCGTCTCATCGCCTGCATCAGCGGCTGCGCCGGGTTCGAGCTAGCGCTCGAGGAGTCGATCGCGTTCGGTCGCGAGCGAAAGGCGTTCGGCAAGCCGATCATCAAGCGCGAGTACTGGCAGCACAAGTTCGTCGACCTCTACGCGAAGCTCGAGGCGGCGAAGGCCCTCAGCTACAAGGCGTGCGACGCGTACAACGAAGAGCGGTACGTGAAGAAGACGCCGATCAGCTTCGAGACGGTGAAGCTGATCAGCATGGCGAAGATCTTCGTCGCCGAGGTGGGCTCCGAGATCATGGACCAGTGCCTCCAGTTCCACGGCGGCGCCGGCTACATCGAGGAGTACCGGATCGGCCGTGCATGGCGCGATCAGCGCCTCCTCCGCATCGGCGGCGGAACGACAGAGACGATGCGCTACTACGTCGCGAAGCTGATGGGGCTCTGACCGAGCGCCCGCGCGCAGGGGCTCTCCGTCGGCGCGACGCGAGCCGCTTCACCGAGCGAGGATGCCGCGATCGGTACGGGGCTCAGGCGGCGCGGAGCTTCTCGCTCTGGCTCATGTGAAAGAAGCGGCGCAGCTCGTCGCGGAGCTCCCCGTACCGCGCGCGAGCGATGAACTCGCGTTCGAGCCGCCCGGTGAAGCGGCGCGCACGATCGTTGGCGACGCGATAGCGTTCCCCTTCGATCGTGTCGGCGCCGTGGATGAAGGCGACGCTCTCGTAGAGTCGCCCTCGGAGTCGCCGGCTCGTCGTCTCGTCGAAGCCGTCGACCGAAGCCGCGAGCACGACATACTTGTCGACCTCTGCTTGCAGCTCGAGCTCGAGCTGCGTCGTCTCGCGCTCGCGAGAGGCGCGATCGGCGATGTAGACGAAGTGGCTGACGCCCTCGATGATCTGACAGATCGGATCGAGGTCTTCTCCGCTCTCGCCGAGCTTTGGCAGATGGAGGCGCAGCTCGAGGCCGTCCGACGTCTGGCGTACGAGCAGGCCCTCGCGCTCGCCTTCGCCCGCGTGCGCGACGAACTCGTCGACGCCGGCGGAGCGATCGAGCCGGTAGAGGTTCTCGAGGCCGCGCTGGATCCGACTGGCGAGCGCTATCTCACGCACGAGGAGTGCGCCGTTTCCCTCGAGCGCGCGCGTCGAGGTCTGCTTGGTCACGAGAGGACGCGTCCGCCTCCTCGCGGCGCCACGAAGCCGTGCGAGCTGAGCGCATCGGCGAGCTTCTCGTTCCGCGTCTTCAGCCAGCGCTCGTAGAGCTTGAGGAGCCCACGGGAGGTGGCGACGCCGCCGGCGATCGTCGCGTTCGCGACCTCGCCGATGACTTCGACGAAGGAGGCGAACCCTGCGGAGAGCTCGGCGAAGATATCGAGCTTGCTCTCCTCGGTCGGGCGGCCGGGTGTGCGGATCATGGACCCCGCGTTCTCGTACGCGGTGCGGCCGATGCCGATCAGATAGGAGGTGTCGACCCCACGCGCCTCGAAGTGGTCGGCGAAGAACCCGGACGAATAGAGGACGCCGTCGCCGAGAGTGCGGAGCCGCTCGAAGCGCTCCCCGCGCTCGGGGGTGTGGAGCGCCTCGTCGAGGAGAAGGGTGAGCGGACGGTCGAGCGTCCGCTCGACGGGGCTGCCAGGCTTGGCGAGGTCGGCGAGGAGCGCGACGACGTACGAGCGCGCACCATCGGAAGCGCTGACGCCGCGAGCCTTCATCGCGTCGTCGACGGCCTCCTCGAAGAAGTCCGATACCGAAGCAGTGGCGACAATCGACATCTTGCAGCTCCTGAACGACAAACGGTCGGTTCCGAGTCGCCTTCAGTCGAGCTTCGATCTCGGGACGAAGCTCCGGCGGCCTATCTCTAGGTCTATCCAACGGCGAGGCACCGGGCAATTAACGCTGGAAGCTCGCGCAGATAGGCGCGCCATTGAGGCAGCAGTCCACAGCGGTGAGTGCCAGCCTGCCGCGCGCTCGCGGGGGCGGCGCCCGGTCCGGGCATCAAGTGCGCGTAATTTTGTACAAATACGTCGAAGCGCGCGCGGCTGTCGAACTGCACCGCCGCCCCTTGACGCCCTGGGGGTCGCGGTTAGATTGCGCGGCGCCCGTTAGCACTCGTCCCAGGTGAGTGCTAACAATCGGCCCGCGCACTGCGCGGAGCAGCCGACCGGCAGCGTCCCGCGCCCGCGAGACACCGCGGGTGCCATCCCACAAGCGAGGAAGAAGACCATGAACATCCGTCCCCTGCAGGACCGCGTGATCCTCAAGCGTCTGAAGGAAGAGGAGAAGACCAAGGGCGGGATCATCATCCCCGACACGGCGAAGGAGAAGCCGATCGAGGGTGAGGTCGTCGCGGTCGGTAACGGCAAGGTCCTCGAGGACGGCACGGTCAAGAAGCTCGACGTGAAGGTCGGCGACCGCGTCCTCTTCGGCAAGTACAGCGGCACCGAGGTCAAGCTCGACGGCGAGGAGCGCCTCATCGTTCGCGAGGACGACATCCTCGCGGTCCTCGAGAAGTGATCGAGCGCTCGCCCGAGGAGCCAGCAGCTCCCTCGAGCGAGATGTGACTGACGCGTCACCGCGCGTCCCACCAGCTTTCAGCAAAGTTCAGAGGTACGAACATGGCAGCCAAGGAAATCGTCTACACCGAGTCCGCTCGCAACCTGATCCTCTCGGGCGTCAACGCGCTCGCCGACGCGGTCAAGGTCACCCTCGGACCGAAGGGCCGCAACGTCGTCATCGAGAAGAGCTTCGGCTCGCCGACGGTGACGAAGGACGGCGTCACGGTCGCGAAGGAGATCGAGCTCGAGAACCGCTTCGAGAACATGGGCGCGCAGATGGTCCGTGAGGTCGCCTCGAAGACGAGCGACGTCGCGGGCGACGGCACGACGACGGCGACGGTGCTCGCGCAGGCGATCTACCGCGAGGGCTCGAAGCTCGTCGCGGCGGGGCACAACCCGATGGAGATCAAGCGCGGCGTCGACAAGGCGGTCGAGACCCTCACCGCGACGCTGAAGAGCATGGCGAAGCAGACCAAGGATCCGAAGGAGATCGCTCAGGTCGGCACCATCAGCGCCAACGGCGACAAGGAGATCGGCGAGAAGCTTGCCCAGGCCATGAAGAAGGTCGGCAAGGAAGGCGTCATCACCGTCGAGGAGAGCAAGACGGCGGAGACGGTCCTCGAGGTCGTCGAGGGTATGCAGTTCGATCGCGGCTACCTCTCGCCGTACTTCGTCACGGATCCGGAGCGCATGGAGGCCGTCCTCGAGGACGCGTACCTCCTCATCTCCGAGAAGAAGATCTCCAACATGAAGGATCTTCTCCCGGTGCTCGAGGCGATCGCCCGCAGCCAGAAGCCCCTCCTCATCATCGCCGAGGACATCGAGGGCGAGGCGCTCGCGACGCTCGTCGTCAACAAGCTCCGTGGCACGCTGCACTGCGCCGCCGTCAAGGCGCCGGGCTTCGGTGATCGCCGCAAGGAGATGCTCAAGGACATCGCGGTCCTCACGGGCGGTCAGGTCATCGCCGAGGAGCTCGGCCTCAAGCTCGAGAACGTCACGATCTCCGACCTCGGCCGCGCCAAGCGCGTCGCGCTCGACAAGGACAACACCACGATCGTCGACGGCGCGGGCGACAAGGAGAAGATCAAGGGCCGCATCGCGGAGATCCGCGGCCAGATCGAGAACACCACGTCCGACTACGATCGCGAGAAGCTCCAGGAGCGCCTCGCGAAGCTCGTCGGCGGCGTCGCGGTCATCAAGGTCGGCGCTGCGACCGAGACCGAGATGAAGGAGAAGAAGGCCCGCGTCGAAGACGCCCTCCACGCCACCCGCGCGGCGGTCGAGGAAGGCATCGTCCCCGGCGGCGGCGTCGCGCTCATCCGCGCCCAGTCGTCGCTCGAGTCGCTCAAGCTCGATGACGAGCAGCGCTTCGGCGTCTCGATCATCCGCCGCGCGATCGAGGAGCCCCTCCGCCAGATCGTTCAGAACGCCGGCCTCGAGGGCGCGATCGTCGTGAACAAGGTCAAGGAGGGCAAGGACGACTTCGGCTACAACGCCGCGACCGACCAGTACGGCAACCTCCTCTCGCAGGGCGTCATCGACCCGGTGAAGGTCGTCCGCACGGCGCTCCAGAACGCGGCCTCGGTCGCGAGCCTCATGCTCACGACGGAGTGCCTCGTCGCCGAGCGTCCGAAGGAGGAGAAGGCGGCGGCGGGTGGCCACGATCACGGCCACGACCACGGCTTCTGATCCGACGGTCCAGTCGCTCGCCTACGCGTAGTAGGCGCTAGCAGCACCACGGCCTCTCGCGTCGACAAGATGCGAGGGGCCGTCGTCTTTTCAGCGTTGCGACTCACTCGCGCTCGAGCGCCCGGCGGATCCCGTGTCTGACTGCGCCGAGCGCGTTCGTGCGAGCGGAGGTCTTCCTCGAAGCAAGCGAGCTCGATGGATCGAGCGTGCCGTACGGATCAACGATTCACTGACAGAGCACGCGGCCTTTGGTGGCGAGACAAGCGTTCCGGCACGCTTCGCCGAACTGGTAGACGCCGTTCGTGCAGCGGAGGAGCGCCTTGCCGTCCTGCGCGCAGGCGATCTCCTTCGGTCCGTCGCAAGGATCTCCGACGAGCGCGACGGAGTGATCGCAATCCACCGCGTTTCCGACGGAACATCCACGCACGCCACGGCAGGTCGACGCGATCGCGGTCCGGCCGCCACGGCAGACGGTGAGGTTCTTCTGATCGGGCGTGCATCCGTAGCCGCCCTCGGGAGCGCATGGCGCGCCCGCTTGCGATTGGCTCGTGTCGCACTGGATGGCGCCGCCGGCGATCGTGCATCCGCGCGCTCCGGCGCATGGCTGGAGCACGACCCACATGCCTCGCTGGCACTGGACCACCGATGCTTGGTCGGCGCCGCACATCGCCGGACCATCGGCGCACTGCGGTCCAGGGGCCGCCGGGCCCGGAGTCATCGTTGCCGGCGGTCGTGCAGGCGCCGGCTGGGGGCTCGACTCGCATCCCCCGGCTGCTGCAACGACCGAAAGCGTAACGAGGACGAAGACGAGCGCACGGCGCATGGGCGCGATCTTCGTCGATCTGCGCGGATCCGGTGATGACGAATGCGCGGGGGCCCAGGCCCAAACTCCGCACGTTGACGCGGGCTTGTTTGACCGTCCGAAACCCGTTCTACGAAATCATTGATGATCTTCGAACGCCCTTTCTAGGCCTGTCCCTGAGACGTTCCAGAGACCCGATTGTCTCGGCCTGCTCCGCTCGGGGAGAAACGGCTCAGATTGTGACGTTCTTTCAACAAGTTGAGGTTTGTCAGGGGCTCCGTTGGAAGGAATTGGGGCTGCCTGTGCGACGAGGGGCGGGACTTGCACACCCCAATATGGAGCGCTAGAGCGCCCAATCCACTCGCCATGGGGATTTGGCGGGAGAAGGAGCGTCTTCGCCCAATGCGTTCACTCAAGTCCGGTCTCCTCGGCTGCATCGTCGCTGGTCTCCTCGGCACCTTCGCGGTCGTGGGCTGTAGCGCCAGTGGTGACACTGGCGACTTCGGCGACCTCGCGACGGACACGGATCCGACGGAGCAGGAGTCGACCGGGACGGCTCTTCCGCCCAGCAGCGGCGATGACGACGATGACGACACCCCCACGTCGAAGGCCGACGCCGGGAAGAAGGACGCGGGCAAGGACGCAGGAAAGGGGAAGGACGCGGGACCGCCGCCGCCGGAGCCGGGTGACACGTGCACGACGGTCGATCAGACCGTGTCGCGTTCGTGCGGAAAGTGCGGCAAGCAGCAGGCGCTTTGCCAGGAGGTCAACGGGAAGCTCGAGTGGAGCGACTACGGCCCGTGCTCCGGCGAGGTCGGCACCTGCACCCCCGGCTCCACCCAGGCATGCGGGAACTGCGGAACGCAGACGTGCTCGAACTCGTGCGGCTGGGGAACGTGCACGGGGCAGCCTGCAAACAGCTGCGCGCCGGGCTCCGTCCAGTACACGAACGCGAGCTGCTCGGGTGGCGGCTACAAGAACAAGACGTGCAGCGCCACGTGCACGTGGGGCAACTTCTCCTCCGCGTGCGAGATTCCGATGACCCCGAACAAGATGACCATCCAGTCGACGGTTGGCGCGGTGCGCTCGCAGCAGTGGACGCTGTCTGCGGAGACGGTCGAGAAGCCGAGCACCACGTGCTCGGGAACGCTCAGTGGGACCAGCGTTCGCTACGTGCCGGTGGAGATCTCGAACCCGACCGCGAAGGTGGCGGAGATCTCCGCGTATCAGACGAAGTCCACGACCGGGAAGGATGCGGACCTGGTCATCTGGGTCTACAACGGCAACGGGCTTCCGATGACCGACAGCGAGCGCGGTCAGTGCGTCGGGAAGGTGAACGACTCGTGCATCAGCGGGACCCCGAGCCCGTGCGGCAGCACGAGCACGTACAACCTCGCGGGCATCGACAAGATTGCGATCCCGGCGGGCGGGAAGGTCCTCGTCTACAGCGGGGCTTTCGGTGCGAGCACCGACGTCGGCGACGGGACGTTCGTCCTGAACATCCGGACGGACAAGCTGCAGTGAGCTGACAGAGCTCGCGCAGGAAAGCTGCGATGCGGCGTGGATGGGAGCTGCCATCCGCGCCGTTCTGCTTCGTCGGCCCGGCAGGCGCGGCGTCGAGATGGGGGCTGGCCCCGAACCTCACCGTCGTACCGAGCTCGTCCGAGAGCGACGCCGGCGATCGCATTCCGCGCTCATGGCTCGCTCTCGACCGACCGAGCACCGCGCGCGGCGAGGTCGCGTGCGGCGGTCAGACGAAGTAGGGTGGCGGCGTGGCGGACCGAGAGATCGCGATCGAGGGCGAGGTCGCGGTCGTCACGTACGAGAACCTCGAGTCCGGCTTCCGTGTCATCAAGCTCGACGTGCCCGATCGCCGCGATCGGCTCACGGTCGTCGGGCTCTTCCCTCGGGTCGCGCCCGGTTCGCGCGTGCGCGTGCGGGGGACGACCGAGGTCAATCGCGAGCATGGTGAGCAACTCCGTGCGACGAGCGTGACGGAGCTCGCTCCGACGACGCTGGCGGGGATCGAGAAGTACCTCGGCTCCGGGCTCATCAAGGGCGTCGGCGGGATCACCGCGAGGCGGATCGTGAAGCACTTCGGCCTCGACACGCTGAAGGTGCTCGAGGAGCAGCCGCATCGGCTCCGCGAGGTGCCGGGGCTCGGGCCGGCGCGAGCGGATCAGCTCATCGCGTCGTGGAACGACCAGCGCGCGATCCGCGACGTCATGGTCTTCCTCCAGGCGCACGGGGCGAGCGTCCATCTCGCTGCGCGCATCTTCAAGCGCTACGGGCCGAAGGCGGTCAGCATCGTGTCGGGCGATCCCTATCGCCTCGCGATCGACGTCTGGGGCATCGGCTTCCGCACCGCGGATCGCATCGCGTCCGAGCTCGGGATCGCGAAGGACTCGCCACAGCGGATGCAGGCGGCGCTCCTCCAGGTGCTGCGCGATGCGACGGAGGCCGGTCATTGCTATCTCGTCGCCGAAGACCTCACGACGCGGGCCGCGCGTCTCCTCGCTGGCGATACGAACCCGGCAGAGCCTCCGAGCATGGACCTGCTCGAGAGGCTCGAGCAGGCGCTCGCCGCCGTCGTCACGGGTGGGCACGTCGTCGCGGAGGCGGCGGACTCGCTCGAGCGCGTCCGCTCGGGAGCCTCGCTCCGATCGGCCGTGATCTACGACGCGCGCATGCACGAGACGGAGAGGCGCCTCGCCGCGCGGCTCGCGACGCTCGCGAGCGCCGAGGGCGACACGCTCTCGGGGTTCGCCGCTGCGATCGACGCGTTCGAGCGAGACACCGGGACGGTGCTCGCCGACGAGCAGCGTCTCGCGGTCGAGCGCGCGGCTCGCTGTCCGCTCCTCGTCGTCACCGGAGGTCCGGGCGTAGGCAAGACGACGATCGTGAAGGCGATCCTCAGCGTCTTCGAGCGTGCCGGTGTCATCGCACGGCTCGCCGCACCCACCGGCCGCGCGGCCAAGCGAATGAGCGAGGCGACTGGACGCGAAGCGGCGACGCTCCACCGCTTGCTCGAGTTCGATCCCAAGATCGGCACCTTCAAGCGCGACGCGAAGAGGCCGCTCGACGCTGGAGCGATCGTCGTCGACGAGAGCTCGATGGTCGATGTGTGGATGGCCGACGCGCTCACGCAGGCCGTCGCCGACGGGGCGCGTCTCGTTCTCGTCGGCGACGTCGATCAGCTCCCGAGCGTCGGGCCCGGGTCTGTCCTTCGCGACGCGATCGCGTCGGGGGTCGTTCCGTGTGTCCGCCTCGTGAAGATCTTCCGCCAGGCGGAGAAGAGCCTGATCGTCCAGAACGCCCACCGCATCAACGCCGGCGAGTCGCCCGTCGTCCCGGAGAAGGGCGACCCGAGCGCGGACTTCTTCATGATGGATCGGCGTGACCCCGACGACACGCGCAGTGTCCTCGTCGATCTCGTCACGCGCCACATCCCGCGCAAGTTCGGCCTCGACCCCGTGCGGGACATCCAGGTCCTCACCCCGATGAACCGCGGCCCTGTCGGCACCATGGCGCTCAACGAGGCGCTGCAGGCTGCGCTCAATCCGTCCGCGCCCGGGCTCGTGCGCGGACGGGTCACCTTTCGCGTGGGCGACAAGGTGATGCAGCTCAGAAACGACTACGACAAGAACGTCTACAACGGTGACGTCGGCGTCGTTGCGTCGATCGACGACGAGGACGGCACGCTCGTCGTTCGTTACGACGACGAGCGGGACGTCGCCTACGACGGCCGGGCCCTCGACGAGCTCGCGCTCGCCTATGCCTGTACCGTGCACAAGTCTCAGGGCAGCGAATATCCGGCGGTCGTCATCCCGCTGCTGACGGGCCACTTCATGATGCTCTCGAAAAACCTCGTCTACACGGCAGTGACGCGCGGCAAGCGCCTCGTCGTGCTCGTGGCGGATCCACGAGCGCTGCGGCTCGCGCTCGCAGAACAGCGGCGTGAGGAGCGGCAGACGCGGCTCGCATCGAGGATCGGGCACGCGCGCGAGGCTCTGCTGCCGACGGCCTGAGATGGCCGCGCGCGAGGCGGCTCACCTCGTCGGGGCGCTCGCGGCGAGGCGGCGAGGCGGCGAGGCGGCGAGAGGGGCGGCGTGGGCGAGCTCGATCGTCGAAGGTGTGCACGGCGCTCGTTGCGAGGTGCAAGAGGTGCAAGGGGAGACGACCGATGGTCAGCGACGTGAGCGCGAGGCCGCGGCGCTTGCGGCGACGGGGTGGCTGGGTAGACTCCAGAGTCCGTATGTTGAAGCGACTCTTCGTCGGCCTCTTCCTTGGAGCAGTGGTGGGGGCCATCCTCGCCGCGGTGCTCGTGCAGGGGCTTGGGGTGATGACCTTCGACAGCTCCGTCCTCGGAGCGGCCGGCGCGTACATCGCCGCCGCGCTCACCGGTGTGCTCACCGGGCTCATCGCGGGCAAGCCCATCTGGTCTGCCGACGGGAAGATCGAGGCTGGCCTGAAGGCGTTCTTCGGCGCGCTCATCGCGCTCGGAGGAATGTTCGTGCTCCGGCAGTGGGTTCACGTGAGCATGGACCTCTCCGCGCTGAAGGCGAGCAGCGGGCCGGCCGAGATCGGGCAGCTTCCGGCCGTCTCGCTCCCCCTCATCGCTGCGGTCCTCGCCGGGTTCTTCGAGCTCGACAATACCGGCGACGGAGAGAAGAAGGACGACAAGCAGGCCAGCGCCTCCGCCGGCTCCGCCAAGAAGGTGCGCGTCGCCGGCGAGGACGAGGCCGATGACGCCGAGGACGAAGAAGAGGCGGCGCCCGCGAAGAAGCGTCGCTGATCGGCCAGTGGCAGCCAAACGCCTGAGCTCGCCACTTCGCGATCGGGCTCACGCCTGGAGGAGCGGCTGATGCCGCCCGCGCGCATCCTCTTCTTGGCCGCAACGCTTGGCGGGATCGGGTTTGCCGCGTTTTCGGTGATGACGGTGCCGCCGCCGCTATGGGCGGCGCTCGTTGCCTCGGGCCTCTACGTCGGGCTCATCCTCACGGGCGTCTTCGTGCTTCGACTCCGGATGTTCGCCGATGCGATCATCCGCGGACCGGCCGACGCGCGCGGCGTCGTCATCACGTTCGACGACGGGCCCGATCCGGTCCACACCCGCAAGGTCCTCGAGATCCTCGACGAGCACGAGGCGAAGGCGACGTTCTTCGTCATCGGGCGGAAGGTCGAGCAGTACCCCGACGTGGTGAAGGAGATCCTCGATCGCGGTCACGAGGTCGGCGTGCACGGCTGGGCCCACGATCGCCTCTTCGCGCTTCGCGGACCGAGGCGCGTTCGTCGCGATCTCGAGCGCGCGATCCGTGCGCTGGAGAAGGTGACCAAGCAGCGCCCGACCCTGTTCCGGCCGCCCGTCGGGCACACGAACCCGACGATCGCGCGGATCGCCGAACGGCTCGGGCTGACGGTCGTGGGCTGGTCGGCTTCCGGCTACGACGGGCTCGCCGGCGCCGAGCCCAGGAAGGTCGTCAGGCGCATCACGCGCCATCTCGACGACGGGGACATCGTCCTTCTCCACGACGCTGCCGAGCGCGACGACCACGAGCCGACGACGTCGAAGACGCTGCCGGGCATCCTCGACGCGGTGAAGGACAAGAACCTCCGCATCGCGCGTCTCGGCGATTGGATCACGACGCTCGAGGAGTGATCGCGAGCGGCGGCGGTGCTTTCCAGTCCCGCGGCCCCGTCCGAGCCGGCGGCGAGCGATGCGCTCGCCGCACGAGGCGTTTCAGCCCGGCAGCTCGACGATGAAGCGCGCACCGTCCGCGTAGTCCGCGTCGACGAAGATCCTCCCCTTCGCGCCCTCGACGATGCCGCGGCAAACCGCGAGGCCGAGACCCGTCCCGGCGCCCACGTCCTTCGTGGTCATGAACGGATCGAAGATCCTCGGGGCGATGTCCTTCGGAACGCCCGGGCCGTTGTCCTCCACCTCGATGCGGACGACTCCGTCCTCGAGCCGCTTCGCGCGTACGGTCACGGTGGGCGTCTTGTCGCTCGCGGCCACGCTGATGGCGGCGCCGGCATTGAGGAGGAGGTTGAGCAGCACCTGCGTGAGGCGCTGCGGTGAGAGCGCGACGGCGAGGTCAGGCTCCAGATCGACCTTGGTCTCGATCGCCTTGAACTCCCTCTGCGGCCGGACGAGGTTGAGCGCGTCGTCGATCACCTCGGAGACCAGCGCCCTCGCAGGGCGGATGGCCGCGGGGCTCTCCTCGGGGCGGGCGTAGTCGGGGGGATCGCGCCCGACGACGCGGGGGCGCCCGGGCTCCCTGCGCCTCCCCTTGAGGAAGGCGGCGCGGACCTCGGCGGGCCTCTCGGCGTCCTCGATGAGGGCGGGCATCCCCCCGATCGCCGCGGTCCGGGTGCCGCTCCCCTGGGCGGCGCCGGCCGCGCGCCTTCCGCCGCCTGCCACGCGCCCGCCCCCC